>Ga0207703_10001297_pt1 | contig 23122 bp, 23 predicted proteins | sample KBSSwiS12_FD_184304 | JGI IMG/M metagenome (GOLD analysis project Ga0207703, IMG submission 184304) | Switchgrass rhizosphere microbial communities from Kellogg Biological Station, Michigan, USA - KBS Switchgrass S1-2 (SPAdes) (version 2) | ecosystem: Host-associated > Plants > Roots >...
TGCTCGATCGAGGCTTGGTGCCAACGCCCGCGGTCGCCGCGGTCGAAGGTGAACGCGCTTTCGCTGAAGCACCGTCCACGGCGGCAGCAGCGGCAGGAGTGGCAACAGGGATTGGAGTGGTAGCCGGAGCAACATCGGCTCGCGACAGAGTGCCAGCGCCGTTGGTGCCGTCCACCCGGGCCGGTCCACCTGGCTCCGCAACTCCCAGCAGAATTTCCGGGTCGAGCAGGTCGCCTGACTTCGAGGCCGGCTCAAATGATGCGGACGACAGCGTTGGAACCAACGAGGTATCAGGCCGTCCCTCCACCCCAGGGGCTACGGCAGCAGCAGAGGTGGCAGGAGCGTCGGCCCCGAGATCCAGCAACGCGCCATGCGATAGCAAATCTTCGTCGGCATCCGCCAAGGAGCTCTTCGAAGCAGCGGCAGGCGACGGCGAAGAAGGCGTAGAAGAAGAGCGTCCCGATGGCAGCCCCATCCCCATAGGCTCCTCCACGGGAAGGTCAGCCAAAGGCTCAAATTCAGGACGTGAAGCTGCTTCCATAGTGTCGAGCCGGATTCGGGCAATCAATCCTGAACGTATCCTGCAGTGCCGTTGCCGAGGTACCTAGGCGATGGCTCACAGATCGGGAGAGCCGAACCAGCAATGTGACGCGGATCACACTCTTTCGCCCGTTCCCATCCATTTCGACCCTTCAGAAAAGTGACGGGCAATGGAGCAATTTGGCGGCCGATCAGGGTTCTCGCCTGATCCAAATATGAGCGCGGCCCGTAACCCGATTCGCCGCGCACCGCCGTTTGCATCTGGGAAGGCATTCACCGGAGCCCCTCATGTCCACCAGAAAGTCGTCCATTCGCAAAGCCGTTGCCACCGCCCTTGGTTTCCTCCCAATCATGGGAGCGTCCGGCGCCAACGCGGCTAGCGAAGACACCGCGATCACTATTTACAGCTCGGAACAGGCCGGCGCGATGTCGCCTGACATGTATCGACCCGTCCCGGGGGGCGGAGTCCCCAACGCTTCGAGTGTCCCTGGTTACGCGATGGTGCGTCAGGAGCGCGACATGAAACTTGCGAGTGGGCGCTCGACGTTGAAGTTCGCCGACGTTGCCGCCCTCATCGATCCAACAACGGTCACCTTTACGTCCTTGTCCGAACCTCGGACGCGCGTGCTCGAACAGAACTATCAGTTTGACCTGGTGAGCACGGACAAACTCCTTCTGAAATATATCGACCGCCCGATCGCGGTTGAGCGTCACGTCGGTGACCGAATGGAGACCATCAACGGTACGCTGCTCTCGTCCACAGACGGTTTGCTTCTGCGAACGAATGACGGATCGATTCAGTCCGTGCGCGACTATTCGTCGGTTCGCTTTCCCGAAGTGCCAGGTGGTCTCGATACCCGTCCTACTCTCGTTTGGGACGTGGCGTCACCTACTGCTGGCACTCAACGGAGTCGAGTTACGTATCAGACCGGTGGCGTCACGTGGTGGTCCGACTACAACCTGATCCTTAACGAGGGCAAAGACGCCAACAGTGGCGTGCTCGACCTCTCTGCCTGGGTCAGCGTCATCAATCAGTCCGGTACTGCGTACCCCAATGCCCATCTGAAGCTCATCGCAGGCGACGTACACCGGGCACCAGTGCCGACAGCAGCCATGCCAATGCTCGCCAAGCGTGCGCTCAACGAAGCTGCCGACATGGCCACGTCAGCGCCCGGCTTCAAGGAGCAATCCTTCTTTGAATTTCACCTGTACACGCTGCAGCGTCCTACGACGCTCACCAACAACTCGACCAAGCAGATCGAGCTCTTTGATCAGGCTCGCCAGATTCCGGCCAAGAAAGTCCTGCTCTACAACGGTGCACCTGATTACTACGTGTACCCGAGCCCGATGACCGATCGCAATTTCACCAGTGAATCGAATAAAAAGGTCGACGTGTATCTGGAGTTCAAAAACGACAAGCAGTACGGACTTGGTGTCCCCCTGCCGGCAGGTCGTATCCGCGTATCAAAGCTCGACGCTGCTGACGGAAGCCTGGAATTCATCGGTGAAGATCGCATCGATCACACGCCGAAGGACGAGACGGTGCGCGTAAAGCTCGGATCCGCGTTCGATGTCGTGGGCGAGCGCAAGCAAACCGACTTCAGCGTGGACAGCAAAGCAAGATGGATGGAGGAGCAATTCGAAATCCGGCTGCGCAATCACAAGGACAGCTCAGTGAAAGTGGTCGTCAAAGAAAATTTATTTCGCTGGAGCAACTGGAAGATTCTCACCAAGACGCATGAATTCATAAAAGAAGATTCACGCACCATCACTTTTCCAGTGGAGGTTCCCAAGGACGGAGAGACTTTCGTCCGCTACAGAGTTCGCTACACTTGGTGATCAAAGGTGTGAAACGCCTTCAGAACTGCGTCACATTCACATCACTTTAGGTGAGATAAATTTCCGGCCCGATGCAGATGCACGCAGCTCTAGACCTGGAACATCTTCCAGACTCACCCTATGCCGGCGAGCTGCGGCGGGATTTTCCTGATCTGCGCTTCTCGCCTGAGCTCGAAAAGGAGTTCCAGACCTTCCATCTGGAGCGGGTACGCGCCCGCGTGCGTTTCTTTCAGCTCGCAATGTGCGCTCTCTCGATCACGGAAGCGATCCACCTCGTCGCCATGGATGGCGTACCCATCAACGACGTCCTCTTCGGTTGGTTGGGCGTCGTCGTTCCGGCGTGTCTCTTTCTCGTCTGGGCTTCCTGGAGCAGCTACTACGAGCGCATCTATCTGCCTTTAGCGCGGGTAGTCGTGCCTGTGTTTGCTATAGCGTCGGCCGTAGGCGTGGCTGGCCGCTCTGTAGGGTCACATCCGGATCCCTTCTACTTCCTGACGACCTATAGCATTGCCTTGTTTTTCCTCGGAGGGCAGCTGTTTCGGGAAGCGCTGTTCGCAACCGCTGCAATGATCATTGCGTGCGGCGCAACGCTGGCGTTCGCTGGTCACGATGCTGCTTCGGCTATTTATTACTCAGTGGTCCTTGCAATCACGGGTGCAGTGGGAGCGTTCGTGTACAGAGGCGTGGAGCGGCAGCTGCGTACGTCGTTTCTCGAGCGCGGGTTGATGGGTGAGTTGGTTGCACGGGATGGACTTACCGGGCTGAAGAATCGTGGCGCTTTCGACGACTATTTCCCGCGGATGTGGCAGCAGGCGCTTCGCGATCGCCGGTCGATGGCCCTCCTTCTGATCGACGTTGATCACTTCAAACCCTACAACGACCGCTACGGCCATCAGGCCGGTGATCAGACACTGAGGCGAGTTGCTCAGGTGGTGCAAGCGTTTGCGCGCCGACCCCTCGACATCGCTGCGCGCTACGGTGGCGAGGAGTTCGTTCTGGCTCTATTCGATTTGAGCTCGGACAACATCCGTGAGATGGCCGACCAACTGCGCAAGGCCATCCACGACTTGAACATCATGCACGAGGACTCTGCTACCTCCCCGTACGTGACTGCCAGCATCGGGGTTGCCATTGTCGCCCCGAGGATAGGGCGCAGTCCGGACGGTGCCGTGCAGGTGGCGGACGAAGCTCTCTACAGCGCGAAGCGATCGGGCCGAAATTGCATCAGCGTGGTCGACTGCGACCAGGTGCTATTTTCAACGGGGACATTCCGACGTCGCGCCTGATGCTGACCCCGCACCCTGCCCGAGCCCGGCGCCGGCGCGGCCCTGGCCCGGCCAAGCCAAGCCAAGCCAAGCCAAGCCCTTTTAGGCCCGAGCACCCTTCAGGAAGTACTCCACCTTGTCACGATAGGTCCGTGACAGCTTCAATTCGTGTCCGCCCTCGAGAGTCAGAAAGTACTCCCCGTTCATGTGCGCACGAAGACTCTTCACCAGGCTGAGATTCACAATCGTCGACCGATGCACCCGTTGGAACAGCTTTGGATCGAGAACCTCCTCGAGCTCCTTCATTGTTCCACGGAGGATATGAGTGTTCCCGCCAGCGTGGATGCACATGTAGTCGCCAGCGGCATCAATCCACTCTATTGATGCAACGGTGACACGCACCGTTTCTCGCCCCTGGCGGATTGGAAGGATCTCAGGACGGCGTGGTTCAGTGGCCTTGGGCCCGTGAGTCAGTAGCTCTTCGAGCGCCAGCTCACCGGAGCCGGTGATCTCAGCGATGATTTCAACGAGCCGATCTCGCTGATTCGTCGCGTTTCGCGACTGCACTTGGTTTCGGATGCGTTCGAGTGCGGCGTTGAATCTTTTGTCATCGACGGGTTTGAGCAGGTAGTCGACGGCACGCGCTTCGAACGCGCGAATAGCGTACTGATCATAAGCCGTGACAAATACGACGACCGGCAACGACTCCTGTGGCAATTGAGCCAGCACCTCAAATCCCGACATGTTCGGCATTTGAATGTCGAGAAACAGAACGTCGGGTTTGTGCTGGGTCACCGCTTCGAGCGCTTCGCGCCCGTTCGAGCACTGCGCCACGACTTCGAAGTCCGGCGCATCCTTCAGCCGGATTTCAATGCCTCGCCTCGACAGGGCTTCATCGTCCACGATGATCGTCGAGATTTTCACGCGCGCGCTACCTCAGAAACGGCCGGTCGAGCTTCTGTCTGAGTATTCGTCGGAGGAGCAAGTTCAAGTGGCAACGCCATGTCTACCCGCAATCCTGGGTGGCTGTTGAGTACGGCAAATCGATGGTGCTCACCATAGAGTACCGCCAGACGCTCGCGTGTGTTTCTAAGACCAACGCCTCGACGCTCGTTTGTTGGAGCACCGTCCCGCAATCCAGGCCCATCATCGATGACACTCACTTCGAGCATCGCGCCGCGGATCCGACCTTCGATGCGAATGGAACCACCCTGTTCGCGTGACGAGACCGCGTATTTAAGCGAATTCTCCAGCAACGGCTGCAACAACAAGCTGGGCACCAACGCATCCAGCGCCGGCCCGTCAATAGCGTATTCCAATCGCAACCGTTCCCCGAAGCGCAGCCGTTCAGTTCCGAGGTACAAGTCCAATGCTTCAATTTCCTGGCGAAGGGTGACTTTTTTCACCGGGTCCTGGTCCAGGGTATAGCGCAGAAACTCAGACAATCGAGTGACGGCGTTGTTGGCAGTGCGGTTCTGATTGTCGAGGATCAGCGTTGAAATGGCGTTCAGCGTGTTGAACAAAAAATGCGGGTTCAACTGATACCGCAACATCTTCAGTTGCGCTTCCTGCGCTAGAGCCGTTGCCTTCAATGCGTCCGCCTGCTGCATCTGCTGAGCCTCGTAATTCTTAAAGCTGAAGTAGAACGCTGTCCAACACAGCAGCAGGTACGTGCTGGACAACGCGCCGCCGAACACTTCAAACAACGTCTTGAACTGCCAGTCCGGCTCAACGATTTCCTTGTACGCAAGGTTGATCACAGATCTCAAAGCGAGAGCCGTTGCGTAACAAGTGAGCAGGACGCCGACGACCACCACACGCGGCGATCGCCCCCAAAGTCGTCGGTAAACCGAACGCATGGGAATCGACAGAACGAAACCTGCAACTGCGGCGATGAGGATCACCTGCCCATAACTGGAAGGCTTCTCGTATAAGAGCGCCCCGAAATACTGCGTGACCGCGTACGCAGCCCAGCCGGCCGCGTGCAGAGTCCAAAAAAGCAAATTACGTTTTGTCCGCAGTAATTCGAGCGTCAGCATGCAGGCCGTCACTGCAGTGTGTGTTCCGGGGAGCTTAGGCCATCCGTTCGTCGAATGCGGGTACGGCAAACGCGCCCGGCACTCGCCTCGTCGCACCCATGTCGGGCCATGCTGCCTGCCGGAGGCAGATAACCCTTTGATTCATATGGTAAACGACCGCCTTGGAACGTTGCTTGCGTCGCCGAGTTGCTCCATTGTGGAATTTCGAGAGTGAGTGATATGAGACAGCTATTCTTAGGCATCAGCGCAGCCGCGTTGTTCTTCGCAGCAGGCATCGTCGTCGCGCAGACTCCCCCCTCGGAGAGCAAGCAGGTTCAGACTGCCGTGGCCAAGCCCGTGGAGACCGCGACGCAGCCCGATCCTGGCACCAGGATGCGTCTGGCTGCGATGGATACCTCTCCGAATGCGTTCCGGAAGTTGGACAAAGACAATGACGGACGCATTTCTGCTCTGGAAGCCGCGGACAATACAAAAGTTGCTGCGGCATTCACCATGGCCGACAAGGACAAAGACGGGTATTTGAGCAAGGAAGAATTTGAGGCGATGAATCCTTCTTCGCCAAACGCCATGAAGGAGACGGACGCTTCGAGCCCGAGCGGAGATCGCGCTACGGCCCCAAGCGGGGATCACGCATCAGATCCAAGTGGTGATCAGGCCGCTACTGGGCCAAACGAACCAACGCCCACGGATAACTCACCGTCACCACGACGGGTCGCCCGCCCACCAAGACATTAAGAGGCTCGAGCCTCGAGAAATTGGCACTCTGGTGCATAACCAGTGGAGTGCGGCCCATAACGGGCCGCATGTCGAAGTTAAGCTGGCTGCGACGGAGTCGGCGCGGCTGGCTGAGTCCCGATCGATTCCAGCGCCTGAACCTGCGATAACGCGGCTCCTTGCGCAAAATCAGCCCCAATTGCCGTCAACCACTGCAACGACGCCTGCGTATCAACACGCTTGGCGGAGCAGTGAATTCCCAACACCTTAACAGCCTGCGCGATGGCAACGACCATCGCCTGTGCGAGTTTGTCCTTCAATGCGACCGACGTCAGCTTTGGATCAATCTTCACCAGTCGCAGCGCGCGTGAGCGCAACAGGTTCGTAATCGACGAATCCAGTGAGAAGTCGTCAATCACAACAAAGCAGCCGAGCTTGTCGCACAGAGTAATAAAGCGTTCGACCTGCGCGCGACGCTGAATACACAGCGGCTCGGCAATCTCAAACCCGATGTTATCCGGCGCAATGCCGTTAGCCTTGAGGTTGGAGGCCACGAACTGTGGGAACCGGTCGTCTTCCAGCGTCGAGATCGACAGATTGAGCGTGAAGCTCGTCGGCTCCAGGCTCCAGGCAGCGCGATTGGAACCCATCCACGCCAACAACTGCTGAAGTGCAATCTTGTCGAAGCTGGGAGGCAGCCGGTTCGGTTGCGTCGAGCGCGGCAGCACTTCGAAGCGTCGTGTACGGCCGCCAGCTCGGAGCTTGCTGAAAGGCAGCACTTCGAGAACCAGATTTACGCCGTCCGGTAATGCCAGCACCTTCGATGTGCTCGTCGCACTCGTAGATTTGGCCGATTCGGACGAGTTGAGAGCCTTGGTGCTTCCCGTCAACGTCCGCGACGTCATTGTCGTTGAAGTCGACGGCGCCGCCGCTGGAGCGGCACTGACTGTGGGCGGAGCAGGAGCGGCATCAGGAGCAGCTACTGGCGCAACTGCGGCCACGGGGAATGGGGTGACGTTGTCAGCAACCCGCGTTGCTGGAGCCGCCTCAACTGAAGGCGCATCCAGTTCGGGCAGGTGGAGGTCAAAGGCTTCGGCCAGAGATGGCGTATGTGCCGGCGTGGTGGCACGCGCGGTCCCAGCCTGGGATGGCTTCCCAGCCTGGGATGGTGTCGCAGCTTGGGATGGCGACGCGGCGGCGGAACCAACAGTTGGGGCTGGGCGAGTTGGAACAGCGGCGATCGATAAGGGCGCTGCCGCTGTTGCCTTTGGCACGGAGTCAAACGACGGCGAGAAGTCGAGTGTTGTTACAGGCGCGGCGACTACCTTCGGCGGTGCCGCCGCAACTGGCGCCAGCGTTCCCGTCGGGGATGACATTCCTGTTGGCAGCGCGCCCTTCGCCGCGGGTTTCAGAGCCGGCGGCTCAAAGTTCAAGTCGCCACCGTTGTTGACTGACGGTAACGCGCGCAAGCGCTGTGTCTGAGTGACGGGCGCTACCGGCTGCACGTCCGGAGTCAGCTCGAACTCGAGGATGTCATCAACAGCTTGCGGAGAGAGGACCGGCGGGGCAGGGCGCGAAGGTGTCGGCGCAGCGGCGAGCTTCGGAGGCGCAGTCGTCCCTGCCAAGGATGGTGTCCCTGCCAGGGATGGTGCCCCGGCCAGGGATGGTGCCCCGGCCAGGGATGGTGCCCCGGCCAGGGATGGCGTCAGCGGTGCAGCCTTTGTCGCTACCAGGGATGGTGTCCCAGCCTGGGATAGCGCCCCCGCTGGGGATGACAAAGTCCCCGGTGCGGACAGCGGGGTTGGCGCCGGCGCAAAATCGTCATCGTCCACTGGCGGAAGGTCGAGGACCGTCACCGGTTCCACCTGCGAAGCACGCGGCTGTGCGGGACGCAACAGCACAGCGACCTTCTGCAGGATCGTACGTATCTGCGGCGAGGCGAGCTTTTCCAGCACGCCATCATTCACAGACTTGATGTCAGCCAGAATCATCGCGAGGCCGACGAGGCCTCCGACGGGCGAGCGCACGGGCAGGAAGATGGCCGCGGGGCCATACTCGATCCCGGTCTCGTAACAATTCGAAGAGCTGTCGTTGCTGAGCGCTTCAATCGCCTCGAGAACAACATTGTGCTCATCGGGCCCGAGAGCGCCTTCGCTGAGCCAAAGCGTATTGGCCTGTTCGTCCCAGAGCGAAACGGAGTGCAGGCGCACCGGCGGTAGCGCGGCTCGCAACTGCCATCCCAACGACTCGGCGGTGGCCGGCTCATTCGAAGCAGGACCGGCGGCAGGACCGGCCGCGGCGGGTGTATTGGCAGGCTGACGCACGGCAGTAGCTTTCTGTGGCTGCAAGGACTTCCCCATCCGAAGCACACAGCGTGGGCGGATATTTACCAACGCTGATCGTCAGAATCTCAGGAGTTTCGCTGCGGCGCCGTGACACCGCTCGCGTTCTTTCGGAGGACTGGTGTTACTTTTTGCAGTCAGTGCCCGCGGTTTGTCATATTCAACGCGAGCGCCGCGCAACTTGACATTGCGCGGCGTCGACTCAGGTCCTATAGACTTCCCAGGTAGTCCCGCTTACCGATTTCCACGCCGTTATGTCGCAAGATGTTATATGCGGTCGTCACGTGGAAGAACAGGTTGGGCAGTATCCAACGCTGCAGATATGAAAGGCCCTTGAATTCGAGCGTGCGGTCGCCGGCCGGTACCTTGATGTCACGGTCTTCGGCCCCTTCAAAGGCATTTGGGGGCAATGTCTTTAAATAGTCGATGGTTCTCGCAATGCGCCCGCGCAACTCCTCGATCGTTTTCTCATTATCTTCGAACGGGGGCGCGTCGACGCCAGCGAGCCGGGCCGCGCCCTTCTTCGCGGTGTCACACGCAATCTGCACCTGCTTTGACAGCGGCAGCATGTCCGGAGCGAGCCGGGATGTGACCAGAATTGCAGAATCGAACTTCTTCTGCGCGGCGAGCGCTGTGCCCTTCTCGAGAATGGCGGAGAGATTGCCGAGCGTGTGCGTGAATATGTCTATTGTGACAGCGGGCACCGAGATTTTCATGAAGACTCCTGCGAGGGATTTGACGGCCGGCGCGAATAATACTCCGCTGCAGCTTGGCCGCCATGCGTCCGGGGTGAAACAATAGGGCTGTAGGAACTGAGGATTGAAACACTCTTGAGTCTTCTCTGGACGCCTGCCCAACTGGCCGTACTGGCCAAGGTCGTGGATCTGAACGGATTTTCCGCCGCCGCCCGTGCCCTGGGAGTGCCCAAGGCCGCGGTCAGTCGCGCCGTCGCGGATCTGGAAAAATCACTCGGCACAAAAGTGCTCGAGCGCACCACACGTAGGATTTCGCTCACTCACGCCGGTCGTCTGCTGTATCCGCATGCGAAGCGCGTGGTTGAGGAGTCGGAGGCGGCGCGTGCCGTCATCGGCAAGCTGCATGCTCCTGTAAGTGGACCATTGCGAGTAGTCGCAGATCCAACATACGGACGTGTGCTCTTCACGCCGTTGGTACCGCGCTTTCTCGAAAGCTTTCCGGACATTCCATTGGATGTGTCGATGGACGCGCCCGACAATGCCGATGGTTGGGATGTTGCCATCCGCACGCGGTCGGCCGTGGATGGTGGGTTCACATTTCGTCTTCTTGGCGCGCCGCCAGCGCTTCTTGCGGCGACCCCCACTTATCTACAGCAACGCACGGTCCCTGCCCGGCCTGAAGATCTCCGCACACACGACCTTCTGACGCCTGAGGCGACCGATCCGCCGCAGTATCGGCTTCGGATGGAGCGGGGGACCCAGCGGGCGGAGGTTCTACTGTCGCCCAAGCTGGCAGTGAATGACCCCGCCGTTCTGCACGCTGCAACGGCAGCGGGGCTCGGAATTGGTCTCCTGCCGGAATTCCTCTGTCGCCAGGGGATGGCGACCGGTCGACTGAAGCAGGTGCTGCCGGAGTGGACGGTACCCCCTCCAGCCGCCTTATACGCCGTCTACCCTGCCGCGCTCGAGGCCGACCTGCGGGTCCAGCGTTTTGTCGAATTCCTGGCCGCGAATATCGTGCCGGCGCTGGGGGTTACTGGCGGGTAAGATGACATTCCCGCTGGTAGACTCGGGTCTCTCGTTTTCAGGGGAATGACCATGTATCGCGCGCCGCTGCGGGAAATGCGTTTTGTGCTCGAAGAGCTGCTGCAGGCTTCGCGCCTCGCGCGGCTGCCTGATTTCGCCGATTACTCGAGCGATGTAGCCGACTCCATCCTGGAAGAAGCGGGCCGATTCGCCGAGACCGTGCTCGATCCCATCAACCGCGCGGGTGATGAGCAGGGCGCGCGTTGGACTGACCAGGGCGTTGTAGCCGCACCTGGCTTTCGCGATGCGTACCAACAGTTCGCGGCGGGTGGTTGGACGCAGCTCGGAACTGATCCCGAGTATGGCGGCCAGCTCGTGCCACAGGCCCTGGTGACTGCGGTGCAGGAGATCTGGGGGTCGGCCAATCTTGCGTTCAAACTGTGTCCGATGTTGACACATGGCGCGGTGCACGCCCTGGAGTTGACGGGTACTGCCGATCAGAAGCGGTTGTTTCTGCCGAAGATGATCAACGGCGAGTGGACCGGGACCATGAATCTCACCGAGCCGCAGGCCGGCTCGGATCTCGCCCAGATCCGCACTCGCGCGCTACCGGAGGGTGATCACTATCGGCTCTTCGGTCAGAAGATCTTCATTACCTGGGGCGATCACGACTGCACTTCCAACATCATCCACATGGTGTTGGCTCGCATCGAAGGCGCGCCCGCGGGTGTTCGCGGCATTTCGTTGTTCATCGTCCCGAAGGTGTTGGTGAACGATGATGGCTCGCTGGGTAAGCGCAACGACGTGCGCTGTGTGTCTATCGAGCACAAGCTCGGAATTCACGCCAGCCCGACGTGTGTGCTGGCGTATGGCGAGAAGGATGGCGCCATCGGCTACCTGGTAGGGCAGCCCAATCGCGGCCTCGAATACATGTTCATCATGATGAATGCCGCGCGCCTGTCTGTTGGTCTCGAAGGCTATGCGGTGGGTGAGCGTGCTTACCAGCAGGCTGCTGAATTTGCTCGGACTCGCATCCAAGGCAAGCCGCCGGTTGCGCAGGCCGAGGGTCCGCTGCCGATCATTCATCACCCGGACATCAAGCGGATGCTCCTGACGATGAAGGCGACTACCGAAGCTTGTCGCGCAGTCTCGATCTACACCGCCTATCAGCTGGATCTTGCCAATCACAATACGGATGAGAAGCAACGCGCGGCCGCACAGGCGCGCGGTGATCTGTTGATTCCCATTGTGAAGGGGTGGTGCACGGAGACTGGTAACCAGGTCGCTGCGATTGGTGTGCAAATCCACGGCGGAATGGGCTTCATCGAGGAAACAGGCGCCGCACAGTATGTTCGTGATGCGCGCATCACGACGATTTACGAAGGCACCACGGGTATTCAGTCGAATGACCTGATCGGCCGCAAGATCGGGCGTGATGGTGGCGCGGCCATGAGCTCACTGTTGGCTGACATGTCACGTGAGCTCGAAGGGCTGGAAGCCAGCCCGACGCAGAAAGCTGCGCTCGAGGCTGTTGGGCTGCTGAAGGATTCGACGCAGTCGCTGTTGAAGGCGCTGAGCGCGAAGCCTGATGCGGCTATGGCAGTGTCGGTGCCCTATCTGATGCTGTGCGGTTATGTGATTGGTGGGTGGCTGATGGCCAAGGCCTCGGCCATTGCCTCCGGCAAGCTCGCGGGATCTGACAAGGCTTTCTACGAATCGAAAGTACACACGGCGCGGTTTTATGCGGATCAGGTGCTGCCGAACGCTTTGGCATTGGCGCGTGTAGTGCAGTCCGGGGCTGAAAGTGTGATCGACACGGACGCTGCGCTGATTTGATCGAAAGCGCGGCTGACTTCATGAGTCCTCTGGCTTACCCGGGCTCACGGGCGGTGGCGCATGGTCGTCCCTATCCGCCCGAGCATGATGCACAAACTCTTTTTCCAGGCGACGAAACACAGTCAGCACAATCAGGCCGAACACGGTGGCAATGAAGGCCACCGTAACCTGACCCAACGCCGCCGCCGCGCTTCCGGCGGCCGTCATCCAGATTCCCGCCGCAGTGGTCAGTCCATGCACCTCGCGGTGGTCCGTGAGCTTGAGAATGGCGCCCCCGCCCAGAAACCCGATTCCCGTGGCAATACCCTGCACCACGCGCGACAGGGATTCAGCGCTCATACCGCCTTCAGCAGCGCCGACAACAAACACTGCAGTCCCCAGTGCCACCAGCATGTGCGTGCGCAATCCGGCAGTTTTATGTGTCAGCTCCCGCTGTGTACCGATAGCCGTACCGACGGCTAACGCTGCTACCAGGCGGATCGTGATCCGCACTATCTGGGGAACGTCGGGTACGAGCTGGCTCAGCTCACCTGCAACCGAATCCACCTCACCGTTCTCCTTCAGTTACTTGTCGGGTCGTGTCCGCCGCATCGTTACATAGGCGTCGAGCGCTGCTTCGCGAGTTTCCTTCAGATTGACCACAGGTTTGGAATAGCCTTCCTGCGGGATCCATTTGCTGATGTACTCACTCTTCGGATCAAAACGCTTCGCCTGCGTTTCCGGGTTGAAGATCCGGAAGTAAGGCGCCGCGTCCGCGCCACAACCGGCGGCCCATTGCCAGTTGAGTGTATTGTTGGCGAGATCGGCGTCAACCAGTGTGTCCCAGAACCAGCGGGAGCCGTCCTGCCATGCTATCAACAGGTTCTTGACCAGGAAGGAGGCGACGACCATCCGCACGCGGTTGTGCATCCAGCCCATGGCCCACAACTCCCGCATACCGGCGTCCACCATGGGAATGCCGGTCATGCCTTTCTGCCAGGCTCGCAGTAGCCGTGCATTGGCTCGCCACGGAAACCGGGCGAACTCGGCGTGCATGGGCTGAGTGGTGGTATGTGGAAAGTGGTGCAACAGGTGATACGCAAACTCCCGCCAGACGATCTCACTCATGAAAACGGAGTTACGGCCGCGAGGCCCCAGCGCATGCCAGACCTGGCGCGGTCCGATTTCGCCGAAATGCAGGTGCGGCGATAATCTCGATGTGCCTTTGACGGCGGGGATGTTGCGTGTGTTTGAGTAGTCGTCGATGTTTTTGCGCAAAAAGCGGGTCAGAGTCTGATTCGCGCCCTTTTCGCCCGGAACCCAGCTTTCCTCCATGGTTGTGTACCAGCGGATTTTGGGTAAGAGCTGCAACGATTTCAGGAGCGCTGACTTTGGCCACGTTTTGGGTGCGTGCAGCTTTCGGGGTAGAGGCAGCAGCGGACCGGGATCGAGCACATGCAACAGACCGCGCTTGAATGCCGTGAACACCTGATAGGGCTTGCCGGTCTTGTTGCTGAACCTGGTGGGGTCGCAGAGCAGTGAGCCGTTGAATTGCACCGGCTCGATACCACTCTTCCTCGCGCCCTCCGCTACCTGCTGGCTGCATTTCACCGCGGCGGGTTCGTAGCGCTTGTTCCAGTGAACGGCGGTGGCGCCAGTTGAAGCAGCCAGCTTTTTCAACACCGGCAGCGCCTTTCCACGCGCCAGAATCAACCGGGAGCCGCGGCTTTCCAGGTCCTCGTTGAGTGCCTCCAGCGAATGATGTAACCACCACCTCGAGGCCGCGCCGGGCGCCCATTCGCCTTCTTCTTCGGGGGACCAGATGTAGACGGGGATGACTGGCCGGCCGGTTTGGACCGCCGCGTGCAGCGCGGGGTTGTCCTGGAGGCGCAGGTCCTGGCGGAACCAGACAATGACGGCTCCCGTCATCGGGCGCTCTTCGATCGCCTGGTCCTGCTCCTGGATGGTGGTGAGGAAGAGCGACCTTTGTTGATCCGTGTCGCCACTGGATTTCGCGCCGTCGAGGCGGTTGGCCGCCGCTTGTTGGTTGGTGACGCTGCCGGCCGCGCTGCTTGCGTCCGTCCGTCCGCCGCGGTTGCGCCGCCGCCGTTTAATTTGCGTCGCGCCTGTGGCCGCGCGCTCGCAGCTGGCGCCTTGGCGCCCGTTCGCGCACCGCTGCTGGCATCGAGGCTACTTCGTCCGGCCGATGACGTTCGCCGAAGTTGCGCTGCGGGCTGTCGCGCTGCTGCTATGTTAGCTCTGGAGCCCGTTTTACCCGCTGCGACTCGCGGCCCGCCTGTCGATCGCCGCTTGGCCGGCTCGGCTTTTGCCACGGTCCGTGCCCGCGCGGCCGACCGCCCGGGTGCCTTCAATTCCAACTTCGGCGGCTCGTTGAGATTCTCCAGAAACACCCGCCGCTCATCGGGCTCCAGCGCGGCCCAATCAACCTTCTCCTGGTGCATGCGCCGCAACTGCTGATCGCTGATCGTCGCCTGCACGACACTCTTGCTCTTCCATTTGGAAGGCAAATGCGTCGTCGTGCCAGTCAGCAGCAAGTCGACGACAGCTGCGGCAACTGTCGGATCTCTGGTCAGGTCGCTATGCGCGGCCAATGTGTAATGGTTCCGCGCGCCGGGCAATCCGGCACTCACTGCCGGTACAGTTCCATCGCCATGCCGGGAGATTGTGTAGACAAAATCATCCTTGCGCTTTTCGACCGCCGTCACCGTCTCCTGCCCAACTCCAATGACGACGCAAATACGCTCGTCCGCCTGCACGAGCTTGCTCTGAATGTTGCGTGCATCCTGCAACAATGTCTTGTCGGGTCGCGGGCCAGTGCGGGGCCATTCAGCGGGATCAAAGAGATCAGCGCAGCCGTTGCACTCCGCTGACGGCAGCATCTGATACAAGCTCGGGAAACTGTTGAATATCTCCCCAGCCAGATCCTCAGGCGTCCCGGTACCCACGAGGCTCGAAATCTTGCGAACAACAGGATAAGTCCCGCGCAGCGCCTGAAGCGGCGCGAACGAACCGAAGTTGGGTGTGCCCAGCAACACCAACCGTTCGACATTGCTCATTCCTGGCTGAGTCAGCGCCGCGCGGCTCACCAGTCCACCCATGCTGTGAGCGACGATCATGATCCGGTCGCTCGGCTCGTTGCGGATCCTTTCCGCCAGGGCGGCGCCCAACTCATCAACACCGCGCCGCCAGTCGTAGTCGTACAGAACGGGAGAGAAACCAGCGGCCCGCAGGTTCAATTTCAATCGGAGGTAGGAATACAGCACCACACCCAGCGGCACGACCGGTGCGCCGCCCGACAGATGCAGCGAAGACAGTCGCCCAACCTGGATATCGATCGGATCCAACCACAGGATGTCGTGGGGCAATGGCGGCTCACGCTTGATACCTAGCTGCGAGCCCATGATTCCCGGTACGACAAACACACGAATCGCATCATCGGAGAGTGGCTGATCGGCTGCACGCCGCGCGAGCTCCCTCAATTCCGTGTATTCACTCTGGCCGAAATAAGCTGCCAGCTCCCGCTCGTACGCGCCGCTGACGAGCAGCAGCTCCATTTCCGCGTCGCTCCATGCGAACTTGTCGTAGGGAGTGACGTGATCCGGCAGAGGATGTTGTTGGCTCAAGCCGTGAATCTCATTCTGCGCTCAACGGGCGGACGGTGGCTGTCGCCTGCACCGTCCCGCCACCGGATAACTGGATGAGGAGTGGCACTTTCTCACCGACGGTCAGCGGCTGCTTCAGATCATGCATCATCACGTGAAGTCCGCCCGGTTCGAGTTTTACGGTTGCTCCAGGTGCCACGACGAGTTGCTCGTGAGGACGCATCTTCGACTGTCCGCTCTCGACCTTCGTTTCGTGGATCATCGCGTGGCCCGCCATCGGGGATTCCACGCCGGTGACGGTTATCGATGCCGTACCTGCGTTCCGCAGAGTCATGTAAGCGGCCGCCATATCCGCGCCTGGTGTCGCTCGTACCCAGGCATCCAGAACTACCAAGGGTTTCGCGCCAACCACGGGCGGCGTCTGAGCTGCGAGGGGCACCGTCTGTCCCACCGGTGGCGGCGTCTGTGCACCGGCAACTGATGCCAGCAGACCGAGCGCTGCGACGAGTCGAGGTAAAGACGGCGTCAATTGGGCCTCCGGTGCAAATGCGGCTCGTCGGCAAGGACCCGAAATTATGCCAGACCGTTCCATCATCGCGCCGCCTTGCTCCAAATGCTTCGATATTGCCTCGAATATGGCGGCTATGAGATCGAACTGCCGACTAAGGGGCGGTATCCGAAGGCAACGGGGCTGCGCGATAGGCCGCGGAGACAGAATCAGCTGGATTTTTAACTGCCAGAAAAGCCTGCGAGGAGCTGGCTTACGTGCATGCCGAAATCGGCAGGGCTCCGATGATCTGCAAGCGGCAACTCGAACCGGCCGAAATCAACGTGCCGAGGTGGCAGTACCTCGACACAGGGTTTCTGACCAACTCGAACCGATCATCCGTGCGCGCGGTATCCGATCAGCTCCGGCCGAAAACCGTTTCGAACTCACTCGCCTCGATCGCGCGATCGAACCATGCTTCGACGGAGGCCTGATCGGCGGCAAAAATCCGCGCACGTAACGCCTCTGGCACAGCGCCGATGCGCCTCTCCAGCAAGCGCACCAGCACTCGCGCCCAGCCTTCGGTAATAGCTTTGGCCTTGGCTCTGGCCTTGCCGACGGCGACTCCTTCTTCGAAATACTTCTGACCGAAACCTTGCATGATCTCCTCCGCGTGGTCGGGCATCAGACGTTTCCGTTGGAATGAGTCACTCATCAGGGACTCAATTCCTCGATGCGATAACGGCAACTTTCGGAGATAGTCGAGTTGGAGGCAACCGACAACGGTCGGCTTGTTGGGACCGAGCCGAAGCGGATTACCGCCGTGTGGTATCAGATCAGTTCCGGCCGAAAACGGATTCGAACTCTGTCGCCTCGATCGCACGATCGAGCCATGCTTCGATGGAGGTCTGATCGGCAGCAAAAATGCGCGCACGCAAGGCTTCTGGCACAGCGCCGATGCGCCTCTCCAGCAAGCGCACCAGCGCTCCCGCCTTGCCTCTGGCCTCGCCCCGAGCCTCACCGACGGCGATTCCTTCTTCGAAATACTTCTGACCGAAACCTTGCATGATCTCCTCCGCGTGATCGGGCATCAGACGTTGTAATGCTTCGCGCAGCGCCTCAGGGCTGACCGGGACCGGGCTTTTGCCAATATAAGTGAGGATTTGCACGACATCCACTATAGACAGCCGTGCGCCTTCGGCGAGCACAACCTCCAGGCGCTCGGCCAGGTCGCGGCGTAGGATATATTTCAAAGCCTTCAGAAAGGCTTGCAGCCGGAGGTTCGCGGACAGCGCGTTGTCTTCTATCGCAGCGAAGTCCACCAGTGCATGACGGAAGGAGATCATGTAGGGGCGCAACGGTTCCGGAACAGCGCCAAACAGATCTTGGAATTCACAGGACACCGTCCAACCTTCCGGTCCGTGATGCGCTACGAGCGGTAGTACCGGCGGTAGGGGCAAGGGTTTATGCACCTTATACCAACGTGTCAGAATGCGCGCAATGTAGCGCAGAAGTTGCAGCCGGGTCGCCTCGTCCGGTGAGCTCTTGTGCTCCATGAGCAAGTAGGCCAGCGCATCCTGTCGGTTGTCAGCTGGATCCGAAACAGCAGATCAGTGTGGTGCTGTCCGAGGATCTCGTCCACGAAAGACCCCGGAATCAGCTCCGGCAACTCCGGGGCGAGGAGATCGACCACCTCTTGGGGCAGATGCTCGCGCAGGAAAATGCCCGCAGCTTCTCGATCACTCAACACGTTCTTGAAGAACGAATCATGGATGTTGTGGGTTTTGACATCGCTCGCGCATTCAAACAGGAGCCGCGCGAGGCGGTAAGGGGCTATTTCGGGGCTAAATGAGCAGAAATGCAAAGCGCCGTAACGCTCGGCTGGTTTTGCGGGTGGCACGAATCACGTGCGATGTCTTCACGCGATGAACACGTCTGATTCGCCGCGGTAATACCTACGCGAACATCACAGCGCGAATGCAAGCGCAGACGCGCACGCTCTGACGAGTTCGCTGATTCTGCGAACCCGCCATAATCATTGTGCCGAGGTACTAAAGGGATCCGCGGGCGTCAACCGGCCAGATGTCCTCCAGCACACTGCCCCGGATGCAATGATAAAAATCATGCATGTTGACCGTAGGGTCGCAGTGAGGTGTCACCAACTCGACTTTGGCGCCCAGCCTCAATTTCTCACCCGGAATCTTGCCGAACTCGTCGCCAAAGTATTGGTAGACGGCGCCCTTCGACACACCCCGTGCAAGTCGCGGAACCGGTCCATCCATTGAAAATGTCTTGAATCCACCGTCAGTAGTCGGTGAGGTTCGATGGTTGTTACTGACGACGGTGCACTGAACAAACAATGCCGTCTTGAAGGGATTGGGCGCAGCACTGAAAAGCTGCACACCTTCGTACTGAACATCCATGAAGACGTACGATCCACACTGGCACTCGGTAAACAGCCCTGCACGGCGATCAATTTCAAACGATCCGGTGCCGCCGCCCGTCACTATTCCCGGCGTGTAGCCAAGCTCGTCAGAGGCAGCTTTCAATACTGCCTCGAGATGCCGCAGCTGAGCGCCGTACACCCTTTCACGATCGGCCGGCAGCGTGATGTGTTGAACCATGCCGGAATACGCTTGAACGCCAGCCAGCTTCAACACCTTTGAAGCTTGCACGCGACGGATGAGCGTAACAGCCCCCGCAACATCGGGCACCCCCGTGCGCGTCATGCCGATGTCGATGTCAACGAGCACCGTGAGCTTCCTGCCGCCTCGTTCGAGCGCTTCGACGCCGGCCAGCGTATCAACAACTACCATGAAATCTTTGCTGCGAGCCGCAAGCCCGCTCACAATGTCCAGTTTGATATCGCCAACAACGGGAGTGGTGAGTAGCACGCCCGGCAAACCCGCCTCGACCATGACGGCCGCTTCGCGCACGGTCGCGACGGATATCCCAATTGCTCCAGCGGAAATCTGCCGCCGTGCGACCTCGACGCTCTTGTGCGTCTTTGCGTGCGGCCGCAACGCCAAGCCTGCTTTCTTGCAGAGACGGGACATGGTCCTCACGTTGTGCTCGAACGCGGCGAGGTCCAACACCAACGCTGGCGTTGCCAGAGCCTCCCGCGCCCGAGGCTGGCCAATCAGCCGCGCGTTCGGCCCAAGATCCACTTGCCCACGCGCACCGTCGTCCCTCGAATGCGCTCGGCGGCCAGCCGTTCCTGCACTAGCGCTCCGCCGGTTGTCGCCGGCAGCTCGTTTTGCAGCCCGCCGCGTCTGGGTGCTCGTGCCCGCGCCTTGCCGGTCGCCGCCACCAACTTGCCGCGCCGCTCCCGGCTTACGAGCCGTGGGCAAAGGCCGCCCGCTCCGTTTCTTACTTGGCATGCTCATGAATAATTTTACACATCGCATCGATAGCAATACGCCGAGCGCTGGTCTTCCTCCAAACACCACCTACCTGCCGCGAAGGGGCAGGCCGAGCAAACGGCCGTATGGTCACACCCTTTGCATTCCCATACGCCCCGCGACTCGCCAACTCGGGCAACAACGTAACTCCGGCTCCTGTCGCGACCATCTGTCGCAATGTCTCCAGGCTGGTCGCACGGAAATCCTGCTTTTCATGCAGGTCAATGCGACTGCAAACCTCCAGAGCCTGGTCGCGCAGACAATGCCCATCCTCCAACAGCAACAGTGTCTCGCCATTCAGATCATCAATCTTCACATGGTCGCGCTTGGCGAGACGATGTTGGTCCGGCATCGCGACCACAAACGGTTCGGTAAACAGCTCCTGGGTTTCAAACCCGTCAACAGCGACTGGCAAAGCCAGAATCCCTAAGTCGATATCGCCACTTTCGAGCCGCTCCAGTATCTGCTCCGTCTGATACTCATACAGACGCAACTCCAGCCGGGGCAGCCCCTTGCGTATCGGTTGCGAAACTCGCGGCAGCAGGTACGGTCCGATCGTCGGCAGCAGTGCCACTCGCAGACGTCCCGCCAGCGGATCCCGATGCGCACGGGCAAGGGTCACCACTTCTTCACTGGCTTCGAGCATGCGCCGCGCGCGCGACACGATCTGCTCCCCAGCCTCGGTCAAAGACACGTTATTGGGCTGGCGTTCAATGAGTTGGACCCCCAGATAGTCCTCCAGCTTCTTCAGCTGGGCGGACAGGGTGGGCTGGCTGACAAAGCATTTCTCGGCCGCGCGGCCGAAATGGCGCGTATCGGCCAGCGCGACCAGGTAACGCAGGTCCTTCAGCTTGATGTCGACGCCTTGACTCACTTGATTCGCCCCATATACAGCATCTATCGATCCTATCATATCAATCGATTGGAACTATAGATGCCAAGGCGGCAAACTGCTCGCCAGTCGGGGGGAGAACCCGTTAACACAGCAAAGCACCTTTCAGGAGCATTTAGATCATGTTGAGCATTGGACAGAAATTTCCTCAGTTTTCCCTCACCGGCGTGGTGTCTAACGACCTGAAGAACGCCTTCCAGCCTTTCACCCAGGACAGCTTCCAGGGCAAGTGGCAGATCGTGTTCTTCTGGCCCAAGGACTTCACGTTCGTGTGCCCGACCGAGATTGCCGCGTTCGGCAAGCTCGACAAGGAATTCAAGGCCCGTGATGCGCAGGTACTCGGCGTCAGCACCGACAGTGAGTTCGTGCACCTGGCCTGGCGTAAGGACAAGGAAGAGCTGCGTAACCTGCCCTTCCCGATGTTGGCCGATATCAAGCGCGAGCTCTCCAGCGCGCTGGGCATCCTCGACCCCGAGGCTGGCGTTGCGCAGCGTGCAACGTTCATCGTTGACCCGCAGGGTGTCGTCCGCTTCGTCTACGTAACCGACCTCAACGTCGGCCGCAACCCTGAAGAAGTCCTCCGCGTGTTGGACGCTCTTCAGACGGACGAGCTCTGCCCCTGCAACTGGAAGCAGGGTGAGGACACTCTGAAGGCTGCCTAAGGCACCGAACATTCACACCGTTTGAAAGGTGAGGGTGCTGGGCACCCCACGGGGGAGACCTCCATCCCCCGTGTATTTCAAGAAGGAAGAATTTATGGCTACCCTCGACACCATCCGCGACGCGATACCCGACTACGCGCGCGACCTCAAACTCAACCTCGGAAGCGTGTTAGCGACAACGGGCGCTCCGGGCCTGACGGAGAAGCAGATCTGGGCGGTTGCCCTGGCGTCAGCCATCGCTTCCCGCAACGTCTCTTTCACACGCGACATCGAGTCGTTGGCTTCGGCACATCTCGATGCGGCGTACCTGAACGGCGCGCGTGCTGCCGCGTCGATCATGGGCATGAACAACATCTACTATCGGTTCCTGCATCTCGTCGAGGATCCGGAGTACGCACAGATGCCTGCCCGACTGCGTATGAACGTTATCGGCAACCCTGGCATCGACAAGCAGGACTTCGAGTTACTGTCACTCGCCGTGTCGGCGATCAACGGTTGCGGAACCTGTGTTGCCTCTCACGAGCGCACTCTCCGCAAGCATGAGATGAGCCGCGAGGCGGTGCAGAGCGCAGTCCGCATTGCTGCAACTGTCCACGCAGTGGCGCGCGTCCTGGAAGACGCAGCGAGGCAAACTGCCGCGGGAGAGGAACAGGCAGCCGCCTGAGCATTAAGACACTGACGCGATCTCCCGCCGGTGCGTTATCCTGAGGCATGTCGCTCAGGTTATCGGCGGGGGTCGTCGTCGTCAGAGAGTTCAAGGGCTCCTGGCGTTACCTGATGTTGCGCGCGTATCGCAACTGGGACTTTCCCAAGGGAATAGTCGAGAGCGGAGAACAGCCACTTCAGGCAGCGATCCGTGAGGTCAAGGAAGAGACGCTGATCGACTCCTTGCAATTCCGCTGGGGCGAGGTCTATAGAGAGACCGCTCCGTACAGCCACAAGAAAGTCGCTCGCTATTACGTCGCGCAGACCTCAACGGAGGCTGTCACCCTTCCTGTACGTCCTGAACTCGGTCGTGCGGAGCACAATGAGTGGCGTTGGGTCACCTTTGAACAGGGACTTGCGCTGTCTTCACCGCGCCTTGATCCCATCATCCGTTGGGCGTCCGAAACCATCGGGGCGCCTCCTTCAGCCGGCTGAGCCTGACTCCGCCTCCTGCCGTGCCACCTTCATAATCGAGTCCACGAACAGCGATAAGAGTGATTCGGCAGTCGGCGACGTCATCTCCGACGGGCTCGACATCATGAACAGCCTCACTCCTTCGGCGAGGCTCATGAATCCCATAGCCATCTTCTCTGTTGGCATCGGAGGGGTGATACCGACGCGCTGATAGAAGTACTCGATGAACGATGCAATCTGCGCCCGCTTCTCCGCCATGAGTGCGTCCAGCTTCGCACGGAAGCGCGTGTCGCGCGCTGCCACCATCCGAGCCTCCGTCCAATTCATGAAGGACTCGTTGTCGCGGAACATGTGAGAGTAAAGGTCCCGCGTACGCAGATGCATTTGATCCACGGGCAGGTCACTGGCACGCAGCTCGTCGAACTGAGCCAGCGATTTCAGATGGTCACGCCTCAGCAGCTCAATGAACAGGTCGTCCTTGCTTTTGAAATTGGAATAAAAGGCGCCCCGCGAATATCCGGCGGCCTCTGCAATATTCTCCACGCTTGCCGCGTCTAGCCCTTTACGGGCAATCAGTTTCTGGGCGGCATCCAGCAGGCGCTGGGTCGTCTGCTCGCGGCTGTCCTCCCGGCTCAGTCTTTTTCTGGTCATTCGCGAGCAGAC
>Ga0207703_10001300_pt1 | contig 23094 bp, 19 predicted proteins | sample KBSSwiS12_FD_184304 | JGI IMG/M metagenome (GOLD analysis project Ga0207703, IMG submission 184304) | Switchgrass rhizosphere microbial communities from Kellogg Biological Station, Michigan, USA - KBS Switchgrass S1-2 (SPAdes) (version 2) | ecosystem: Host-associated > Plants > Roots >...
GGGCCGCGGCACTTCGACACCACCGAATCCGCCGGAGTCTTCATGCAGAAACATTGTGAAGAACAACGCCAGGGCGCCCAGCGCGCAGATGAAAGTGATGAGACGCTCTTTCACCCTGGGACGCTCGCATCCAGGCTGCGGGTGTTGGCCCTCAGTCCGCCGCCGGCTTCCAATCGATCGAGCAACACACGGCCACCCGCGACAGGCTCTTCGAGGCCTTGCTCTTGCAGTTCTGCGCGAGAGAAGCGCACGCGCTCCGCCGCAAGCGCCAGTCCCTCCAATCGCGAGCGGTCTGCAGCTTCCGGCAGCCTGGCAGCGCGTGTCAGTTCGCGCACTGTCAGTGCGCCGGCTGGTGGGAGCGATCCGTGGTCGGTCAGCCGTCGTACGATCAGATCCAACAGCATACGAGGCCTGTCGCGCAGTTGCGCCTGCTCGATATCGCTCCAACTGAGACCCGATGGCGCACCTGTTTTTCGCGAGCCCCGCTTACGGGCGGCCCGCCGCCGTCGACCGAACGAGCCTGCTGACCGAAGTTCGTTCACCACGATAATGCCCGCCATGACAACGACCGCCGCGAGCGCAGCGTAGGTGACTATTCGGATCACCGACTGGGAGATGCCAACATGGGATACCATGCGGGAGAACCAACTTTCATCGGTTGGCTGCTCGCGGCGCTCGAGGATTGATCGCAACCAGGACTTGAAGCGCGACCAGCCTGTTTCGTCCCTGTTGCCGGCCAGGGTGGCGAGAATGGGTTGCAAGCTGCGCACATCAGGCACTTTCGCCAGACTCGATTCCCGCGCATTACTCTCGCGACCGACCAACTCGCGCAACTCCCTCAGGCTGCCCGCGGAAAGATCATTACCCGATTCCTTCCAACCACGCGGCAGCCACGGCGCCCAGGCGCCTGCCTCCAACTGCCGCATGAGATCAGGGCAGCGCGCGGCAATCCTGTCGTAACCGATGTCGAGTTGGGGATCGAGGCGCGCCACACACGCGTCAATGTTGGCCATTGCGTCACCCATCGGCGCATGTCCGGCCGCGGAAGCTGGCGCCTGCGGCCGCTCAGCCGCCACTGCGCCAACGGCCGCTGAGCCAATAGCCGGCGCCACCAACATCCCAGCCGCCAGCGCCCCCGCAAACATCGCGTTGAAGCACCAGCGATCCATGTTTTCAGCCGGCCGGCGCGCCTGCAATTCGTCGCTCCAGGTCGGCACCATCCTTGCGTGACTGCAGGTCGCCGTAGAGCGCCAGCGACATGGACGAGACAAACGGCACGAACACCGCCCCGGAGGCAACCACCATCACCGCCGAAACAGCCGTGCTCACGGCCAGATCGCGAGCGGCTACCAATTGTGTCAGCACTCCGACGATCAAACCGGCTGTCACCGATAGCACGATGATCATCGTAAGCACGACCAGATAAACCATCACCGTGCGCCACCAGTTCCCTCGGACCAGGTGCGCGCTGTAGCGCAGGCTTTCGATCGGGCCCTTGCGGCCGACCAGTCGCGCGGGCCATGAGCACAGAAACAACACGAGTAGATAGAACGCCGGTACTGCGAGCAGCGCACCGCTCCATGATCGGTAGGCAGCCGGGATCACCGCCAGGGGCACGAACCAGATACCCACGAGGACTGCCATGACGATTCCCATCAGGACAACCGCCGGGACGTTACGGAGTCCGTCCTTCAAAGCCGTCATTCCCGCAGACTCTGATCCCGTAGCGATCGCGGCCTGTCGGACGATAATTGCATTGATGAGCGCGGCGCCTACTACCGTTCCCAACAAATAGACCGCCCACCAGCCAGGATCGGTGTTGCTGAACGGACGGATATTGCGGCCGCTGAGGATGATGTAGATGTTTTGCAGCTGGCCGGCGACCGTGGCCAACACGCTGAAGGGCAGAACCTTCAGCAGTGTGACCTTGAAAATCCGGACCGCCGAATCGAGCACTTCGCCGATGGCCTGCGGCCGCGAGGGGGGATACAAAACGGATGGCATCCGCGAATATTACGGACTATGGCTGCCAATCTCACGATCGACGCACTTTTAGCCCGCGGGGCCAATCGCCTTGCTGCCGGCGGGCCCGGGGGTCACACGCGAATGGTCGGCACGATGCGGTCCGGCGGCGAGCCCGCGCCATCCGCCGACGATGGTGTGCTAGACGCCGAACTCCTCCTCGCGCACATACTCGGTAAAACGCGCACCTTTCTGAAGGCACATCCAGAGCACATCCCCACGCCACAGCAAGCTCATCAGTTTGGCGAGCTGCTGGAGCGCCGCGCCGCGGGAGAACCCATCGCTTACATCGTGGGCTATCGGGACTTTTGGACCCTCACGCTGGCCGTGAACCCTGCCGTCCTGGTGCCGCGCCCAGAAACAGAACTGCTTGTGGAACGCGCCTTGGCGCTAGGGGATGAAGGACCGATCAATGTCGCTGATCTCGGCACGGGCTCGGGGGCTATCGCCTTGGCCCTGGCGAGCGAGCGCCCGCAGTGGAAGGTGACTGCTGTGGATTTATCAGCAGATGCCCTCGCCACAGCGCGCGCAAACGCCGCCGCGCTGGGGCTGACCCGCGTCGAATTTCTCGAGGGCTCGTGGTTTGCTCCGCTGAAGGACCGAAAATTTCACGTCGTTGCCAGCAATCCACCGTATGTGTCGGAAGGCGATGAAGCATTGAAGGACGCAGCGCTGCAGCATGAGCCTCAGATGGCTTTGGCATCCGGTCTCGACGGGCTCTCGGCAATCAGGGAAATCGTACGTACGGCTCCCGATCACCTGGAGCGTCACGGCTGGCTGATCCTGGAGCACGGCTTCGATCAGGCTGCCGCCGTTGCGCATGAGCTTGTCGGGCGCGGCTTCGGTCACGTACGCTCCCACCGCGATCTCGCCGGCCACTGGCGCCTCACGGAGGGGCAGTGGCAGCTGGCGCGCACTCCATAAGGACCCATTTAAATGATTAAATTCGAGACATCCCACGGCAGTTTCACGGTCGAGCTCTTTACCAAGGAAGCACCGATCAGTGCCGAAAACTTCCAGAAATACGTGGATGACAAATTCTTCGACGGCACGATTTTCCATCGCATCATCCCGAACTTCATGATCCAGGGCGGCGGCATGGACAAAGAGTTCGCGAGCAAGGAAACCCGTCCAGCGATCAAGAACGAAGCCAAGAACGGCCTCAAGAACCAGCGTGGCACCCTGTCGATGGCTCGCACGAGTGACATCAACAGCGCCACCTCCCAGTTTTTCATCAACCTGGTCGACAACGCCTTCCTCGACAACGGATCACGCGACTACGGCTACGCTGTATTCGGACGTGTCACTGAGGGAATGGACACCGTAGACAAGATCGCCGCTGTGAAGACCGGTCGCCGCAAGGGCTATCAGGACGCTCCGATGGAAGACGTCGTAATCATTTCCGCCACCACAGTCGGGGACAAGTAACCCCGCGGACAGACGCTGCCCAGCCAAATGGGTCGCTTCCTCAAATGGATCGCTCTCGCGATCCTGGCGTGCGTAGTTCTATCGGTCGTCGTCGTGTTGACCCTGCGATGGGTCAACCCGCCGACGAGCGCGTTCATGTTGGCTGCCCGCATGAATGCGATGTCGGAAGGCGATCGGAACTACCGCACCGAATATGAGTGGGTGGATCTCGAGAACATCTCACCCCATGCAGCGATCGCTGTCGTCGCCTCGGAAGACCAGCAGTTCCCCTTTCACGCCGGGTTCGATCTCAACTCCATCCGTGAGTCAGTCCGTGCCAGTGAGAAAGGCAAAAAGAAGCACATGCGCGGCGCCAGCACGATTTCCCAACAGGTCGCCAAAAACCTGTTCCTCTGGAACGGCTACAGTTTTATCCGTAAGGGACTCGAGGCCTACCTGACAGTCATCATGGAACTGACCTGGCCCAAGGAACGGATCCTCGAGGTCTACCTCAACATTGCGGAATTTGGCAAAGGCATCTACGGCGTACAAGCCGCCTCGGAACGCTTCTTCCACAAACCGGCCTCTCGGCTGTCGTCAGGTGAGTCCGCCACCCTGGCAGCCGTCCTCCCCAACCCGATCAAGATGCACGCCGAGAGACCGTCGGCGTACGTGTCAGAACGCAGGGAGCAAATCCTGGCGCAAATGCGCGCCTTGGGCGGAGCGTCATACCTACAAGCGCTGGAAAAAGAATCCCACCCCGTAGGCAAAACCGCCGGCCGGCGCTAGTACAGCGCCAGCGGTCCGGCCACATTCCTGCTTCTTACGAGGGCTCATACCCCAGGTTAGGCGACAACCACCTCTCCATTTCTTTCACCGGCATCCCCTTACGACCGGCGTAGTCTTCCACCTGATCCTTATCGATCTTGCCGATACCGAAATACCGCACATCCGGATGGGAGAAATACCACCCGCTGACAGCGGCGGTCGGAAACATGGCAAACGATTCAGTCAACTGCACGCCGGCGTTCTTCTCAGCATCCAACAACCGGAACAGCTTCGCTTTCTCAGTGTGATCAGGACAGGCGGGGTAGCCCGGTGCGGGCCGGATACCCTTGTACTCCTCCTTGATCAACTGAGCGTTGGTTAACGCCTCTTCCGGCGAATAACCCCAGTGCTCGCGCCGAACGCGCTCATGGAAGTGCTCGGCGGCCGCCTCGGCAAACCGGTCAGCCAAGGCCTTCAACATGATGCTCGAGTAGTCATCATGAGCCTTCTCAAACCGCGCCACATGCTCCTCGATCCCAATACCCGCGGTCACGGTAAACCCACCAATGTGGTCCTTGACCCCACTGGACTTGGGTGCAATGTAGTCGGCCAGACATTCGTGCGGCTGACCCGGTGCCTTGCCTTTCTGCTGCCGCAGGAACGAGAGAGTTGCTATCACCTTCGACCGACTCTCGTCCGCGTAAACCTCGACGTCATCCCCGACGGAGTTGGCCGGGAACAATCCAATGACAGCCCGTGCCCGCAACCAGGATTCCGACACAACCTGCTTCAGCATCCGGCGCGCATCAGCATACAGATTGCTGGCCGCCTCACCCTTCACAGGGTCCGACAGCACGTCCGGAAACTTCCCGGTGAACTCCCACGCATTGAAGAACGGCATCCAATCGATGTATCCCAACAAATCCTTCAACGGATAGTTTTCGAACACGGTGATGCCTGGCGCGCGCGGCTGCGCTGGTGAATAGCCTGCCCAATCGATACGACGCTTGTTGGCGCGTGCCTGAGCAATCGTGTACTCGGGAGCCTTGACCTTCTTCCCCGCGTGAGCCTCACGGCGCTTTACATGGTCCTCGCTGACCTTGATCAGAAACTCCGCTCGCGCAGTGTCCGAAGAAAGCGTCTGACAGACGCCGACAGATCGTGAGGCATCCTTCACGTAAATGACAGGCGATTTGTATTGCGGAGCAATCTTCACTGAAGTGTGCGCTGGCGACGTCGTCGCCCCGCCAATCAACAGCGGAATCTGAAAGCCCTGCCGCTGCATCTCCTTCGCGACATTCACCATCTCATCGAGTGATGGCGTGATCAGCCCCGACAGACCGATGTAATCCGCATTCTCGCGCCGGGCCGTATCGAGAATCTTGTCCGAAGGAACCATCACCCCGAGATCAATAACCTCGAAGTTGTTGCACTGTAGTACGACACTGACGATGTTCTTGCCGATGTCGTGCACATCGCCCTTGACCGTCGCGATGACTACCCGGCCGTTCGAGCGCCTCTCACCGCTCTGCCCTTTCTCAATGAAAGGCACCAGGTGCGCTACCGCGCGCTTCATGACACGCGCGCTCTTCACAACCTGGGGAAGGAACATTTTGCCGGCGCCAAACAGGTCCCCGACAACGTTCATGCCATCCATCAGCGGCCCTTCAATCACCTGCAACGGACGATCGAAAGTCAGCCGGGCCTCTTCGGTATCCTCGATGATGAAATCATCCAGACCCTTGATCAGCGCATGCTCGAGGCGTTTCGCCACCGGCAAGCTGCGCCATTGCAGATCCACCTGCTTCTTGGCGCCGGCCTCGCCCTTGAAGCGGCCGGCGATTTCCAACAGCCGCTCGGTGGCATCCGGGCGCCTGTTCAGAATGACATCCTCGGCAGCTTCACGTAGCTGAGGCTCGATTTCCTCGTAAATCGCCAACTGGCCGGCGTTCACGATTCCCATGTCCATACCCGCGTTGATCGCGTGATACAGGAACACAGAGTGCATGGCTTCGCGAACCGGGTCATTGCCGCGGAAAGAGAATGAGACGTTGCTGACGCCTCCGCTCACCATCGCATGCGGCAACGACTCCTTGATCAGACGGGTCGCGTCAATAAAGGCTTTCCCATAGCCGTTGTGCTCCTCGATACCCGTTGCAACCGCAAAGATGTTGGGATCGAAGATGATGTCCTCGGGCGGCACGCCGGCACGCTGTGTGAGGAGCTCGTAGCACCGCTTGCAGATTCCGATCTTGCGCTCGATGGTGTCAGCCTGGCCTTTCTCATCAAAGGCCATGACGACCATCGCGGCCCCGTAGCTGCGGACTTTTTTGGCATGGGCAATGAAGGCTTCCTCGCCCTCTTTCATGCTGATGGAATTCACCACCGCCTTACCCTGGATGCACTTGAGCCCCGCCTCGATCACCGACCATTTGGACGAGTCGATCATGATCGGGACCCGGGCGATGTCCGGCTCCGCCGCAATCAGATGCAGGAAGCGGACCATCGCAGCTTCCGAATCCAACATACCCTCGTCCATGTTGATGTCGATGATCTGCGCGCCGCTCACGACCTGCTGGCGCGCGATATCGAGCGCGGCGTTGTAGTCGCCTGCCTCGATCAGCTTGCGGAACTTCGCAGATCCGGTGACATTGGTGCGCTCGCCAACATTGACGAAGAGCGAGTCTTCATCAATGTTGAGCGGCTCGAGGCCCGACAGCCGGCACTTCGGCGGCAACGCCGGAATCTGGCGCCGTGGATAATTACCCAGGCTCTCGCGCATGAGACGGATGTGGTGCGGGGTGGTGCCGCAGCATCCACCGACGATATTCAACAGTCCGGAGGAGGCGAAATCCCGCAGGATTTGCGCAGTCTCCTCGGCCGTCTCGTCGTACTCGCCGAAGGCATTCGGCAACCCGGCATTGGGATAGGAGCAGACGTATGTATCCGCCACGGAGGAAAGATCCGCGATGTACTGCCGCATCTGGGTAGCACCCAGTGCGCAGTTGAGCCCCACTGCCAGGGGCTCGGCGTGTCGGACTGAATTCCAGAACGCCTCGGTGGTCTGGCCTGACAACAGGCGCCCCGAAGCATCCGAAATGGTGCCCGAAATAATGATGGGAATCTCGACCCCGAGCTCTTCAAACAGTCTCTGCACCGCGAAGATGGCGGCCTTTGAATTCAATACGTCGAAGATGGTCTCGATGAGGAACAGGTCCACACCGCCCATCAACAACGCCCGGCCGGCCTCCATATAGGCACCGACGAGATCATCGAACGTAACGCTGCGATATCCCGGGTCATTCACATCCGGCGAAAGCGAAGCCATCCGGGTGGTAGGACCCAGTGCACCGGCCACAAACGCGGGCCGTCCCCTGGACTGTGCGAATTGATCCGCCGTCTCGCGCGCAATCCGCGCCGCCCGGTAATTGAGCTCCGCAACCAGCGCCTCAGTTCCGTAGTCCGACTGCGAAATCGAGTTGGAGCTGAAGGTATTGGTCTCAATGATGTCCGCGCCCGCGTCGAGGTACTCGCGGTGAATACCCGCAACGACATCGGGCTTGGTCAACACCAGGATGTCATTGTTTCCCTTCAGATCCTTTCCGTGGGTACGAAGACGGTCACCCCGGAAATCCTTCTCGTCCAACTTGTGCTGTTGGATCATCGTGCCCATGGCGCCATCGAGGAAAACGATGCGCTCCTCGAGCAGGCCCTTCAGGCGCTTGATGCGCTCCTGGCGTTGGGTCTCGTCAATTGGCGTAATACCAAAGGGAACTGCCGCGGCCTTGGTGATGCCATCTTTGGGCACCTCTGGCTGCAACGCGGTCGGCTCACTGCGGCGGGCCCCCTGCGAACCGTGGGCCTGATGATCGTGACCACACCCACTCATGCGACTGCCCTCTGCCTGGCAGGGCGAACTCCCAGCGCGTGACAGATCGCATAGGTCAGCTCAGCACGATTCAACGTATAGAAGTGGAACTCCCGCACGCCTTGCCGCGCCAATGCCTGCACCTGCTCGATAGCCACGCTGGCGGCAATCAGGCGGCGTGTTTCCGGATCGTCATCGAGACCGTTGAAGCGATCCTTCAGCCAATCTGGAACAGAAGCACCGCACATGGAGGCGAACCTCAACACCTGCGGGAAGCGGGTGATGGGCAGAATTCCCGGCACGATGGGGGCCGTAATGCCGGCAGCCTCGGCGCGATCGCGGAATTGCAGGAACGCGTCCGTGTTATAGAAGAACTGCGTAATCGCTCGGGACGCACCAGCGTCGACCTTGCGCTTGAGGTTGTCCAGATCAACAGCGGCTGACGTCGCCTCCGGATGAACTTCCGGATACGCCGCCACCGAGATGTCGAAGTCGGCAACACTCTTCAAACCGGCAACCAGGTCCGATGCGTAGGCGAAGCCATCGGCACGTGGAACATACTGAGTGGTCCCCTTCGGCGGATCGCCCCGAAGCGCTACCAGGTGGCGAATTCCCTGATCCCAATACTTACGCGCGATATCGAGGATTTCGCCGCGGCTCGAGCCGATGCATGTCAGATGCGGCGCGCTGACGAGCGGCGTTTCGCGCTGCACTCGGGTCACAACATTGTGAGTGCGCTCGCGAGTCGAGCCGTCTGCTCCGTAGGTTACGGAAACAAAGCGCGGTGCGAGCGGTGCGAGCCGCTCAACCGACTTCCAGAGCGTCGCCTCCATCTCGGCATCGGCCGGAGGAAAGAATTCAAACGAAACTTCGATTGGATAGTTCAGGTTGTTCATGCGCGCCTCAACGTGTGCCTTTCCATATTTGACACGGCATTTGCCACCGGGGCGGCAACCGCAGCCAGGACATGCTCCTCACCCTCTTCAATGGGGCTCAGGCTCTCGCAGCTCAGACCCTGCTCCACCAACAGCCGCCGCAGGCGTGCCAGTGGATTCTCAGCAGGGCTCTCGAGCGATTCATAACGTTCAAACACCCACATGCGCCCGTTCGGAGCGAGTGCGCGTGAGGCTAAAGCCACCACGGCACTCAGCTCACTGTTGGGAATCGCCAGACGATCAACAATCACCCGATCGAACAGTTGCCCCAGTCGATCGAGATCAACCAGACTTTCGGAGCTGCCAGCAACCAACACGCGGCAGTTGAATCCGCGTCTCTCGGCGAAGGCGCGCGCGCTTTGAGCGGCGCGCTTTGAATGGGCAATGGCCGTGCACTCCCCGGCCGCAAGCGCCGCGCTCTCCAGCAACTCGAGGTGCTCGACCCCGATTACCAATGCCGAATCGACCCGGCCCGGGCGGTTGGTCGATCCGATAAAGACCTTGAGCGCCCGGCCCAGGCGCGATTCGGAGGCACCCGCCTCGGAATCCTCCTGGGCGCGATCCAGGTCACGGGCAAAAACAGGATCGCCGCGATCGAGCTGGGCCAGGAGCCCCTTCACGAAGCTCGCTGCCGCGGGACTGGGCGTAAGTCGGTAGTGAACCCACTGACCGTTGCGGACCCTCTCTATCAGCCCGGCCTCACTGAGGATCCGCAGATGTCGGCAAACGCGCGGCTCGCTCTGCCCCACCGCCTGCGCCAGATCCGAAACGCTGAGATCGCCCTGATCGCACAGAGCGAGCAGGCGAAGACGGCTGGGCTCACCCGCCGCCTTCAACCAAGCAATTAATTCCGGTGCCTGAGTTGCCATAATTAAAGGATTGCACAAATCTTTAATTACGATACGGCAGCTGGGCCCAGCCGACAACCTTTTTGAATGCGAACGACGCCCTGAGCCGAGGATTAGCTCATAGGCGAAACAAAGGGGGATGGACGAGGGCTAGTGGAGCGTTTTGGACGCAGTCGGGTCGGAGAAGAGTGCCTCGATGTCCGCCGGCCCGAACTTGTAGGGCCGGTGGCAAAATTCGCATGTAACGGTGACTGACCCCTGCTCCTGCAGAATGTCCTTCACCTCCTCAGCACCGAGGGACCGGAGCAGACCGGACACCCGAGCCTGGTTGCACCGGCATTCGAACTGAACGGGCGCGCCTCTGAACAGGCGCATATCGTGTTCAGCAAACCCACGCTCCAGCAACTCCTCAACCGGGCGGTTGAGCAGGTCAGCGGAGCTGAGCTTCTCGATACCCTTCTGAGCATCCTGCCAGGTCTCTTCAATATCCGATTCATCGGAACGGGCCGCGCCCGGCACTTTCTGAACCAGGAAGCCGGCACCGCGCTCGTCATCGGCAGCGAGAATCAGCCGAGTCGGCAACTGCTCAGAGGACGCGAAATAGGCCTCCAGCGAATCAGCCAATGAGCCACCCTGAAGCGGCACGATTCCCTGGTAACGGCTGCTGCGCTCATCCGCTTCAACCGTCACGGCAACCTTCCCAGTGGTACCCACCAACTGGCGAAATGCGTCCTGCGGATCGATCTCGGCAACCCGATCAGCATCAAAGCGAGCGACTGCCCGCAACCGATAATCATGAGTGCACTGCGCGACGAGCAGCCCTACGGCGCCGTCACCTTGCAGCTGCAGCGTCAAAGTCCCGTTGAATTTCAGCGTGGCCGCGAAAAGAACCGAAGCCGCCACCGCCTGCCCCAGCAGCTCCCGAACGGGCTGCGGATAATCAGCATGCGCTATCAACTCGCGCCAGGCCGCGTCCAGGCGCACCCAGTGGCCCCGAACCGGTTGATTCTCAACAATAAACCGACGGACCTGATCGCCCGCCTGCAGCTGCTTGGATTCACTCATGCCCCACACAATGGGGCACGAGGACTTGCAACTCAACCCAGGGCCGACAACCCACCACCGACGCCACGCTCCGGCTTCCCGCGACCATCAACCGGCGGACGCCCGGGCGTGCATTCCGATTCGCCCGGGTGGCCGCGCATCTAGTTGACGGCCACCCGCGCACAGCGCCTATCCCGGCAGTTTTTTCTTGAGCAGCTCGTTCAACTGAGCCGGGTTGGCCTTGCCACCCGTGGCCTTCATGACCTGCCCCACAAAAAACCCAAACAGCTTGTCCTTGCCGGCACGGAAGTCAGCCAACTGAGCTGGGCTCTTAGCCATCACCTCATCAATGGCCTTCTCAATAGCCGAAGTGTCAGTGATCTGCTTGAGCCCCTTCTCTTCAATAATGGCATCCGCCGTCCCGCCCGTTGCCCACATCGCCTCAAACACTTCCTTGGCGATCTTCCCCGAAATGGTCTGATCCTCAATGCGCTTCAGCAGCCCCGCCAGCCGCTCGGCCGGCAGCTTGCCTGACTGCACTTCCAGTCCATCCTTGTTCAAAGCAGCCGCCAGCTCACCCATCACCCAGTTGGCCGCGAGCTTCGGCTCCTTGGGCACTTGGCGAACCACCGCTTCGTAGTAATCAGCCAGCTCACGACTCGCAATCAACACGCCCGCGTCATACGCCGAAAGTCCGTACTGACTGCTGAGCCTGACCGCCTTCTGATCCGGCAGCTCAGGCAACGTGGACCGAACCGTCTCGACAAACTTCTCATCGAGCTCCACCGGCAGCAGGTCCGGATCGGGGAAATAGCGATAGTCATTCGCTTCTTCCTTCGATCGCATGGAGCGCGTCTCATCCCTGTCAGGATCGTAGAGCCGCGTCTCCTGAACGACCTTGCCACCCGACTCCAGCAGATCGATCTGGCGCGCCACCTCGTAGTTGATGGCCTTCTCAACAAACCGGAACGAGTTCAGGTTCTTGATCTCCGCGCGCGTACCGTACTTCTCGGCGCCCTTCTTGCGCACCGACACGTTGGCATCGCAGCGGAACGAACCTTCCTGCATGTTGCCGTCGCAGATTTCGAGATAGCGCACGAGCGTGTGCACCTTCTTCATATACGCAACGGCTTCCTTGGCCGAACGCATATCCGGTTCCGACACGATCTCAACCAGCGGTGTGCCCGCACGGTTCAAATCGATGCCCGACACTCCCGGCAAACCTTCATGCAGTGACTTACCTGCGTCCTCTTCCAGGTGCGCACGGGTGACACCGACGACCTTCCTGGCCCCATCATCGAGAACAATCTCAATGGAGCCCTTGGCCACGATCGGCAACTCGTACTGACTGATCTGATAGCCCTTGGGCAGGTCCGGATAAAAGTAATTCTTGCGGGCAAACACCGAGTGCCGCGAGATCTGCGCGCCAATCGACAGGCCGAACTTCACGGCCATGCGAACGGCTTCACCATTCAACACCGGCAGCACGCCCGGGTATCCCAGGTCAACGAGGTTGGCTTGCGCGTTCGGCGGCGCGCCGTAGGCCGTCGCCGACCCGGAGAAAATTTTGGACTTCGTTGCGAGCTGGGCGTGGATTTCCAGCCCGATCACCGTTTCCCACTCACTCATAAAAAACGCTCCGGCACCCTGGAATGCCAGTCAGTCTCCTTCTGGAACGCGTGCGCCGCGTTCAACAACCTACCCTCGCTGAAATGGGGGCCCACAATCTGCAATCCAACCGGCAATCCGCCCATGAACCCACAAGGAATCGACATCGCCGGCAGGCCCGCGAGGTTCGCTCCGATGGTGTAGATGTCGTTCAGGTACATGGTGATGGGATCGGATGTCTTGTCACCGATCGGAAACGCCGGGGTCGGCGTCGTCGGTCCCATCAGAACATCGACCTCTCCGAAAGCGCGCTTGAAATCATCGGCAATCAACTGCCGTACCTTCTGCGCCTTCAGGTAATAGGCATCGTAGTAACCGGCTGACAGGACATAGGTACCCGTCATGATTCGACGCTTCACTTCGGCGCCAAATCCCTCACCACGCGACCGCTTGTACAAGTCCATCAAGTCACGAGGATCTTTGGCCCGATGTCCGAAGCGCACACCATCGAAGCGCGCGAGGTTCGAGGAACACTCCGCGGGAGCGACAACGTAGTACGCAGGTACTGACAGCGGCAGATTGGGCAGGCTCACTTCTTTGAGAGTCGCACCCAGCCGCTCGTATATAGCCAACGCTTCGCGGATGCGTTTCTCATTTTCCGCATCCAGTCCCGTGTCGAAGAATTCCTTCAGCAGTCCGATCTTCATTCCCGCCAGGGGCGCTTCGAGACCTGCGACGTAGTCCGGTACCGGAATGTCGACGCTGGTCGAGTCGTTGGGATCGAATCCAGACATCTCGCGCATGATCAGCGCCGCGTCCGCGGCAGTGGTCGTGATCACCCCACCCTGATCAAGACTGGAAGCAAACGCGATCATTCCGTAGCGGGACACCCGTCCGTAGGTTGGCTTGATTCCAGTCACGCCGCACAAAGCGGCGGGCTGACGAATGGAGCCACCCGTGTCAGTCGCGGTCGCAGCAGGAATGAGCCGTGCAGCAACGGCCGCGGCCGACCCACCTGATGACCCCCCCGGCACCAGATCGGTGTTCCAGGGATTTCGCACAGGTCCGAAGTAGCTCGTCTCGTTGGAGGAGCCCATCGCAAACTCATCCATGTTCGTCTTGGCGAGCGTGATGGCACCAGCGGACTTGAGCTTCGCGACTACAGTGGCGTCATATGGCGACACGAAATTATCGAGCATGTGCGAGCCGCACGTGGTGAGCACACCTTCCGTGCAGAACAGGTCCTTGTGAACGAGGGGCAGCCCGGTCAAAGGACCACCACGTCCCGCGGCCAGATCTTTGTCTGCGGCTTGCGCAGCAGTGAGAGCTGGTTCACGAAGAATGGTGACCATTGCGTTCAACGTCGGTTGGTGCGCATCGATCCTGTCCAGAAAGCCGCGCACGAGCTCAACGCTCGAATATTCCTTGGCGCGCAGCCCTTTTGCGAGCTGCGTCAGTGACAACGTATGTGTCTTCACTCTATTACCTTGGGCACTAAATACAGCCCGGCCGCAACCTGCGGGGCATTCTTCTGATTGATCTCGTGACGATCCGTTTCCGTGACCACATCCGCTCGCAGCCGTTGAGACTGTCCGGGCAGTGGGTGTGCCATCGGGGCGACACTGGTCACATCTGCTTTGTTCAGCTCGCCGACGAAATCAAAAATCGACGACAGGCTCTGCTGATAGACAGCAAGCTCGGCAGGCTGGAGCTGCAGGCGCGCCAAATGCGCGATGTTTTCAATCTGTTCGCGTGTCAGTGCCATGGCGGTGGAATCATCAGTAGTGAGACAACAAATGCGAAAAGCAGCCCAAAATCATACATGTTGCCTTGCTGAATGTCCTGTCGGTTGATATGTTACGCGCCACTTTGGGGGGTCCCCCGCCGCACTTTATTCCGGTCGTCAATTCATGTTCAAACGCTTGCGCGGCTACTTCTCCAGCGATCTGTCGATCGACCTGGGAACAGCAAACACACTGATCTACGTGCGCGACAAAGGCATCGTGCTGAACGAGCCGTCCGTAGTCGCGGTGCAGGACGAGTCGACCCGCAGCGGCGGTAAGATCATCGTCGCCGTCGGGTCGGAGGCCAAGAGCATGCTGGGCCGCACGCCCGGGCACATCACGGCCGTTCGTCCGATGAAGGACGGCGTCATTGCCGACTTCACGTACACCGAAAAAATGCTTCAGCACTTTATCAACAAGGTGCACGGCAACCGCATGCTGAAGCCTTCGCCCCGAGTCCTCGTGTGCGTGCCGTTCGGTTCCACACAGGTCGAGCGCCGCGCCATCCGCGAATCCGCCGAAGGTGCCGGTGCCCGCAACGTGGCGATTGTCAGCGAGCCGATGGCGGCCGCCGTCGGTGCCGGACTGCCCGTTCACGAAGCGCGTGGCTCCATGGTACTGGATATCGGCGGCGGTACATCCGAAGTCGCGGTCCTCTCCCTGAACGGCATCGTTTACGCGAACTCCGCGCGCATCGGTGGTGACCGCTTCGACGAAGCGATCATGAACTACGTCCGCCGGAACTACGGCATCCTGATCGGTGAAGCGACCGCTGAACGCATCAAGATCGAGATCGGCTCCGCCTATCCCGGTCAGCAGGTGCGCGAGCTGTCGGTGAAGGGACGCAATCTTTCCGAAGGCGTACCGCGCAGCTTCACGCTGAACAGCAACGAAATCCTGGAAGCGCTGCAGGAGCCCCTGCAGAGCATCGTCAGCGCCGTGAAGCAGGCGCTGGAGCAGACTCCTCCCGAGCTTGGAGCCGACGTTGCCGAACGTGGCATCGTGCTCACCGGTGGCGGCGCATTGCTGCGCGACATCGACAAGCTGCTCACGGAAGAGACCGGCCTGCCCGTCGTCGTGGCGGATGACCCTCTCACCTGCGTCGCACGCGGTGGAGGGCGCATTCTCGAGCTGATGGACGAGCTCGGTCCCGGTCACTTCGGTCTCGAGTAGCGCCACGGACAGGAGCCTTTGAATGGCCTTCGGCACAGGGGCCAGCTCCGCCAGGGGAGGCTCTCCCGGTTTCCGGTTCGCTATCTATGCGATTCTGTCGATCGTCATCATGACGCTCGACCAGAAGGGCGAATACCTCGAAAAGGTCCGCTACGCCCTGAGCATCGCCGCTCAACCCATCCAGATGGCCGTCAGCTCACCTTCGGCCGCCTGGCGGTGGATGCAGGAGAGCTTTGCCACGCGCGAGTCTCTCAGGGCTGAAAACGCCCGTCTCGCCACTCGGAACCGCGAGCTGGAACTGCGGTCCATGCGGTACGAGGCCCTTGCCCACGAGAACGACGAGCTGCGCGGTTTGCAGGAAGCCCTGCCACCTGTGGCCGAGCGCTGGATCGTGGCGGAAATTGTGGATATCCAGCTCAACAGCTTGCGCCAGCGCGTGCTCATCAACCGGGGCTCGCGAAACGGTCTGTTCAAGGGACAGGCCGTGATGGATGACAAGGGATTGCTGGGTCAGACGACCCATGTCGGTCCATTCAGTGCCGAGGTGATTCTCATCACCGACCCGGAGCACGCCGTTCCCGTTCAAATTGAACGAACGGGTTTGCGGACCATAGCCGTTGGTACGGGAGACACTGCTTCGCTCGCGCTTCCATACTTGCCCGCCAACGCGGACGTGAAGGTGGGCGACGTGCTGACGACCTCGGGTTTAGGTGGAGTGTTTCCGGCCGGGTACCCCGTTGGTCGCGTGGTCGAAGTGCACCGTGATGCGGTGCAACCGCTTGCCCAAGTCCGTGCCGAGCCGTTTGCAAGCATGAATATCGACCGCGAGGTCATGCTCGTGTGGTTCCGCGAGGGTCACCCCGCGGCCCCTGTCTCGCTGAACGGCGTCGATGCCAAAACTGGCAATCCCAAGATGCAGTCTCAGCCTGTTCCCCCACGCAAGGCGCCCCCACCAGCGGCACCTGCAACGCAACAGGCTGCCCCGTCACCAGGCGATGCGGCCACGCTGCAGACACAACCAAAGCCCGCGACTCCGAAGCCAGCAGCCAAGCCGGCAACGCCCGCGCCTAAGGATGACGCGGAAGAAGGTCCGCCCATTGAGGAGGACATCCCGCCGAAGCCCGAGCCCAAGGGAACGCAGCCGGCAGCTCCACAGCCGCCGACGCCGCAACCGCCGAGGCAGCAGTGAACCACGAAGCCCGCGGCGCAATGTTCCTGACAGCGCTCCTCGCGTTGATCCTGACTGTCCTCCCCATGCCAGCGACGCTTGCGCTCGTGCGCCCGATGTTCCTGGTCCTGACAGTCCTGTACTGGTCGATTGCCTCCCCGCGCGCCGGCGGCATCGCACTCGGCTTCTTTTCCGGCCTCATGCTCGACGTGTTCCAAAGCCCGGTGCTGGGCGAGCACGCCTTTGCACTCACCACCATCACTTTTGTTGCCGTGCACGAGCATCAGAAGATCCGTTCCAAGCCCGCGTTTCAACAATCCTTGATCGTGTTCGCGGTGCTGCTGGCCTATGAGGTCATACTCTTCTTCATTGACGGTTGGACCCACCACCCGATCACCAATCCGTTGCGATGGGTGCACACCGTCACCGGGGCAATTTTCTGGGCGCCAGTCGCCGCACTTCTCAACCTGACCAACGACCGGCGCCGGTAACGGCGGGGCTTCCAGCATGGCGCGTGGCGTGCACATCAAAGACCATTGGAGCGAACAGCGACTGTTCGACCAGCGTGCCATTGTCGCGGGCGCGCTGATCGTACTGTTGACATTGGGTTTGCTCGGCCGCCTGTTCCTGTTGCAGGTCATCCGTCACGACTACTACGCCGAGCTGTCACAGGGTAACCGGGTCCGCACCGAGCCGATCCCCGCGGCCCGCGGCCTCATTCTCGACCGTCACGGTGAAGTAGTCGCCGGCAACCAACCCGCCTACCAGCTCGAGCTCGTTCCCGAAGAAGTACCGAACCTCCAGGCGGCTCTGAACGGCCTCGTGGAGCTCGACCTGATTCGCGCGGAAGACGTCGACGAGCTGAAGAAGACCATCCGCTCGCGTCGTGCATTCGACAGCGTGCCGGTCCGCCTGCGCATGTCCGATGAGGACGTCGCGAAATTCGCGGTCCGCAGGTTTGAATTCCAGGGCCTGGATATCAAAACCCGACAGACCCGCTCCTACCCCAACGGCGATATGGCGGTTCATGCTCTGGGTTACGTGGGAGCCATCAGTGAGGCCGACCTCGCGCGCATCGATCGCGCCGCCTATTCCGGTACCGCGCTGATCGGCAAGCAGGGTGTTGAGAGCGCGTACGAGCAGAAGCTGCACGGCCTGAACGGCTCACGTGAGATTCTCGTCAACGCCCAGGGCCGCTCGGTGGAGAAGCAAGGCGCTTTCATTCCGAGCCTGCACACGCACGCGCCAACCGCCGGCGACGACATCATCCTTGCGATGGATCTGAAAACGCAGCGCGTGGCCGAAGAAGCTCTTAACGGCCGCCGCGGCGCCGTCGTTGCCATTGATCCCAACAACGGCGATGTCATCGCGATGACGAGCCGCCCCGGCTTCGACCCCAACATGTTCGGCCGCGGCATCACGAAGTCTGAATACACCACGCTGAAAGATGACATCGACACGCCGCTGCTCGATCGCGCGATGCGCGGTGTTTATCCGCCGGGATCCACGGTCAAACCCGTCATTGCGCTCGCGGGACTCGCCTATCACGTGGTCGATCCCGACCAAACCCGCTTCTGCGCGGGTCAATTCCATCTGCCCGGCAGCGCGCACTTGTATCGCGAAGGTAAAGGCGGCCATCACGGCTGGATGAACCTGACCGAAGCGATTGCCAAGTCCTGCGACGTGTACTTCTATGGCCTGGCCGATCAGATCGGCGTCGATCACATCGCCACATTCATGTCGCCGTTTGGTTTTGGCAGATCGACCGGAATCGATATCAGCGGCGAGCTGCACGGTCTGCTGCCTGACCGGGCCTGGAAGGCGGCGCATTTTGCGCGGCCCGCGGACAAGATGTGGTTCCCGGGTGAGACCGTGAACTTCGGTATCGGTCAGGGCTACCTGAACGTCACCCCGCTGCAGATGGCGCACTACGTCTCCGTGTTGGCCTCCCGCGGCAAGGTGTTCAAGCCACGTCTCGTCACTGGATTCCGCGACGCATTGACCGGCGAGATCAAGCCACTCGCGCCGGTTCGTGAGCCTGACGTCACGCTCGCCACTCCCGAGCAGTGGGACCGGATTTACACCGGCATGATTGGCGCGGTCACTCACGGCACCGCGGCGCTCGCCGTAGGGAAGAATGCGACCTACCAGATCGCGGGCAAGACCGGCACGGCGCAGGTCTTCAGCGTCGGTCAGAACGAAAAGTACAACGAGAAAACAGTTTCAGAGCGCTTGCGCGACCATTCGTGGTTCATCTCCTTCGCACCCGCCGATCAGCCGCGCATCGCGGTGGCGGTCATCGTCGAGAACGGCGGTTGGGGTGCCAGTGCGGCGGCGCCCATCGCGCGCAAGGTGTTGGACTCCTACCTGTTGGGCGACGACGGCAAGCTGAAACCGCCCGATGCGGCGAACCCCTCCCTGCCGCCACCGCGGCAGGCTCCGGCTGAATCCGAAGCACCGGACCAGAAGCGCGCGAGCACGCCGCCTGCGTCCACTGAGAAGTCGGGTTAAATGGCATGATTTACGAAGAAGTCACCACCGGCTCACGCACCCGGCGCACCCTGACCGGCGCGGCGCGCGTTCTATTTGAGCTCAAGCTCGATGGTCCGCTGATCATCGGCCTCGCGTTGGTGGCCGTTTATGGCTTGATCATTCTCTACAGCGCCTCCGGTCAGAGCCTGGTCGTCATCTATCGCACGCTCGGGCGCCTCGCGCTGGGCACCGCCGCCATGTTGTTGCTCGCCCAGGTGAATCCGAACTTTCTGCGCAGGACTTCGCCGTGGCTGTACGCGGTGGGTGTCTTTCTGCTGTTTGTTGTCTATGGCGTGGGACACATCGGCAAGGGCGCCCAACGCTGGTTGGACCTGGGAATCATCCGCTTCCAACCGTCCGAGATCATGAAGCTCGCGGTACCGATGACGGTCGCGTGGTTTCTACACGAGCGGCCCTTGCCGCCGAGTTATCCGACACTGCTGCTGTTGACCGGGATGATTCTGTTGCCGGTGGGTCTCGTGGCCGTGCAGCCCGACCTCGGCACGGCCTGCCTGATTGCGATCGCCGGTGCGCTGGTGATTGTGATGGCCGGCCTGTCGGTACGGATCATGGGCGCCCTGGCCCTGATCGGTATCGCCGGCGCCTGGGCCGGGTGGGGCTTCATGCACGACTACCAGCGCAAACGCGTGCTGACATTCCTCGACCCCCAGACAGATCCCCTGGGCGCCGGCTATCACATCATCCAATCCCAGATCGCCATCGGCTCCGGTGGCGTGTTCGGCAAAGGTTGGATGAATGGCAGCCAGGCGCAGCTGGAATTCCTGCCTGAGCGCTCCACTGACTTCATTTTCGCCGTGGTGGGTGAGGAGTTCGGCCTGCTGGGCCAGGGTTTGCTGCTGTTGCTCTATCTCTTCGTCGTCAGCCGTGCCCTGTACCTGTCAACGCAGACGCAGGACACGTTTGCACGCCTGGTCGCGGGAAGTCTGGCCCTGACATTCTTCGTGTATGTATTCATCAACGCCGGCATGGTCAGCGGACTGTTACCGGTTGTCGGCGTCCCGCTGCCGCTGGTCAGTTATGGTGGGACTTCCGTCGTGACCCTGTTGGCCGGCTTCGGTATCCTGATGGCGCTGTACTCCCACAGAAAACTCGTAAGCTCCTAGTGTTCACTCCATCCCGCATCGGACTGTTGGTTCTGGCGCTGCTGCTGGCGGTTCCAGCCGGCGCACGCCACAAGGCCGCGCCCAAACACCCCACCTTCGACCTGAAGCGCCCCGAGATCGTGGCCTTCGTGAAGGATGTGGTGGCGCGCGATCAGTTGCCGAAGAAGCAGGTGCTGGCGCTGCTGCGCAAGGGCGAGCCGCAGCCAAAAATCATCGAGGCCATGAATCGCCCCGCCGAGAAGGTCACTCCCTGGTGGGAGTATCACGACCGCTTCCTGACGGAAGAGCGCATTTCGCAGGGAACCCAGTTCTACAACGAGCACCGCGGCTCCCTGGAGCGGATCGCCAGCTCGAGGGGAATTCCTGCCGAGTATCTCATCGCCATCATGGGCGTCGAGACCAAGTATGGACAGTTTGTCGGCCACTACCGTGTGCTCGATGCCCTGATGACCCTCGCTTTCGACTATCCCCCGCGCAGCGACTACTTCCGTGGCGAGCTGGAGCAGTTCCTGCTGCTGTATACAGAGGAACATCTGGATCCCCTGAAGGTCACAGGTTCGTATGCCGGCGCGATGGGAGTTCCGCAATTCATGCCGTCCAGCTATCGGATGTTCGCGGTCGATGGAAACGACGACAAGAAACGCGACCTGTGGAACGACTGGGATGACATCCTGGCCAGTATCGCCAACTACTTCGCGGAGCACGGCTGGGAGGCCGGCGGCCCGGTCCTGGCCGAGACCCGACTGGATCCCGAACCCAGGTTCCAGATCGACACCCGCAATCTCGAGCTGAATGAGACCGTCGACAGCCTGAATGCCCAGGGTGTCGAGATCATCAGTCACGAGCAGGGGACCACGCCTGCTGTACTGATCTCTGCCGAGCAGCAGGACGGCCCGGCCTACCGGGTTGGTTTCAAGAACTTCTATGTCATCACGCGCTATAACCGCAGCGCGCGATATGCAATGGCCGTGCACGACCTGGCGGAAGCCATCGCACAGCGCGTCAACACGACTCCCTCCGTCGCGGCGGCCCGGCCTTGAGAGTCGCGCTGGGGGCAGTCTGCATCGGGGTCCTCGTTTTGAGCGGTTGTTCGGTCGCCAGGAAACCCGAACGCGCAGCTCCGGCACCCGAGGTCGTGCCGGTCACTCCGCCCGGTGTTGATACGACCGATGCCATTCCCCGCCGTGAGCCGAGAAGCGCGCACGGCAATCCGCCTTTCTACCGGGTTCTGGGGAAGCGCTACACGGTCCTCGCCAGCGAAGAGGGCTACCTGGAGCGCGGTGTAGCCTCCTGGTATGGCCCGACTTTCCACGGCGAGAACACTTCCAACGGCGAGAAGTACAACATGTACGGCATGACAGCGGCGCACAAGACCCTGCCGCTGCCCTGTTATGCGCGCGTGACCAATCTGAAGAACGGCAAGAGCGTCGTCGTCAGAATCAACGATCGCGGCCCCTTCGTATCCAACCGGTTGATTGACCTGTCGTACTCGGCTGCCCTGAAGCTCGACATGCTGAAGGAAGGCACCACTCTCGTGGAAGTGCGCGCCCTCACGGTGCAGGAGCCCGACAATCTGACGCGATCCGCGCAAGCCCCGCCACCCTCGTTGTATGTTCAGGTCGGCGCGTTCGCCGATCAGAGCAATGCGCAGCGGGTGCTTGGCCGCCTGAAAGCCGGCGGCCTCGCCAGCGCGTTCATTCTTTCACCCCCCGACGGACAACCACAGCTCTACCGGGTCCGGCTCGGCCCGATCAGCTCGGTGCCCGAGTTTGATACGCTGGCCGCGAAACTGAAGGCGCTGGGTTATCCGGACTCGCGACTGGCCAACGACTGAACCGGGAAACGGGATGGCCAACATGCTGAAGTCCAAACGTCGCATGCTGGCCCTGATAGCGCTGCTGGGCTCCCTCGTGACGATCCTGGCGATCGGGTTCATCAGCAATGCGGAGCTGTCCGCGCTGGCCAACTCCAGTGCCCGCGTCCAGCGTTCCTATGACCTGCTCCAGACACTCTACGATCTCAACTCGGCGCTGACCGACACCGAAACCAACCAGCGCGGCTTTCTTCTGACCCAGGACCCCTCCTACCTCTCGCAGTACAACACCGCGATCGCCCAGATCCGCCTGGCCATGATTGAGCTGCGGCGCCTGAGCCGCGACGAGCCCGAGACCCGCTCCGCCATCGAAGCCCTCGAGACACTCGCCGGCGGCAAGCTGGCCGACCTGCAGGAGTCGTTGCTGCATGCACGGGCGGGTTCCCGGAGCACCGCCATGGCCAACGAGGTGCAGGGCAAAGGCAAATTCCTCATGGACGCCTTCCGGCGCAACTCCGCCGCGCTGGAAACCATCCAACGCCGGCTGCTGGAAGAGCGCCGCGAACAGGAAGCGCAAGCGCGATTCTTCAGCCAGGCGGTGCTCGTCACAACGATCGTGTTGAGCCTGCTGCTGGTGGCGGCCGCCGCCATGATCAGCCGCCGGTTCGATGATCGGCGCATGATGCTCGAAAAGGAGATCGCGGAACGCCGCCGGGCCGAGGAATATCGCGAAGCGCTGCTGGTGAGCGAGCGTGCCGCGCGATCCGAAGCGGAGCGCGCCACGAGACTCAAGGACGAGTTCGTCGCAACGCTCAGCCACGAGTTGCGCACTCCCCTGAACGCAATCGTCGGTTGGGCCAGCATCCTGCGCGCCGACCGACGCGGCGAGACCATCACACAAGGCGTCGAAGTCATTGAGCGCAACGCAAAGTTGCAAGCTCAAATGATCGAAGAGCTGCTCGACATGAGCCGCATCCTCTCCGGTAAGTTGTTGTTCGAG
>Ga0207703_10001301_pt1 | contig 23085 bp, 19 predicted proteins | sample KBSSwiS12_FD_184304 | JGI IMG/M metagenome (GOLD analysis project Ga0207703, IMG submission 184304) | Switchgrass rhizosphere microbial communities from Kellogg Biological Station, Michigan, USA - KBS Switchgrass S1-2 (SPAdes) (version 2) | ecosystem: Host-associated > Plants > Roots >...
ATCGCGATCGAGGGCATCGAGGCGGACCGGGTGCACATCCTGACCAATCCGGAGACGGCCGCCGGGGTGCGGGCGCGCGTCGAGTCACTCCTCGCCGATCTGCCCTGGTAGGTCCTTACCCGGCCGGCTGTCGCGGCGGCCTCGGTCTTCTGCCGCGACGGCGCCACCACCGCGCGGTTCCTGCCGGTGCTCGCCGCTGCTGGTCGCGGCGTCTTCCGTTTCGACGCGTCCGCACAGATGCGTCGCCGTCCGCTCGGCCCGCTCACCCGGGTGCTGCGCGACCTCGGGATCACCGTCGTCCGTCCCGCGCAGGAGGGCCACCACCCGCTCACCATCCACGCCGACGGGATCAAGGGTGGACATGTCACCCTGAATGCTGGGCAGTCCTCGCAGTTCCTCACGGCTCTGCTGCTGGTCGCCCCGCTCACCGCCGGCGGACTCACGATCACCGTGACCGACCTGTCACCACCGACTTGCCGCTGCGCCGTGGCAACCAGGCTCAGAAGAGCGTGTCGCGTACGCGTAGCGGCCGGTACCCCGTGGGGCCGAGCTGCGCGAGCTCGCCCTCGATGTCGACCTCGATCGCGCCGAAAAAGTTGATGTTCTCGCTGTGCGCTGGGGAGATGCGGCCCAGCACCTCGTCGTTGATGCGCCGTCCGGCCGCGCGCATCGAGTCCACGGCCAGCCCGTAGTACTCGGTTGTCCAGGCGACGACGGCATTGGTGACCAGCGTCAGGCACGGCACCACGCCTGTTCGGTCTGGGCCTCCAGGTGCCGGGCACGAATCGCGCCCTCGTGTGCGTAGAGCAGTCCCGCTTGAGCGCGTGTAGGGACTCACCCTTATTGAGCTGGCGGGAGATCTTGCGCCGGTAGGCCGGGTCGGACAGGTGCCGAGCGGCGTAGATCGTTCTGCGGATCGCGCCGTACTCCTTCAACGCGGCGGCCAGCGCGTTCTGCCGACCCGACGCGGAGTCGACTCCGCAAGCAGCACCGCGATCAGGTTGCGCTTCAACTCGCTGCTGCGGGCCTGCTTGCCGCCGGCGTGGGTGAAGCAGTCCAGGAACCCCGTGCGCTTGTCCAGCTCGATCAACAAGGACGCGATTGGCGCGAAGGGCAGCATCTCCGTCAGCTCGTACTTGAGCGCGACCGCCTTCCTGGGCACGTCCTCGGCGGACAGCGGCGAGATCACCAGGTCGCCGTCCTCATCGAGCCGGACCGGGCCGTCGTCACCGGCCAGCGTCTGCTCCAGCGCGCCCAGCGCGGTGTGCAACTCCTCGCTCATCTGGTCCAGCGCCGCGGCGGCGTCGGTAGGTTTACTGACCAGACGGCAGAACTCGACCCGATGATCGGCCCACTTGCTCGGGGTGAGCAGGTAGGCGGCCGGGTCGGAGTAGCGGCGCGAGCCGTGCACGAACACATCGCCGGTGCGCAGCCCGTCCCGCAACGCCAGCAGCGTGCACAGCTCCCAGTAGTGCCGGTAGGCGCTGGTGTTGCCGGACTTGGCCGCCGTGTCGAGGTAGCCGCGCCAGCGCGCGGGCACGAACCCGGTCGGCGCCTCGTCGGGGACCTTGCGCGCGCCGGTGGCGTTGAGGTGCCGCAGGATGCGCACCGCCTCCAGCAACTCGGTCGCGGCGGTGCCCCCTACGAACTCGACCCCGTCCAGCACCTGCGGGGTGAACTGGCGCAGGTATCCGTAGGAGCCGTCCAACGCGGCCAGATGGCGGCCTTCGCCGGACTTCGCCCGCTCGGCCAGGTAGTCCCGCATCCGGTGGGCGGCCTTGCTCTCCCGCGCCGAGATGGCCTGGTCGAACAGCTGCACGGCCTCGTCACTGCCTGATAACCTGACACCGTGTTCTTAATAGGAGATTGTGAGTAGAAGTGAAGACGCTGGTCGCAAACCGCGGTGAAATTTCGGTCCGGATTCAACGCGCGCTTGCTGGACTCGGCTGGCCGTGCGTAGTGGCATACGTAGCCGGGGACGACGCGCATACTGCCAGTGCGCAGGAGACCGCCCATCTCCCTTCGCCGGGCATCGAAGGATACCTCGACATCGAATCCATCATTGCCGCTGCGGTTCGTACCGAGTGCGAGGCTGTCCATCCGGGCTATGGCTTCTTGAGTGAGAGTGCCGAGTTCGCCAAAAGATGCGGGGAGGCCGGGCTGAAGTTCGTAGGGCCGTCGCCGCCTTGTCTGGAGTTGTTTGGTAACAAGGTAGCTGCACGCGAACAGGCGGTACTGAACGGGATACCGGTCCTTCCGGCTACCGGCCTGGACGCCTCCGTCTCCGAGGTGCAAGATCTTCTGCTGAGACAGCCTCGCGGCGTCATGATCAAAGCCGTGGCTGGGGGTGGTGGACGTGGCATGCGTGAGGTCCGAGACGCTGACGCCGTTGAATCGGCATACGAACGCTGTCGTTCCGAGGCGCTGCGAGGATTCGGCAACGGCTCATTGTTCGCTGAGGCGTTGATGCCTGCGGCGCGGCACATTGAGGTACAGGCTTTGGGGGATGGGACCGGGCAAGTGCGGCACTTTTGGGAGCGCGACTGCAGCCTGCAGCGTCGGCACCAGAAGTTGATTGAGTACACACCCAGCCCTCTTCTCCCCGCAGCGACTCGAAAGGTGCTGTGCGACGCTGCGGTGGCGATGCTCCAGTCCGTCCAGTATGAGGGGCTGGCGACGGTCGAGTTCTTGGTCGATGCAGACGATCCGTCGCGGTATGTGTTCCTTGAGGTGAATCCGCGCCTGCAGGTCGAGCACACCATAACAGAGGAGGTAATGGGAGTTGACCTCGTGCAGTTTCAGCTCCGAGTCGCGGCGGGTGAACCCATGGATGACCTGCCGATTCCGCCGTCTCTCGGTGGGGATCCGTCGCGCTTTTCGATTCAGCTCAGAGTCAACGCCGAACAGCGGAAAGCAAGTGGTCAGGTCGCGGCTTCCACCGGCCGTTTGGATGAAGTTTCCTTCCCCTCGGAGGCGGGTATTCGGGTCGACACACATGCTAAGCCAGGAATATATGTAGACGGCACGTACGACCCTCTGCTTGCCAAGATCGTGGTGACGCGGGAAGGTCCGTTTTCGCGGGTATGCGAATATGCGGCTCACGTCGCTGATCAAACGCATATATTGGGCATCGAAACAAACCTCAATACCCTAAGCGCGATTCTTAGAGATCCAGTGCTCACAGCCGGTAGAGCTACGAACGAGTTCCTTGATAATCATTCAAGTCTGTGGATGGCGAAAGAGGCCTCTCTTTCATCGGAGGTAAGTGAGGAATTCTCACGGACGGTACGTAACGAGTCCCCAGGTCTGGTCCTTTCGATCGACGTCCGAGTTGGCGATGAGGTGGAGAAGGGTGCACCGCTTGTGCTGCTTGAGGCAATGAAGATGGAGCACTTCGTGACCGCACCGATCAGCGGGATTGTTCGTGATGTGATGGTCAAAGTAGGCCAGCAAGTCCCGGAGGAATCAGAACTTGTCCGTTTGGAGCTGGCAGACGTGTTGTCTGGGCAAGGCGGGCAGGCGCATTGCGTTGAACCAGAACCAGATCCCGACCATGTTCGGCCTGACCTTGCTGAGGTTCTTGGTCGGCATGAGGCCACGAAAGATGCCGCTCGCCCAGAAGCGGTTGCACGTAGGCACAGTTCGGGCCATCGCACTGCCCGTGAAAATCTCAATGATTTGTGTGACGAAGAAAGCCTGGTGGAATATGGCGCGCTTGCCTTAGCCGCGCAGAGAGGCAGACGCTCCGTCGAAGACCTAATTGGTTCGACTCCTGCTGACGGGTTAATCACAGGACTGGCGACAGCCAATGCTGCAACTCATGGTCCGGCGGCAGGAAAGATAGCGGTCTTGGCCTACGATTATACTGTTTTGGCGGGTACGCAGGGTCATTACGGTCACAAAAAGGCCGACAGGATTCTCGCCTTGGCGTATAGGTTGGGCATTCCGGTCGTTCTTTTGGCCGAGGGCGGAGGCGGTAGACCCGGTGATGTCGATACCTTTCCACTTGGTATCGTCGGCATGGACACGCATACGTTCGGCTTGATGGCCGATCTGAGCGGCTCGGTGCCGACTGTAGGGGTTGTGACCGGGCGGTGTTTCGCCGGCAACGCAGCCATGGTGGGCACATGCGACGTCATCATCGCTACCCGAGATTCGAGCCTGGGCATGGCAGGACCGGCCATGATCGAGGCTGCTGGTCTTGGTCGCTACGAGCCCGAAGACGTGGGGCCCATGTCTGTTCAGGGTCCAAACGGTGTCGTCGACATCATCGTCGAAGACGACGCGGAGGCCATTGAGACGGCCAAGCGCTATCTGTCGTACTTCCAGGGTAACATGCAGGAATGGACGGTCCAAGATCAACGTGAGCTACGTACCGCGGTTGGCGAGAACAGGCGACGCGCCTACGACATCCGACGTCTGATCGACTTGCTCGCGGACACCGGCTCCGTGCTCGAGTTGCGTCGCGGGTTTGCTCCGGCAGCCGTGACTGCGCTGGTTCGGATCGAAGGCCGGTCATACGGGCTGATCGCGAATGATCCGGCGCAGCAAGGAGGCACGATTGACAGTCCTGCGGCCGACAAGTTCGCTCGATTCCTGCAGCTGTGTGATGCACACGAGATACCTGTCATATCCCTATGCGATACCCCGGGATTCATCGTCGGTCCATCCGCGGAGTCGACAGCGTCAGTGCGGCATCTGAGTCGACTCTTTGTCATCGGAGCGCACCTCCGAGTCCCGATGGTTACTGTCATCGTGCGAAAGGCGTACGGGCTAGGCGCGAACGCCATGGCAGGGGGCCATGGCTTTCACGGTCCTGTCGCGACTGTTGCCTGGCCGACGGGTGAGATTGGCGCGATGGGCCTTGAGGGCGCAGTCCAACTCGGGTTCTCGCGTGAACTTGAGGGCATTGCTGATCCCCAAGAAAGAAGGCGGCGTTATGACGAACTCGTCGCTGAGCACTATGAGTCTGGTCGAGCCCTCAGCGTTGCGACGGCGGTGGAGTTTGATGATGTGATTGATCCCGCCGATACTAGACGATGGATCGCTTCTGCGATCAAAGGATTTCAGCTTCGCCAGGGAGCACGGAGATACGTTGACGCGTGGTGAGATCCTGTGCGGCTCAGGCGAAGGGGGCACTTAAGGAAGTTCGCTCGAAGCGTGGTACCCCGTGCTGAGACGTCAGTCGCACAGCGAAACAGCGAACCCTAAGTAAGTCGCTCAGACTATAGTGAAAATGCCGCGACGAGACCGATCTTCCTATCGGGTTAGGGGTGGGCAGAGTCCGCCGAGGGTGAGTTCGCTCATGGCGATGAGGGCTTCGGCGCTGTGGTAGCCGTAGGCGCGGCGGGTCAGCAGGCGCAGGTGGTTGTTCGTCGCTTCGGACAGCGCGTTGGACAGCCCCGTGTCGAGGGAGTTCCAGATCAGGTCGCGCATCTTCTCGACGGTGGTGGTGACGGCGACGAACTCGGGGATCTTGCTGCGCTTGACCCAGGCGAGCCATCCGGCGAGCAGGCTCTTGGCCCGGCTGGGCGTGGCGGCAGCGAAGACGTAGCGCAGCTGTTCCTTGAGCAGGTACGGCCGATAAAGGATCTTGTTGTCGCGCTGGATGCCGGCCAGGTTGGCCTTCTGGCCGGCGTCGAGTTCGTGGATGTTCTTCAGCAGCGCCCAGCGGCTGCCCTTGAGCGACTTGGCCTGCTCGGGCCGGCCAGCGCGAGCCAGGTCACCCTGCACCCGTCGGCGGATCGCGTCGATGGCCTTGGTGGCCCACTGCACGACGTGGAACGGATCCATGCACAGCTTGGCCCGCTTGGCCTTCGCCTTGACGATCGTGTGGATCCACTCAGCAGCGCCGTCGGAGGTGACATGGGTGAGCCGGCGGGCCCGCTTCCACCCCAGCGCCTTGAAGAAGGCCAGCAGCGTGTCCTGGTTGGCGCCCTCACCGGCCCACACCTGCCGGCCGGTGTCGTGGTCGACCACGCGCAGGATATACCGCTGGCCCTTGCGGTAGGAGATCTCGTCGATGCCGATGCGGCGCAGCCCGGTCGGCCGCTCGGTCGTGCCGGCCAAACTCCGTGGTGACGCGGGCGACCGCGCCGGTCACCGACCGCCAGGTGCTGCGCACGTAGGTGGCCACCGTGGTGACCGACATGCGCGCCGCCAGCCAGGCCGCCTGCTCGTCGAACGCACGGGTGAACCGGGCACCCGGCCGGGCCCACGGCGTCTCGGCGACCACCACCCCGTGCTCCGGGCAGCGCACCCGCGGCGCCTGGGCTTGGAAATACGCCCAGACCGGACCCAGGTCCAGGCCACGCCAGGCGCGCAGACCGCCGCCGTTGTCGTAGCCGGGACAGCGCCGCTCGCAGTGCGGACAGCGGGAGCGGCGATGCTTGACCGGGCGGACCTTCACGGTCACCACGACGTGTCCCGCGTCGCGCGACACGTCGACCCGCTCGATGACAATGGCACGCACACACTGCGACCAGCGGATAAGCTTCACCAACGACACGCCGTACCTCCGCGATCCGGGCTGTTTCTCGACAATCCGGACCGTAAGCGGGGTACGGCGTGTTTCCTTTCATCGATCTATCGGTGTGCCACGAGATCGGGTTCTACCCACGAGAACGGAAGGAGAGCCTCATTTTGCCCTCCTGAACTGTCCATCTTCCGGATGCCGCAGCGTGTGTCTTATCCAGACTCGGGTAAAGCAATTATCATATCGCGGCGTTCGAGGCCTGGCGACCCAGTCGTCGAACGGCCAAATCTCGAAGCTTTGACTTCTTGACCTTATTTGTTGCAGTCCGGGGGATCTCATCGATGGGAATTATGTGTCGGGGACGCATGAACTTCGGCATTCTGGTAGCACAGTATTGTGCGAGTGCAACCTCATCGAAGGGGTGCCCGTCGACCATCTGGACGAAAGCAATGATGTCGTCCTCGTTGCCTTCGACGCTAGGTAGGGCGACAACTGCCGAGATGAGAACACTAGAGTGCTGTGCGATGAGGTCCTCGACCTGGGCACCAGCGATGTTCTCTCCTCTCACGCGGATCCGGTCTACGAGCCGACTTTCGTACCGTATAGCCCCTGTAAGATCGCATATTCCGGAGTCACCCGTGTGGAACCATAGATTTCTCACCGAGTCCAGAGTGGCGCGCGCATCGCCGAGATATTCGTCGAATATGACGGACGGCAGCTTTGGACGAATCACAATTTCTCCTGGAACGCCTGGTAAGCATTCCTGGTCTTGCTCGTCCACGATCTTGACTTCGAGGAAAGGTCCTGGTCGGCCTGTTAGGCCATGCGGGATCTCAGATTTCCCGTCTAGGACCAGAAGGTCATGATCGGTATATATCGCTTTGATTTCATCCGGGGACTTGCCGCGATACAGGTGTTCGGGGGTTCCCTGATCGCCTTCAGTCTCAACAATTAGGCCCATGACCGACGACCCGGTTTCTGACTGCCCGAACGCGATTGTCACAAAGTTGACACCAAAGCGCTGTGCAAAGTCATGGTGGCTGGCTGGTAGCGGCTGCATATGGACCTTGTTGAGACTGTTGTCGCGATCATTCGCTGATGGCTCGTTGTTCATTAACCACGGAATCATGACGTCGAGGAGCTGCGCCGTGGTGCATCCGTAGAGACGTACTCGTTCCCAGAATGCTGAAGGGCTGAACCGGTCCCAGAGCACGACCGAGGCGCCCACCCAGAGTGCGCGCGAGACATTGAAATGTGCACCTGCGACGTGGTACATCGGCAGATCGCTGTGGATAATGTCGTCGGGGGTCAGCAGCTGGCGACCGATCCACAGGAAGTGGGTAATCCAGCGATGTGATTGGAGTACGCCCTTTGGCCGTCCGGTTGTACCAGAGGTGTAGATGATACAGGCTGGCGAATTGAAATGAATCGCTGTTGTGGGGCGGGCACTGGGCTCAAGCAACATGGCGAACTCACTAGATTCCAGCCCGTCGGCCTCAACTATATCGAATTGTGTGGATAATAGACTCCGCACATCGTCGAGGTGTTGGTAAAGATCGCGGTCCACGACTAGCAATGCGGGCGAGGTATCGTTGAGTTGGTACGCTAGCAGGTCGCCCTGGTATTGAAAGTTGATCGGGGCGAAGATGGCCCCCGCTTTCCAGGCACCAGCCATTGTCAAGGCGCTGACGATCGGGTTCCTGGAAAAGACGCACACCCTGTCACCGGCGGCGACGCCGCGGCTGGTGAGCCCCGAAGCGACATAGTCGGTGAGGCGGCCAAACTCGCCGTAGGTGAGCGCTTGGCCGGTCTCCCCGTAGACTAAGGCAACATGATCAGGTTGGGATGCGACATGGAAGTCAAGCGCGTCGACAAGCGTCGGGAAGTCGAACTCGAGGAGTTCGGCCAGCGTCTTCATGGTCTTAAGTCTCCAGGCATCGGTGTCTAGATATTTGCTTGATTGGGACCGCGTGCCGGCAGCGCTCTGGGTGCGTGAGTGCCCGTACGGCCCATCGGGCAGGTTTCTGATGGCAGTGGAGCCGATGGTAACGCTCTACGGCGTGAGCGGTCGAGCGGTAGGGGTCCCTGTAGTACTCGCCGAAAAACGGGCGGATATGCCTGACCTGCAGTCATGTGGCGCTATCCGCGGCGTCGCGGGCTGGACAGCGTTCGATTGAACTGTGCGGTCAGCACGGTCGAGTGGACCGACGACGGCGTTGTCGTGGACTACCGAGACGGGAACGGACTGGCGAGGATTCGTGCCCGGGGAGCGATCGTGGCGGTCCCGGCCGACGTCGCGGTGAAGATCATGCCCGGCCTGCCCGAGACCTGCCGGTCGGCCTTCGAGGAGATCCGTTACGGCCGCTACCTCGTCGTCGGCTTCTTCACAGACGAGGACGGACCCCAGTCTTGGGACGACCACTACGGCATCTCCACTCCGCGGTTCGCGTTCCAGGCGGTGTTCAACCACGCAGCCGCCCTTCGGGGGGACGGCCCCCGCAGACCGGGCGGCGCCCTGGCCTGCTTCTCGGGCGGCGCCGAGGCCGACCGGCTCTTCGAGCCCACCGACGAGGAGATCGTCGCTCGTTTCAGTGCTGACCTGGTCAAGGTCTTTCCCGCACTCGATGGCAAGCTCGGCGAGGGAATCCTGCGACGACACCACCGGGTCGTGCCGTTCTGGGCGGCCGCGCTTCACTCCCGACGCTGCGAAGGGACCGGGGGCCGGTCTATCTCGCTGGCGACTACCTCCTTGAAACGCCTCGCTCGCTGATGCGGCCGAGTCCGGGGAACTGGCCGCGCGGCAGGTGCTCAACAGCCTCACCCAGCGTTGAGGTCGACGGTAATCTTGCCGACGCGCGCGCCGCTAGCCTGGTGTGGGAAGGCAGCAGCCAGCTCGTCGAGACGGAACGCCCGGTCCAGGACGGGACGCACACCGGTGTGCACGACGGCCCGGACCAGATCCTGCTGGTGACGCTTGCTTCCCACGAGAAGTCCGCCACCGCCATCGCACCGTCAGACCGCGGGAGGTGTCCGCGCCAACGGCCTTCGCGCGACGCCGCCGAGGACCGCGAGGACCTGTGCCGGAATCGGGACTGGTCGACGCGAGTCGGGGTCCACATAGACGTGCACGAACTCCCCCGTCGCGCACAGCGTGAGCGCTCCTTCAGGCTCGACCCGGAAAATCGCCGGCGTGTAGGTGACGCTCGAGCTGCCGACCCGCCCGACCCGGATGCCGACCTTGAGCCGGTTCGGGAAGTGGAGTTCGCGCAGGAAGTGGCACGAGCTGGCGACCACGACGCCGAGCGCGGGCAGGTCTCGCACACTGACACCCATTGCCTCGATCAGCCAGCCGTTGACCGCCGTGTCGAAGTACTCGTAGTAGCGGGCGTTGTTGACGTGGCCGTAATGGTCGTCATCGGCCAGCCGCACGCGCAGGTCGTACCAGCCGCCGAAGTCGGCCGGGATCGGCTCGGAAGTACTCATCGCGGGTCCCAGGCGACAACCTCGCCGCGCACCTTCGCGGCACGGACGTCACCGGAGCGGGCATGCCCCTCGAAGGACTCGACCCGAGCCGTGCGGCCGCACAGGTCGCCGAGCTCGGCACTCGCGGCCGCGTCGGTGACCTCCTGGTAGGTCACGGTCTTGAGGTACTTGCCGACCCACAGGCCGCCGGTGTAGCGCGCGGCACCCCGGGTCGGGAGCGTGTGGTTGGTGCCGATCACCTTGTCGCCGTACGACACACAGGTGCCTTCGCCGAGGAAGAGCGCGCCGTAGTTGCGCATGACGTCAAGGGCGCCGCGGGGCGCGGCTGTGAGGATCTGGACGTGCTCGGAGGCGTAGCTGTCGGCAACCCGGTAGGCGTCCTCGATGCTCCCGTGGACCACCACGACTTCGCCGTGGTTATGCCAGGCCGGCTCTGCGAAGTCTTTGGTGGGCATGCCGGGAAGGATGAGGTCCACCAACCGGATCACCTCCCGCGCAAGATCTTCCGAGGTGGTGACCAGGACCGCCGGCGAGTCGGGGCCGTGCTCTGCCTGGCTGAGCAGGTCGACCGCGACGACGAAGGGATCGGCGTGCTCATCCGCGACGACCATGATCTCCGTCGGGCCCGCGAACAGGTCGATGCCGACCTCTCCGAAGAGCTGGCGCTTGGCCTCGGCCACGAACGCGTTGCCCGGCCCGGACAGCATGTCGACCTTCGCGATCGACTCGGTGCCGATCGCCATCGCGGCCACCGCCTGCACGCCGCCCAGCAGGTTGATCTGGTCGGCGCCAGCCAGGTGCATCGCAGCGACGGTCGCGGCGGGCACTTCTCCCTTGATCGGCGGGGTGCAGGCGACGACGTGCTCGACGCCGGCGACCTTCGCGGTCACCACCGTCATGTGGGCCGACGCGACCAGCGGGTAGCGTCCACCGGGAACGTACGCGCCGGCGCGGTCGACCGGCAGGCTCCTTTGGCCAAGGAAGACCCCCGGCCGGACCTCTGCCTCGAAGTCGAGCAACGAGTCGCGCTGCCGCTGGGCGAAGTCGCGGATGTTGCGCTGGACGGTGCGGATGTCGTCGACCACGGTCGTGGGCAGACCGTCGATGATCGCGGCGATCTGGGCCGGACCGAGGGTGAAGGCTGGCGGATCCCACGCATCGAACTTCGCGGAGTACTCCCGAACGGCGGCATCGCCTCGGGTACGGATGTCGTCGATGACGCCGCGGACGATGGAAGCAACGTCGGCAGTCCCGGCCGTGGTGGCCGGCCTTGCTGCCTTGAGGACGGTCGTGTGCGCAGAGGCGGTGGCCGTTGTCATGTCGAGCACGGTGAAACGCATACGTATAACTGTCAACTGCACGACGCACCAATACTCTGGGGCATACGCATAGGCTGACTCCATGCCCGTGACGAGCATCGAGGTCGCCCGTCGGGCCGGGGTGTCCCAGCCGACGGTCTCGCGGGCGCTGCGCGATCAGCCCGGCATGTCGGAGGCGACGCGGCGCCGGGTCAAGGAGGCCGCGCGCGAGCTGGGCTACGTCCCACAGCAGAGCGGTCGCTCGCTGTCGACCCGACGCTCGCGCCGCATCGGCATTGTGGTCGGCGAGCTCTCCAACCCCTTCTACCCGGCGCTGCTCGACCCGATGGTCCGCGAGCTCGAGGCACAGGGCTACCTGCCGGTCCTCATCCACGACGACGGTTTGGAGGAGCCCACGACCGAGCCGATATTCGACGGCTCGCTCGACGCAGTGCTGCTGACGACGACGCTGCTCGGGTCGTCGCTACCCGGCGAGATCGAGCGCCGCGGCATCCCTTACGTGATGGTCAATCGCGAGTTCGTCGTCGACCGTCGGGCCCGGTCGACCGCCGTACCGGACAACGCCACCGGGGCCAGCCTGGTCGCAGACCTGCTGGTCGACCTCGGCCACCGGGCCGTGGCGATGGTCGCCGGGCCGGCCGAGACGAGCACTGGCACCGAACGGCTGGACGGATTCCGCGATGCCCTGGCTCGTCGCGGGATCGCGTTGCATCCGGAGGCCGTCGAACGAGTTCCGTTCTCCATGGCCGACGGAGCCGCCGCGACGGCACGGCTGCTGGACCGTCGTCCGGTCACGGCGATCTTCTGCGCCAACGACGTGCTCGCGATCGGAGCCCTCGAGACGCTCGCCCGTCGCGGCCTCGCGGTCCCCGGCGACGTGTCGGTCGTGGGCTTCGACGACATCCCGATGGCGTCCCTGAGCGCCATCGACCTCAGCACGGTCGCGGTCGACCTCGACCGGCTGGGCCGGAGGGCCGTCCGGCACCTTGCCGACCGCGCGCGCGACCCCGAGGTCGTGCCGACCAGGGTGGTGGAGCCCGTCGAGCTGCGCCTCCGCGGGACGCACGGCCCGGCTCGCGACTACTGAAGCGCCGTGAGGAGGCGCCCAGCGCCCGCCGGTCGAGCCAGCGGTCGAGCCGCCACATCGCATGCATCACCGGACCATTGAACATCAACGCCGGCGTGAACCGCGGTCGCTCGCGCCACACCGCGGCCAGGTCCTCGTGCGACCGCTCACCCAGGAGGCGATCGGCGAGGGAGCGTGCCGAGGTACGGCGCTTGGGCAAGCCCATGGCCGTTGCACGCCACGAGGTAAGAGACCCGCGGGTGCACCTCACCCACGACCGGCAGCCACGAGGGCGTCATCGCGATCCAGCCGCCCCAGGCCCGGTCGATCGGCACGTCGCGCAGGGAGGGAAACCGGCCGCGGAACGCACTGCCGATCTCGCCGACGATCCCTGGTCGGGGGTCCGGGGTGCGACGCGCCCCCGCGCGGCCTGCAGCTGCCCGACTCCGGTGACAATGGTGTTGCGCCGCGTGAGCCGGTAGCTCTCCATGATCTGGTGCTGCCGTCGGGTGGCCCGAGTGACAGTCGGTACTCGCCCGCGCCATCGATGATCAAGCTACCGGTGTTTCATGGTTCTTCTGTACCGATAAATCGGGCGGGGACCGTATAGAAGGACCAGGTTTACCGTGCGCCGGCACCGGAATCCGGACAAAGCCGCCAGAAGCGACGTCACTCCAGGTGAGAACGGAACTTGGCCGCTGCTCGCGCGCTCGCCGCACAGCTCCGAAATTCGAACGGCGCCTACGGTTCGACTGCCAGGACGTCCGGAAGATCGGCGAAGCGTGCCTTGGCGTCGCGGCTGATGATGGTTCGACCGGTCTCGGCCGCGTGCGCCGCGATGATCAGATCGTGGGCGCCGCGAGGCCGTCCGATCTGCCGCGCGGCCGCGATGAGGCGAGCATGGTGAACGGCCGTCCTCTCGGTGTAGTCGAGCACCTCCAGCACGGACACTATGGCGGATAGTGATCTGGCGCGGTCCGCGGCCCTGGCGACGGTGTCGGCCAGCTCGATCCCGACGCGGTACTCGGCGACTGACACGGCCGCGATCGCAAGCTCGTCGTCGTCCAGGCTGGCCCGGTCGACGGCTCCCCGTTCGTAGGCGATCACGATGTTGGTGTGGAGTATCAGGCGGCGGCCCACGGATCACCCTCGTTCGCCGTCACATAGCCGAGCGCCGCAACGACGTTCCTCTCGAAGGAGTCATCCGGCGGCGTGGTGCCGGCAAGCGCGGCTCGAAGATCGGCCCCGGTCCGTTGACGCGCCGGCCCGATCTCCGCGATCGGACGATTGCCTCGCGTGATGGTGATTGTTTCGCCGGCCTCGATGGCGTCGAGCAGGTCCGAGAACCTCCGGGATGCCTCGGTCGCCGTCATGGTTCGCATACCGTGATGGTATCTGATTATCAGATTCGGAGCTGCCGTAGCCTGGCAGCCCGGCGGAGTTCTCGCTTGCGGAGCCGCCGGGCAGGTGGTGAGGAGGGTGGGCAGGCACGGGAGTCGCGAGGCGCTGACCAGCACAATTCAAGATCGCGCCGGACCACCCGGCGCTGTCTGGCGCGCCCCGCGACCGACCCAGCCGAACGGCCGAATCCTCACCTCAGGATGGGACCTCGACCTGGTTCTCCCGGTGGGTGTCATTGTCGAGGGGGAGTCGTCGGCGCAGGTTCGCACCCTCGATGTCCACGTTGGGTAGCGACCGGTTGAGCCAGGCGGGCAGCCACCAGGCTGCTCTGCCGATCAGCGCCAGCACCGCTGGGACGATGGCCATCCGGACCACGAAGGCGTCGAAGAGGACCGCCATGCCCAGGCCGAAGCCCAGCATCTTGATTTCCGATCCGGTGGAGCCTGCGAAGCCGAGGAAGACGCTGATCATGATGACCGCCCCGGCGGTGACCACCCGCGCTCCATGGGTGAAGCCCGAGACGACGGCCTCCCATGGCTGTGCCCCGTGGACGTGTGCCTCACGCATCCGGGTGACGAGGAAGACCTCGTAGTCCATCGCCAGTCCGAAGACCACTCCGACGATGAAGGTCGGCATGGTGCTGGCCACGGGTCCGGTTTGTTCGACGCCGGTGACGTCCTTCAGCCAGCCCCACTGGAATACGGCGACCATCGCGCCGAGCGCGGCCAGGACTGAGGCCAGGAAGCCGAGTGCGGCCTTGAGCGGCACCAGTACGGACCGGAAGATCAGCATCAGCAGTAGGAACGCGAGCCCGACGACGACCGCCAGATAGGGGGTGAGAGCGGCGCGCAGCCGCTGCGAGATGTCGATGTTCAATGCCGTCCGCCCGGTGACGAGCATCTTCGCACCTGTGGCGGACTCAAGCCGGTTGCTGGAGCGCCGGATCGCCGCCACCAGGTCGTGGGTGGCCGTGTCGTTCGGGCCCGTCTTCGGTACCACTGTGATCATTGCGGTGTTCCCGCCGGCGTTGAAGGACGGGGTGCTCACCGAGGCGACGTCGGGCAACGCGGAGATGGCTCGGACGCTGTCGGCCGCCGCGCCCCGCGGGTCCGGGGCCGCCGAGCTGTCCACCGTGACCAGCAGCGGGCCGTTGAACCCCGCGCCGAATCCGGCGGTCAGCAGGTCGTAGGCCCGGCGCTGGGTGGTGCTCGTCGGCAGGTGCCCGTCGTCGGGCAGCGCCATCTGGATGCTGGCCAGCGGGATCGCGATCACTGCGAGCCCGACGGCGCCTGTCAGCAGAACCGCCGTCGGGTGCCGAAGCACGAACCGGGCCCAGCGCGCACCGACTCGTTCCTGGGACGCTTCCCGGACAGACGTCGGATTTCTGCGGGCCTTGCGCCCGAACACCCGCCGCCCGGCGAAGCCGAGCAGGGCTGGAACGAGAGTCAGCGCGATCAGGACGGCCACCGCCACGGTGGCGGCCGCGGCCAGACCCATCTTGGTCAGGATCGGGATGTTCACCACGGTCAGTCCCGCGAGCGCGATCATCACTGTCAGGCCCGCGAAGAGCACCGCGGAGCCGGCTGTTGCCAGCGCCCGCCCGGCGGCCTCCTCCGCGCCATGGCCGTCGGCCAGCTCATCGCGGTATCGGGAGACGATGAACAGGGCGTAGTCGATGCCGACCGCGAGGCCGATCATCAGGGCCAGGATCGAGGTAGTACTGGACAGGTTCAGGGCAGTGCTGAGCGCGGTGATCCCGCTGACCCCGATCGCCACCCCGATCAGCGCGGTCACCAGGGGAAGGCCGGCCGCGACCAGACTTCCGAAGGTGACGAAGAGGGTCACAGCGGCGATCATGATGCCGATGAGTTCGGTGCTCCCGACACCTGGCGGCGCAGTCAGGGCGTCGCCGCCGATCTCCACGGTCATCCCCGCGTCACGGCCGTCCGCCGCTGCCTTCTTCAGGGCGTCGGTGGTGTCGTCCGTCAGCTCGGTGGGCGTCGTCCGGTAGGAGACCGTGATGTAGGCGGTGGTCTCGTCTTGGCTGATGGCGTCTGCCTGGAAGGGATTGGTCACCGAAGCGATTTGGGTCGAGGTGGCCTTGATCTCGCCGACGACCTTCTCGATGGCGGCCTTGTTCGGCGCCGAGGTGACCTGGTCGCCGGGTTTGGCCTTGAAGACCACCCGGGCGGTGGAGCCGTCGGCGCTGGAGCCGGGGAACCGCTCCTTGATCAGGTCGAAGGCGCGCTGCGACTCCGTGCCGGGGACAGTGAGGCCACTCCCGGCGGAGGACCCCGCGGTGGCGGCGGCGAAACCGACGAGCAGGAACAGCAACATCCAGATCAACGCGACCAGTCGCCGCCGTCGGAAGGCGAACCGGCCGACCCGGTACAGGTAGGTGGCCATGAGTCACGGCGCTCCGTTCGGATCAAGGGGGATGGAAGCTTTCGGCCAACTCCTCGTTGGCTGACGGCCCCACCCGAACTAGAGCGAGACAACATGTCTCGCATGGGGCAGACTGTGTAGCTCTCAGCCTCGCGAGCCCACCGAGGGCGGAACAAGCATCAGATCGCCGCCGACGTCCCGATCGAGACAAGGAGCGCAAGATGTCTCAGCCGGTCGAGAACGTACGCGTGCGCAGAACCCGCAAACTCCTGCGCGACGCGCTGGTCGAGCTGATCGAGGAGCGCGGCTTCGACCGCCTCACCGTGGGCGAGATCACCGAGCGGGCGATGGTGAGCAGGGCCGCCTTTTACCGCAACTACAACGACAAGTTCCATCTGGTCGAACAGATCTTCGACGACGCGATGGGCGCCCTGCTGGGCACGATGGGCGGCGACGTCGCATCACCGACCGAACGGTGGGTCGCCTTCTTCGAGCACATCGGCCAGTACCACCGGTTCTACGGGGCCCTGCTCGGCAGGAAAGGCAGCACCTGGTTCGCCACCAAGATGCGCGGTGCGCTGACGGACATGGTCAAAGAACATCTGCAACCGCCGAATGCGCCGGCCACGATGCCCCGACCCTCGCCCACCCCGACCGCCGGGCTGGCCGCGAGTGTGCTGGGAGCCATGTTCACCCAGTCCATCACCTGGTGGCTGGAGCACGACATGCCTTCCCCGCCAAGAGTCATCGCCGCACAGTCCGCCGAGATGGCCGGCGCGGTGATCGCCGCGGCAAACAGTTGGGCGGCCCGCACCGTGAATCCTTTGACCGATCCCGTCGGCCGTAGGCAGACGTAGTCCCCGCCGGACAGGTCCCGCTCGGCGAAGGCCCGGTAATCAGCCCGCCAGATGCTGGCCAGCGACTGATCGTGGCCGAAAAGACCGGCGTAACAAGCCTTGCAGGTACAGCGACGGCAACAGCTCGGCAATGTGACCACGATGCCTACGATCACGGTCACCAGACGGGTCGAGGTACCCGCAACCGCCAGGTCTGCGGAACGCGCGTTCGATTCGGTAGACGATGTGGCGGCCGGCGCGGTCGCTGGGCATCGTCCCTGGTCAGGGCCCGGGTAGCGACCGGCCGGACGGTGATTTCAGGGCCAGCAACCAAGATCAAACGGTTCGGATGCTGGTACACATGGTCCACCACGGAGAGCAAATAGCCTCTGATGCGATGAAGGGGCGGGGCCTCCGCTCCTGGTGACGCCCGGGGCGCGGGGTAGGTCCTCGGGGTTACTCACGTCCACCCGACGAAGGAGGCCCCTGTGGATACATGCTACGAGGGTCGTCAGATTGTGGGAATCGATCTCCATCGGCGGCGGTCGGTCATCGTGCGGTCGGCGCCGGTGGACCCGAGATCGTCGACGTCAGCTCGGCGAACGGCACGTTCGTCAACGGCAGGCGGGTCGACCGGGCGCTGCTGAAGGTCGGCGACGTCGTCGGTATCGGCCAACGTGTCTTCCTGGTCCGGCCCACGGCACTCGTCGAGCAGCCTGTGCCCGGCGCGGCCCGCTGTGCCGGGACCGGCCGCTGTGCCAGGACCGGCCGGCGCGTACGACCCCGCGCCGGTCAGATGAGGCCCCAGAGCACCGCCACGAAGCCGAATCCGACCACGGAGACCAGGGTCTCCATCACCGACCAGGTCTTGAGCGTCTGTGCGACCGTGAGCCTGAACAGCTCCTTCACGAGCCAGAACCCCGCGTCGTTGACGTGGGACAGGAACAGGGAACCGCTACCGATCGCGAGAGCCAGCAGCGCGGCGTGGGCCGTGGGAAGCCCGGCGGCGAGCGGCGCGACGATGCCGGCGGCGGTGACGGTGGCGACGGTCGCCGAGCCGGTCGCCAGGCGCAGCGCCACCGCCACGAGGTAGCCCAGCACGAGAACCGAGATGTGCGCGTTGTTCGCCCACTTCGCGACCGCGTCACCGACACCGGCGCCGATCAAAGACTGCTTGAAACCACCACCGGCACCGACGATCAGGATGACCGCGGCGACGGGGCCGACGCTCGCGCCGACCTTCGCCGACAGTGTCCTGCCCGTGAAGCCCACCGCGTATCCGAAGGTGACGAGCGCGAGCAGCACGGCCAGCGTCATCGCCGCCAGCGGCTCGCCAATGAAGTCGAACACGACCCGCGCCTGCGTCGGGTGCTTGCTGTCGGTGTCGATGACGTCCGCGAGGGCCTTGCCCAGCATGAGGACGACGGGGAACAGGATCGTCGCCAATGTGATCCCGAACGACGGCGTTCGACGCGGTTCCGCGGCGGCGTCGCCCGACGGCGCGGGGCCGGTGTCGGCCGAGCCGGCAGCCGGGGTCCCCGCGCGGGTGCCGAGCGCCAATGGCGCTGCGGTGGCGCCGGGCGCGGATCCGGCCGCCGCGCGGGCAGTGTGCGCCTCGCCGTCGGCCCGCTGTTCGGTCCCGGCCGCGAGGGCGGGCGCGTCGACCGGGGCCCAGCGGGCCGCCAGCAACGAGAACAGCGGCCCGCACAGGACGACGGTCGGGACCGCGACGAGGACCCCCAGCGCGAGTGTCGTGCCGAGGTCGGCGTGGACCGCTGAGATCGCCAGAAGCGGGCCTGGATGCGGCGGCACCAGTCCGTGCAGGGCCGAGAGGCCGGCCAGCGCCGGGATCGCGACCCGCATCAGCTTCAGCCCGGAGCGCTGGCTGACGAGCACGATCACCGGCAGCAGCAGCACCAGGCCGATCTCGAAGAACATCGGCAGGCCGATGATGACGGCCACCAGCGCCATAACCCACGGAATCGCGGCACCCGAGGCCCGGGCCACGAGGGTGTCGATGACGCGGTTCGCGCCGCCGGAGTCGGCGAGCAGCTTTCCCAGCATCGCCCCGAGCGCGATCAGCAGCCCGACCTCCTGCAGGGTGCTGCCAACCCCGCTCTCGAAGTTCTTGATGACGGCGGACAGCCCGACGCCGCCGGCGAGGCCGACGAAGGCGCTGCCGAGGATCAGCGCGAGGAACGGGTGCAGCTTCGCCCACACGATCAGGGCGACGATCAGCGCGATACCGACGACGGCGACGACGATGAGCCGGGTGTCGTGACCGTCCCAGGACGAGCCCGCGGCCGCGCCGGCGGCGGCGAGCGTGGCGGTCATCGGATTCCCCGGGTCCGCCGGGCCGCGTCGAGCCCGAGACGGTCGATGATCGTCTGAGTGATCTCGGCCGGCTCCGGGCCGATGTCGACCGTCAGCTGGTTCTCGTCGGGGCCGGGCTCCTGGAGCACGGCGAACTGCGAGTCGAGCAGGCCCGGCGGCATGAAGTGCCCGTGGCGGGCGGCCAGCCGCGCGCCGATGACCTCGCGCGAGCCCCGCAGGTAGACGAACAGCTCGGCTCCGGTCCCGAGGTCCGGGTCGGGGGCCAGCCCCGACCCGTCGACGGCCTCGCCGCGCAGCAGGTCGCGGTACGAGCGGCGCAGCGCCGAGCAGGTGATGACGCCTGGTTCGCCGGCCTTGATCCGGTCGCGAATCCAACAGCGGACCTTCGCGAGCCAGGGCCAACGGTCAAGATCGGTGAGAGGGTGGCCGGCGGCCATCTTCTCGACGTTCGCCCGGGGATGCAGGTCGTCGCCCTCCGCGAAGGGCCACTGCAGCCGGCCGGACAGCATCGCGGCGACTGTCGACTTGCCGCAGCCCGAGACGCCCATCATCACCAGCACGGGCGGGCGCGTCTCCCCTGCCCCGGCTGGCAGCGCGGTCACGTTCTGGCTCACGATCACCCCGGCCACCCGGCAGGCGCGTTACGCACCGTGCACCTCCCACCCGCCGGCCCCGTGGCCAGCCAGACGGTCAGATGCCCCGTTTCGCCCATGTCACACCATGAGGAACGGTCGGGAAGCCGAACCAAAGCCGAACCCCGCCCAGAAAGCTGGGACTGCGCCCACCGAGATCACGATGCCCTCGCGGTGAGCGCGGGATCGGCGCCTTGTCCGTCGATCACATGGCCGGTTGGGGCATACCGTCGAGGTGGCTGGAGATGCTTTCGATCTGGGTATGGATGTCGGTGCGTAGCTGCGCGACCAGTTTGCGCGCGGTGGGAGTACCGACATGGAGGCGCTTGCGCAGCGTTTCCGCGGAGATCGGGCGCTGGTACTGCTGCCAATGCAGCACCTCTTCGGCCCGAGCCCGATGCAGCAGATCCTGGTCGCGTGCCTTGCGCCCAGTCTGAGGCGTGACCTTCCGCGCCGGCAGCATCTCGGTGGTAGCAGGCCGTTCTGGCTGCGTGGCCTCCAGGCCAAGACTTCGGGTCAGGAAACGACGGCATGAAGCCAGTGCTGCACACGATCGAGCAGCCCGGCCCCAGCCAGGTCAGCCGGCGGTATTGACCCAGAGATCGTGCGGTAGCGACACACCCGAGCAAACGCAGGCCGGCGGTATCGTCCCGCCTGTGACGGCCCCGGTCTTCTACGCACAGCCCAAGGGCGGCGGGAGCCGGCTGAGTGTCGAGGCCGCCCTCGCGAGCTGGGACCGGGCCGGGGCGCCGGGCCCCTTACAATCAGCGGGCTTCATCGACGACTGCGTCCGAAACCGCCAGCTCTACGGAACACTCGTTCGATCCGGTAGACGATGTGGCGGCCGGCGCTGTCGCTGGGCGTCGTCCTGGCCAGGGCCCGGGTAGCGACCGGCCGGGCGGTGATTTCAGGGCCAGCAACCAAGATCGATCAACCAGCGGAAAACAGAGCCCACGCCGTCTTGACCGGCCCCGCTCCTTCAGGGATGACCTGCGGTTTTAGGCGTTTTGCGGATCTTATCGCCTAAGGATCTTAATCCCCTAAATGCCCCGAGCCGTATCAGGGCAAGGCGGGCGGTCTGACCTGCGTTGATATCCGCGTGGGCACCCGGCTGGTATCGCCGGCCGGCGACGTGATCCGCAAGGAGCCGCTGGGGCCCGTCGAGCGAGCGCGGCTGCGGCACGAGGTCGAGATGCTCGAGTCGCTGTCCGGTGTCGAAGGGGTCGTGCAGCTGGCGGCCGGCGTGGCGCCGCCGGCCGGGGTGATTCTGCTGGTCGACGTCGGCGGCACCGTGCTGTCCCAGCGGGCCGTACCGTTCGACCCGGCCGCGCTGGTCGAGCTGGTCGCGGCGCTGGGACGCGCGGTGGCGGGGGATGCACCGCCGAGGTGTGGTGCATCGCGACATCAACCCGGCGAACATCGTGATCAGCGGCGACGAGGGCGCCCTAGGACGTACCCTGCTCCTGGTCCTCGACGACCGGACGTCACGCGTGCCGCGATGGGGGCGTTCTGCTCAGGCGTCGTCGTGGTGACCGCCGGGCGTCGACTGGGCACCGTCGCCGAACGGGTCGCCCATCCTTGCCGGAGTCTCCGCCTGGGCGGAGTGCACCCTGTGGCGCGAGTACGACGGCGGCGACCACACGGTGGTCATCGGCGAGGTCACCGGCCTCGGCCACGACGTCGATCGCGACCCGCTGCTGTACTACCGAGGCTCCCACCCGCGAGCGAAGTGGCAGGGCGACTGATGTCCGCCGCCGGGCAGGCGACCAGCGAGACCACGGCGGCGCCATCCGTGGTCGCCTGAGGTCGCCCGTCACCCGGACAGGCGGGCTCACGGCGACACCACGACAAGACAAGTCCCTCGAACGGAGGACCCTGTGCCTGCAGCGACTCCCCAGCCCGGGGTGGAGATAGTGGAGGTCGGGCCGCGGGACGGGCTCCAGAACGAGGCCAGGACGCTCGACGTCGACACCCGCATCCAGCTCATCGACCGGCTCCTGGACCAGGGCATCCGACGTCTGGAGACGGTCAGCTTCGTCCACCCGCGCCGGGTCCCGCAGATGGCCGGCGCCGAGGAGGTCATGGCCGGGCTCCCGGCACGCGACGACGTCACCTACATCGGGCTGGTCCTGAACGCGCGCGGCGCGGCGCGAGCCGCGACCACCCAGTGCGACGAGATCAACATCGTGGTGCCCGTGAGCGACGCGTTCGCGATCCGCAACCAGGGCGTGACGGTCGAGCAGATGTTCGACCAGACCGGAGCCAGTGTGGCCATTGGCCGCGAGGCCGGGCGCGGTGTCTCGGTGACCCTCGCGGTGGCGTTCGGCTGCCCGTTCAGCGGTGATGTCCCGCCAGGACGTCTCGCCGAGATCGTGGACCGGGTCGGCGACCTCGGTGTCGACGAGCTCGCGTTCGCCGACACCATCGGCGTCGGCTCGCCCCGGCAGGTTCGTGAGCTCGCCGGTCTGGTGCACGGCGACCCTCGGTTCAACCGGTTGCGGTTCCACTTCCACAACACTCGCAACACCGGGTACGCGAACGCGGCTGCCGCGCTCGAGCTGCGGGATGACACCGGGCGCGGGCCGCTGCGTAACAGCGTTGCCCTTGACGCGTCAGCGGGCGGCTTCGGTGGCTGCCCGTTCGCGCCCGCCGCGACCGGCAACATCGCGACCGAGGACCTCCTCTACCTGCTCCGGCGTGAAGGCACTCCCTTGGACGGGCCACCGCTGGACATCGAGGGCCTCGCCGACGTCGGCCGCTGGCTCAGCCACCACCTCGACAGCCCCGTCCAAGGGCTGCTGAGCCGGGCCGGCACCTTCGAACCGGCCGCTCGTTCGGAGGCTGCCTCGTGAGCTCGTTTCTCAGGTCGGTGGCGTACGGCCACCCTGACACCGACGTCCTGCCCCTGGCCGGGGTGCGCGCCGCACGCCTCCCCGGTCCTGCACGCCATCAATTACCTGCTCGGCGAGCTCGCAACCGGCAGTCGCTGGACCGCGTCGTACCCGACATCCAGATCCAGCGGCCTCTCCGGCTGACGCCTCTGGGCTGCTCACCTATTGTCGTGATCCTTCCCGGTGGACGGGTCGGCCAGGTCCTCCACCAGCCGGCTCGGCGGGAAGTTGCTCCAGCCGGAGCCGGGCCAGTTGAACCACCC
>Ga0207703_10001303_pt1 | contig 23079 bp, 19 predicted proteins | sample KBSSwiS12_FD_184304 | JGI IMG/M metagenome (GOLD analysis project Ga0207703, IMG submission 184304) | Switchgrass rhizosphere microbial communities from Kellogg Biological Station, Michigan, USA - KBS Switchgrass S1-2 (SPAdes) (version 2) | ecosystem: Host-associated > Plants > Roots >...
CAACCAGAAAGGCGGCGTCGGCAAGACCACCACGGCGATCAACATTGCCACGGCGCTGGCCGCAACCGGCTGGAAAACCTTGCTGATCGACCTAGATCCGCAGGGCAATGCCTCAACCGGGATCGGAGTCGCAGCGGCTGATCGGGGAGCGTCTTCCTACGATCTTCTGGTGGATCAGGCGCCGCTTTCGGCCTGCGTCGTGCCGACCCGGATTCCCCTGCTCGACCTCGTACCGGCCACTGTCGACCTGTCAGGCGCCGAAGTGGAGTTGGTCTCGGTCGCGAATCGTACCGATCGCCTGCGCGATGCTCTTGCCGGTGAGTCCGGCTATGATGTGTGCTTTATCGATTGCCCGCCCTCGCTCGGCCTGTTGACGCTCAATGCGATGGCGGCGGCGGATACGCTGCTGGTGCCGCTGCAGTGCGAGTTTTTCGCGCTGGAAGGGTTGAGCCAGCTGCTGACCACGGTCGAGCGGGTGCAGCAGCGGTTCAATCCAGCGCTGGGCATCGTCGGCATTGCGCTGACCATGTTCGACCGGCGCAACCGTTTGACCGACCAGGTTGCCGAGGACGTGCGCTCGTGCCTGGGCCAGCTGGTGTTCGAAACGGTAATCCCGCGCAACGTGCGCCTCTCGGAAGCGCCGAGCCATGGGCTGCCGGCGCTTGTCTATGATCACAACTGCTCCGGCAGTCGCGCCTACATGGCGCTCGCCCGCGAACTGATCGGGCGCCTGCCGGCACGGAGGATGGCCGCATGAGTGACGAAACCGAAGTGAAGCCTGACGTGCCGGCAGTGCGGCGCAAGCCCCCTGCCCTCGGCCGCGGCCTCGGCGCGCTGCTGGGCGAAGTTCGGCGCGAGGAGCCCGTGTTCGCGGCAGCGGGCGCGGCGCCTGCCGCCGGGCAGTCCGGCCTGGCGACGCTGCCGGTCTCTGCGATCGAGCCGCATCCCGAGCAGCCGCGCCGCCGGTTCGACGATGCGGCGCTGGAGGAACTCGCCGCCTCGATCGCCGCGCGCGGGGTGATCCAGCCGGTTATCGTCCGTCCGCTGGGGGCGGGCAAATACCAGCTGGTGGCGGGCGAACGGCGCTGGCGCGCGGCGCAGCGGGCGCAGCTGCACGAGATCCCTGCGCTGATTCGCGAGCTGAGCGACCGCGAGGTCATGGCACTGGCGCTGATCGAGAACCTCCAGCGGCAGGACCTCAACCCGGTCGAGGAGGCGCGTGCCTATGACCGCCTCGCCCATGCTGAGGGGATGACCCAGGCCGAGATAGCGCGCATGGTCGACAAGTCGCGCAGCCACGTCGCCAATCTCCAGCGCCTGCTGGCGCTGCCTGAACCGGTGCTGGAACTGGTCGAGGCCGGCGACCTGTCGATGGGTCACGCCCGCGCGCTGATCGGCGCCGAGGATGCGATCGAGCTGGCGCGGGCCGCGGTGGACAAGCAGCTCTCGGTGCGAGAGGTGGAGAAGCTGATCCGCCGCCGGAACCGGCCGGAGCCGCATGCACCCCGCCGGGCGCGCGAGGCGACCGCGTCGGCCGAGAACGCCGATATCCTGGCGGTGCAGAACCACCTCGAGGAGTTCCTCGGGCTCTCGATCCGGATCACCGTGGACGCCGATCCGGCTTCGGGCACGGTCGCCATCCGCTACCGTACGCTGGACCAGCTCGACCTGATCTGCCAGCGCCTGACTGGCGGAAATATCTAATTAAATCAGCGAGTTACTGCGGGACGCGCTTGTCCGGGACCAGCCGCACCCGCTTGTCGGGCACGGCGCGACGCGGGATCACGCGGCTGTGACGCGGCACGGTGGTGACGTATTCCTCGGTCACGACCGTTTCCTTGCACGGGCCGCGTGCCGCCTGCGGGGCGGCGGTCATGGCGACCGGGACGAGCATGACCGGCACCCCATAGGCGTAGCCATAGCCGCCGCCGTAAGCCGCGCCCCAGGTGCCGCCGTAGCCGGGCACTTCGAGCATGGCCTCGCAGCGATCGCGCGTGCGAGTGCGGTCTTCGGCCTTGTCGATCGTGGCGCCAGCGATGGCGCCGACGGCTGCGCCGGCAACGGTGCCGAGCACGCGGTTGCCGTGGCCGGCGATCACATTGCCGGCCACGCCGCCGACGACTCCGCCGATCACCGCGCCGCCCACGCCATTGTCGCCCAGGCGGCGGCGGCACTGGCGCAGCCATTCGTCGCGATCCTGCGGCGGCGGAGCGGGCGGCTCGGCGGCTTCGGAGGTGCCGGGGTAGATCACGGTGGGCTGCTGCCAGCCGCCGTACCATGAGCCGAACGGCCCGCCCCAGTGCGGCAGCATCTGCGGGTGGGCGCCATGCCCGCCGTCATGCGCGAGCGCGGGCGCGGCCGCGAGACTGCCGAACGCGGCGACGGCGAGCGGGAGGACGCGGCGCGGGAAACGTGAGCGCATGAATGGTGATCCCTTCGAGTGCGGAACCGGACAGGCCCCGGGCATTAACCCGGAATTTAGCATCGATTGCGGCCGCCGACCAAGGCTGGCGCGCGGGCCGTCCCAAATCGGATCAGGCCGGTTGTGGGCCGGACCGCCTCGGCCTATCTCTGCGGGCATGAGCGAAACCCTGCGCAAGACCCTCGTCATTCTCGGCATCGTCGTGATCGTCCTCATCGCCGGGGGCGCCTGGGCGCTTCACGGCAATCCGACCGACCGGCCGCTTTCGGCGACGGTGGGACGCGACCCGCAGCTGGTCGATCCGGAGCCGGAGAAGATTCCGACCGTCGGTATCGCCAAGCCGATCGGGTGGAAGGACGGCGAAGCGCCGGAAGCGGCGAACGGCCTCGTGGTCAATCGGTTCGCCCAGGGGCTGGATCACCCGCGGACCATGCTCCTGCTGCCCAACGGCGACGTCATCGTGGCCGAGACCAACCGGCCAGACACCAAAGGTCCTGGCGGGATCACGGGGACGGCGATGAAGGTGCTGTTCTCGCGTGCCGGCGCGGGCGAGGCATCGCCCAACAAGCTGGTCCTGCTGCGCGACGCCAATGGCGACGGCGTGGCCGAACAGCGCTTCGTGCTACATGAGGGGCTCGATTCCCCGTCGGGCCTGGCCTGGGGGGGCAACAAGCTGTTCGTCGCCGATCACAACGCGGTGCTGCAGTTCGACTTTGCGCCCGGGCAGACTGCGCTGACCGGCACGCCGCGCAAGCTGCGCGACCTGCCACCGGGCGGCAACCACTGGATGCGCAATCTCGTGCTCAGCCCGGACGGGACCAAGCTCTACGTCGCCGTCGGCTCGTCCTCGAACATCGGCGAGAACGGGATGAAGGCCGAGGAAGGCCGTGCCGCGATCTGGGAAATCGACGTCGCGACCGCGAAGGGCAGGCAATACGCCGCCGGCATGCGCAACCCCAACGGGATGGACTGGAACCCGGCCACCGGCGAGCTCTGGGCGACAGTCAACGAGCGCGACATGCTTGGCGGTGACCTTGTACCCGATTACCTGACCAACGTGCCCGTCGGCGTGCAGTATGGCTGGCCCTGGTTCTACTGGAAGGACAAGCAGGACGACCGGGTGACCGAGCCGATGCCGGAATACCTCAACGAGTATGTCCGCAAGCCCGAATACGCGCTGGGTGCGCATGTGGCGGCGCTCGGCTTCCGGTTCGCGACGGCGGGCAACCGGCTCGGCGCGAACTATGCCAATGGCGCGTTCATTGCGCGCCACGGCTCGTGGAACCGCAAGCCCGCAGTCGGCTATGACGTGGTGTTCGTAACCTTCGATGCCAACGGCAATCCCCGGGGGCTGCCGGTGCCGGTGCTCGGCGGGTTCCTCACCGACCATGGCGAGACCCACGGTCGGCCAACCTGGCTGGCATTCGATCGCACCGGCGCGCTGCTGGTCAGCGACGATACCGCCGGGATCATCTGGCGCGTGATCTCCCCCACGGCCGCGCCGACGGCAGGGGTCAAGGCCGTGGTAACCGCGCACATGCCGCCGCAGCGCAAGCTCAACAGCGAGGCCTCGGCGACTTTTCGCGATCCGCGTGAGCAGCCGCAGCCCTGAGCCGCGGGTGCGACATGTTCAGAGCGAGCGTCCGGCGCGGCCGGCGAGTTCGGTGACGTATTGCCACGCCACCCGGCCCGAGCGCGCGCCACGGCGCTTGGACCACTCGAGCGCGTCGGCAGGATCGAACGTGAGTGCGTGGGCTTCGGCATAGCCGGCGATGATCGCGAGGTATTCGTCCTGGCTGCAGGCGTGGAAGCCGACCGAGAGGCCGAAGCGGTCCGCCAGCGCCAGCCGGTCGTCGACGGCGTCGCGCGGGTTGATCGGATCGTCCTGCTCGGCAAGGTGGCGGCTGACGATGGCGCGGCGGTTGGCGGTGACGGCGAGGCGCACGTTGGCCGGCCGCGCCTCGACCCCGCCCTCGAGCCATGAGCGCAGCTGGCGCGGGCCGGTGCTGTCACCGTCCTCGAAGCCGAGATCGTCGATGTAGACGAGGAACGGGCGGGCGATCCGGGCGAGCGCGGTGAACAAGGCGGTCAGCCCGTCGACCGCATCGGGCGCGACCTGGACCAGCGCGATCGGTCCGACATCGCGCTGGGCGGCGACTATGCCCGACCGCAGCAGGGCCGACTTGCCCATTCCGCGCGAGCCCCACAGCAGCATGTCGTGCGCGGCGTGGCCGGCGGCGTGGCGTCCGATGTTGCCGACAACGACGTCCTTCTGCGCGTCGATTCCGCGCAGCAGGTCGAGCGAAGGCGCGACGAGCTCGGCCACCGCCCGCGGGCCGCTGCGGTCCCACACGTAGGCAGGACTCGCCAGCCAGTCGATCGGCGCGGCGGCGACCGGGGCCAGCCGGTCGAGCGCGGCGGCGATCCGGGCGAGCGCGGCGGCAGTGTCGGGCGGAATGCTCACGAGGCCAGTTCCTCCGCATCGAGCGCATAGAGCAGCGCCGCGCCCGCCATCGCCGAGGCCTTGAGGCCGGACGCTTCGGGCACGATCCGCTCGAGGAAGAAACGCGCGGTGATGGGCTTGGTCGTGGCGATCGCTCCGCTGTCCTCGCCTGCCGCGACGGCTTCGGCCTGGCGCAGCAGCTGCCATCCCGCGACCGCGACCGCGCACATGGTCGTGAACGGGACCGATCCGGCGAGCTTGTCATCAAGCGAGGCCCCGGACAGCATCCATAGGGCGACTGCGCGGCAATCCTCCACCAAAGCAGCCAGCGTGGGCGCCTGCGTGGCGGCGGCGGCGATATCGTCCAGCAGGGCGAGGAGCACGCCGCCGTTGTCGAGCCCGAGCTTGCGGGTGACCAGATCGGCGGCCTGAATGCCGTTGGTGCCCTCGTAAATAGGGGGAATCCGGGCATCGCGGTAGTACTGCGCCGCGCCGGTCTCCTCGACATAGCCCATGCCGCCGTGGACCTGCACGCCCAGCGAAGTGACCTCGACCCCCGCGTCGGTTGCCCAGGCTTTGAGAAGCGGCACCAGCACGTCGGCGCGGGCGCTGGCGGCCTCGTCGCCGAGGTGGCCGCGATCGACTTGCCCGGTAGTGTAGTAAAGCAGCGCGCGGGCGCCCTCGGTCAGCGCGCGCATGCGCAGGAGCATGCGGCGCACGTCGGGATGCTCGATGATGGCCACCGCAGTCTTTTCGGGCGAGCTGGCGCGGGCGCCCTGCACGCGCTCGCGCGCATAGCCGAGCGCCTGCTGGAGCGCGCCTTCGGCCACCTGGACGCCTTGGCTGCCGACATTGATCCGCGCCGAGTTCATCATCGTGAACATGCAGCGCAGGCCCTCGTTCTCGGTCCCGACGAGCTCACCGATGCAGGCGTCGTTGTCGCCGTAGCTCATCACGCAGGTGGGCGAGGCATGGATGCCGAGCTTGTGCTCCACCGAGACCACGCGCAGGTCGTTGCGGGGGCCGAGCGAGCCGTCGGCGTTGACGAGGACCTTGGGGACCACGAACAGGCTGATCCCGCGCGTCCCGGCGGGGGCGCCGGGGGTGCGCGCGAGGACGAGGTGGACGATATTCTCAGCCAACTCGTGTTCGCCCCAGGAAATGAAGATCTTGGTGCCCTTGATCCGGTATTTGCCGGCATGCTCCCCGTCTGCGATCGGGGTGGCAGTGGTGCGCAGCGCACCGACGTCGGAGCCGGCGGTCGGCTCGGTCAGGTTCATGGTGCCCGGCCACTCCCCGCTAACCAGCCGAGGCAGCCAGGTCTGCTGCTGTGCGGGGCTGCCGTGACGGGCCAGTGCCTCGATCGCGCCAACGGTGAGGATCGGCAGCAAGGTGAACGCCATGTTGGCAGCGCCGAGGCTCTCCTGGACGCAGGCGGCGAGGCTCGACGGGAGCCCCTGCCCGCCGAACTCGGGCGGCCCGGAGATCGCGTTCCAGCCCTGCTCGACATAGGCGCGGTAGGCCTCGGCAAACCCGGGGGGATGGGTGACGACCCCGTCAGCTGCCATCGCGGGCGTGCGGTCGCCCACGCGGTTGAGCGGAGCCCACTCGCCCGCGGCGAAGGCGCCGATGCCCTCGACGATGGCGGCGACGACATCGGGCGTGGCGGCGGCGAACTGGGGGTTTTCGGCCAGCGCATCGATCCCGGCGTTGACCGAGAGCGCCAGCAGCTGATCAGCGGTGGGGGCTACGAAGCTCATGGGGTTGGCCCGATTCCTGTCCTCGTCCGGCGACAGCGGGGCCGCGGCGGCCCTTGGCTTGCCTTGCCGGACCGCTATAGCGCGGGGATGACCGGGAACAACCACCCACTGGTGCGGGCAGCGGACGCTGCTGCGATAGCCGAGGCCGCGGCGCGGCTGGTGGCGGGCGGGCTGGTCGCGGTGCCGACGGAAACGGTCTACGGGCTGGCCGCGCGGGCGGACCGCGCCGAGGCGGTGGCGCAGATCTACCGGGCCAAGGGGCGGCCCGATTTCAACCCGCTGATCGTGCATATACCGGGCCTGTCCGAGGCCGAGCGGCTGGCGCGGTTCGACGAACGGGCGCGGCGGCTGGCGGAGGCGTTCTGGCCCGGCCCGCTGACGCTGGTGGTGCCGCTGCGCGACGATGCCGGGATCGCTCCAGCGGTGACGGCTGGCCTCCCGACGATCGCCCTGCGCTGCCCCGCTCACCCGGTGATACGCGCTTTGCTGGAGGCGAGCGGTCTGCCGCTGGCCGCGCCATCGGCCAACCGCAGCGGCGCGGTCAGCCCAACCACCGCGGCGCATGTCGCGGCCAGCCTGGGCGCGAAGGCGGGGCTGGTGCTCGATGGTGGGCCGACGCGGGCGGGCATCGAATCGACCATCGTCGCGCTGCGCGATGACGGTTGGGCATTGCTGCGGCCCGGGCCGGTGACGGCGGAGGCAATTGCCAGGCTGATCGGGCCCCCGCTGGCTCCGGATGGCTCGGGCCGGATCGAAGCGCCGGGTCAGCTCGCCAGCCACTATGCGCCCGGCAAGCCGGTGCGGCTCGACGCTGCGTCGACCGAGGCCGACGAGTTCCTGATCGGGTTTGGTCCGGTGGCCGGCGCGACGACCCTGTCGGCCACAGGCGATCTCGCGGAAGCCGCCGCACGGCTCTATGCCTGCCTGCACGAAGCCGCCGCCGCGCCGCAGCCGAGGGTAGCCATTGCGCCGGTGCCCGAGGTCGGGATCGGCGCCGCGATCAACGACCGCCTGCGCCGGGCGGCCGCGTGAGCCCGGTTATCGTAGAGCGCGCAAACGAAAAGGCCGCCCGCAAGCGGACGGCCTTTTCGGCTTGGCGTCGCTGTTCCCGTCAGGCGACGGGCGCGGCAGCCTCGTAGTACTTGGGGGCGTGCTCGTTGAGTATCGCCAGGATCTTCTTGAGCGCCGCGGGCTCGTCGGTCTTTTCCATCGCCGCGAGTTCGCGGGCGAGGCGCGACGAGGCGGCTTCGAAGATCTGCCGCTCCGAGTAGCTCTGCTCCGGCTGATCATCGGCGCGGAACAGGTCGCGCGTGACTTCCGCGATCGAAACGAGATCGCCCGAATTGATCTTGGCTTCGTATTCCTGGGCGCGGCGCGACCACATCGTGCGCTTGACCTTGGGCTTGCCCTTGAGGGTATCCAGCGCCTCGCGCAGGGTCTTGTCCGAGGACAGCTTACGCATGCCGATCGCTTCGACCTTGTTGACCGGGACGCGAAGCGTCATGCGCTCCTTCTCGAAGCGGAGCACGTAGAGCTCCAGCTTCATGCCCGCGATTTCCTGTTCCTGCAGCTCGATAACCCGGCCGACACCGTGCTTCGGGTAAACGACGTAATCTCCGACATCGAAGGCGTGAGCCTTGGCGGCCATGTATCGTCCTTTCGCCTGGCAAGGATCGGGCGACCCGATGCTCGAACGGTTTGGCGGGTTTGCGGCGCGTGCGGTTCACCCTGCGGCGAAGCGGCGCTCGGCCCCCCATCTACCGTTCGATGCGATCCTGCCTTTCATGATGGTCACTGCCCGGGACATCACGTCCGGGCCGGTCCGACATATATAACATTGTCGAAACGAAATTTCCACCCCTGACGGCATTGCAATTGCGAAGGACGCAAGCGGGTGAGCGGCGCAGCGAAGGAATCCGCCGCGTCTCAATGGTTTCTACCTATCGTGGATCACGCCGCAGCGCAGCAATCGCTGTCCCGGCCACGACCCGGGCCGCGACAGTGGCGCGAATCGATCCGACTCGCGCCGCAACAGGCTCAGTCGCCCTCGCCGGGCTCGGCCGAGAAGTACTTGTCGAACTTGCCTTCCTCGCCCTTGTGGTCGTCGGCATCGGCCGGCGCGGGCTTCTTGGCGGTGATGTTCGGCCACTCGGCCGAGTACTTGGTGTTCAGTTCGAGCCACTGCTCGAGGCCGCTCTCGGTATCGGGCAGGATCGCCTCGGCCGGGCACTCGGGCTCGCAGACGCCGCAGTCGATGCATTCGTTGGGGTTGATGACGAGCATGTTCTCGCCTTCGTAGAAGCAATCGACCGGGCAGACCTCGACGCAATCCATGAATTTGCAGCGGATGCAGGCATCGGTGACAACATAGGTCATGGCAAATAGTCCCCTTGGTGTCCCGGTGGGCTCTCCACGCCGGGTCGATTCGGTTTGGCTGCTATGGAAATTTCTGCGGCCCCGTCAAGCGCACGGTAGCAGGCCCGGGCTTCGGCGGCTGGGCCGCGGCGCGTCGGCAGGTCCAGGATCTCGACGACGCGGACGCCCGCGGGCAGCGGCAGGACCAGCACGTCGCCCACCTGCACGCTCTGCGCGCTGCGCTCCACCCGTCGGCCGTTCAGGCGCAGGTGCCCTGTTTCGGCCAGGGCCTGGGCGAGCGGACGCGTTTTGGTAAAGCGCAGGAACCACAGGAGCTTGTCGAGCCGCACTGCCGCGCGCGCCTAGCGGACGAGACCGGCCAGGGCTGCGAACGCGCCGCCGCCTTCGGGGGCTGGGGCCGGCTTGCGTTCATCGCGGCCGGGCTGCGGCTGTGGCGCGCGCCGCGGGGGCCGCCACCGCCATCCGGTCGGCGCGGGCGGGCCGAACATGCCTTCGGCGAGCGCGGGGGGCGAATAGGCGAGAAAGCCCGCGAGCCGGAGCAGCTGCACATGACTGTCGAGCGCGAGACCCATCGAGCGGGCGAGGGCCGGATCGATCGTGAACAGCCCCTTGCCCCCGGCTGCGCGGCGGCCGTGCGCCTCGCGCAGCAGCTTCTCGGCCATGTCGACCCGGATCGCCTGCCGTCCGACACGCCGGTAGCCGAGCGGCGGACGGCCTTGCGCGGCGGCAACCACCGGCGGCATCTCGGCCAGCACATGGCCGGTGCGGATCCCGCGCAGCTGCGCCAGTTCGCGCCATGCGGACAACGGCACGGGCTTGAGCGCGGCGGGTACGAACACGTCGACCGCGCCGACGCGGACGCCGAGCTTGCGCAAGGCGTCGCGCTGGGGCGGCTGGAGCTGGTCGAGCCCCGAACCTTCGCGGGCAACCATCCCGCCGGCATCGACAAGACGGATCAGCAGGGCGCGCAGTTCGGGGCCGCCTTCGGGCTCGCGGCTGGCAGTGTCGAGCGCGGCGAGCGGTGCGGCGCCGGCCAGCCAGCCGGTGAGCCACGCCTCCAGCGCATCGCGCAAGGTCCGCCGCTCGGTCGGCGGGATCGCCTCCAGCGCGTTGTCCAGCGAGAGCTGGGGCGAGAGCAGGCCTTTGCCCGGCTTGAGCGTGGCGAGGACTTCGCCGCTCGCGCCGTTCGCGGGGCGCTTGATCGACCCGCGCTCGAGCGTGAGGCCGGCCGTGCCCGCATCGATGGCATCGGCCAGCTCGGTCGCCCGCTGCGCCAGCAGCTGCGGCAGGTGCCGTTCGGCCGCTGCGAACAGCAGCTTGTGGTCGCTATGGTGCGCGCTCGGATCGACCGCAAAGCGGAATCCCTCGAGCTTGCCCAGCTTCTCCCCGTCCACCAACAGTTCATTCCCTTCCAGTTCGACCGGCAACAGCCCGGCATCAGGCCCGGTCCGCCGCATCAGTACCGATGTGCGGCGATTGACGAAACGCTCGGTCAACCGCGCGTGCAATGCATCCGACAGCCGCGCCTCGACCCCGCGCGCCCGCGCCGCCATCTCGTCGCGGGCCAGGACCCAGTCGGGCCGCTGAGCGATGTAGGCCCACGAGCGGATCGCGGCGATCCGCCCCTGCAGCGTATCGATGTCGCCCGCCGGGTTGTCGAGTTCGGCGATGCGGGCGGCAACGTAATCGCCACCGAGATAGCCGCGCGCGAGATCTTCCCACAAGCGCGTGACAAAGCGCGAATGGACCTCGGCGCCCTGCTGGCGGAAATCGGGGAGCGAGCAGACCTCGCGGAATCGTGTCACTGCGCCCTTGCCGCGCACCCCGGCGGCGATTTCGGGCTTGTCGGCGAGGAGGCGCATGACCGCGAGATCGATCGCCTCGGGGGCGGGCGCCAGTTCCGGGCGGTCGGGCGGGCGCGACAGGTCCTCGATGAGATGCGCGAGGCTGTCGAGCCGCGGATCGGCATCGCGCCAGAACAGCTTGGTGAGCGGCTGGAACTTGTGTTCCTCGATCGCCCAGACTTCCTCGTCGGTGAAGGCGGCATCGTGGCCGCCGGTGCCGGCCAGCGTGCCGAAGGTGCCATCGCGCTGGTGACGCCCGGCGCGGCCGGCGATCTGCGCCATCTCGGTCGTCGTCAGCCGGCGGTTGCGCTGGCCGTCGAACTTGGTGAGGCCGGCGAAGGCGACGTGGGTGACGTCAAGGTTCAGCCCCATGCCGATCGCGTCGGTGGCGACGAGGTAGTCGACCTCGCCCGCCTGGAACATCGCCACCTGCTTGTTGCGGGTTTCGGGGCTCAGCGCGCCCATGACGACCGCGGCCCCGCCGCGGAACCGGCGCAGCATTTCGGCCACGGCATAGACCTGCTCGGCCGAGAACGCGACGATCGCGCTGCGCGGCGGCACGCGGCTGAGCTTCTTCGCCCCGGCGTGGCTGAGCGTGGAGAATCGCGGCCGGCTGACCACTTCGGCATCGGGCACCAACGTGCGGACCAGCGGCTCGATCACGCCCGAGCCGAGGATCATCGTCTCCTCGCGGCCGCGGGCATGGAGCAGCCGATCGGTGAACAGGTGCCCGCGCTCGCGGTCGGCGCCGAGCTGCGCCTCGTCGAGCGCGAGGAAAGCCAGATCGGCATGGCCCAGGCCGACTCTGGGCATGGCCTCCACTGTGCACAGCAGCCAGCGCGCGTGCTTCGGCTCGATCCGCTCCTCGCCGGTGATCAGCGCGACGCGGTCGCGGCCCTTGATCGCGACCACCCGCTCGTAAACCTCGCGGGCGAGCAGCCGCAGGGGAAACCCGATCGCGCCCGAGGAATGGGCGCAGAGTCTTTCGATGGCGAGATGAGTCTTGCCGGTGTTGGTGGGGCCGAGCACGGCTTTGACCGAGCCGGACGAACCAGAAGCAGGCGCGCGGGTGGCGGATCCAGGCAGAGAATAGGCCATCGGCTCGGCAAGATGTGGCATCGCGCCACCCTGTCCGCAACCGCGCAGCTGCCCGGCCGAGCGGCTTTTCGACAGACGACGGCTCGGCCCGTCGCGGCTTAGCCTCGTGTTAACCCTGATGGTGCACACCGGAGCCGCGAATTCGCGTGGAGGCCCGGTGTTCAGACCGCACGATCAGGAGCTGCCGCTCGGCATCGCCGTGCCCGCGGGTCCGGCGCCGTGCGCGCCTGAGCCGCCCCGCGCAGCGCTCCGCAACTGGCGTACCGTACTTCCGGCGCTGCGGCTCGACACCTCGGACTGGGCAGTCGACCTGGCCGAGGACATCGGCAGCCGCCGCTGGTATCGCGGCATGGCGACGCTCGTCGGCCTCGCCCTCTTCGCCCTGGCCTTCTGGCCCGATTTCTCGCGGCTTGAGGCCGCACCGGCGACCGTCGTGCAGGCCGGCAGCGAATGGCGCAGCCTCGGCGCGGTGCCGCTGTCCTACGACACCCTGCGCCTGCAGCGCTCTGCCCCTGCTGCTGGCGTCCGCCAGGTCGCCTTCGTGCCCGAGCGGCCGCAGGTGGCATTCACTTCGGTGCTGGCTAACGGCGGCGACCTCGCCGCAACGCTCCAGCGCGCCGGGGCTGCACCGGACGATGCGGCCCACGCCAGCGCGCTGGTCGGCGAGGCGGTGCCGCTCGGCGAACTCGCGCCGGGCACGCGCGTGGCGCTGGTGCTCGGGCCGCGCCTCGGCCCCGGCCAGCCGCGCCGGCTGGATCGCGCCGAACTGCGTGCGCGCTTCGACCTCGCCGTGGCGGTGAACCGCGCCGGCGGCGGACTGGCGCTGGAGCGCAGGCCGATCGCCGTCGATACAACACCGCTGCGCATCCGCGGCCAGGTCGGCGCCAGCCTCTACCGCTCCGCCCGCGCGGCCGGGGCGCCGCCGCAGGCGATCCAGGAATACTTGCAGGCGCTCGACGGCAATCTCGCGCTGGACAGTGATGTCCTGCCGACCGACCAGTTCGATCTGGTGTTCGCCTACAAGCGCGCCGCGACCGGCGAGACCGAGACCGGCGAACTGCTCTATGCCGGCCTCGATCGCGGCGACCAGCCAGTCGCCCAGCTGTTGCGCTGGGGCCATGACGGCGCGTTCTATTCCGCCGATGCGCTTGCCCGCCCGCGCTATGTGACCTCGTCGGGCTATTCCGGCAGTGGGCTGCTGACTCCGGTGAACGGCCGCATCACCTCGCTCTATGGCCAGCGTTTCCACCCCATCCTGGGCTATACCCGCATGCATGCCGGGGTCGATTTCGGCGCTGCGTGGGGCTCGCCGATCGTCGCCTCGGCGGCCGGCGTGGTCTCGTTCGCCGGATTTCATGGCGGTCATGGAAACTACGTGCGGCTGGAACACGGCGGCGGGCTCGGCACGGGCTACGGCCACATGAGCCGCATCGCAGTGAGCCCGGGCGAGCGGGTCAGCGCGGGTGAAGTGATCGGCTACGTCGGCTCGTCCGGGCTCTCGACCGGGCCGCACCTGCACTACGAGATGTACCGCGACGGGCGCACGGTGAACCCGCTTGGCCAGAGCTTCGCCGCGGCGCCGGTGACAGTGACCCGCGAAGTCGATCCGGTCCAGCTTGCCGCCTTCCGCAGCAAGCTGCAGCAACTGCGCTCGCTGCGTCCCGGCCCGCTGGTTGCCGCGCTGGGTCAGGCGGTGCACCACATCGCCTTGCGGTGATCGCCCTGCGGTGATCGCGCTGGGTTGATCTCTGGGCCGCAAACCGTCCGCTGATACGTTGAACCCCGGCGCTATTTGCGGCAGGAAGCGGGTCGTGATCACCTCAACCTACCCTGCCCTGCGCCTGCGCCGCACCCGTGCCACCGCGTGGAGCCGCGCGCTCCACCGCGAGATCGCGGTTACCCCCGCCGACCTGATCTGGCCGCTGTTCGTCACCGACGGAGAGGGCGTGGAAGATCCGATCGCCGCGCTGCCCGGCGTCTCGCGCTGGTGCACCAGGGGGATTGCCGAACGCGCGCGGGAAGCGGTGGCGCTCGGCATTCCCTGCCTCGCGCTGTTCCCTCACACCCAGCCCGAGCGGCGCGATCCGCTGGGGCGCGAGGCGCTCAATCCCGACAACCTGATGTGCCGTGCAATCCGGGCGATCAAGGACGCGGTGGGCGACAGCCTCGGCGTGCTGACCGACGTCGCGCTCGATCCCTATACCAGCCATGGGCAGGACGGGCTGATCGACGATGCCGGCTATGTGCTGAACGACGAGACCGTCGAGGTGCTGGTCGGGCAAAGCCTCAACCAGGCCGCGGCCGGGGCGGATGTCATCGCGCCCTCGGACATGATGGACGGCCGCATCGGAGCGATCCGTACAGCGCTGGAATCAGCGGGGCACCGCAACGTCCAGATCATGAGCTATGCCGCCAAATACGCTTCGGCGTTCTATGGGCCGTTTCGCGACGCAGTCGGCAGCCGCGGGCTGCTGAAGGGCGACAAGAAGACCTACCAGATGGATCCGGGCAATGCCGAGGAAGCGCTGCGCGAGGTAGCCATGGACCTCGCCGAGGGCGCCGACACGGTGATGGTCAAGCCGGGCCTGCCCTATCTCGACGTGGCGCTGCGGGTGAAGCAGGAGTTCCGCGTACCCGTTTTCGCCTACCAGGTCTCGGGCGAGTACGCGATGATCGAGCATGCCGTGGCTGCCGGTGCGGCGGATCGCGACGCTATGGTGCTCGAGACGCTGACCGCATTCAAGCGCGCAGGCTGCTCCGGCGTGCTGACCTACCACGCCGCTCACGCCGCCCGCCTGCTCGGCGCCTGACTTGCGGGGTCCCGTGACGGTGCCGCCCCGGCGGGGGCTGTTCGTCGGGACGATCCTCGCCGGCAGCTTCCTGCTGTTCCTCGTCCAGCCGCTGGTCGCCCGGATGGCGCTGCCGCGGCTCGGCGGCGCGCCCAACGTGTGGAACAGCGCGATGCTGGTTTACCAGGCGCTGCTGCTCGGCGGTTACCTCTATGCCCACGCGCTCGGCCGGCTGACGCTGCGGCGGCAGGCCCAGCTGCACCTCGCGCTGCTGGGTGTTGCCGCGCTGACCTTGCCGATCAGCCTGTTCCCGCTCGCCCCACCCGCGCCGGGAAGCGAGGCCTGGTGGGTGCCGCTGCTGCTCGCACTGACGATCGGACCCGTGTTCCTGCTGGTCTCGGCGCAGGCGCCGCTGATGCAGCGCTGGTTCGCCGCCGCACCGGGGGCGGGAAACCCCTATCCGCTCTACGCCGCCTCGAACCTCGGCAGCTTCGCGGGCCTGATCGCCTATCCGCTGCTCGCCGAGCCGCTCCTTCCGTTGCGGGCGCAGAGCCGGTGGTGGTCCGCCGGCTACGGGCTGCTGCTGGTGCTGGTCGCGGTGGCCGCGTGGTCCCGCCGCGTGGTGGCCGATGCCTCGGCCATTGCTGCCGAGGCCCGCTCGCCCGCGCCGGACTGGCGCCGCATTGCGCTGTGGCTGGCGCTGAGCGCGGTGCCCTCGGGGCTGATGCTCTCGACCACGACCCACCTCACCACCGATGTCTTTGCGATGCCGCTGTTGTGGGTGATCCCGCTGGGCCTCTATCTGCTCAGCTTCACCGTCGCCTTCTCCGAACGCGCGCTGGCCTGGCCGTTCGTGATGCTGGCGCCGTTGATGGTGATGCTTGCGGGAAGCTTGTCGATGATGCCGGCCGGGACGGCGACGATGTCGGCCGCGCTTGCCGGGCTCGTGCTGCTGTTCGACGTGTCGGTCACGCTTCATGCCCGGCTCTACGCGCTGCGCCCGGAGCCCGACCGGCTGACGTTGTTCTACCTGGTGCTCTCGGTCGGCGGGGTGCTCGGCGGGCTGCTCTGCGCGCTGATCGCGCCGCTGCTGTTCGACTGGACCTGGGAACACCCGCTGCTGGTGCTCGCCGCCGCGGCCCTGCTGCCGCTCCCGGCCTGGCTCGACTGGCGGCGGGTGCCCGACCTGCAGGCCGGGATGGTCGCCATTGCCACGGCCACGCTGTTCGGGTTCGGGCTGTTCTGCGCCTGGCTGGTGTTCACCGCCTATGGTGACGAGGCGCCCGCCCTGCTCGGCTGGGTTGGCGCGATGGGGCTGGCGATGTGCGGGCTGGGACTGATGGCATGGCGCTGGCTCTATCTGCTGCTGCTGCTTGCCGGGATGCTGGCGCTCGGCGGGTGGCAGACCGTGCGCGACAGCATGGATGGCCTTCGCGCGCGCAGCTACTTCGGCGTCTACACCGTGCGCGAGGACCCGGCGCATCACCTGCGCACGCTTGCCCATGGCACCACGTTGCACGGTCAGCAGTTCACAGATCCGGCGCGCCGGCTGATGCCCGGGACCTACTATGGCCCGGGTTCGGCAGTGGGCATCGTCCTCGCCAACGCACCCCGTCTGGCCAGCCCGGCCGCACGGATCGGGGTCGTCGGCCTCGGCGCGGGCACGCTGGCCTGTTATGCGCGGCCGGGCCAGTCATGGCGCTTCTTCGAGATCGACCCGCTGGTCCTTGCCTATTCGCGCACCCGCCGCTTTACCTACCTTGCGGATTGCGCTCCGCAGGCGCGGGTGACGATCGGCGATGCCCGGCTGGAGCTCGCCCGGGTCCCGCCGGCAAGCTTTGACGTACTCGCCATCGACGCGTTCACTTCGGACGCGATCCCGCTCCACCTGCTCACGCAGGAGGCGCTCGGCGTCTATTTCCGCGCGCTCGCGCCCGGTGGCGTGCTGCTGGTCCACATCTCCAATCGCCATATCGACCTCGCCCCGGTGCTTGGCGCTGAGGCCGCGCGCAGTGGGGTGCTGGCGGTCGAGCGGCTCGACAACCCGGCCGACCGGACCCTTTACTCGCCCAGCGACTGGATCCTGCTCACCCGCAGCCGCGCCACGCTGGACAAGGTCCGCGCGTTTGCGCCACAAGCGCAATGGCAACCCCTCGAGGCCGATGCCGCGCGGCCATGGACCGACGACCATGCCTCGGTTCTCCCGCACGTGCGCTGGTCCAGCTTGATGAGCCACTGATGAGCATTGCCCGGCCCGACGTCACCATCCTCCCCTGGGAGGGCAAGGTCCCCCGCATTCACGACAGCGCCTTCATTGCGCCGGGCTGCCGGCTGATCGGCGATATCGAGATCGGACCGGACGCGAGCATCTGGTACAACTGCGTGATCCGCGCCGACGTGAACCGGGTGGTGATCGGCGCCCGCAGCAATATCCAGGACGGCTCCGTGGTTCACTGCGACAGCCCCGCTCCCGGCAAGCCCGCCGGCTACGCCACGGTGATCGGCGAGGACGTGCTGGTCGGCCACATGGTGATGCTTCACGGCTGCACCCTGGAGGACCGGGCGTTCGTCGGCATGGGCGCGATCGTGATGAACGGCTGCACGATCGAAAGCGACGCGATGCTCGCCGCGGGCGCGATGCTCACCCCGAACAAGCGCATTGCAGCTGGCCAGCTGTGGGGCGGCCGGCCCGCTGCCTACATGCGCGACCTGCCCAAGGCGACCGGAATCCCGGTCGCGGCGCACTACGTCAGGCTGGCCCGCGGCCACATGGCCGAACTTGCCGCCGCGCATGGCCCGGCCGAAGATTGACCTGCCCCCGACGGAGGCTGTGCGTGCGCTGGTCGATGGCGAGCGTCGCCTCGCGGTCCGCGTGACCCCCGGCGCGCGCGCCGAGGCGTTGGAGATCAGCGAAGGCCGCCTGCTGGCCAAGGTTCGCGCCAAGCCCGAAGACGGCAAGGCCAACGAGGCGGTTCGCGCGCTGCTGGCTGCTGCGCTGGACCTTGCGCCATCGCGGGTCGAGTTGTTGCGCGGCGCAACTTCGCGCGAGAAGCTGTTCCGGGTGGATTAGTCGGCGCCTAGCGGTCGGGCTCCGACCAGACCTCTGCCGCCGTACGCCCCTCGCGCAGCCGCAGCGCCAGACCGAGCCCGACGCCTACGCCGATCGCGACAGTCAGGTCCGTGAGCACCGTCAGCACCAGGGTCAGCAGGAGCAGGAACCGGTCTGACACCGGCGCGGCCCAGTAGTGCCGCCACTTGTGCGGCTCGCTCATGTTCCACGCCGTGCTCAGCAGCAAGGCTGCGAGCGCCGGCATCGCGAGATATCCGGCAAGCGGCGCCGCGGCCAGCATGAAGCCAAGGATCGCCAACGCATGCACCAGCCCGGCGACCGGCGTCCGACCCCCGGCGCGCACGTTGGTCGCGGTGCGGGCAATCGCGCCGGTGGCGGGCAATCCACCGAACAGGGCCGAGCCGAGGTTGGCCCAGCCTTGCGCCAGCACTTCAGCGTTTGGCCGGTGGCTGCCGCCGATCAGCCGGTCCGCGACCATGGCCGAGAGCAGCGATTCGATCGCTGCGAGGAAGGCGATCACGCAGGCCGACGGCAGAAGCTCGCGCACGCGGTCGAGCGTGATGGCGGGTACGTGCGGGAGCGGCAGGTGCGAGGGCAGCACGCCGAAGCGCGAGCCGATCGTGTCCACCGGCAGGTGCAGAAGCGCGACTGCGGCCGAAACGGCGGCGACCACCACGATCAGTCCTGGCAGTCGCGGGAACATGCGCCGGATCGCCACGATCGCCACCAGGCTGCCCAGCCCCGCCGCGCAGGCCACCGGGTTGAGTGTGCCGCGTGCCGCCCACATCGCGGCGATCTTCGGCATGAAGTCGGCGGGCAGATGATCGACGTGGAGGCCGAGGAAGTCCTTCACCTGGCCCGAGCCGATGATCACGGCGATGCCGATGGTGAAGCCGTTGACCACCGGCTCCGGCACCCATTCCACGAGATTCCCGGCCCGCAGCAGGCCCGCCGCGAGCAGGATCACCCCGGCCATCAGCGTTGCCAGAACCAGGCCGTCGTAGCCATGGGCGGCGATCACGCCGTAGACGACGACAATGAAGGCCCCGGTCGGTCCGCCGATCTGGACCCGGCTCCCGCCCAGCAGCGAGATCAGGAACCCGCCGACGATGGCGGTGACGAGACCGGCGGCGGGATTGGCGCCCGAGGCGATGGCGATGGCCAGGCTGAGCGGCAGGGCGACCAGCGCCACTGTTACCCCGGCAAGCGCATCGGCGCGGAACTGGCCGGCGCTGTAGTCCGGCAGGGTGGTCAGCAGCTTGGGCTTCATCGGCGGATCATGTCCCCAAGGCGGCGGCTAGCTCGCAGCGGGCCGCTTCGCCATCCCGCTTGCCATCTGTTCGAGCACATCGCCCATGGCCTTGGCAATCGGCGGGTCCTTCGCGGCCACGGTCTCATCGATCGCGCGGCGCATGGCGAGGATCCACTCGCGGGCTGTATCGGCCCCGATCGGCAGGGGGCGGTGGATCGACATCATGCAACGGCCCGGGTTGGCCTGGAACCAGTCACGCGGGCCGCCGGACCAGCCGGTAAGGAAACCGGCCAGGCTGGCGCGCATCGGCGCGAGGTCGGCGGCGTGCATCGCGCGCAGTTCGGCGAAGGCCGGATCGGTGTCCATCAGGTCGTAGAACCGGTCGGCGATCGCTTCGATCGCCGCCTTGCCGCCCAGCCGTTCATACGGAGTGGCGGCGGGCCGCGTCTCGGTCTCGGTATTCAACGCGTTCTCTCCCGGGCGAATTCCTGCACGGTGAGACCTGCCCGGTGCGGCGGCCAGCCACCTTGATCCGGATCAATCGCGGATCAGCGCCCGCAAACTTTCGATCCGGTCCGCCTCGTGCGCCGGCTTGTCGCGGCGGATGCGGCTGATCCGCGGGAAGCGCATGGCGAGGCCCGACTTGTGGCGCTTGCTGGCGTGGACCGAATCGAACGCCACCTCGAGCACCAGGCTGCGGTCAGTCTCGCGCACTGGGCCGAAGCGGTTGACCGTGTGCTGGCGGACGTAATGGTCGAGCCACTTGAGCTCCTCGTCGGTGAACCCGAAGTAAGCCTTGCCGACCGGAAGGAGCTCTGCCCCCTGATCGGGATCGCCGTCCCAGCAGCCGAAGGTGAAGTCCGAGTAGAAGCTCGAACGCCGGCCGTTGCCGCGCTGGGCGTACATCAGCACGCAATCGACCAGCAGCGGATCGCGCTTCCACTTGTACCACAGCCCGGTTCGCCGCCCGGCAACATACGGGCTGTCGCGGCGCTTGAGCATCACGCCCTCGATCGCTTCGTCGCGCGCCCGGGCGCGGATTTCGGCGAGGTCGTCGAACGACGTGGCGGGTATCACCGGCGAGAGGTCGAACCGGGCGGGGTCGAGCCGAGTGGACAGGTCTTCGAGCAGTTCGCGGCGCTGTTCCCATGCCAGCGCCCGCAGGTCCTCGCCTTCGGCGATCAGGATGTCGTAGAGGCGGACGAAGGCGGGGTATTCCTCGAGCATCCGCTTTGAGACGCCCTTGCGGCCGAGGCGCTGCTGGAGGGCGTTGAAGCTCGCCGCCCCGCCCTCCTCGCCGCCCTGGTGGGTGCCGCGGACCAGCAGCTCGCCGTCGAGCACGGCCGGGATCGAGAGTGCCTCGGCGATTTCGGGGAAACTGCCTGAGATATCGTCGCCCGAGCGCGAATAGACGCGGGCGCCCGCGGCGGCGCAGACCAGCTGGACGCGGATGCCGTCCCATTTCCACTCCGCGGCGAACTCGGCGAGATCGACGCTCGCGCCGTCATCGAGCGGGTGGGCGAGCATGAACGGGCGGAACAGTGGCAGGTCCTCGCCCGCGGGCGGTGCCGCACCATTGGCGGCCCAGTCAAACAGCGGCAGGTAGGGCGGCAGCTGGCCGTGCCAGTATTCCTCGACATCCTCGACCGGGACGGCGAAGGCCTGGGCGAAGGCGACCTTGGCGAGCCGGGCGGAGACGCCGATCCGCATCGCCCCGGTGGCCAGCTTGAGCAGGGCATAGCGGCCGCTGGCGTCGAGCCGGTCGAGCAGGGCGGCAAGGCCGGTCCGGGCAGTAGCGCGGGTCAGGGCAGAGAGCGTCTCGACCACTTCGCTGACCGAGGGCGGAGCCTCGACCTGCTCCGGCCCGGGCCAGAGCAGGCTCGCGGTCTCGGCGGTATCGCCGACGAAATCGCGCGAAAGCTGGAACAGCACCGGATCGACCCGGTCCATCAGCAGCCCGCGGATCGTGGAGCCCTTGACTGCCGGGAAATCGAGTCCGTCGGTCAGCGCGGCGAGCGCCCAGCCGCGGTCGGGGTCGGGGGTCTGGCGTAGGTAGTCCGCGATCAGCGCCAGCTTGGCGTTGCGGCTGCGGGTATAGACCAGCGCGTCGAGGAGGGCGGCGAAGCGTTCCATCAGCCCTCCTTCGAGACACTCGGCCATGCGGCCTCGTTCCGCAAGATGATCGGATATCTTTCCCGTTCGCCCGGAGGAGAGACCGAAGCCGCAGGCCGAGGGCTCGCCTTTAAGGGACGCGCCCTAGTCATCCTCGTCCTCGTAGCCGACGAGTTCGAGGGCGCGGGCGCGGCGTTGGGTGAGTTCGCACCAGCGGATCAGCGCGTCCTCGCGGCCGTGAGTGATCCAGCTTTCGGTCGGCTCGAGCTCGGCGATGGTGCTGGTGAGCTCGTCCCAGTCGGCGTGGTCGGAGATCACCAGCGGCAGTTCGACATTGCGCTGGCGGGCGCGCTGGCGGACGCGCATCCAGCCGGAAGCCATGGCGGTGAGCGGATCGGGCAGCCGCCGGCTCCAACGGTCGTTGAGCGCGGAGGGCGGGCAAAGGACGATCTGTCCGGCGAGCGCAGACTTGGGCATGCCGGCGACCAGGCGCAGCTCGCCCAGGTCCACCCCGAACGATTCGTAGAGCCGGCACATTCGCTCCATCGCCCCGTGGAGATAGATCGGCTCGTTCCAGCCGGCGCCGCGCAGCTCGGCGATCAGGCGCTGCGCCTTGCCCAGCGCATAGGCGCCGACCAGCACGCAGCGTGCGGGGTTTGCGGCAAGAGCGGCGAGCAGTTTCGCGACCTCCTCGGCGATCGGGGGGTGGCGGAACACGGGCAGGCCGAAGGTGGCCTCGGTCACCAGCACGTCGCAGGCGACCGGCTCGAACGGCGGGCAGGTCGGATCGGCGCGGCGCTTGTAGTCGCCGGTGACGACGATCCGCTCGCCGGCATGCTCGAGCAGGATCTGCGCCGAGCCGAGCACGTGGCCAGCAGGGAAGAAGGTGGCGCGGACCTCGCCGGGGAGGGCCACGCTCTCGCCGTAGGCGACCGGTACTTCGCGAGGACTCGCGCCGTAGCGCAGGTCCATCATCGCGAGCGTCGGAGCAGTGGCGATGACTTCGCCGTGGCCGCCACGGGCGTGATCGGCATGGCCGTGGGTGACCAGCGCGCGCTCGACCGGCTTCGCAGGATCGATCCAGACCTTTGCAGGGCCGATGCAGAGGCCTTGCGGGTGGGCTCTGAGCCAGGAGAACGGAGCGGCCATCCTCGCGATAATGGGCCGCGGCGGCGCCAAGTTCCAGACGGCCCGGAAAGGGGAGGTCCCCCTCCCCATTTGCACTCTGTGAAAATGGGGAGGGCCTGGGGTCTTACTCGGCGCCGTCCTCGCTGGGTTCGGGAGCCGCCTTGGAGGCTTTCTTGCCGCCCTTGGCGGGACGCTTGACCAGTTTGGGCGGGGCTGGGGTGAGCTCGAAGGTGAGCTCCTTGGCCGCATCGCCGTCCTTGACCTTGACGTGGACTTCGCCGCCGTGTGCGAGCTTGCCGAAGAGGAGTTCCTCGGCAAGCGGCTGCTTGACCTTCTCCTGGATGAGCCGGGCCATCGGCCGGGCGCCGTAGAGCTTGTCGTAGCCGCGCTCGCCTAGCCACACCCGCGCATCGGAGTCGAACTGGATGTGGACGTTCTGTTCGGCCAGCTGCAGTTCGAGCTGGAGGATGAACTTGTCCACCACCCGGCTGATGACCGCGGTCGGCAGGTAGGCAAACGGCACGACTGCATCGAGGCGGTTGCGGAATTCCGGCGTGAACATCTTCTTGACCGCCTCGTCCCCGGCATCTGCCTTGGAGACGTCGCCGAATCCGATGCCCTGGCGGGCCATGTCGGACGCGCCGGCATTGGTGGTCATGATGAGGACGACGTTGCGGAAGTCGACCGTCTTGCCGTGGTGGTCGGTCAGGCGGCCGTTGTCCATCACCTGCAGGAGGATGTTGAACAGGTCGGGGTGCGCCTTCTCGATCTCGTCGAGCAGCAGG
>Ga0207703_10001305_pt1 | contig 23068 bp, 23 predicted proteins | sample KBSSwiS12_FD_184304 | JGI IMG/M metagenome (GOLD analysis project Ga0207703, IMG submission 184304) | Switchgrass rhizosphere microbial communities from Kellogg Biological Station, Michigan, USA - KBS Switchgrass S1-2 (SPAdes) (version 2) | ecosystem: Host-associated > Plants > Roots >...
GGGAGCGTCGTCGTTCCTCTGCACGAGAACGGAAGCGAGCGGCGCTGAGCGTGGTTACGACCCACCGCCGCTCCTCAAGTCCAATCCGCCATTCATCACTTTCAGACGTGGGCGGCGCCTGACCGCCCCAATACCAGGGGGCTGTTTATCCAAGTGGTCCACCAACTGGTCCACCAGATGCCGGATGCGCCAGAGCAGCGCGCATAGGCTACTGTTTGTGCTTTCGGGCACATGGGTAACACTTCATTCCGGCCCCCTGATTACAAAGAATCAACCCCCGCGCGAGCTGGTCACGCCCGTGCCTTGCAACCGTCCGAAGGAAGCATCGAAGCCGCCTGACTAAACGCGCCTGACGGAGCGTTACGCACCGGAGCGGAGATTTCCGGCATGCGGATCAAAGTGAAATAGGCGCGCGGTGCGCAGCCGAGGATCCGGTTGCGGCCGCGAGGAGTTTTTCGGAGACATCCCACAGCCGCTCGGCGTTCGTCGGATCGAGAGCGTAGCGGGCGACGCCGCCCAACGTGCCCGTTCGGCGGTCCACTGTTTCGGCTTCGTTGCAATCGACGAAATAGCGTCCGCCAACACCTTTGAGCATTGGTGATACTGCCAGCAACACCGAAGTTGCAGCGCCCTGTTCCACCGACTTGAACCACTCCGCAGGGGTGCGCCCACTGCCCTTGCCTCCTGTATGGCGCTGCAGATTGGTATAGACGGCACCGGGCATCAGCGCATTGGCTGTAATTCCGTCAATTCGCCATCGACGGGTCGCCTCAACGGCGAATAACACGTTCGCCGTCTTCGACTGGCCGTAAGCGAGCCAAGGATCGTAAGGACGGAAGTCGAAGTGCAGGTCATCGAAGATCACCGGCGAAATCTGGTGTCCACTCGAGCTGACAGAGATGATCCGCGCACCGCCACCGGCGGCTAGTGCTCGGTGCAGGCCCACGGCGAGTGCAAAGTGTCCAAGATGATTGGTGGCGAATTGCATTTCCCAGCCAGATTGCGTTCGAGTTTCTGGGCAGGCCATCACTCCAGCGTTGTTGACTAATATGTGCAGCGCACCGTCCCACGAGGCGACAAACTTTGCGACAGAGTCCAGATCGGCGAGGTCCAGCGGTGCTACATGCAACGCTGTGTTACGGGTGTTCGCAGCAATGGCCTGCGCTGCGCGCTCGCCTGCGGCGATATCTCGTACGGCCAGAGTGATCTCTGCGCCACTGCGCGCAAGCGCTCGGGCCGTTTCAAAACCAATACCAGAAGCGGCACCGGTTACGATCGCGCGTTGGCCAGCGAGATCGATGCCCGCAGCGACCTCCGCGGCAGTGCTTGAAAATCCAAAAGACGTTTTGATGAGACTCACAAACGGCTCCCTACATGAGTCGTCATTGGTGGCGCGCTTGGGTGACGGCCAAGGAATTCTGCCGGCTGGGCGGTTTGCCCTGTTCCGGCAGCGCCCGTCAGGGTGATAGTAAAGTGGCGGCCGGGGCCGCGCCAATCCGATCTCCGCGCGTGTCGGTGTCGAAAACGATCTCTCAGCCGCGCCCAAATGCCGCGAGCGCCGCGTAGAACATTTCGTCGGTGCAGAGCTCGGGCGTGAGAATGCGCTGCAGAACCAGCCCTCGATCAATGCATGCAGCACGAGAGGTGGTTCCAACGATCAATAGCTTCGCGCCGATCTCTCGCCGTCGCCACAGGCTGTGAATCGGCGATCAATCGGAGTTGGAAAACCCATCCGTAGATGTCCCACAGTTCCGACCGGCAAATCTCGGCGGTGTGAGCTTCCGCGATGCCCTGGATCAGGTACGCACGTGTGACCCACTCTGGGCGGTATTCCTGAACGGGAGCGCACCACCAGCTGCCTTGAACGGCTCAAATTGTCTGGCCGATTCCAGGCGTGCCCTCTACCGCCCCTCGGCATTCCGCCTCCGCGTGGAACCACAGTCGAACGCAATCGCAAGCAGCGTTCAGCGCGATCCCGATCAGCAGCCCCCGGACCTGACGGGCTATCATAATTGGCCTCGAGTCCGACGTGGCCCCGTGTCCGACTACCGGTCCCTACAGGGAACGCCACTTTGCCGTCACGACGGCTTCACGCGCAACGTGTGAGCGAGATCACTTCCCGAACCAGTCAATGACTCACAATTGACGGGGACGATCGACATCGTTCGAAGCTGCGGAAGCGCGGATTTCCGAGGGACCGAGCAACGGACAACCCGGCGCTGCTGATGCTTTCTTGTTCGCGACAATGCCTGAGCAGTATTTTTCCAGGTAATAGGCGATGGTCTCGACGCGGATCTTCACCGAGCCCGCAGGCTTGGTGGAGTCGAGGTCTTGGAAAGAGAAGAAAAGTGTTCCTGATCGCTCGACGATCTGCTGCACCGGCGAGTAGGTGGGTTGATCCATGCCGCACTCATAACTTGACAGGCGCACCACACATGCAATCCAGGGCATCCGCGCGGCGAACTTGGCAGCCCACAAGATCTCGTTCGTGTTGGCGCTGTATGAGGACGGCCAGACGTCGGCGATGTCGAACGGTGACTTGATGTGTCCAGCGTCGACGTCCGCGCGGAACATCCAGTCGAGGATGTCGGCGTCGGTCGGCAGGTATTGCGTCCATAGCACCGGATATCCGTAAGCCTGCAAATCGACCTCAATCTCATGCCCTATGCCGGGGTCCATGTGGTAGGGGCGCGCCAGCACGAGGATGCAGGGCTTGTCGGTGGCCGCACATTGCGCGAGTGTTGCACGGGCCATTGCGCGGAGATTGGCGCCGAAGGATTCGAGCGCGTTGTAACCGACCTGCACAGCGTGCTGCGTCTCCTTGAATGTGAGGTCGGGGAGCACGTCGCCGAGGGCGGCGTAGAGCTGCTTTGGCACGAGCGGCGCGTCGCCCAGTGAGACCAATGGCGTCACGTAGCGGACGTCGTGCTCCGCGAAGACGTCCTTCTCCTTAAGGAAGCCCGCCTTGATGTTTTCAGGGGCGGCCATGACGCGCGGGCAGGCGAGCGATGCGAGCACATGCCCGTTCAGGTAAGAAGGCAGGGAGTAGATCATCGGCGAGAACAGCACGTCGATCTTGTGGTGCCTGTCGCGCGCGAGGAGCTCACCGTAGTGGCCGTTGATGCACTTCACCGGGTAGCAGCAGTCGACGGTGCCGCGTCCCTTGGCGAACTCGCGCGCCTGATCCTCCGAGCTGTCGGAGGAGAACTCGAGCCGGCGCGCATCTATCCCGAGCGCGCTGAAGAAACCGATCCAGAACTGGTGCGTTGACCAAACATTGAGGACGCGGGGGATGCCGATGCGCAGCCCGGCGCGCAGCTTCGACGTCGACTCAAGAGACGAGCTTGGCGCGGCGGAAGGCGGTTTCGCGAACCACTTCAGCAGTGTTGGGGTGCGCATCCCTAGTACTCTCCAGATTGCGTTTCACAACCCGCATCTCGTTGACGTCTTCCAGCAGTCCTTTTGGACAGGAGTTGCCGCTGATGACGCGCTCCCAGCCATCGCTCAGCGGCACCTTGCTCCACGGGCGGCCCCTACCGTTCGGCAGGCGGACATCGATGAACGTGCGCTTGCAACTTACTGGACACCAGGTGCACGTCGTATGCTCATTGGTCGTGCTCGTGTACTCGAGAGACTCAATTACGTCGTATCCGCGGAAGCGCGTTGAAGCACCTGCTTTCATCAAGTCGCTGGCGCACAGCGCCGCACCGATCGCACCCGCCTCGCCGGAGTACGGATGAACCACGATCTCGGCGTCGGGCACCTTCGCACCGATGAAATCGACCTGAGCTTTCACTACCGCGAGGTTGCGGTGCGTACCGCCCTGCAAGATGAACTTGCGTCCCGCTGCGGCGAGGTTTTGCAACTGTCCAGCATAGACCCACACGTTGAGCGGTAGCACTGCAGCGAGTCCCGCCATGATCTCGTCGGCCGACCAGCCCTTGCGCTGCTGATTGACGATGTCCGACTGAAGAAACACCCCACAGCCCATCGCAAGCGCCGGTACTGCCTTCGCCTGGAACGCGTGCTCAGCGTAGCGCTCGAGCGGCACCGAGTAGCGTTCGGCAACGCCTTGTAGAAACGCACCGTTGCCCGACGAGCACTGCGAGTTCAAGCGAAAGTCCGCAACTGTGCCCTGGCGCAGGATCATGATCTTCACGTCGGTGCCGCCGACGTCGCAGATCACGTCCGCGTCCGGGAAATAGTGTAGTGCCGCGGTGGCATGCGCAACCGTCTCGACGATCCCGAGGTCAGAGCCGATCACTTCCTTGAGCAGGTCTTTGCCGTAGCCAGTCAGCGCGAGAGCGGCGATTTTTTCGAAGCCTGCCTGCCGCAGCTGCCGGAACAGCGCTTTCGCGTCCTCGATCGGATTGCCGTTTGACTGTGCGTAGCAGCTGAAGAGTAGCTCGCGCTCAGATGAGAGCACCACAGCTTTCGCGGTCGTGCTGCCGAAGTCGCATCCAACCACCACCGCGGAGGACGACTTTCGATTCTCCTGCTTGCCACTGGTCGAATACTGGGCAATGAAGCTGTCCAACTCGTCCTTGTCCTTCACTAAACCCTTGGCGCCCTCCTTCGCCTTCGCTTCCCACTGTCCCTTCTCGATCCACCAGGCAAGCTTCTCCCGGCCGGTGTAGACACCGACTCCCGGCTCGCCTGCGGCAAGCTCGATGCAACCGAGGCACGCGTAGTACACCGCCTCATTCGGCACCTGGATCGCGCTCGCCGGATCGGCATCGATCTTTCGTTCTTTCCACAGCTTGCCGAGATGATGGCGCCAGGCTTGCTGCAGGCCGCGGAAGAACAGGTTCGGACCGCCCAGCAGCAGTACGCCTGGCGTCGGCGTGTTGCCCTTGGTCAGCGTGCTGAGATTCTGGTAGACCACCGCTTCGAAGAGGCTGGCGACAATCTCGTCCACAGGCACGCCGGACTTGACGAGCGTGTTCGCGTCAGCCTCGGCGAAGATGCCGCACTTCGAGCTGATTCTGTGCAGGCTGTAGCCGTCGTAGCCCGCTGAGGCCAACTGCGCCGGCGACACCTGCAACTTACGCGCGGTTTTTTCGATGAAAGTGCCGGTGCCGCCGCTACAAGCCGACTGCATGTACACCTGCTTCGACTTGCCGTCGCCGCTGGGTGTGAAGAACAGCGTCTTCATGTCCTCGCCCCCGATCTCGGAGACGAAATTCACGTCAGGGTGGAACTTCTCAACCGCCGCCGACACCGCAACGACCTCTTGCACCATTTTCGCGCCGATGAGTGGCGCAAGCAGTCCCGCTCCCGAGCCGGTGATGTAGACGCGGTCGCGCTCGGGCGTCAGGCCACACTCGGTCTCGATGCGCGCCAGGAACTCGAGCACCATTTCCGCCTGCTTGGTGTTGTGGCGCATGTAGTGCTGCCAGCGCACCGCGCCGTTTTCCATCACCGACGCTTTGACGGTGGTGGAGCCGACGTCAAGGCCGACGGTCAGCATTGCGCAAGGTGTAGCGCGTAGTTGGCCGCCGTACCCGTCACGCCGTAGCGCGGCACGCGGTAGGTGGCGCGCCGCATCTCGGCTGTCTCCCGTTCCCTCAATTGATCCGCCGTTCTCCCAGTGCGCGCCAACACTTCTTCATACTCCTTCTGCGCGCGCTTCTTCGCTTCCGTCAGGATCATCTGGCAGCGCGACAACGCGTGCACTTCGGCGTCGCCCTTGATCTCGAGCGGCGCGTAGAGCAAGTCCGGGTGCTTTCCGACTACGGCCGACATCGCTCCGATGCTCATGGTGTTCGGCATGCATGAGTAGGGCGAGAGCTCGCAGATCATGTGTGCCTTCTTCTTGTGATGTGCCCAGAGCGCCTTACCGATCAGCATGTCGCCTTCGCCGCCGTTCAGCCGGCTGTGGTAATAGGGCTTGGCAAGATCGCGCAGCATGGACTGGTCCGGCAGCTCGTGCGGAACGCCGCCGAGCGCGCTGCGCATGCGGCCATAGGTCCAGCGCAGCAGTCCCTGCGCTGTATGGATCGCTCTCGACTTCAGATACGCGCCGCGGTTGATACCGATGTGGTCCTCGAAATCCTGGGCGGCCATGCGCATCAGGTAGTCAAACCAGACGGCGATGACCGCCGGATAGACCTCGGCACCCTCCGCTTCCAGCCAGCGGTGAATGTTGTAGTTCGCATCGCCTTCCACGGTTTGAAGGTAAAACTCGCCAGTGATCTTTACCTTTGGTTTCATGCGCAGGCGATCGACCTCGACTTCGTCGAAGCGCCGCCGGACCTCTTTCATCGCATTGACGAAGTACGGTGTGGCGAGGTGCCAGGCGAGAGCACCCCATTTTTTACCGCGCCGCGGGCGCTCGAGTAACGCCTGGTACAGAATTTCGATGCTGTCCTTCGCAGCGCGCGCCGTCTCGCCCGGCTTCGTCTCATAGGGGCGGATCTGGTATTCGAGGTCTTGCACCACGTCGGTAAGCACCACTGACCACACGGCCCCGAGAGTAAACGGTAGATTCAGGTCGAGCCCGCCGCCGGCTGCCTCGCCCTGGTCGAGACCTTCTTGGCCAAGCAGGAACATGCGAAACGCGTGCAGTCCGGAGTTGCGCAGCGCGAGCTCATAGCTCTGGTGGTACTGACCGAAGCGGCAGGCGCCGCAGGAACCTGCCGTGAGGAAGATGTAGTTCTTCGAGACTTCCTCGGCGCCAATACGCTTTGCTTCGCCACGTAAATAGTTGACGAGGTTGCCGGTGGTAAAGCTGGTGGGACAGCATTGGCCGATGTCGGCAACCTCGCGGCCGGTGAGCAGGTCTTCGCGCGTCGCTGTCGGCAGGATCTGCGAGCGGTAGCCGAGGTTCGCCATGGCACCTTGCAGGACGCGTTCTGCGCGCCAGTGCAGGTTTCCAAAAAGGATGGTGACCTTGTCGCGTTCTGCGCGGGTGAAGGGCTGCGGCTTGTAGGCGCGATAGGGCTCTGTGGAACTACGGGCCGGCGGTGCAACGCTACGCGGTTTCGCCGGCAAGGCATCTCCGGCGAGAACGACAGGGATATCGGCGAGCGCGCTCTTACGCGCAGTGGGCAGCGGTCCAAGTGGCATTGCGAGCCCTCCTTTGGTGCCTGAACGTCGATTCTGCCCCAACTTTGACATCCTCCCCTCCATGAATGAAGGAGATTCCTACCGTGTCTGAAATCAGAGGCATTTCAGATCACCTCGGAGGGTTCCTCCTTCGCAGAGGCTGCCCAGGGGAGAAGGCTTGGTTTTTGCCGCGTAACACTCCCGCTGTGGGGAGTCTTACGCGGTTCGTACCGCAGCCACAAACTCCCCCAGGTCTCACGACCTCTCCACAGGCTTCACTTCCGGCATGTCCTGCCGTAGGTCTTTCAACATCAAAGATTTTATCAGACGGCAGCGGCGACATCGAGCCGCCTCGCCGTCGCACTATCCTTCCTCTCCCTGACGGGCAAGGCTTGACGCGCCATCTGGTCAGTATGCCGACAGATTTGTAGAGTCGCCACTTGGGAGGGGCGACGAGTAGAATTCATCGCCGGAAGGTTCAAGAGGGAGTCACCTTGAAGATCTATAACGCGGTCGGATATACGGCCCTTGTGCTCTACGCGGCTGCTTGCCTGTATTTCGCCCCGGCGCATCTCGGTCCCTGGGCGGGCTTACTGATCGGCGCGGCCTATCTTGTGGGTTGCTGGTTGGTCATAGGGGCGTATTTGCCTTTGGTCCTTCACATGGGGATCGCCCATCGCGCGCTCAATTTCCAGGAATGGTTTGTAAAAAGCATCACGGTTGTGAACAACACCCTCGGGATTTACGTCAATCCCGTCACCTGGGTGAATCGCCATCGGCTGCACCACAGGTTTTCTGATCATCCGGGAGATCCCAACAAACTCTCCTCCGACGGCTTCTGGCGAACGCTGTTTCTGTGCCTGTTTCCCTACAAGACCGAAGTCAACGTGGCCAACGACGCAATCCTGCAGACCTGGCCGTTTCGCGTGGTGGCGAATCCAATCTTCGTCGTGACGGCACAGACTCTCAACTTCCTGCTTCTAGGGTGGCTGGTGGGTGATCTGCGCTTTGCGGCCGTGGTCTGGCTTGGGACGCGCGTTTTCGCGGTGTGGGTCAACATGATTCAGAACTACTGGACTCACGACCGGCGCTTCGGCTACCGTCGTTACAACGACGAGGGCGACAACGCGATGAACATCGGCGACTGGCTGCCTGTGACCGCCACCTTCAGCGCTTGCTTACAGAATAACCATCACCATTCCCCCGCGTTGCTGCGCTTGAGCCACGAGGAATCGGAATACGACTTGGGCTTCATGGCCGTCAAGATCATGAAGAGCCTGGGCCTGGTGAGTGCGACGGCCAAGGGCGCGCAATTGCCCGAGGACATTCCGCTGAGATCCCTGAACTTCTAGAGCCGCGCTAAACCGCTTTCCTGCGGGTAAACGGATAGAAAGCCTGTCCCCAGAAACCGGGCGGTATCTTCTCGTTGTGCAAGCCGTAGGTGTCCGGCCACTTGTCTTCCTCAGGCAGGTAATGGGTGCCGAAGATCCTGTCAATCCACGGAAAGTGGATCGCAAAGTTTTTGTCGATGCCTTCCGACTGCGACGTGTGATGCCAGTGGTGGTATCTCGGTTGAATCAGGAAAGGCTCCAGCCACTTGATCGTCGGCCCGAAGTTGCAATGCGTCCAGGTGGCGTGGAAGTTTACAAAAAACAGATAGGCCACGAGCATGTCGTGGGGAAATACAAGCATCATGGGAATGAGAATGAACCCTCTCACGGCGACGTCATCCACGAGGTGGGAGCGCGAGCCGGCGATCCAGTCGAGTGACTTGGAGGAATGGTGGATCGCGTGGAAGCGCCACATGAAGGGTACTTTGTGGAAGGCTCGATGAATGAAGTATTCCGCAAGATCCGCAACCACGACGGCCAGCAGGAACTGCACGAGCCAGGGCAGATGGCTCATCATGTTTGGAACGGCTGGAAGATTCAGGATGGAGGTGAGCTGAGTGGCCGGCAGCAGGATCAGGAAAGTCGTGATCTGAATCGGCAGATGCGTCGACAGAAAATACACGATGTCGGTCAGCCACTCGCTGCGAAAGACGCTTTGCTGCGGATAGGCGGGCCAAAGGACCTCGATCGGCGAAAAGATCAGGGTCATGAGCAGCATGTCGAGAAGGAACCAATCGAGACCGATAGCCGGCCCACTACCCAGATCCTCGTTGATTGGAACACTGGCTCCGCCCAGCAGGGTCGCGCCAAGGGCGAACAACATGCCCGTCAATGCGAGGACCTTCTTTCTGCGCATCATTGCGGACAAGACACCGAAGAAGATCGCCCCCGCGATCACCGCCTGGATCAACAGGCGAATGAGGTGCATCGGGTAGTAAGGCCGCAGCTCGGGGGAAGACAACAGCTGGGGAAAATGCAGGCATACCACCGCTCCGAATGCCAGCACTCCAAAAAAGGCCGATAGGACGCCGCTCCACCACCCAGTGCCGAACCCGGTGGGGTCGTCGTCACCGAACATCTCGTTGATTCGTTGTTCGAGCACTAGCGTCGCACCCGTTGTTGGCTACGCTGGAAATTACTTCAATCGGGGCCGCAACACACAACTCTTTGTCACAAATGGGATCCACGTCGACGACGTGGGTGAGAGCTGTCAAGAGCCCACGCTTGTGCAACACTCACCCTCGGTTGACCACACTCGGCTTGACGCCATGTCTGTGCGTCACCGCCTGGACCAAAACGCCTGGCTTGAGAGTTTCCCCAACAAATCCGCACCCGTTCCCCCATCGATCGATACCCGCCTCACTGCCGAACCGCCATCCAGTCTCCCACACGGGAATCGGCAAGTGCCGCGCGAGGCAGGACAGACCCACCACCAGAACCCGTCGACAAAATATTTATTCTTTAGCTAAAGTTTTTAGCCAAGTGTTGGTCTAGTTTCGGAATGCGCCCGCAAGTGTTTGATTTTGCGCGGTGATTTGGTGCCGGCTGAGGGATTCGAACCCCCGACCCCCTGATTACAAAGAATCAACCCCCGCGCGAGCTGGTCACGCCCGTGCCTTGCAACCGTCCGAAGGAAGCATCGAAGCCGCCTGACTAAACGCGCCTGACGGAGCGTTACGCACCAAAGCGGAGGTTTCCGGCACGCGAAAAGTCGGCTTTGTCGCGTCTGTTCGATGGCGCAGTATTCTCTACTTTTCGGACAAAACGGGGCACAATAGGTCATAATTCGGACATTCTGGATCTCTTGAAGCCCTCAATGCCCCTGAATTCGGACAAGCTACCCGAGCTGGTCATCGTCGATGAAGATGATCCGGCCACCGCCCGGCGCATACGTCGCCTTGCAGCGGAAGGTAGACTGCGCCGCCTGCACGCCGGGGTCTACACGTCGAACCTGGACGCTCCCCTGGAAGCGATTGTGCCTCGCCATTGGCAACCGATCGTTGGGCACCTACTCCCCGGCGGAGTCATATCCCACCGCTCGGCGTTCGACGGCAAACCGCATGACGGTGCGCTATCTATTACTCGCGGCAAGACACGTCGCACTCTGAAACTGCCTGGTCTCACCATACACGTCCTTCCGGGCCCCGGACCACGACGCGATCTTCCCGCGAACGACGCGCCATATGGCGCGCTCTTCATGGCCAGCGACCCACGCCGCTACCTCGAGAACCTGACTCGAGGGCGAGGTTGGTCCCTTCGCGTATTGCCACAAGAAGCAACTGAAGCCTCGCTGGATCGCGTGTTGATGGTGGGCGGCGAGCGCCGTTTGAACCAGCTTCGAGATCAAGCGCGCGAAGTCGCGCAAGACTTGGGTTTCCAATCACAGTTCAAACGCCTGGATACACTGATCGGCGCTTTGCTCGGAACCCAAGCGGCGAAGCATCTGACGGCGCGCCAGGCATTGGCACGCGCCGCCGGAAGGCCATACGACCCCCATCGCCTGGAAATCTTCGAAGCGCTGTTCACCGAGCTCAACCGCAGCTCATTGACGGAGATCCCAGACCGCGCGTCGTCCGGTGTCGCACGCGAAAACTTCGCCTTCTTCGAAGCGTATTTCTCAAATTACATCGAGGGCACGACATTCACCGTCGAAGAGGCAGAAGACATTGTCTTCCATGGGCAGATCATCGAGAACCGCAGCGAGGATTCACACGACGTTCTCGGCACGTTCAACGCGGCGGCCCTTGCGCCGTGGCGTGATCAGCCGCCACGCACGGCGGACGATTTCCTTTTCTGGTTGCGCAGTGTCAATGCGCTGGTCATGCAGAAGCGCGTCGACAAGAAGCCAGGCGAGTGGAAAGACAGGCCCAATCAAGCCGGCAGCACATTCTTCGTCGTGCCAGAACTCGTGCCGGGCACATTACGAGAAGGGTTCTCACGCATAGAAGCGCTCGCCCATCCATTGGCACGAGCCATGATGACCATGTTCGTAGTAACCGAAGTTCATCCGTTCATCGATGGAAACGGCCGCACAGCGCGGCTCGCAATGAACTGCATGCTGAGTGCGCAGAAGCTCAGTCGCATCATCATTCCCACTGTGTACAGAGAAGATTATCTGCTGCCTCTGAAGGCATTGAGCCATCATCGAGAGGCACAGCCTTTCGTAGCGGCGTTGAGTCGCATCCACAGATGGTCAGGGGCTTTCGATTACGCGCGGCCAAGGTCAGACGTGCGCGCTCAACTTACCCGCTGCAACGCCTTTCAAGAAGATCTGCGGAACTACAAGTTGGTGTTCCCATAACTGTCCGCTCGTACAAATCGCAACGTCCGCTTAGGGCGAACCGCTATGCCTCAAACGGGTCGGTTTGGACCCGGTGACAACTCCCAGAGTGAAGCCTCAATATGCCCAACAGGGGCAATAATTCCCGGGAATCATTTACCTCACATTGAGGGGCGCTTTCCCTGGATACCCCCTCGCATTCGTAACCAGCACTGATGCCATACCGACCATTACGATGGGCGAAACCGTGTTCATGATTTCCTTCTTTGTTGCGCGTCGCCGACACGCCTGCCGTCTGCTACCGCCGACTCGCCGCGACCACGTAGCGCCTAGTCGTGTCGCACTGCTGCAATTCGAAGCACGTGGGAACAAACTCGACGGAGCACAGTTGTCATGCCTTTAAGAGTCTGTCAGCAGACGAGGCTGCCGAGTGCGGCTCGTCGTGACCGAGCTTTGCGCCTGTGGTTCTCAACTGAGCGAGGCGAGATCGCCTTGGGCGTTTGAGCACTTCGCCAATCAGGGCGTTGAGCTCATCCAGATTGACAGGATTTCCCAGCAGAGAAACATCGGTGACCAGCGCAGCCTCGCCGATCCCTATGGACGCCTGAGTCGTCAATAACACGGCGGGAACGTTGTAGCCCAACAATAGACGCGTCTTTTTGATCACTGCCAAGCCGTCATCGTCACCACTTAGGTCAAAATCCACGATGATGATGTCAATGTCCGATGTCGCCATCTGCGCCATCCAGGCTCGGTCGAGCGCTTCGTCTGCGTTAGCTGCCGCGAACACCCGATAGCCCGCGCATAACAAATAGATCCGCAATGCGCCCAAAACCCCTCGATCCTCATTAACTAAGAGGACGCGGCGCACGCGGGACGCTGCCCCGACCGCCACAAGCACCTGTGGGCGGTTTACGGCAGATTTCATGGACCATTCCGCTGTCCATTCCTCGGTTCGCGACTCGGGCGTTGCGCTCGCCTCGCGCGATTCTCGGCCAGCAGATCGCGATGCAAGGTTCGCCGAAAGCGCCGGCGGCTGCGCTGCCTCGGTTTCGGCGATCGTCAGGAAGCTGTCAATGAGGTCGGCCATCACTTCGAGCGCTTGACGTTGCTGTTCGATCATTCTGACAGCCACGTTGTCGGTGGCCCGAACATTCCAGTCGCTGTTGAGCCGCAGCAGTGCGGTCAATGGTTCGCGCAAATCTCGGTGTGCTCCCGCCAGCAAGGGTCGCCTGGCGCGATTGACGGATTCGGCTCGATCACGCGCTCGTCGCAATGCGACCGTGAACCTTTCCGCGCTTGCCAGATCGTCCTTCCATCCTTCGCGGGTACGTCTCTTTCCGCGCGGTGCCGTGGCAGTCAGTGCTTCGCGTGCAGACGGCCCGGCGGATAGCAATGTCGCCGCCAAGGCCGTCAGATCCTTGGCACCCAATGGGTTCATGGCGTTCCGACTAACCCTGGTGAGCACAGTGGACTTCAGATCGCTAGCAGGCTGAGTACTCATGGAACGACTCCTCAAGCGTCCGCAGGCATGGCAGAAACCGCTTGGGTTGCTTATGGAATGAGCCGTCGCGGCGCGCTCGCAATGCCGTGGGATGATCGCGCAGTTGCCGAGACGAACTACGCACGTAGCAGCCGCACAACCAACCCGCAGGCGACGCATACCGCGGTTATGCCTGTCTAGTTCGGAGGACCGGTCGGATTGCGGGCTGGCCAGAGTGGCGCGAGAATCGCGCCCGAGCCAATAGATACTCGCAAGAAGAAAGAGTCACGAGCCACCATTGACCGTACGCTGAGTGTTATGCAATGTCCAACGTTTATTTGCTTTTTCCCGTAAGAGATCTTGGCTCAGAGGCTGCTGTGGATCCTCCGTGACCGACCGGATGCCCGCTTGCAGATTTGGGACAGAGTTGAGTTCATGCCCATTCCGCCAGCGCCGCAAATCAAGGCCCTTTATCTACAGTAACGGAATCGTCTCCTTTATACGCTCCTAGCCAGGCAAGTAAGAGATGCCGCACGCTGAGACGGAGTTCCGCCAGGTGCGACAACGCAGATGATCCCGGATCACTGTGGGCGCCGTCCTTGTCTTGCAGAAGGGCGCTGAGAAAACTTCAGCGAAGTGATCGTCGGCATGCTCTCCCGCCCGTCCGCTCATGCGATGCTCTGGCATCCGATCCACGCTTCATGACAGGCGAAGTGTAAGCAGTAGTAACTGTGCCCGCTGAGTGTCGGGAGCGCGAATTCGTACAGTCTCTCTGCGGAGTTGATTGCCTGATTGCAAACAGCGCAGCGCTGTCCTTTACCGTGACCTGTCCAGACTTTCGAGGGGAGGCTTGAGGACAACTGGCCGGACCGAATGCGTTCCTGGGCGAGTGCCAGAATCTGCACAAGAGTCATAGAGGTTCTCCTTTGACATGACCCGCGAGATCCGTACGCGGGGGTGATTAGGCCAGGCGTGGAGAGCATCTCTGGGGGCAACTGAGACAGCGCCACACGCCAGCAGTATAGGCACAACGGCAACGCTTCCGATGTGCGGCAACGTACGCAGTGCTTTGCTCGAGCGTTGTTTTCGCCGTGAGTGACGCGATAAAGGCCCGGCCCCACTTAAACCAGACCGTGAACACTCCCTCATGCGATTGGGCTGCGGTATGCAAGGAGGCATCCGGAAGTAGTCCCCAAGGGCCAAGAGTGAGGCGCGCCCGGTACGGCGGCAGTGGACCGGCCACAACTGGAACAACTGTGTTGCGAGTGTTACGCGGTGGTCAGGAAGGAAAGCGATCGCCTGATGCACAGTAAAGTCCCCACAAGCACCTGACTAGGCCTCGGCAACGAAAAAAACCGCTGCTCTCCAGACCGTCGCGCGTCACGAAGCAGACATTCAATTCGAATCGACTTGCAGTCACCCGCAAGGTGGGCCCATGTCCAACATCATGGCCATTTCCCAACCGGAATGCGAACGATGGCCATCAGGGGCCGCTTGGGCGACTAGGTGCGCTAGAGAACCGACAGCCAGCTTTTCGCCGCGTACCCTCCATCCTCCGGTGTGACGGTTTACTGCGTCGACCGACCTCGGACGGCATGCGCCTGCTGCCAGGCTCTAGCCGACCGCGCACTGTCGGTCGTGCGGAGCACACCACTCGCTAAACCAACTGAGTATCTCAATATGAACTCACAGACCTCTCGCAAGATCATCGTTGCCAGCGTCATGGCTGCTGTCGTCGGCATCGGGGTCGTGACATTCGCGCTGAGCTCCCACCCGGTTGCCTCGGTCGCTCAGACCCCCCACCCACCTACCCCAGTTACTCAGATCCCGGCCGCCGCCCTGCGCGCAGCTGAGACTCCCGCTATCCCGGCTCCAGTCGCTCAAATTCCTGACGCTCTCGCCGCAATCGCTCAGACCGCGGACGCCCCTTCCGTAGTCGCTCACCATGACAGCAAGGGCACCAACAGCGCCGACACCGCTGCTCCCCCTGCCGTCGAGCGCAAGCTCGCTCCTAAGCAGCATCTGGCCAAGGCGAACACCAGCGCTGTTGCCAGGGACGGCAGCGGCACGCGCACGGGGACTACGGCCGGCAGGAGCGAGAAACCCGCAGCCGAGACTGTCGCCAGCAGCGTTGACCGCGCAAAGAGCGCCGATGAGTTGACGACGACACCAGCCAGCAGCTCCCCCACGGACGATCAGGAAGCTGGAACGAGCACGGAGTTCGCCCCTTCAGAAAGCCAAATCCCACCGAAGTAATCGGAAGATGTTCGGCGACTGCCCCAGCAACGGCACCAACATCGAAGTGATCACAACTCGTGGCAGCGGCATTCTGCGGCTTTGTGCACCCACGTTCAACAGGCCTATGCATCTACTTCAGGTGAAGAGCGCCAGCGCTCACCGCGCACGAGTGCCGCCAGAAGTCGCGGCCTTGAAGGGCCTACCGCGATCGGAATTCAGTGTCGCGGCCACATCATCAACAGCATCCCAGCGACACCCAACGCAGGCAGCGCGTCGGCGCTCGATGCCGGCGCGTTGCTCGAAGGGTTCGCTATCGCCACGCGATTGGCGCCGATCGGTACTTCCTGCGCCGTAGAAGTAGCCGCATCGCCCTGGAAAAACTCTGCTGTGAGTTGATCCTCAGGAACGTAGAAGTTGAGCTCATCTCCCGGTCGGAGTGCCCGGATCGGAGTACGTTTATTATTCACGTACAACGACATGTTCAGTGGTGGCGTAAGGGTCAGCCGATCGCCATCCTTGAAGTTAACCGTCAAGCGCTGGCCGTCATCGGCAACACGACGGACCTCGCCCTGGAACTTGACGAAATATTTACCATCTCGCTGCATTACTTCACGACAAGCTCTGCCAATCTGCGGGTACTTGGCGAGAGACTCTTTCGACCACGTGATTTGGTCACAGCTCGCTCCGGTGGCGTTGAAGGCTCGATCAACCGTGCTTTGCCCTGAGACGGCCGCGCTTGCTCCAAGCAACACGGCGGGCAACATCATCGTCGAGCGAATAGCCATGACCTGCTCCTTCTTGCGCAGGCAGTCGCCTGCTCACCGTCGCTGCGTGGCATCCCTCGCGGGAATGCCCGGCGACTACTCGCATAGTCATACGTTGGCTTTATCGTCGAATCTGTGCGCCTCCGCACATACCGGGGGGGAATTGCTCCCCGACAGTCTCCGAATGGGTGCGCTTCGCCGCGAATGATTTCAACACAACCTCAGCTGGAGCCACATCACCATGCCGAGCTTGGCCGTCGAAACTGTCGTGTGATTTGCGCGGGTGGCAAATCCTTGTCGAGGAAGTGCTTTCTTTGGTCATGAGCCGCACGCCCTTGATCTAAGGCGCATACTGCCGCCCTTCAGCCACATACGCGCTGAGTTGGTCGGCGAATTCCCGCTGGCTACACGTCGAGGTTTGACTTATGAATCAATCTAAGAGCGTTCCGGCTATGGAAGCCAACAGGAACAACGATTCGGCACCCGTGAAGAACATCGTCGATACGGCGATCGCCGCGGGTAAGTTCACAAAGTTCGCTGCCGGCATCGAGGCAACGGGTCTAACCGATGCGCTGGCCGCGAAGGGCCCGTTCACCGTTTTTGCGCCAACCGACGAAGCGTTCAAGAAGCTTCCGCTTGGCGCCTATGACGCACTGCTCAAGGATTCGGGGAAATTCAAGGCTGTTCTGAACTATCACGTCGTCTCCGGTTATTGCGCCACTAAGAACTTGAAGTCAGGCGAAATGATGACACTGCAGGGCAGTACGCTGACGGCCGCGGGGTCGCCCTCGGACCTGCGGATCAATGGGGCCCGCGTGACGCAGGCGAACATCCGCGGTACGAATGGCATTGTTCACGCCATCGACGCGGTCATTCTGCCCAAGAAATGGCAGTTGGTGGCGGCTGCTGCCTGACGACTGGCTCTTGCTGAGTGCTATGGTGCAGCGGAAGGCCTCGCTCGCGGGGCCTTCCTTGCAATGGATTGGAATCTCGCAGAGGCCAACTGGAGCGCCACGGTCAGCTCCCGGTGGAGGCTGGTGCCGGCACCCAGAAATAATGCTACTTCGTCGCCGGGGGGCCTCAGCAAAGCCGAGGCCCCCTACCGCGCAGGTCGGATCGGCTAGCTACATCGAACTTGAGGACAATGCACTCGGTTGCATTGGGCCGGCCGCTCGCCCACTGTGTGGGTTCTCCCCCTTCGCTGTGGCAGGAGCTCACGAGCAAGTCCACTTGGTGGCCGCCAGATCAAAATCCTTTTTTGGTAGCTGAAGTTGGTAGCTAAGAATTCTGAGGTGTTAGTCGCTCGCTCGTAAGTTATTCATATATCGCGAGATTTTGGTTCCGGCTGGGCGGATTGCGCTGTACCGGCAGTGCCCATGCGGATCAGGGTGAAGTAACTAGCGACTTCGCAGGCACATGGCCCTGGCCGCACCATTTGACTCGAATCGCGGATACCACCTTGCGGTTCGGTCCGTGCTGGCAAAAATTCGGCAACCGTTTGAGACTCTGCCGCATCTCTGGTCCGATGAACTACGCGCGTCAAGGGAACGCCCCTATGTCTTCGGTTCAAAATGAGCTACTCGCATCATCAGACCCACGTCCCGCAGCTCGCGCGCAGACACTGATGCGACCATTCCGGTTATTGGCTACGATCTGCGCGTTGACGCTGGCGACAGCCGCCCGAGGCGAGGTTCCGCTCCAATGGGATTCGACCGGACATGTGGTTGTTCCGGCCATGGTCAACGGGACCGGGCCGTTAGATTTCATCTTCGATACCGGAGCCGATGAGACCGCGGTGTTTTCATGGCTGGCTAAGCGTCTGAATTTGCCTTCTGCTGGAAACGGCGAGATCAGCGGCGCAACCGGCTCTGCCGCGACCACCCTGTCACACATCTCCGAGCTTTCGGTCGACAGTCACAAAATCCGCGATTTTTTAGCCGTCACCCTGCCTGATCGTCCCGACAATGCACGGCTTGGCGGCGTTGTCGGGGTCGATCTAATGTCGGGCCGGCTCGCGGTCATGGAGTTCGGATGCGGGACCGTCGCGCTCCTTCCATTGAGTTCCTGGAAACAGGTTGTCGGAAGGCAGGCACACCTGGTCAACGCCGGGTCGATACCAGGTGGCAAGCAGCTGACTCTGCCGGTCGAGATCAATGGATCATCAGGCGTGGCGATGCTGGATTCGGGTGCCCGCACGACAATCATCAACTGGAATTTTGCGTTGGCGGCACATCTTGACCCCCAGTCGGCGGCCTTTCGCGATGGTGATCCTGCGCGCGGCGCAACGCGCAAAGCCGTGAAGTCGCGCGTCGGACCCATTGGCACGGTAAAATTTGCCGGAATCATCCGCGAAAGAACTACCGCGCGAGTGGCCGACCTACCCTTTCTCGAAGACGCAGGCCTGACGAATGCTGCCGTCATGGTCCTCGGACTTGATCTACTGAGAGGTACGCGTCTCTCCGTGGACTACGCGGCGCGGCGCCTCTGGATTGCACCCTCGACATGCGGGCAACAGAGCGGCGTCGACGCAGCGCTCCTCCATCCAGTAAGTCTCCTGCAATAACCGTCTGGTTACACCAACCGAGCCATCATCCGGTCCAAGTCGATGCTGACGCCGGGGACAGCGCTGAGGAGTGTTTGCCCTTTCAGCTCCTGATAGATCGGACGCCCATATCGACCGACTTCGAGCCGGTAGATGGCCAACGTTCTATCCGTGGGGTGTATCAGCCACACCTCGGAGACACCGGCACGCTCGTAGAGAGGAATTTTGACGCTCTGATCGTAGCTGGCGGTGCTGGGTGAAAGAACCTCTGCGAGCCAATCAGGGGCTCCTCGCACTCCGCGTTCGTCGGTCTTTTCACGATCGCAGACGATGAAAACATCGGGCTGAATCACCGTCTCGATCTTGTCATCAGACTCGTCAGATCTCGGCAAACGAACGTCGAACGGGGCGATGTACACGCAAAAAGACCTACCTTCCAGCGCACGGCAGAGCTCGCAGTAAAGCGCGCCGACCAGTTCCTGGTGGGTTCGTGAGGGAGAAGGCGGCTCCCTGACATAGGCGACGCCGTCGATTATTTCGTCGCCATAATTACGGGACCACTCGAGGTAGTCGCCGTAAGTATGACGCTGCGTATCGCGTTGAGTTACTGGCATGGGCTACTCCTATCCAGTGGTTAGCTGATTGTGACAAACGCCCATTATTCAGCAGGGCTGCAATTGATTACGAGCGACTCAAGTCAGTTGCGAACGTATCGGACTCAACTGCCGGAGTGAAGCCTCGATAAATGCCCAATAGGGGCAATTATTCGTACTACGACAGCTAACACGGCTGCGTTTCCGGAACAGGGCGAACCCGGGATAATCGAGCGTAACGCAGCGGAACGAACCCCGTAGACCGCCAATCAGCTCCCGCCATTGAAATGACCAAGATGGGTTGCCGTGCAGGAACAGAAGGGTCTCGCCACTGCCCACATCAACGTAGTGGATACGTGCGCCGCTCGGAAGGTCGATGAATCTCTGCTGCGCGTCGAGCATGGATCGCGGAATCTCGAACTCCGATTCACCGGTGGCTCGAGTCAGAGGATGCTCTGTTCCGAGACCTGCGACAACACCGAAGATCTCGATAAAACCCAATGTCGCCGTCGTCACGACCACCCATTTTCGCCGCGGTGGGCTCTCCACCAGGCCCGGCACCAACAACGCACTGATCAGGTTAACCACAACCACGGGAGCAGTGGCGGCCCGAGCCAGCCCAGGCGGACCCAGGATGTCCATTAGCGTAAGGACGACGAGCGCCACTGCAACCAGGTACCCACTTAGCAGCGAACGGGGACGATTCGAACACGCGACCAGCCAGCGATACAGGCAAGCGGCTGCCAGTGTATTTATCAGGCATGCGGATGTAATCACCACATACCGGAGCTGCGGAAAGAATCCGATCCCACGGACATGCGGCACGGCTTCTACGACGATGTTTGCCACCACGACCAGGGGCGCCCACACAACACATGCCGCCCATACAGTGCCCACGACCATCTCGCGTGTCCAATGGCGCGCCGAACTGGACGTGCCAACTTCCATACTTTATTGGTGAGGCTTTTAGTCACCAATAATGATGTTCGTAGAGCGTGGTAGACGCGCAGCGGCTCCAGCGTTATTTCACGCCTCTTCTGGACGTCATTGCAGGTGAGAAGTCATGGGCTATAAACTCACTGTCCATGAGCATACCTTCGTTGGATCTCAATCTATTGCGGGTTCTCGACGCCGTCCTCACTGAAGGAGGCGTTTCGAGAGCGGCGCGTCGATTGCACGTGACGCCCTCTGCCGTGAGTAATGCGCTCGCGCGACTTCGAACTCTCGTTGGCGACCGGCTCATCACCAAGAAGGGTCGCGGTATCGTGCCAACCCCGCGGGCGCTCGAACTCGCGCCCGTGTTGGCCTAGAGTCTGCGCGATTTGCAGCATGCTATTCACGGCGGTGCGTTCAATCCCGCGATGACTACGCGTAGCTTTACCATTGCCCTTTCCGACGCAAACCAGGTGGTGCTCCTGCCGCGCATCGCATCTTTGTTTTCGACCGTGCTGCCGCGCGCCCGGCTCCGAGCGATTAGCATTGATTCTATGGCGCCATTGGGCGGACTCGCAGGATCGGAGCTGGACGTTGTCATTGGCCCCATGCGGCGGATGAGGACATTCATGCTGAACTGTTGGTTGATCAGCCCACCGTCGTCGTTTGTCGGCGTGATCATCCGATCGTCTCAAGGCCACGATCTCGAGACATGATGGCCACACTGCAACATGTGGCTGTCGAGATGGCGCCGGGGAAAAATCTCCGTGATATGACAGATGCTGCGTATACCGCCGCCGGTGTTGCTCGGCACGTAGTAATGACTGTGCCCTCCTTCATGTGCGCGGCGGCGGTGGCGGCCATGACGAATTTCGTTGCTACTGTGCCCGAGCCCTTGTACGACGCTGTGGGGTTGACATTGCGCTTACGGACAATTCCGGCTCCGATACCGCCATTCTCCGTTCCCATGAAACTGTGCTGGCACGAGCTCTGGAATCGCCTACCGGGACCTTCCCATAGGCTTGGACATCACGATCTTGTCTTCTCTTCTGTCTACGACCTGCCATCCCAAACAATGCCCCGGTGCCGGTACTCGGGCGCGACGTAGACGGCTGCAAGCCAAGGGGACAGTTCCGGCCACTGCTCGGTGCCTACATCGTGTGCCAGAAGCGTCGCAGTACCGACCGGGCAGAGTTCCGACGAAGCGACAAGCGTAAGGGGCATCCGGTCCCGGATCAGGTGAGCCCGTAGTGGGTCAGTCAGCTTGCCCACGCCTGAGCGTATGATCGAAAGTGATTTGGATCCGCGGCTTCCGAACCGGCCGCGCTTCGCATCCGGCACATTTGTAACCGCTTAGTCACCGCAGCTCGACTGACATTCCTACCGCTCACAGTTCAAGCTTCACGGACTGTGATCGAGATCCGGGCCGTCGGCAAAACCTACCAAACTCCGACTGGCCCCTTCCAAGCCTTGCGTGGGGTTGACCTGGAGATCTCCAAGGGCGAGATCTTCGGAATCATCGGCCGCTCCGGCGCCGGTAAGAGCACTCTGCTGCGGATGATCAACCTGCTCGAGCGTCCCACGACCGGGCGTGTTCGGGTGGAAGGTACCGATGTCACAGACCTGGATGGTGAGCCGCTGCGGCGCCTGCGGCAACGCGTCGGCATCATCTTTCAGCATTTCAATCTGCTTAATTCCAAAACCGTACAGGAGAACGTCCGTCTGCCGCTGCGTGTCGCTGGCGAGCTCGAGCGCTCCGCCCAGGACCGGCGGGTCGCGGAGATGCTGGAGCTGGTCGGGCTTGCGCGGCATGCGGCGAAGTATCCGTCCCAGTTATCAGGTGGAGAGCGTCAACGGGTAGGCATCGCACGAGCATTGGCCAACGGGCCGCACATCCTGCTGTGCGACGAAGCGACGTCAGCGCTGGATCCGCAAACCACGCAATCGATTCTGCAACTGCTGTTGGAGATCAACCATCAGCTCGCACTGACAATCGTCCTGATTACGCACGGTATGGATGTCATTCGCGCCGTAGCGGACCGGGTTGCGATTCTGGATCACGGCACTGTCGTCGAGGCGGGAAGGGTCGTGGAAGTGTTCCTGAACCCTTGCACCAATGTTACACGTGCGCTTTTGGCTGAAAGCGGCGTTGAGTCCGAAGCTGCGGTCACGACAGACGTACGCGATGGGAGTCAGGTGTTGCGACTCACTTATCACGGAGCTTTGACCGAGCAGCCCTTGCTCACGACCCTGAGCAGGGAATCAGGCATCGACTTCGCCATCCTGCAGGCATCCGTAGGGCGTTTGAAGGGGGTACCCTACGGGCGGCTCACGATCAAGACGTCACCGTTGGAGCAGGATGGTCTTCAACGCCTGCAGCAGACGTTGGATGCACAGGGCATCCGCCACGAGGTGTTGTGCTGATGGTTGGCTCGACGTTGCAGGCTATTCAATCCTTTGAATACTGGCCGGAGATCGGTGAGGGCACAGTCGACACATTGATCATGACGGCCCTGTCCCTGGTGTTCACCGTCCTCATCGGACTGCCAATCGGCGTCGCGCTCTTTCTAACGAGCTGGAGGCAGAGGTCCGAGCGCCCGTTGGTCGCACGTATTCAGGGATGGGTGTACAAAACATTGTCCCTGCTCGTCAATGTATTACGGTCACTGCCATTTCTCATTCTGTTGATCCTGTTGATTCCGGCGACCCGATGGCTCGTAGGAACCTCGCTGGGTGTAGCGGGGTCGATACCTCCGCTGGTGATTGCCGCGGCACCCTTCTTTGCGCGCCTGGTCGA
>Ga0207703_10001308_pt1 | contig 23046 bp, 20 predicted proteins | sample KBSSwiS12_FD_184304 | JGI IMG/M metagenome (GOLD analysis project Ga0207703, IMG submission 184304) | Switchgrass rhizosphere microbial communities from Kellogg Biological Station, Michigan, USA - KBS Switchgrass S1-2 (SPAdes) (version 2) | ecosystem: Host-associated > Plants > Roots >...
TGCGGGCTGGCCGGGCGCGAGTCGTGGAAGCGGGGAAGCACACATCGTTCGTCTGGATCGGGAACGAGGCGGGCGACGTGTACCGGTTCACCACGAACGATCCGATCACGGCGGCCGGCCAGTGGAACGTGCGCGGCGTGGTGCGCGCGATCGCGATCGACGAAGGGACGGGGCGCGCGTGGGTCGTTGCCCGTCCTCCGGGCGAGACCGGAACCGACGACCTCTACCGCATCGATCCGGCCGACACCTCAGTTACGACCGTTCCGTTCCGTCTCGCCAACGTCGCGGACGTGGAGTACGACGAAGCGCGCCACTCGCTCTGGGTGAGCGAGGAAGGTCCGCCGGATCTCGGCTCGGGGCGTCTGGATCGACTCGATGATCAGGGCGAAATCCAGGCCACGCGATCCGGTATCGAGCCCTTCGGCATTCACGTCGACAAGCCGACGGGGAACTGCTGGGTTGCGGATCTCAAGAGCCAGCGCGTGCTCGAGGTCGCTCCCGACGGTCTCGTGGTGCGCCGCACGACCCGCATTGAAACACCCTACATGGTCCGCGTGATTCCAGGTCTTCCCACGCCATGATCTCCGTGGCATGGGCGTTGCAGTTCGGATCGCCGGCGCGGCCGACCGCGAAGGCGATCGAAGCCGCTCCACGATGGGATGTGCCGGTCTCCCATCCGGATAGGGGAGGTGGCTCCGGTTCTGGACGAACGGACCGGGTGGCCAAGGTTTCACTCTCTTGCTTCCGGGACGGCTTCCCTGCGTGCACTCTGCAACGGTGAGGAGGATGGAAGATGGCACGGACCCGCCAGCCGAAGCTGGCCACGCTGGACATCGCAGAGGAAGTTGCCAAGCGCGTTCCGGGCTACCGGGGTTACCAGGACGTCGCGCAGCGGCGTGACGACGACCGCCGGTTCCGGACCAGCGTCGCCGAGCACCTGAACGGGGAAGCCCATCGTCTGGAGCGCATCGAGAGCCAGCAGTTCCGCGACGACTACTCCGACCTTCTCGAGGAAGTGGACGCGGGTGCGCGCAAGCTGGAATACCTGGCCGAGTCGCTCAATCTCCCGTCTCCGTCGAAGAATGGAGTTGGAGACGAGGCGGCCGAGGGCCTGGGACTGATCGACCGCCAGATCGTGGACGAGCTGGATCATCTCCATCGCGTGGTCCACGAGCTGGAGAAGGCATACGTGCACGACGAGCGGTTCGAGATGAACCTCGCGGAGCTTCGCGGGATCGTCGAGCGGATCGCGGATCACATCGAGCAGCGCAACGTGACGATCGCCCGCTGACGCGGGTTTCGGACGGGCGGGCTCCTCGTTGTGCCGGAGGAGCCCGTTTTGTATCGTTCCGACATGCCGGCCCGAGCGACATCGAGGATCCAGAGTTCGTGACCCGGCGTCTCTATTACGACGATTCCCACCTCCGGACGTTCTCCGCGACCGTGACCGGCCTCCGCCGGACCGACCACGGGATCGAGGTGTCCCTGGACGCCACCGCCTTCTACCCGGGCGGGGGCGGGCAGCCTCCCGATCACGGACGCCTCGGCCCGCGCGCCGTGCTGGACGCGAGTGAGGACGAAGACAAGGTCTGGCACAAGGTCGACGGGGCCCTCGACCAGGGGGCCACGGTCGAAGGCGAGATCGCCTGGCCGCGCCGGCTCGACCACATGCAGCAGCACACCGGCCAGCACGTCCTCTCCCGCGCGTTCGTCGAGATCGCCCGAGCCGACACGCGCTCGTTCCACATGGGCGAGCAGGTCGTGACGATCGACGTGGATCACGCGGGCCCCGACGACGCGCTCGTTCGCAAGGTCGAGGACCGCGCGAATCAGATCGTGTGGGAGAACCGGCCGGTGCGCGCCCACTCGGTCACGATGGAGGAAGCGCTCCGCTTTCCGCTCCGGAAGCCGCCGCAGGTCGAAGGCGAGGTGCGCGTCGTGGAGGTGGACGGCTTCGACTGGTCCGCGTGCGGGGGCACCCATGTCGCGCGCACGGGCGAGATCGGGGTGATCGCCGTGACCGGGACCGAGCGTTACAAAGGAGGGACCCGCGTCTCCTTCCTGTGCGGGGCACGGGCGCTCCACCGGCTCCGCGAGACCGGCGACCTCCTTCGCAAGGCCTGCCTCGAATTCACGGCTGGAGAGGGGGATCTGATCCGCGCCGTGTCGCGTCTCAAGGAGGAGAGGGATTCCCTCGACCGCCGGCTCAAGCCGCTCGTGCGAGATGCCCTCGAGCGGGAGGCGGAGGCCCTCCTGGCTGACGCGGTGGACGGGCCGGGCGTCCGGGTCGTGGCGCGCCACTTCGCCGGGCGCGACCCCGAGGAGGTCGGAACTCTCGCCGCCATCGTCGCTTCGGCGGGCGGCGTGGCCCTCCTGGTGTCGGGCGAGGGGAGCAGTCCCAGGGCGCACTTTTGCGCTCCGCCGGGTACAATATCTGCAGCCGCCCTGATGGGCGACATCAGCCGCCGCCATGGGGGGCGAGGCGGTGGAAGGCCCGAATCCGCACAGGGGACGATCCCCGCAGATCGGGTCGAAGCAGCCCTCCGGGACGCCCTGGAGGTAGTGACGGCCGGAACAGGGAAAGGGCAGAACGCATGAGGGGAGGAATGGCGAACCCGAGAGGCCGCCGCATGGCGACCCGCCTCCCGTTTCTGGTCGCCGCACTGGCCGCCTTGGCGCTCCTACCGGCGCTCGCGGCACCGGCGTCCGCCCAGTTCTTCGGGCAGAACAAGGTCCAGTACAAGAATTTCCACTGGCGAGTCCTCCGCACCCAGCACTTCGATATCCACTACTACGAGGGCACCGAGGCCGCCGTGAACGACGCGGCCCTCTTCGCCGAGCGCTCGTATCAGCGCCTGAGCCGCGTGCTCAATCATCAGATCCGCGTTCGCGTGCCGCTCGTCCTCTACGCGTCGCACACGGATTTCGAGCAGACCAACATCACGCCCGAGCTGATCGGCATCGGAACGGGCGGCGTCACGGAGTTCCTGAAGCGGCGGGTGTTCCTCCCCTTCACGGGCTCCTACGCCGAGCTCGACCACGTGCTGACCCACGAGCTGGTGCACGCCTTCCAGGTCGACATCCTCTTCGGTGACAACCAGGGATTGATCGGCAATCCGTTCGCGGCGCAGGTCCCGCTCTGGTTCATGGAAGGGATGGCGGAACACCTCTCGGTCGGCGGAACCGATCCCAACACCGCCATGTGGCTGCGCGACGCGTCGCTCGAGGGCTACCTGATCCCGATCACCACGCTCGCGTACGTCGGGGACATCCGCGTCTACCGCTTCGGGCAGAACATCTGGCAGTACATCGCCGAGACCTACGGTATTGCCAAGGTCGGCGAAATACTAAAGCGCACCCGGCGGCTGGGGAGCGCCGAGCGCGCGCTCGAGGCCTCGACGGGCCTCACCGTCGAGGTCCTCTCCAAGAAGTGGACCGAGTCGGTGCGGAAGACCTACCTGCCGCAGATCGTGGACCACCAGAGTCCGAGCCAGATCGCGACCAAGCTCACGGATGCCGAGCGCGACTACTCCAACTTCAACGTGGCCGCGTCGGTTTCGCCGTCCGGGCTCCAGTTCGTCTACATCTCCGACCGGAGCATGTACAACGACGTGTATCTCGCCTCGGCCCTCGACGGGAAGATGTTCAAGAAGCTCATCTCGGGCGAGCGCACGCCGAGCTTCGAGACGCTCCGCTTCTTCAACACCGCGATCGCGTGGTCGCCGAACGAAAAGCAGATCGCGATCCCCGCCAAGGTGGGCGGCGAGGATGCGCTCTACGTCGTCGAGGTCCCGTCGGGGAAGGTGAAGAAGCGGTACAAGTTCGGACTCGACGCCATCTACTCGCCGTCCTGGTCGCCGGACGGGACCAAGTTCGCGTTCGTGGGACTGAAGAACGGACGCTCGATCCTCTATCTCGTCGACGCGAATGGCAAGAATCCGCGGCAGGTCCTGAGCGGCCGATACGCCGTGCGCGACCCGGTCTGGTCGCCCGACGGCTCCCGGCTCGCCTTCTCGACGGACCAGGGCGAGGGGACGGACGTCAACAAGCTGATCTTTGGCCATCTCAAGATCGCGGTCCTCGATCTAGCGAGCGGCCAGATCACGATCCCGCCGGGCCAGCAGGGGAAGAACATCTCGCCCCAGTGGAACCCGGACGGCACCTCGCTCGTGTTCGTCTCGGACCGCACCGGCATCTCGAACATGTACCGGATGGATCTCGCTACGGGAGAGAGCGTGCGCCTGAGCGATCTCCTGACGGGCGTCTCGGGCCTCGTGGAAGAAAGCCCCTGCATCTCGCTCTCGCGGGACGGGAAACGGCTTTTGTTCACGGCATTCAACCGAGGCGGGTGGGACGTCTATTCCGTCCGCGATCCCGAGAAGTTCATCCACAGCCCGCCGGTTCTGGACACGGCCCCCTCGATCGCGACGACGCCGCTGGCGCCGATCGGGACCCACATGGAAGCGAGCGTGGGCGAGATCGAGGGACTGCCGGAACCCATGACCCCGCTCGACGCCGAGCATGCGGAGACGGATACGACGCTCGAGGTGGAGACGACCATCGCGCCCGGGGATTCCGCGCACGCGGTGAACGTGCCGGCCGCGCACACGCCGGTGGATTCGACCCTGTCGGACTACGTGCAGCAGGTCTACAGCGAGCCGCTCGCGGACTCGACGACGTTCCAGCAGCTGCCGTACCGGCCCTCGTTCAGCCGTGACTACTTCAGCGGCGGCGCCGTGGTCGCGTCCAACGTCGGATTCGCCGGATCGAGCGTCCTCCAGTTCAGCGACCTCCTGGGGAACCACCAGATCCTCGCGATCCTGAACCTCTACGGGAACCTGGGCGAATCGGATGTCTATTTCGCCTACACGAACCTCTCGCACCGGACGAACTACGGACTCGCGATCTTCCAGTACCAGAAAGATCTCCTCCTCTTCACGTCCCCGCAAAGGGACGACCTGGAGAACCAGATCCATCGCGGCGGATCGGTCTTCTTGAGCCGGCCGTTCAACCGGTTCGAGCGGATGGAGTACGGGGTCACGGCCGCGATGGTGAACGAGCGCGTGTTCCGCTACGACTACGAGGGGGGGACCATCCGGGAGATCGCCGATCCCGGCGACCACATCTACGTGGCGCCCAATCTGGCCTACATCCACGACAACGTCCTGTACGGCTCGACCGGCCCGATCAACGGGAGCCGCTCCCGCGTCTCCGCGGAATACGCGCTCGGCGGGATCAAGTACACGACGGCCGTGCTCGACGATCGCCACTACACGAGCCTTTCGCGGCGCCTCACCTTCGCGCGCCGGCTCCTGGGTGGAGCGAGCTTCGGCGATGATCCGCAGTTCTTCCGGTTCGGCGGCGCCTTCACGTACCGGGGCAAGGACTACGGCGAGCTGATCGGGACGCGCGCGGCCATCGCCAACGTCGAGCTCCGGTTCCCGCTCATCGAGGCGCTTCGCGTCGGCTTCCCGCTCACGCTGTCGCTTGGCGGCGTGAACGGCGTGGTCTTCCTCGACGCGGCGTCGGCGTGGAACGCGGGGACGGATCCCAGGTTCTTCTCGAGCGTGGGCGGACTTCATCCCGAGGGCATGCACCTCGCGTACGGATTCGGAGCGCGCATCAACCTGGGCTACTTCATCCTTCGCTACGACTACGGACGGGAGCACGGCATCGAGCGCGGGCCGGGCGAGTCCCACCACTTCCTGACCTTCGGACCCGAGTTCTAGCGCCGGATGCCGTTCCAGGGATGGGACACGGCAGTCTTCCGGGCCGTGAACCTGGGTTTGGAACGCCCGTGGCTCGACCCGGTGATGAAGGCCTTCACCGATCCCGGGCGCTTCAAGGCGCCGCTTCTCATCTTGGCCATGCTTCTCTTCTCGCTCCGCCGGGCGCGCGGCCTTCTCGCGCTCGTCGTCCTCGTCGCGACGCTCGCCGTCTCGGACCAGCTGAGCGCGAAGGTGCTGAAGCCGATCTTCAAGCGCGCGCGGCCGTCCGTGGTGGTCGAGGACGCGCACAAGCTCTTCGGGGTCAAGAAGAGCTACTCCTTCCCGTCGGTCCACGCGGTCAACTTCTCGGCCGCGCTTCCCATCATGGTGACCGTCTTTCCCGCGGGCGCGATCCCCTACGCCGTGGTGGCCGCCCTCGTCTGCCTCTCGCGCGTGTACGTGGGCGACCACTGGCCCTCGGACGTGCTCGGCGGCATCGCGCTGGGGCTCGCGGTTGGATGGCTGGGACGCAAGGCGTTCCTGCGCCTCGAGCAGAACGCGAAGCGTTGGTCGTGGTACCGGAGCTTCGAGAGCTGGCGCCGCGCGGAGCCGGGCGTCGAGCCTACGGGCGAGGTGCGAGGTGAAGGAGCGCCCAGTGCCGGCCCGTGAGACCGCGGTCGCGCCGGTGCGAGAAGAAGCGCGCGGGATCGCTGGCCGTGCACTCCTCAGCCATCTCGATGCGCGCGGCCGGAACGCCGGCCGCGGCGAGCGCGGCGGCGATGGCGCCGGGGAGATCGAGCGAGGGCTGTCCGGTGGCATGGGGCAGGAGGAACGCGGGATCGAACTCCGCGGCCACTTCGGGGCCGATGGGAAAGCAGCAGGCGTGAAGGCACGGCCCGATCGCGGCGACGATTCGCTCCGCGCGGATCCCGCGCTCGCCAAGGCGCTCGATGGCGGCGGGACCGATTCCGTCGCGCGCGCCACGCCATCCGCAGTGGACCAGCGCTCCGGCCGAGCCGTCCTCGGCCACCAGCGCGACCGGCGCGCAGTCCGCGGCGGACACGGCCACCCAGGGATCGCCGGGAGAGACCACGAATCCGTCCGCGTCGCGGCCGCCTTCGTCGGCGCCAACGATCGTCCGTCCGTGGACCTGATGCAGCATCACGGGTCCGCCCTCGGGCACTTGGGCGGCCGCGCGAAGCCGGCGCCGGTTCTCACGCACCCCGGCCTCCTCATCACCCACGCCGAGACTCAAGTTGAGCGACGCGTACGGACCCGCGCTCACGCCGCCGACGCGCGTGGCCATGCCGAACCACGCCGTCGCGGGAAACCACGCCGCGGTGGGACGCCAGAAGGGAACCGTATCCACGCTCGAAACTCTGGCGGGCTCGCCCGAATCGCGCAAGCTCTTTGCGCGCTTCTCGTCGCCTCGGGATGCGCACACGCGCCCTCGTCCTCGCCCTCCGGCGCGTCAGGAACCGCCGCGGCCGCGGCGCGCGATCGCTTCCTCCTGTCGTTCGCCGTGTCCGAGCCGGCGACGCGCGGCGCGGGCATGCTTTCCGTGCACGCGGGAGCTTATAGTCGCGCCGGGATGAACACGCGCTGGGCCTCGGTCCGGGACAGCGTGGCCATCGTGGCGTACGTCGGTCCGGTGCGAGCGATGGACGCGGTTCTCATAGGCGACTCGGTTTTCGCCGCGCTCCGGCCGTACGCGCTCGCCCTGTCGGGCGCGGTGCCGAGAGGGGAGGGGCTCGGTGCCCGCGGGCTCCGGTTCCTCGCGAGGCCCTGGGACTTCAGCCCGCCCTGGGTTCGCGAGGCGATCGAACGCGCGCGCGTCGAGCCCATCGAAGGTGGAGGATGGCGATTGTCGGGACGGTTCGAGGACGCGGACGTGACGCACGACTTCGTCCTCGACCTGAACGGCAAGTCGGAGCCCCAGAGGCTCCGGATCCAGCACGATGGCGACGAGCGGAGTCTCGCGCTCGTGCGGTACGGTCCGATCCGGAAGTTCGACATCGGACGGCGTCCGCAATGGGTGGAGTGGACGCGTGGAACCACGAGGGCGCGACTGGACATCGAGGAGCATGAGCGGGCGAAGCTGGCCTCCATCTGGCATGCTCCGCCCCCGGATCCCGACTGGACGGTCTTGAGCCTGGACGACCCGCGGGGGCGCGAGCTCCTGCATCGGCTTCTCGGAGTGATCGACGAGGTGACGCCATGAAGCGAAGCGTGTGGGTGTTGGTGACGGCGGTGGCGGTGCTCTCGCTCGGCGCGTCCACGGGGGCGCGGAGCGCCTCGGGGTCGGACCCGGCGGCCGAAGTGCGGGCCATGGCGCGGGCGATCCTCGACGCGCCGGAGGTGATGTCCGACGTCGTGCTCGAGCGGAGCGATCCTTTTGGAGGTCAGCCGGACGTCGAGCGCGGCAAGCTCTGGTACCTCCCGGGGCGGGGCATCCGGCTCAAGTCGAGCCAGACGAACGGCCACGACATGGTCGTGGACCGCGCCAAGGAGAAGTTCTACCTCTACAGTCCGAGCGAGAACGTGATCTACCAGGCTTCCTTCGAGAAGGCTCCCGCGCGGATCCGGAGGCTGATCCTGGATCCCGACCGCGTGCTCGACAAGAATCTGCGGGCCGTGGAGCAGTCGCGGACCATTCACGGACGGTCGCGACGGGGATACCAGATCCTTTCCACCGGGCTCGGCGACAGCCTCACCTCGGTCGCCATCTGGGTCGCGGCCGATCCGTCGACGCGGCAGCTTCACTGGCTCTCGATCTCGACCCCCGCCGACTCCCTCCTGATCGAGCTGCGAGCGCTCACCATCCGGAAAAAGGCGGAGCCCGGGCACCTCACGCTGAGCGCCCCCGCGAGCGCGACCGAGCAGCCGCTCGATCCCCAGGAGATGCTCGGGCGGGAATCCCGTTGACGCTTGGCTGACACGCTGTTAGCTTGCGGCCGTGGCCACATTGGTCGCAGCGTCACCGGTGACGATCGTCCCCAGCGATCTTTACGGTCGAGGTTGAGGCGCCCCTGTCCCCGGCTCTCATAGCGTATGTAGCCGTCATCGTCTCGGGCGGCGTCGCGCTCCTCGCGTTCTCGCTTCCCGAGTTCCTGCATCTTGGTCTCCTCGCGATCACGGCGTGGATCGTCGTGAGCTTGCTCGCGGAGAGCCTCTGGATCCCCACGGTGAGCGGCAAGGCCATGGAGAGCATGGCGTCCACCGTGGACATCAGCCTCCTCATCCTGCTCGGCTTCCGGCCCGCGGTGGTGGTGGCCGCGATCGGCTTCACCCTCGCGAACGTGTTCATCTCGCGGCGCGTCTGGTACAAGGCCGCGTTCAACGCCGGGCAGAACGTGCTCTCGATCGGCGCGGCGGGGATCACCTACATCGCGCTCGGCGGACACCCGCTCGATCAGGACGGCCACTGGACCCTGAACGCGCCCTCCATGCTGCTCCCCTGGGCTGCGGCGATCCTCGTCTACTTCCTCGCGAACACGCTCCTCGTGTCGGGGGCGGTGGCCATCGAGTCGGGGCGGTCGCTCCTCCGGACGTGGCGCGAGGAGTACCTGCAGGCGCACTCGCTCCTCGGCTCGGCGGCGCTCTTCTTCCTCTCGCCCCTCGTCGTCGTGTCGTATCTCTCGATCGGATACTTCGGGCTGATCTTCTTCTTCGTGCCGCTCCTCCTCATCAAGGAAGCGGGGGCGAAGAACCTGGCGCTCGAGAAGGCGAAGGACGAGATCATCTCCTCCGAGCGCCTCGCGGCCAAAGGGGAGATGGCGGCCGAGGTGGCGCACGAGCTGAACAACTACCTCGCGGCGATCTCGGGACGGGCCCAGCTCCTCCTGATGAACATGGGGAATACCGAGGGGAACGAGCGGCTCAAGGAGAATGCGCGGATCATCTTCGAGCAGGCGAGCAACATGGGCGTCCTCGTGAAGGGGTTGATGGACTTCTCGCACAAGGAGCTACGGAAGCAGCCCACACGCCTCAACGACGTCGTCCGGCGCACGGTGGAATTCATCGTGCCCCAGAACAAGTACGAGCGGGTCGCGTTCGATCTCGACCTCGCGGGCGACTTGCCCGAGCTGAATCTCGATCCGGCGCAGATCCAGCAGGTGCTGCTGAATCTCTTCAGCAACGCCGCGGATGCGATGCACGGGGTCGAAGCCAAGGAGCGAAGGATCGTCGTCCACACGCGGACCAGGAATGGCGAGATCGAGCTCGTGGTCGAGGACACCGGGCCCGGCATCCCGGACTCGGCGATGAAGCGGCTGTTCGAGCCCTCGTTCACGACCAAGGTGGAGGGGCATGGCTTTGGGCTCTCCACCTGCTATCGCATCGTGCAGAACCACGGCGGGCGGATCGCGGCGGAGAACAACGCTCGGGTTGGGGCTCGGTTCATCGTCGTGCTGCCAGCGCAGGAAGCGGCGTAGCCCGGCTCCTGCGCTACTCCATCGCTCGCAGCAGGAGCACGCCCGCAGCGGCCCCGAGAATGTCCGCGGCCAGATCCTTCCAGCTCGCTCCCTTCTTCGTCGTGGGCTTGATCGTGGCGTCGTAGACCTCCTTCAACACGCCCACGCTCACGGCGGCGGTGAAGGATTTCGCCTCGCTCCTGCCGGTCACGCGGATGCTCGACGCGATCGCCAGGCTGCCGGCAAAGTGGAGCTGCTTGTCGGCGGCGGTCCAGGAGCCCTGGTCGACGGAGGAGAGGAAGACGGTGGCCCGAGCCGGGGCGGGGAGCGCAGCGACGGCGAGGCAGAGAGCCGCGAGCGCGGCGGGCGCGAACCTCCGTAGGGATACCCTCGGGATCATGGACGAAGGGTAGGCATTGCCCCCAGCGGGCGCAAGACTGCTACCATCGAGGCAGATGCGCCTACGTCCTCTCAATCCCAAGCTCGTTCCACCGGCGTTCCTGAACTGCGCCCGCACCCTGCGTGAGCGGGGGCACCTCGCCTACTTCGTGGGGGGATGCGTTCGCGATCTCCTTCGCGGCGTTGCCGTCGCGGACTGGGACATCGCGACGAGCGCGCGTCCCGAGGAGCTTCTCGCGATCTTCCCGAACGCCGTCCCGACGGGGCTCAAGCATGGCACGGTCACCGTGCCCACTCCGGCGGGGAACTGCGAGATCACGACCTTCAGAGTGGAGTCGGGCTACTCCGACGCGCGCCACCCCGATCGGGTCGATTTCGTCACCGACGTGATCCAGGATCTCGCGCGTCGCGACTTCACCGTGAACGCGATCGCGTGGGATCCGCTCGACAAGCGGGAGGAGGATCCGTTCGGAGGACGCTCGGATCTCACCGCGCGCGTGATCCGTGCGGTCGGTGATGCGCGGGAGCGATTCCGCGAGGACGGCCTCCGTCCCGTGCGGGCGGCGCGCTTCACGGCGACGCTCGGGTTCGATCTCGATCCGGACACCGAGGCGGCGCTGGGCGAGGCGCGGGACCAGGTGGCGCGCGTGGCGCCGGAGCGGATCCGCGAAGAGCTCGTCAAGATGCTCGCGGCGCCGCAGCCATCCCGGGGCTTCGAGGTGCTCCGTCGCGCGGGCCTCCTGCCTCTCGTGTTGCCGGAGCTCGCGCAGTGCGTGGCGGTGCCGCAGAACCGCTACCACGCGTACGACGTGTACTACCACACGCTCCACACCGTGGACGCGGCGCCGGCGGACAAGCCGGCCGTCCGGCTCGCGGCGCTCTTCCACGACGTCGGGAAGCCTCCCACGCGCGTGGAGCGAAACGGCGATGCCACGTTCTACAATCACCAGTTCGAGGGCGAGCGGCTCGCGATCGAGGCGATGACGCGCCTCCGGTTCAGTCGCGAGGCGACGGAGGAGGTGGCGCACCTCGTCCGGAACCACATGTTCGACTACCGGCCCGAGTGGAGCGACGCCGCGGTGCGCCGCTTCCTCCAGAAGGTGGGCACCGACCACGTCGCCGATCTCTTCGATCTCCGGATCGCGGACAACATCGGGAATGGCACCAAGACCGGCTTCCCGCACTACCTCGAGGAGCTTCGGGGGAGGATCGAGCAGGTGCTGGAGGCGAGGCAGGCGCTCACGCTGAAGGACCTGAAGATCGACGGCGGGGACGTGATGCAAGAGCTGGGTATTCCGCCGGGGCGGAAGGTGGGGGCCATCCTGGAGCGCCTCCTCGACGAGGTTCTGGAGGATCCGGGGCTGAACGAGCGGGGCCGGTTGCTCCGGCGCGTTCGCGAGGCCTTTTCGGTTGACAGGGCCAGGGCCTGAGCCTAGGCTGGCAGCCCGTAATTGGCCTTCTCCCAAGCAATAGGAGCCACTTGGCCCGAGCCGCGCTGAACCGGTCGAGAGTCCCAGTCGAGGAACCGACCCTCGAAACCATACGGATTCCCATCGCGGATGCCTTCGAGCAGTTCCAGGCGCGCTGGGATGACGCGTTCCTATGCGACGTGCAGCTGGTGGGCGCCGTGGGCGCGCACCTGCATCGCGCGTTCGGCAAGCGGTTCCGGCCCACGCTCGTGCTCCTCGCGGCCAAGGCGTTCGGCAAGGTGGACGAGGACGCGCTGCGGGGCGCGGTCGTCGTCGAGCTGATCCACACCGCCACGCTCATCCACGACGACTCGGTCGACAAGAGCCTCATCCGCCGCGGCCTTCCGACCGTGAACAACGCGTTCAACAACGACACCGCGATCTTGATGGGGGACTACCTCTACTCGAAAGCGTTCTCGATCATGGTCCGCGCGCGGATGTACGACGCCATGGATCTCCTAGCCGAGGCCACGCATCGCATGAGCCAGGGGGAGCTCCGCCAGATCGAGCAGCGGAACCGCATCGACCTGACCGAGGCCGAGTACATGCGGGTCATCGACGAGAAGACGGCCTGCCTCATCGCGGCCGGATGCCAGCTCGGCGCGCTCGCCGGCGGCGGATCGTACGAGGCGCACAGCGCGCTCGCACGGTTCGGCGGCGCGGTGGGCCTCGCCTTCCAGATCACGGACGATCTGTTCGACTACTTCGGCGCGGAGAGCGTGATGGGCAAGGGGACGGGAAGCGATCTCGAGGGGGGCAAGATCACGCTTCCCCTCATCAAGTCGCTCCGCAACGCCCCCGAGCGCGACCGTCGCGCCATGGTCGACATGATCAAGAATCGCGAGTTCCGCAACGGGCACTGGTCCGACGTGGTTCGCTTCGTCACCGAGTACGGCGGTGTGGAGTACAGCCATGCGCGCTCGATGGAGCTGGCCGAGCGGGCCGAGGACGAGCTCAAGCACGTGCCCGACCGGGACGCGCGTGAGGCGCTCCGCGACGCGGTTCACTACGCTGTGACGCGGCATCGGTGAACGAACCCTCGCCGGCCGCCGCCCCCAACCAGGACCTCGCCCGCGAAGCGGCCCGCCTCACGCTCACGAAGCGCGCCGAGGACGTGGTCATCCTCGATCTCCGTTCGCTCGACGGGGTGTGCGACTTCTTCGTGATCGCGACCGGCAATTCCGAGATCCAGGTCCGCGCCATCGCGGATGCGGTGGAGGAGGGGCTCCGGGAGTCGCGCGGCATGAAGCCGTGGCACTCCGAGGGCTTCGAGGCGCGCCGCTGGATCCTTCTCGACTACGTCGACGTCGTCGTTCATGTGTTCCACGCGCGAGCGCGCGAGTACTACCTTCTCGACAAGCTGTGGGGCGATGCTGCTCGTGAAGTCGTGGCCGATTGAGGCCCATCTCGTCGAGCGGGTCGAGGACGCGGTCTCCCGGGCCGGCCTGACCCCTCCGGGCGGCGCGCGCGTCGAGATCGAAGTCCCCCGCGACCCGGATCACGGCGACTGGTCCACCAACGTCGCCCTCACGCTCGCCAAGACCGCCCGGCGCGCGCCGCGCGACGTGGCGAAGACCCTCGTCGACGCGCTCGAGCTGGACCCCGGCGTGATCGCCGCCGTCGAGATCGCGGGGGCGGGCTTCATCAACTTCCGCCTCGCGCCCGCCTGGCTCCAGGAGACGGTGCGCCGTGTGCTCGCCGACCCCGGCGCGTACGGAGCGAGCGACGCGGGGAAGGGCGAGCGGATCCTCCTCGAGTACGTGAGCGCCAATCCGACCGGGCCGCTCAACATCGTGAGCGCGCGCGCCGCGAGCCTCGGCGACACGCTGCTCCGGCTCCTCAACGCAACGGGCCATCGAGCCGAAGGGGAGTTCTACGTCAACGACGCGGGACTCCAGGCGGAGCTCTTCGGGGCCTCGGTGCGCACGCGTTTCCAGGAGCGGATCGGCGTTCCGGCGGCTCCCATTCCCGAGGAGGGCTACCAGGGCGCGTACGTCGCGGATCTCGCGGCTGCGCTCGACGAGGCCCAGGGACGCGCGTGGCTCGCGCTCCCCGAGAAGGAGCAGCGCGCGCGCTTCGGACGCTGGGGCATCGACCAGAATCTCGAGATCCAGCGCCACGACCTGGAGCGCTTCGGCGCGCGCATGGATCGGTATTTCCTGGAGAGCAGCCTCCACGCCGGAGGCGCGGTCCAGGAAGCGCGGGCCATGCTCGAGAAGCGGGGCGTGCTCGACGATCGGGAGGGGGCGGTCTGGTTCCGCTCCACCGAGTTCGGCGACCAGGAGGACCGGGTCATCGTGCGATCGAACGGCGAGCCCACGTACTTCCTCGCCGACACGGCGTACCACCACGACAAGTTCAACCGCGGCTTCGACCGGCTCATCGACATCCTCGGCCCGGATCACCACGGCCACGTGCAGCGCATGCAGGGCGTGCTCGACGCGCTCGGCTGGGACAAGAGCAAGTTCGAGGTCATCGTGGCGCAGTGGGTGCGGCTCCTAAGGGGCGGCGAGACGGTGAAGATGTCGAAGCGGGGCGGGGAGTTCATCACGCTCGAGGAGCTGGTGGACGAGGTGGGCGTGGACGCGGCCCGCTTCTTCTTCCTCATGCGTCGCGCGGAGAGCCCGATGGATTTCGATCTCGAGCTGGCCGTGAAGCGGTCCGAAGACAATCCGGTCTACTACGTGCAGTACGCCCACGCGCGGATCGCGCACGTGCTCGACTACGCGCGGGCGCAGGGCGTGCCCGAGCCGGACCCCGAGCGGGCGGATCTCGCGCTCCTCGCGGAGCCCGAGACGCTCACGCTCCTCCGCGGGCTCGGCGCGTTCCCGTCGCTCGTCTTCACGTCCGCCCGGAGCCGGGAGCCGCATCGCATTCCCGCGTTCCTCAAAGATCTGGCCGCGAAGTTCCATTCCTTCTACCACCAGCATCGCGTCGTGACGTCCGACGCGCCGCTCACCGCCGCGCGCCTTCTGCTCACGAAGGCGACCGGGGCGGTGTTCCGGCGCGGGCTCGGCCTGCTCGGCGTGAGCGCGCCGGAGGCCATGTAGCGCATGAGCATCGCCGTCGTCGGCTCCATCGGACTCGACACGATCCAGACACCCGCCGGGCGGGTCCACGAGGTGCTGGGCGGGTCGGCCGCGTACTTCTCGCTCGCGGCGCGCCACTTCATGCCGGTTTCCGTGGTCGCCGTCGTGGGGAAGGACTTCCCGCGCGAGGCGCGCGCGCTTCTGGCCCAGTCCGACGTGGACCTGACGGGACTCGAGGTTCAGGACGGAAAGACGTTCCGGTGGGAGGGCGTCTACAGTGACGACATGAACACGCGCGAGACGATCCGGACGGAGCTCAACGTGTTCGAGCGCTTCAAGCCGGACCTGCCGGATCGGACCCGCTCGCTCAAGAACGTCTTTCTCGCGAACATCGATCCCGTGCTGCAGCGAGAGGTCTTGAGCCAGCTCGATCAGCCGAGGCTGGTCCTCGCGGACACCATGAACTACTGGATCAAGACCAAGAAGGACGAGCTCCTCAAGACGCTCAAGCAGGTGCGCATCGTGATCATCAACGAGGAGGAGGCGCGCGAGCTGACGGGCGAGGCGCTCACCCACAAGGCGGCGCGCGCCATCCTGTCGCTCGGCCCGGAGACGGTGGTGATCAAGCAGGGCGAGCACGGCGCGTTCTTGCAGGGTCCCGAGCTCTTCTTCACGTGTCCCGCTTTCCCCATCGACAACGTCATCGATCCGACCGGCGCGGGGGACAGCTTCGCCGGCGGCTTCGTCGGCGCCCTGGCTCGCATGGCGCGCGTGAACGACCACAATCTGAGGCGCGCGGTCGTGTACGGCTGCGTGCTCGCGTCGTTCACGGTCGAGGGCTTCGGCGTCTCCGGCCTCGCGCGCGCCGATCGCGAGTCGATCCTCGCGCGCGCGGAGGCGATCTCCGACATGACGAAGTTCAGTCTGTCGGACACGGCGCGCATCCTGCGATGACCGGCGAACCGACGGCGACGGAGCCCCGACGCGCGGGGACCTGTCGTCGGACGGCGTCGCGTCCTGTTCGGAGCGATCGGCGTTCAAGTTGCGGAATCGTGACGCCGCACGCGACATGGCACGGCGATTGCCCGGTGCGTTCACCCTTCGGCCACGACACGACACGCGGAAGGGGGCGCGCCTGAGTGCCATGACGACGAAGAAACACACCAACCGTACGCCACGAGCCTGGGCGTCGCGCGTCCTCTGGACGGTCGTGCCCTCGTTCTTCGCCGCCCTCCCGATCCTCATCGCGCTCTTCGGCGGCGCGGAGCTCCGCGCGAGCCGCTGGGACTGGCCCGCCATCGCGGTCTGGGCGGTGCTCCTCTTCGCGGCTGAGGCGCTGCCCGTGCCGCTTCCGCGGGGCGGCTCGATGACCATCGCGTCGATCCTCGACATCGCCGCGCTCCTCCTGTTCGGACCCTGGATCGCCGCCGCGCTCGACCTCGTCACGACGATTCCGGCGCAGATGCTGATCCTCCGGAACCGCACGGGCACGGCGGCGCTGAGCGCCGGACTCTACGCATCCACCACGATCGTCGCGGGGGCCGCGTATCTCGCGGCCGGGGGCGCGCTGGGGGCGCCTCGAATTCCGCAAGACATCCTGCCGCTGCTCCTCGCCGGCTCGCTCTACTACGCGCTCAACACGGGATGGGTGAGCCTCGTCCTCGGCTCGCAGATCCGGGAGCCGGCGATCACGATCTGGCGCCAGCAGTTCAAGGACGGCCTCGCGCAGTACGCGCTCTCGATCGGCTACGGTCTTCTCTTCGCGGTGGTCGGCATGTCGGCGGGCCTTCCCGGCGTGCTCCTGCTCGTGCTGCCGCTCCTCTTCGCGCGCTACGCGCTCCGCCTGTACGCGGATCTGCGGCAGGACCACGTGAGCTTCGTGCGCGCGCTCAGCCTCGCGCTCGACGCGGTGGATCCGTACACGCACGAGCACTCCGTGCGGGTCGCCGAGTACTCGGTGCGCGTCGCGCGCCGCATGGGGCTGCCGGAGTCGGAGGTCGAGACCATCCGTTATGCCGCGCTCGTCCACGACATCGGCAAGATCGCCCAGCGTCCCGACGTGATCCGCAAGCCCGATACGCTCGACGAGGAGGAACGGCGGCTCATGATGCGCCACCCGGAGGCTGGCGCCCGCATCATCGGGCAGATCCGCGCGCTCGGCGACGCGGCGAAGATGGTGCGCACGCACCACTGGCGTCCCGACGGCCGCGGCTATCCGCCCGGGCTCACGGAGGCGGACGTGCCGGTGGGGGCGCGCGTCATCCACGTCTGCGACGCGTTCGACGCGATGGTCTCCGACCGTCCGTACCGGAAGGGGCTTCCGGTCCAGCGCGCGCTCGGAGAGCTCACGCGGCACGCGGGGACGCAGTTCGACACGGAGATCGTCGCGGCGCTCGTGGCACTCCACGGAGAAGGACGCCTGATGATGGAGCCCGAGGCGCCGCGCGCGGAGCCGGCCTCCATGGACGCGCCCGACCGCCTCGAGGCCTTCGCCGGGGAGATCCGATGAGCCGCTACGAGGAAGCCGGGGTCAACATCAAGAAGGGGGAAGAGGCGGTCGAGCGCATCAAGGCGCACCTGCGCTCGACCTTCGTGCCCGGCGTGGTGGGCGACGTCGGCGCGTTCGCGGGAGCGTTCCGCATGCCCGGTGGCGGAGGACAGATCCTTCTCTCGTCCATCGACGGCGTCGGGACGAAGCTCAAGGTGGCGATCCTCTGCGACCGGCACGACACCGTTGGCTACGACCTCGTCTGCCATTCCGCCAACGACATCCTCGTGCACGGCGGCCGGCCGCTCTTCTTCCTCGACTACGTCGCGATGGGCGTCCTCATGCCGGAGCGCGTCGAGCAGCTCGTGGCGGGCCTCGCCCGCGGCTGCCGCGAGGTCGGCTGCGCGCTCATCGGCGGCGAGACCGCGGAGATGCCGGGGCTCTATCGCGAGGGGGACTACGACCTCGCGGGGGCCATCGTCGGCATCGTCGAGGAATCGAAGCTCGTCGATGGATCGCGCGTCGCGCCCGGCGACCAGCTCCTCGGACTCCCGAGCGTCGGCCTCCACACGAATGGCTACTCGCTCGCTCGAACCATTCTCTTCGACGGGCTGAAGCTCCGCGCCTCGGATCCCATGCCGGGGGGCGGCGGCATGGTCGGCGACGTCCTCTTGAGCCCGCATCCCTGGTACGGACGCGAGGTGGCCGCGGCGCGCGAGGCGGGCGACGTACGCGCGATGGCCCACATCACGGGGGGCGGCCTCCCGGGCAACCTGATCCGCGTCCTCCCGGAAGGCGCGCGAGCCGACATCCGAATCGGATCCTGGCCCGTGCCCGCCGTCTTCCAATCGCTCGTCGACGCGGGTGGTGTCGCGGCCGACGAATCGCACCGGGTCTGGAACATGGGAATCGGATACGTGCTCGTCGTGAAGCGCGAGGATGCGGGCGCCGTCGAGAAGGCGCTCCGTTCCAAGGGGCACGACGCGTACCGGATCGGTGACATCGTGGCAGGGGAGCGGGAGGTTCGGCTCCTCTAGAGCCGGGGATCGACGATGCCGGTCACGATGGTGCTCGAGCGCGCGGAGTCCGCCCGGGCCGAAGGGGAACACCGCAACCTGGCCGACCTCATGCCGCGCGGACCGGGCCCGTACGCGGACACGCTCGGCCTCGCCGGATGGAGCCGGCCCCTTCTCGATCTCGGCGTTCGCATCGCCGCGCTCGCGCCGAGTCCGGCGACCGTCTTCGTGCACGGCGAAACCGGCACCGGGAAAGAGCTGATCGCGCGCGCGCTCCACCAGATGAGTCCGCGCGGCGATCGACCCTTTCTCCCCCACAACTTCGCCGCGATCTCCGACTCGCTCGTGGAGAGCGAGCTCTTCGGACACGCGCGCGGCGCGTTCACGGGCGCGCACGCCGATCGCCCCGGACTTTTCGAGCTCGCCCATGGCGGGACGCTCTTCCTGGACGAGATCGGCGACGCGAGCCCGTCCGTGCAGAGCCGCCTGCTCCGCGTGCTTCAAGAGGGGGAGCTACGGCGCGTGGGCGAGGGGCGCTCGCGTAAAGTGGACGTCCGGATCATCGCGGCGACCCACCGTGATCTCGCGTCGGAGGCACGCGCGGGACGTTTCCGCGCGGATCTCTACTACCGGCTCCATGTCCTCACGGTGCGCGCGCCGGCGCTTCGCGAGCGGCTCGACGACGTGCCGGTCCTCGCGGCCCACATCCTCCGCCGCCTGCGCGACGAAGGGCGCCCGGAGTGTGTCCGGATCACCGAGCGCGCGCTCGAGCGCCTCGTAGCGCACCTCTGGCCCGGCAACGTGCGCGAGCTCGGCGCCACGCTCGAGCGGGCCGTGCACGCGCTCGAGCCCCGCGGCACGCTGACCGCGGCGTCGCTCGGCGATGGGCTCAGCCTGGAGCCTGGGCCCGTTCTGCGGGAGCGTCCGGAGGGACTCAAGGGCCGCACGCTCGAGCTCGAGGCGGAGCTGATCCAGGACGCCATCGAGCGCGCCCATGGCAACAAGACCGCGGCCGCGCGCTCGCTCGGGCTCACGCGGCAGGGATTGTGGAAAAAAATGCGCCGCCTCGCGCGGCAGGGAACGGCGGAATCCGCGATCGATCCGGAATCGCTTTAATTCCCCGACCCTCGACCCCTATACTCCGCCGACTTCGATCCCTTCGTTCCTTTGCGTCGAGGAGTGTTCCGTCGTGTCCAAGCGTCCCATCAAGATCGGTTTGATCGGCGCCGGCGTCGTCGCGCAGGTGAACCACCTTCCCGCGCTCAAAGGGCGACGCGACGTCGAGATGATCGCCGTGTGCGACGACGACGTGGAGAAGGCGCGCATGGTCGCCCAGCGCTTCGGCATCGGGCGCGCGGTCTCCGACTACGAGACGCTGCTCCGGAACGACGAGCTGGACGCCGTCATCATCGCGACGCCGAATCACCTTCACGCGCCCATGACCCAGGCCGCCCTCGGCTACGGCAAGCACGTGCTCTGCGAGAAGCCGCCGGCGCGGAACGCCGCCGAGGCGTCGCAGATGGCGGAGGCGGCCAAGCGCTCCGGCAAGGTGCTGATGTACGCCATGAACAACCGGTTCCGGAGCGACGTTCAAACGCTGCGGGGCTACCTCGAGCGCCAGGAGCTGGGTAAGATCTTCTACGCGAAGACGGGGTGGCTCAGGCGCCGCACCGATCAGCGCGGTCCGGGCTGGTACGAGAACAAGCGGAGCTCCGGCGGCGGCGTGCTCATGGACCTGGGAGTCCAGATGCTCGACCTCTCGCTCTGGCTCCTCGGCAATCCGCAGGTCGTCTCGGTGACCGCCACCAAGTACGTGACGGATCCGAGGAAGGACGTCGAGGACACGCTCGCCGCGCTGCTCGTGCTCGAGGGCGGCGCTTCGCTGACGCTCGAGGTGAGCTGGGCGCTCCTCCTCGAGAAGAATTTTCCGTATCTGAACCTGTTCGGCACGGACGGCGCGGCTCTCCTGAACCCGTTCCGCATCCATAAAGAGCTGCACGGGAATCTACTCAACGTGACTCCCGCGGCCGAGCAGGCCCGGAACGTCTACAAGCAATCCTACGAGCAGGAGCTGGACTATTTCCTCCGCTGCATCACCCAGGGCGAACGCCCCATGGCCAGCGCCGAAGAGGGCCTCGAGCTCATGCGGGTCATCGATGCCATCTACCAATCCGCCGAGGCCCGCCGCGAGGTTCGCCTTCACTAAGAGGCTCTGGCGGCCGCTCGTCGCGGCCGCATCGGGAGCGCTCCTCAGCTTCACGTTCCCGAACGCGCGGTTGTGGCCCCTCGTCTTCGTCGCGCTGGTCCCGCTGCTCGTGATCCTGGCCCGGGGAACGCCGGGGCCGGTGGAGCCGGGGCGGACGGCCCGAGGCGTGCGATGGTCGCCGTGGATCGCGGGCATCGTCTTCAACGTGCTCATGTTCTGGTGGATCGTCCGGCTGCCGGTCCACGCCATGACCCATCCCTGGATCATCTGGCCGGCCCTCGGCGCGCTCGGTCTCTACCTGGGACTCTACTTCGCGCTCTTCGGATGGGCGGTGCGGTTCCTCCAGCGGCGACTCGGCGTGTCCATCCTCTTCGTCGCTCCATTCGTCTGGACCGTGACCGAGTGGGCGAAGTCCTCGGGTCCGCTCGGCTGTCCCTGGGGCAACCTCGGCTACGCGCTCGCGCGCGAGCCCGCCTGGATCCAGGGAGCGTCCGTCGCGGGCGCGCCCGGGCTCACGTTCTGGATCGTTTCGGTGAACGCGCTCCTCGCGGGAGCCGTCGTCGCGCGGCGCTGGCCGTCGCGCATGGCGTGCGCGGTGCTCGCTACGGCCGCGCTCGTGATCCCGGTCCGCTGGGGGGCGGAGCGCCTTCGCGAGCACCCCACGGCGCCCCTCACGCGCGTCGCGCTCGTGCAGCCGAACACCCCGAGCGACGTGAAGTGGAATCCCGCGGCGCAGGACTCGGTCGTGGGCGCGCTCTTCGACGGCGCGCGCGAGGCCGCCGCCGCGACGCCTCGCCCCGATCTCGTGATCTGGCCCGAGACATCGCTGCCATTCTACGTACGTCTGGAGCCGGCCAAGCTCCTTCGATTCCTGAACCTGGTCAAGGAGATCGGCGTTCCCATCCTCGCCGGCTATCCCGACGCGCGCCTCTCCACCGGAGGCACCGCGCTCACGTACAACGCGGCCGGGCTCGTGCGTCCCAACGGTACGTTCGCGGCGCAGTACGAGAAAATGCACCTCGTCCCGTTCGGCGAGCGGATCCCGTTCCAGGAGGTGATGCCGTTCCTCGGCAAGATCGACCTCGGTCAGGCGGAGTGGACGCCGGGCACGGACCCGGTCGTCTTCGGCGGCGGCGGCGCGACCTTCGGCGTGATGATCTGCTTCGAGTCGATCTTCCCGAACCACGCGCGCATGCTCGCGCTGGAGGGAGCGCAGTACCTCGTCAACATCACGAACGACGAATGGTTCGGGAAGACGGCGGGCCCCGTGCAGCACGCGGACATGGCGATCCTCCGATCCGTGGAGCTGGGGCGCGCCACCGCTCGATGCGCCAACACGGGGATCTCGATGTTCGTCGATCCCTATGGCCGCGTGTCCGGCTCGACGCCTCTCTTCGAGCGCGCGATCGCGGAGGGAGTCGTTGCCGCGCCGCTCTCGCACACGCTCTGGCTGGAATGGGGCGACTGGATCACCATGGTTTCGATCGCCGTGACCGCGATCCTGCTCGCGGTGGGCTGGTTCCGCCCGATCCAGCGGCTCGAACCGCCGCACACCGCGCGGGAGTGGCGCTGAGCGTTGACAGGGGCCGGGGAAGCCGCTAGAGTGGCGCTTCAGGTGGGGTGCCGGACGTCGGCGCTCCCCTCCAGGCCCAGAGGAAACGCAATCCGGTGCCCGGCTCTCCCGAGACCGATCGTCTCTCGCCATCCCGCACCACGATGCGCGCGGTCCATCCCGCGGCGCTCCTTCTCGCCTGTCTCGCCGCTGGTCTCGCCATCGCGCTCACCGGCTCCATGCCCGCGCTCGCCGTCGCCGCCGTCCTCTTCCTGACGCTCACGCTCCGGGCCGAGCGGAAGCCGTTGGCCGCCGAGACGCCGCTCCTCGTGATCGCGCTGATCGTCTTCGCCGCGCACACGCTTCTGTCCGGCGTCCCGATGCGGCAGGCGATCGGCCCCGCTGGCAGAATCGCGCTCCGGCTCCTCGCGCTCCTCTACCTGCTTCGGTGGGCCGCTCGGACCTTCCTCGGCGGAGCGGCCCGCTGGGCGCTCTCGCTCGAGCTTCCGCGTCGCCCCCGGTGGCTTCTCCACGTCCTGGAGAGCGGCCGGCACGCCCTCACCCTGACCCCCCGAGCCATCCGCGAGGCGGAGCACCAGCACCTCGCCTTGCGCGCTCGTGGGCTGCGCTCCGGCAAGGGGTTGAGGGGGCGGGCCCGGTACCTGGCGGCATGGGTGCTCCCGTTCCTGGGAACCATGCTCCGGCTGGGGGAATCCTATGAAGAGGCGCTCCTGGCGCGGGGTTACGTCCTCGGAGGGGCCCGGAGG
>Ga0207703_10001310_pt1 | contig 23018 bp, 22 predicted proteins | sample KBSSwiS12_FD_184304 | JGI IMG/M metagenome (GOLD analysis project Ga0207703, IMG submission 184304) | Switchgrass rhizosphere microbial communities from Kellogg Biological Station, Michigan, USA - KBS Switchgrass S1-2 (SPAdes) (version 2) | ecosystem: Host-associated > Plants > Roots >...
CATCGAGCCGAACGAGCCCCACATCTGGTATACTGAAGACGTTTGGGGGCGACCGGTTTCGACGCGGGTAGTGAACCTCCAAGTGCGTGCCGAGGCGCAGTGCCCTCGTTAATAATGCTGCAAACTATAGTTGCCAACGAAGACAACTTCGCTCTAGCCGCTTAACCCGGCTGACCTCTGACCAGTTTGTGCCTATGCAACTGAATCAGGGGTAGCGCTCATAGGATCGCGGTACCGTGTGCGACAGGCGGTATCGTTAAAATCTACTTTCGCTGGCCGAGCGTTTTCCCTGCTCCTCGGGTAGCGCAAAGCGAGAAAATAAAGAGAGAGCTATGTACGTAGGTCTTGGAGTCTAGCGCTTGCGGACGGGGGTTCGATCAAGGGTCGCACCAACCCGTGAGGGTTGGTTGATAACGGAGCTCACATCGGTGAAACCTGACGGCATCTTTCGGGAGAAAGATGGCATGGCAACGCCGAGGGGTAGGAAGAAGGCCAACTTCAGGCCTGCCCTGTAGAGACTCATAGACTCGCCGACGGCGAAAGCCTGGGCGGGCACTAGGATCCCGACTGATTCGATCAGTGGGATAACACGCTCCGCATCCATTCGCTCCATGAGCGGACGGATGAAGGCATAGTCCAGGCCGCGGCGAAAGCCGTGGATGTACTGTCCCCCCGCCTCCACCAGTGGTGGTTCCCGGCTGCAACGCCGGGAACCACGACCTGGCTTTTCTTAGCAGTATCCGCGCAATTTCATACGCCCGACCGTTGCGATGCGATCGCACGGTGAAAACGGGAACCATCGGCTTTGCCTGTCATTGATTCGACAGGATGAAGCACGAGGACGAACACGTACGCCCCCACTTAGCGCGCACGGCGCGCGGGGCTGATGATGGGCATGGGCTCACGGGCGCGAAGACACTGAAGTCGACGCGGGAGCTGCCGGAAGCGGTTAACTCGTGCAGGCGTTGCGAACTATGGAGGTCCGCGACGCAGGGTGTGCCGGGCGAAGGCAAAGCGCCGAGCGGGCTCATGCTCGTCGGTGAGGCGCCTGGCGACTCTGAGGACCTGAAAGGCCATCCGTTTGTTGGACCTGCCGGCGCGATGCTCGATCGCGCGTTGGAAGAGGCAGGGATGGACCGAAAGTCGGTTTACGTCACGAACGCGGTCAAGCATTTCAAGTTTGAGCCGCGCGGCAAGCGGCGGCTGCACGTCAAGCCGAGTGCCGAGGAAATCAGCGCCTGCAACTGGTGGTTGGCGGAAGAAATGCGCTTGGTTTCGCCCAAGCTCGTGATCGCGTTGGGCGCCACTGCGGCGCGGGCGTTGCTGGGGCGAGTCGTCACCATCGCGCAGACACGCGGCTCGGCAATTCAACTGAGTGAAACCACACACCTGTGGGTCACGATCCACCCGTCCTTCCTGCTGCGTATTCCCGATGAGGACAAGAAGCGAGCGGAGTATCAACGGTTCGTGAAGGAGCTGACCGCAGCGCATCACTGGGTCACCCACGGCAAATAAGTTCGCGCGCGGGGAAACACCTAGGGAGCGGTCGACCGCCCGTCCAGCGTCACCAGATTCCCATACAAGTCCGGCCGCCGATCCCGAAACACAAACCAGTTGTTCCGCATCTGCGCCAACGCTTCGAGATCGAACGTAGCGGTCAACACCGCATCGCCCTCCTCGCCCGCTTCCGCGACTTTCGCGCCCATGGAATCGGCGATAAACGACGAACCATAGAACCGAATGTACAACCCCTCGGGATCCTGCAAGGACTTCTCGAGGCCGTAGCGGTTGGACGCAATCAACGGCATGAGATTCGCCGCTGCATGACCCTGCTGGGTTCGCTGCCAATGGTCCCGTGAATTCACAGGCACCGCCGGTGGCGGCTCGGAACCGATCGCAGTTGGAAACAACAGCAGCTCGGCTCCCATCAGAGCCATCGAGCGCGCGGTCTCCGGGAACCACTGGTCCCAGCAGATACCCACACCGAGTCGCCCGAACCGCGTATTCCACACTTTGAAGCCGGTGTCGCCGGGGCTGAAGTAGGTTTTCTCCTGGTACCCCGGACCATTGGGAATGTGCGACTTGCGATACACGCCGAGGTTGCGACCATCGGCATCAATGATGGCAATGGTGTTGAAGAACACCTGCCCCGCCCGCTCGAAGAAGCTGATGGGCAACACCACCCCGAGCTCGCGAGCAACGGCACTGAAGTGGCGCACCGCCCGGTTCTCTTCCACCGGACAGGCAAGATTCAGGTGCCGATTGTCCTGCTCGATGCAGAAATACGGCGCCTCAAACAACTCGGGCAGCAGAATGATCTGCGCGCCGCGGGCGGCGGCTTCGCGGACCAGCTTCTCTGCCTTGGCGATGTTGCCGGCGACATTCCAGTCGCAGGACATCTGCGTGGCGGCGACCGTGACCTGGCGCGGGCTGCGCCGAAAATGTTCTGGCTCAGTGGACATCGATGACTTTTCCCGGATTGAGAATGCCGCGTGGATCGAGCGCGGCTTTCAGGGCGCGCATGGTCGCAATTTCGGCGCCCGTACGCGAGATTTCAAGATACGGTTTGCGCTCGAGGCCAATTCCGTGCTCGGCGGAGATGGAGCCCGGGATGCTGCGCAGCGGCTCGTAGACGCACTCTTCAATCGCGCGAACATCCACATCGCCTGCGCAGACTGAGATGTGCAGATTGCCGTCAGCAACGTGCCCGAATACGAACGAACGCGCATCCGGAAACCGGGCGCGCAGCGCTCCGTGAAAAGCGTCCAGGTATCGAGGCATGTCGGCGATGGCCAGACTGACATCGAAACTGTGGCTCGTGCCGTAGCGATCCATCTGGAATACATCTTCACGGGGCGCCCACATCGTGTTGCGATCTGCCTCGGACTTCGCGATCACCGCATCCACGATCAGACCGCTTTCCATCGCGTCCGACAATACTCGCTCGAATCTTTCGCGATCAGCGTCCGGATCGGCCCCGAGCGCTTCGATCAGCGCATAGATACCGTGCCCGTACGAAAGAATCGGGGCGCTACGAGCCGGGGAAGTGGTCGTGAGCTCATAGAACTCCGGCCACATGGCCTCGAACGCGCTCAACTGGCCGCCCAGCCGGGCATCCAACAGGCCCAGCAACGAAACCATGGCGGAGAAATGCTTGCACGCCACAAAGGCCGCACAGGCAGACACCGGCCGCGACACCAGCCGCAGATCGGCCCGAGTCACGATCCCCAGAGTCCCCTCGGTACCGATAAACAGGTGTTTCAGGTCGTATCCCGCGTTGTTCTTCAACATCCGGTTGAGGGAGTGCAGAATGGTCCCCTCAGCCAACACGACCTCCAATCCCAACACGAGGCTGCGTGTCATACCAAAACGAACAACTCTCATTCCACCTGCGTTGGTTGCGATGTTGCCCCCAATAGTGGCAGAGCCCCGGGCGCCCAGGTCGAGCGGAAACATGAGGTTGAAACGCTCGGCCTCTTCCTGCACCCGCTGCAGCGTCACGCCGGCCTGGACGCGCATGGTGCGCCCGGCGACATCCACAGACTCAATCTGATTCAGACACTCGAGGGACAGCAGCAGCTCGTTCTCGCGAGCGGAACATCCGTATACCAACCCTGTCAACCCGCCGTGGGGAACGACCGGCTGACCTCGCGAGTGACACAAGCGCAGAACCGCGGACACCTGTTCAGTGCTGGACGGCCGTACCAACACACGGGCAGCCACGGTACCCACGTGTTTGTCATAGACGCGACTGGCGAGACGCTCGCCCGTGAGGACGCCGTTCTCACCTACGATCGCCCGCAGATCTGCGAGCATCGTCTCCTCCGGCGCGGCGGCGGGAAGCGAACTCGAACCTCTGGTATCAGTCACCACGGGCCCCTGCGTCAGCTCCGGGGTGAACGTTCGGCGAGCGATTTGTGAACCTGCTCGGTAATGCGCATGGCTGTTTCCAACGCGCGCAGGCCGGCTTCGCCACTGACGACAGGCGGCTTCCCCGTGCGCACGCAGTCGAGGAATGACTCGATCTCGGCCTTCAGCGCATCACCCTGCTCGAGCGACTGCTCTTCAATGTTGACCGGCAGGGGACCGGGCGCGTCCGTGGGGCTGCGTTTGCGAATCAACGTCAGAATTTTCTGCTGCAGGTCCAGCGAAAGGTAGGCATCGTCCTCAAACACCCGCATCTTGCGCTCGGTTTTCAGACTGACCCTGCTGGCCGTCGCGTTGGCAACACAGCCGTTGGTGAAACGGATGCGGGCGTTGCAGATGTCGATTTCCTCAGAGAAAACCGGCGTGCCCACGGCATCGATGGTGGCAATCGGCGCCCCGACTATCGTCTGCACGATGTCGATGTCATGAATCATCAGATCCAAGACGACATTGACGTCGGTGCCACGCTCCCGATAGGGCGCGAGCCGATGACACTCAACAAACCGCGGCGTGCGCAGATACGGCTCCGCGGCCAGGATCGCGGCGTTGAAACGCTCGAGATGCCCAACCTGGAGGATCCGCTTCTGCCGGGCCGCGAGCGCGATCAACTCGCGCGCTTCTTCGGCGGTTTCGGTTATTGGCTTCTCGACCAGCACGTGCGCGCCGGCGTTCAGGAAGTCGCGTGCGATTTCGAAGTGCGCGGGTGTTTGCGTGACGACGCTGACTGCGTCCACTGAACCCAGCAACTCGCGGTAGTCAGCCACGGTGCGGACTCCCAGCTCTGCGCCGACCTGGTCGCGGGCCTGCTGTCTCGCGTCGGCGACGGCTACGAGCTCGCAACCCGAAGCTTGTGCGTATTTCTGGGCGTGAAATCGGCCGAGATAGCCGACACCGATGACTGCTGCTCTGATTTTTTTCATCACAAAGGTATTATGCCCCGCCTCGCCGCCAAGGAGTCCGCCCGCTGCAGCCACTAGAGCGCATTCGTCGCCTGTTTTACGTCCAGTCCCGGATCGGGCGCGAGTTGATCATCTTCGGAACCGCCCTTCTGCTGGGGCTCGTCGTGGTTCCGCTGCTCATCTGGGTGGTGGGGAACCGGATCCTGGGTCCCTACACCCATGGCAGTAACCTGCATGCCGGACCGATGGCCCTGCTGGGCGACTATTACGAGGGTCTGAGCAAGGGCTGGCTGAGCTACTGGATCGTGGCGCTCGGCCCGCTGGTGATCATTGTCGTTGCGCGAGCTGCCTGGGAGCTGATCGTCCCAAGGCGCACCGGCAGTCCGAAGGCCCCGCCGCCCGCGAATAAGTCCAATCAGAAACCGGCCCGGATAGAGCCATTTGTCGCTAAAGACAGACTGTGACGTACGTCATACCTTAGTCGTAAACCCGGTGCCAAGCTTGGCCTCAGGAAAGCACGCATTCAAAGACGTGCGCTGGATCGGGGAAATGAAAGAAAAGACCAAGGCGGCTCAACCGCCGAAAGACGACCTTCTCAAACGGTTCAAGCTGGAGCTTCTGGACCAGTACGTCTGTGAAAAAAAGGGCTATGACCCGTACGACACATCAAGGGGCCGCGCCCCCGACATCTGGGCTACGAAGCGGAAGCGCGCCTGACGCGCTTTCAAGGGCCTGACGCGCTTTACAGGGCCTGTCACCCTTTAAGTCGGCCAGTACAGCCATATGGTAACTGCAAGCAGAAGCAGCGACAGTGCGTGCGCGCCCAGGCGCCACGTCCGGGAACGCAGGTCGCCGTAGAAGCTGAATCCGCTGGCGGCGGCCAGGGCGGTGAATATAGCTATAGACTGCAGGAGCGCTGCGTGCTCAGGTGCAAAGCGTTCGGCGTCCTGAGGCAGGAACAGGATGACTATCCAGGTGCCGAGCAAGCCGATGGCGAGCGACACCGTCGAACCCATCACGATTCCGAGCAATATGGTTAGAGGACGCATGGCTGATATTGATAGAACGGAAATGGATCGACCTGGCGGTTCCCGCACTTGCTGAGCTGAACCGCACGCTCTAGCCTTACTCCAAAGTGTAATGCCTTTACGAACCTGCGAGCGTCATGAATGATGCCTAAACCTTCTCGTCGTATTGCCGGGTGGCTGACCGCCTCGATTCTGGCAACCCTGGCCGTACTCGTGCTTTCCGAGTCCGGCTCAGCCCGTGCCCCCAGCAGTCCCCCTGCCGCCATTCTCCCAGCGGGCGCCATAGCGCCCACCGACAACCAGAAAGCCACCGCCCGCAAGGTCGGCCGCATCCTGGAGGAAGCGCACTACAGCCGCGCTCCCATCGACAAGAAGATGTCGGAGCAGGTGTTCAACCGCTACCTGGATTTCCTGGATGGCCAGCACAGCTACTTCCTGGCGAGCGACATCACCGAGTTCCAGGCCTACAAGTTCAAGTTCGACGACATGATCCGCACCGGCGATGTGGAGCCGGCTTATGCGATCTTCGCCCGCTTCCAACAGCGCAATCGCGAACGGATCCAACATGCCATCGGCTTCCTCGCCAAGGAGCCCGACTGGACGGTCAATGAAACCTTCGAGTTCGAGCGCCAGAAGGCGGCGTGGCCCGCCAGCGAGACGGAGATCAACGAGTTGTGGCGCAAGCGGGTCAAGAATGACGCGCTGTCGCTGATGCTCACCGGCAAGCAGTGGCCGGAAGTGACCGACCTGCTGAAGAAGCGCTACGAGCGCGTGTTGAAGCGCGTCGACCAGGTCACTCCCGAGGACGTGTTTGAAAACCTGATGAACGCCTACGCGCGTTCGTTCGACCCGCACTCGAGCTACTTCTCGCCGCGCAATTCCGAGGAATACCGCATCCAGATGAGCCTCAACTACGAGGGCATCGGTGCCTCGCTGCAGCTCATTGATGACTACGTGACCATCATGAATGTCATCGAGGGCGGTCCGGCCGCTATTGCTCAGACTCTCAACACCAACGACCGCATCACCGGTGTCGGACAAGGCAAGGACGGCGAATTCAAGGACGTCATCGGCTGGCGCCTGGATGATGTCGTGCAGTTGATTCGGGGCAAGGGCGGCACGACGGTGCGTCTGCAGGTACTGCCGGCCGGAGCGGCGCCGGGCTCACCGGAGAAGGTCCTCGAGTTTGTGCGCAACAAGGTCACTCTCGAAGCACAAGCCGCTCACAAGGAGGTCAAGAACATCACCCGCGATGGCAAGACCCTCAAGGTCGGCGTCATCACGGTTCCGGGGTTCTACCAGGATATTGCCGCGCAGAATGCCGGTGATCAGAACTATCGCAGCACGACACGGGATGTGCAGCGTCTGCTGAATGAGCTCAAAACCGAGAATGTGGCCGGCATCGTGCTGGACCTGCGGGGCGACGGCGGTGGTTACCTGCCCGAGGCGACTGCACTCACCGGCCTGTTCATTGACCATGGCCCGGTCGTACAGCTCAAAGACACTTCAGGGCGCCTGGAAGTGCTCGATGACCCCGAGCCCTCGGCTGCCTATACCGGACCGCTGGCGGTCCTCGTAGACCGTTTCAGCGCCTCTGCCTCGGAGATCTTTGCCGGCGCCATCCAGGACTACCACCGAGGGATCATCCTGGGCCAGCGCACCTTCGGCAAAGGCACCGTGCAGAATCTAGTTCCCCTGGATCGCTGGTCGCAGAAGCCTACGAGCGGGCAGCTCACGGTGACCATCGGCAAGTTCTACCGGGTCACTGGCGAAAGTACTCAGCACCGGGGCGTCGAGCCTGATGTGCCGCTGCCGTCCCCCATCGACATGAAGGAAGTGGGTGAGAGCGCCCTCGAGGCCGCCCTGCCCTGGGACCGGATTGCGGGCGTGCCTTTCCAGGCGAGCGCGGTGAACGTGACGACGCAGCCGGTTGCGGCGCTGACCTCGGATGAGGAAGGTCGCGCACAGAAGGATCCTGACTATCGCTGGCTGCTGTCCGACATCGCCGCCATCGACACGGTCCGTGAGCAACACAGCGTGTCGCTGAACCTGAAGACGCGCAAGGAAGAGCGCACGCGGATGGAGAAAGAACGTCTCGATCGCGAGAACAGCCGGCGCGCGGCGAAGAACCTCGCGCCGTTCAAGACGGTCGAGGAAATCGACAAAGACAAGACCGAGTTGCCGGATGTCGTGTTGACGCAGGCGGCCGAGATCATGGCGGACATGGTCACGGGCGCGCGGCCGGCACCGGGAGCTCCGAATCAGAAGACGGCGCGGCGCGGTTAGAACCCGCGCCCGCGGCGGCGGAAGGACCCGGGCTCCGCGCGGCTGAGGGTCAGCACCGACGGGTGACGGGACCCGGGCTCCGCGCGGTCAGTCCACCGTTCGGGGATAGTGCCGCGCCCATTAACGAAGGAGTATCCGGAACAGATCCCAGGTATCTTCAGCGAGCACGTTGGGCATACGAGCGCCCATCGGATCGTTGGACATCACATCGCCCTCGGAGAACGCGATCGAGTCTGGCGTGGGTGATGTGTCGCTGGGGCCGCGATATTTCGCAACCTTTTTGAGTCGCTCAGTGCGGCTGGCGATTTCCTGCGCGATGTTGGCGCGGTTCTGAATCAACGCCAGCGCTTTTTCGATCTCGCGCATCAGCGCTTCGCACTCGGCCTGATCGCCGTAGTCATCAGTGCACTCACGACGTTGCGTGGCCTCGCGCGCAAGCTTCACCAACTGCGTCTTTATCAGCCGCAGGCACAACGTCTCCGCATAGGCGAGCGCCGCCAGGTTGATCGCGCGGCGGCTCTCGATCGCCAGCCCCGGAAACTCCGGAACCGGCTCTTTCTCCAAGTCCTCGGCGGCAGCCCGCGCGTCCGCCAGAGTTGCATTCGCGGCCACCGCTTTCGTCACGGCCTCGGTAATACGGTGCTCGAGGGAGCGGCGTTTGAAGTAGTGCCAGAAGCGCGTCAGCCGCTCACGCTCGGCTTCCAGCTCGGCAACCCGGTTGGCTTCCTCAGCCGCGCTCGTCTCGGCGCCACGCAACTGCTGCTCGACCGCCTGACGTCGTGGGAACTGCCGGCGATTGTGATCGGCAAGGTGTTGGCGGCGTTCCCGGTCTTCCTGTTTGCGCGCGAGATCGGCGACAAACTGCTCGATCAGCTCGCGGCCGGACTGCCACAAGCGCCGCAACTGGTAGAACACGAGCGCGGGATACCCCGTGTCGGACATACCCAACCGCGTCTCGAGCGCATTGAGCATTTCCTGCACACGCTGCGTTGCACCTTCCTGCTGCTTGATGCGGTCCTTGAGGCGATAGATCTCGTCCTCGAGCGCGCCGTACTGTTTCTTGAGCTCGGCGCGGTTGCGGAACAGGGTGAGGACGCGATCCTCCGCGGCTGGGGGAGGCGCTTCCTGGCGGAAGTTGAGCTTGAGAAAACCTAGTTGACGCAACGCCTTCATGATCCGAAGCGAGGGCTCGCTTCATCTCACGCGGCCGCTCACTCGACGCTGGCGAGCCTCGTGGCGCAGGAGAAGCGATGGCCCCGCTCTACACAATATTCCAGCCACTTGTTTAGCATCACGTTGCGGGCCCAGCGCTGATCCAGTTCACGCTCCGCATGGGTACGCAGTGCTTTCAAAACAGGCTGCGAATGGCTTCCAGCCCACTCGTGGGCCTCGGCCAGGTGGGCGTCGTGGTACACCCGAACCTGCATGTCCGGCAAACGCACCTCACCCGCTTTTTCGGCAAATAAATACGTCAAATTAACGGTGGTCGTATAGGGCGAGCGATCCGTCAACGTGAGAAGAAGATCACAGTCGCCGGGAACTTTCGAGCGATGCTGGCCATCGAGCGCCAATACCTCGCCGGCGAGCCAACTGAGGCGAATGTAGTTGCTCTCGTACAGTCCCATGAGCGCCACGAAGCTGCGAGGCCGCGCGCGCCAGGTAACGGGTGTCAGGGTGTCATTCAGCATTCTGTTGACTATAACTCAGACAGGCGTTCGTGCAAGCCACGCAGAGTGTGAAACTCGAGCCGATTTTTGAGTGAAACGACAGGCATGAATCGTGCCACTCACAACCATTTTCAAGGGTCGTGAGCCAAGGATATTTACGAGAGATATTCACGGGCGCAGACGCCGCTCGATGCCGGAGGTGTTTAAAATACGGCTGGCGATCTCTTCGATGGAACATTCCGTCGTGTCGAGACATGGTATTGCGTAGCGCGTAAACAAGGCCTCGGCCGCCCGCAGCTCGTATTGCACCTGCTGGCGGGACGCATAACGGCTGTCGGGACGGCGCTCGTTGCGTATTTGTTGCAGTCGTTCGGGTTTAATTGACAGCGCAAACAGCTTGCGCCGGAAGGATTCGAGACGACGGGGAAGTTTGCCGGACTCGAGATCCTCCTCGGTGAGAGGATAGTTGGCAGCGAACACGCCGTACTGAAGCGCCATGTACAGACACGTGGGAGTTTTACCGGAGCGTGACACTCCGACCAGAATGACATCAGCGTGCGCATAGTCGCCGCCGGTGCCGTCGTCGTTGGAAAGAGCATAATTTGTAGCGTCGATCCGCGCCGTGTAGGCAGCGGTGTCGGCCATTCCATGCGCACGGCCGGCACGATGCGTCGATCGCGTGTTGAGCTCGCGCTCCAGCGGCCCCACGAAGGCCGCGAAGAAATCGAGAAACAGACCGTTGGCAGTCATGACAATACCACGAAGGTCATCCTGCACGAGCGTGCTGAAAATAATGGGCCGGATGCCCTCTTCCTCGGCTGCCCGGTTGATACGCCTGACAGCCTCCTGTGCCTTGTCAACGCTCGCTACAAATGGCAAAGTGACCGGTCGAAATTCCATGCCTTCAAACTGCGTCATGAGACTGTGCCCCATGGTTTCCGCAGTGACGCCTGTCTGGTCCGAAACGAAGAAAACGGTTCGACGACTCACAACGCGAGGCCCGTACGGTGAAGTGATGAAACCACAGTGTTTCACCGCCGTGTCCCTGGAGCAAGCGTCGTGCTCGTACGAGCAAATGCCAGTTGAGGAATACCTTTGAATACATACGTGATCCCTTTTGAACGTCTCGGCATGCACGATGTGGAGACCGTCGGTGGCAAGAATGCATCCCTGGGAGAGATGATCGGCTCGCTGGCCAACCTGGGGGTGCGCGTGCCCACCGGATTCGCCACCACGGCCCAGGCGTACCGGGACTTCCTGAAGGAAGGCGGCCTGAATGAGCGGATCAGGAACGAGCTCGCCAACCTCAACGTGGATGATGTCAGCACCCTCGCGGCGACCGGCGCCCGTATCCGCGGCTGGATCATGTCAACGCCCTTCCCGGCCACTTTGCAGAAGGCAGTGACTGAAGAGTTGCGCAAGATGAGCGGCGGCAAGGAGATTGCGGTAGCCGTGCGCTCTTCAGCAACAGCAGAAGATTTGCCGGAAGCCTCTTTTGCGGGACAGCAGGAGACGTTTCTCAACGTCCGCGGTGAAGAGAACGTATTGAAGGCGATGCACGAGGTGTTTGCGTCGCTGTTCAATGATCGTGCGATTTCCTATCGCGTGCACCAGAACTTCGATCACAACGCCGTTGCCTTGTCAGCCGGTGTCCAACACATGGTTCGCAGTGACCTGGGCGCGAGTGGTGTCATGTTCACGCTCGACACGGAGTCCGGTTTCCGTGATGTTGTTTTCATCACCGCCGCCTATGGGCTGGGCGAAACGGTCGTCCAGGGCGCGGTCAATCCCGATGAGTTTTACGTTTACAAGAAGGCGCTGAGCGCGGGCAAATTCCCCATCCTGCGGCGGAACCTCGGTGGCAAAGCCATCAAGATGATCTACGCGCCAGCCGGCTCCGCGGAGCGCGTCAAGACGGTGGATGTGCCGCAGGCCGAGCGGATGAAGTTCTGCATCACCGACGAGGACATCCTGGCACTGTCGCGCATGGCGCTGACCATCGAGAAGCACTACAAGACTCCGATGGACATCGAATGGGGCAAGGACGGCTCAACCGGTGACATCTTTATTCTCCAGGCGCGCCCGGAAACAGTTAAGAGCCGCGGGGGTCGCTCCATCCAGCGCTTCTCGTTGAAATCCCGCTCCAAGGTGTTGGTCGAGGGACGCAGCATCGGTCAACGCATCGGCTCGGGCCCCGTGCGCGTGATCAAGGACGTTTCCGAGATGGCACGCGTGCAGACCGGCGACGTGTTGGTGGCTGACATGACGGATCCGGACTGGGAGCCGGTCATGAAGCGCGCGTCGGCGATTGTAACCAATCGCGGTGGGCGCACCTGCCATGCGGCGATTATTGCCCGCGAGCTGGGGATTCCGGCCGTGGTCGGTTGTGGTAATGCCACGGAGAAAATCCGCGAGGGTCAGGAGGTGACCGTGTCCTGCGCCGAAGGCGACACCGGCTACGTCTACCAGGGCATGCTCGAGTTCGAGCAGAAGAGCATCGAGCTCGACTCGCTGCCGAAAATCGACGTCAAGATCATGATGAACGTGGGGAACCCGGACCGCGCGTTCGACTTTGCCAGCATTCCGCATCGCGGCGTGGGCCTGGCGCGCCTGGAATTCATCATCAATCGCATGATCGGCGTGCATCCGCGCGCCCTGCTCGAATTCGACAAGTTGGATAGTGAGCTGAAGGACCAGATCCGCACACAGATGGCCGGGTATTCCGACCCGGTGGGCTTCTACGTGGACAAGCTGGCGGAGGGGATCTCGCAAATTGCCGCGGCGTTTGCGCCGGAGCCGGTGATTGTGCGGTTGTCCGACTTCAAATCCAACGAGTATGCCAATCTGATTGGCGGGTCGTTGTATGAGCCGGACGAGGAGAACCCGATGTTGGGGTTCCGTGGCGCCTCACGCTACGTGGATGAAACCTTTCGGCCGTGCTTCGAGCTCGAGTGCCGTGCGCTGCTGAAGGTTCGCGAGACGATGGGCCTCACCAACGTCCAGGTGATGGTGCCGTTCGTGCGGACGCTGAAAGAAGCCAGGCAAGTGACCGAGCTGCTGGCTTTAAATGGCTTGAAGAGCGGAGTCAATGATCTCAAGGTGATCATGATGTGCGAGCTGCCGACCAACGCGCTGCTCGCTGATGAGTATCTGAATCACTTTGACGGTATGTCGATCGGCTCCAACGACATGACTCAGCTTGCGTTGGGACTGGATCGCGATTCGTCGATCGTGGCGAAGGCGTTTGATGAACGGGATGAGGCGGTCAAGATCCTGCTCGGCATGGCGATCTCAGCCTGCAAGCGGCGCAAGAAGTACGTCGGCATCTGCGGCCAGGGACCTTCCGATCATCCGGAGCTCGCTCGCTGGCTGCAGGAGCAGGGAATCGAGAGCATGTCACTCAATCCGGATACCGTGGTCGAGACGTGGATGTTCCTGGCCCAGAACCAGTCGGGCAAGAAGCCGGACGATCAGACGATCCTCTAGGCGTCCGACGTAGGGGCTTGGATGCGCCTGGCCGCTTTTGCGCGGTCAATTGCCGCGTTCGATCGAGAGGTCTCTGACGCTGGCATCGGAGGCCTCCCGATCGTTGTCATCGAATAGTTGAACTTCGATGTGCTCGATGGTTCGGGGGTCCAGGCAGCGGACATTCACGCTGTAACCATCCGGGTTTGACCGCGGCACGTAGAAGGATTTGATGCCACAGCGGCTGCAGAACAGGTGCCGCGCAGTCCCTGTGTTGAATTTGTACTCGGTGAGCTCATCCGCGCCCTGCAGCAGGTGAAAGCGGGAGCGCGGTACGATGAGATGCAGGTAGCCGCTCATTCTGCAGATCGAGCAGTTGCAATCGCTTGCGACGAGCTTCGCGGGTGCCTCAACTTCGAATGCAACAGCTCCGCAATGGCAACCGCCACTGTGGGTGACAAATTCATCGCTCATGTGACAGTTGCCCCCGTTAGAAACGGACACTGTTCCAGATCAACGTTGCCGCCGGAAATGATGATACCGACCTGCTGACCACTGCTGCCCAACTTCCCGGCCAGCAGAGCCGCGACCGCGACGGCCGATGATGGCTCGATGAGCAGCTTCAGGTCCTGCAGCATGATCCGCATCGCGTTCACGATTTCCTTCTCGGTCACGGTTACAACGTCATCCACGTGGCTTTGCAACAGTGCGAAATTCAGCTTGCCGATCGAGCCGCGCAGGCCGTCAGCGATCGTAGCCGGCGTGCTCACCGACAAGCGCTTGCCCTCGCGGAAGGATCGATAGGCATCGTCTGCCTTTTCGGGCTCGGCTGCAATGACCCGGCACTGCGGCGCCATGGCCTTCGCCGCCAACGCCGTCCCGCCGATCAGTCCACCACCGCCCACGGGCGTACAGACAACATCGAGATTGGGCTCTTCGGTGAGCAGCTCGAGGGTTGCAGTGCCCTGCCCCGCAATCACGCGCGCATCATCAAACGGATGCACGAGGTGAGCCCCCGTGCGTTGGATCACTTCCGCCAGCGCCGCTTCGCGGGCCGGCAGCCCGGGCTCGCAGAAAACCAACTCGGCCCCTGCCTCCTCGATGTTGGCGATTTTCGGGCGCGCGGAATCACGCGGCACGACAATGTAGGCATCCAGGCCACAGATCTTGGCTGCGAGGGCAACTGCAGTGCCGTGGTTGCCGGAGGAATGTGTTGCAACCGCACTGACGTCGCCTTTTATCGCGAGCGGCAGAATAGCGTTGAGGGCCCCTCGATATTTGAACGCGCCGCCGTGTTGAAGGTTTTCGCACTTGAACACGACGCGACGGTCTACCCGTTTGTCCATGGCTGGAGAGCTCATGACCGGCGTGCGCACGAGGCGCGAGCTGATGCGGTCTGCGGCGGCCGCGACGTCTGCGAAGGTGGGGACTTTAGTGGCGTCGGTTTGCATAGGGGTTAGCGCCCTTGGCGGTGATGTGGCGGGTTTGCGGTAGCCGGTTTGCGGTGGCCCGCTTGCTTTGGTCGGTCGCTACGGGCCGGCGTAGGCAGGGGCGAAGAGCTTCGCACGATAGTGCTTCAGCTCACGGATGGACTCGTGGATGTCATCATGTGCCAGATGTGTGCCCTGCTTCGAGAAGCTTTCAGTCACCCCTGGCGCCCAACGACGTGCCAGCTCCTTGAGCGTGCTCACGTCGAGATTGCGGTAGTGGAAAAAGCGTTCGAGCTTCGGCATGTGCCGCGCCAGAAACCGTCGGTCCTGGCAGATGCTATTACCACACATCGGCGAGGCGCCCGCCTTCACGTGGGGGGTCAGGAATTCGATGGTGCGAGCTTCTGCTTCCGCTTCGGTGATGGTGCTGGCGCGAACACGGGCGGCCAGTCCGGATGAGCCGTGCTGCTTCTGATTCCAGTCGTCCATCAGCGCGAGCACTTCCTCGGACTGATGAATCGCGAACACGGGGCCGTCGGCAATGACGACGAGCTCCTTATCCGTCACCACGGTGGCGATTTCAATGATGGAATCGGATTCGGGCTTGAGGCCCGTCATTTCGAGGTCGATCCAGATGAGATTGTCGCTGCTCGGCATGGATGCGCGCCACCGCGATTGCAGAAAGTTGAGCTGCAGTTTACCAGAGGCAGGAGCCTGTCTGGCTGATGGGCGCCGTCAAGAGGGTGCGACGCATGCGTCGCACGGGCGGCTGCGAGTGGCCGCCCTGGTCCGTCTGCGAACGCGCAACGCGCGTGAAGCAGACGGACCTCAGCGAGCAGATTTGGGCGATTCTTTCACGCACATAGTCGATACTATGTAAGTGAAAGAATCGCCCAAAGATGCCGCTGCGGGCCTGCCGCAGCAGGCGAACATCAGCCAGACAGGCTCCTGGGCTCCTGCCTGATGAATGACACCTTTAATGCTTTGGTTATCGCCACCTTCGGGCGCCACTTGCTGGTGCGCGACGCGGCCGCACGCGAGCTGAAGGCCCGGCCATTCGGGCGCAATCTCGTTATCGTGGCGGGTGACTCGGTTCTCTGCGAAGACGACGCGCGCACCAACGAGACACATGTTCTCGAGCTCCGTCCCCGCAGGAACGCCTTGTATCGATCCAACCTGCGCGGGGGTTCGGAGCCGGTTGTGGCCAATCTCTCGCAACTTCTGGTGGTCCTGGCGCCGAATCCGCGGCCGGATCTGTTTGTGCTGGATCGATATCTTGCGGCCGCGACCTCGGGTGGGATTGCGGCAACGCTCGTGTTGAACAAGAGCGATCTCGGAGTGGCTCCGGAGTTACAGAAGGAACTGGATGTTTATCAGGCGATCGGCTACGAGTGCCTCGCCGGCTCGACACGATCCGGCACTGGGATGGAGGGTGTGCTCGCAGCCTGTGCTCACCAGACGTCCGCTCTCGTGGGCCAGTCCGGGGTTGGAAAGTCCTCTTTGATCAGGCGCCTGGTTCCTTCAGCGGACGTGGAAGTTGGTGACCTGGTGCGTGAGGAGGAAGGTCGGCATACCACTACGGCCTCACGGTTGTTTGATCTCGCCGATGGCGGAAGCCTGATTGACTCACCCGGCGTTCGGGATTTCGCACCGGCAATTGACCGGCTCGACAGTGGACACCTGGGGTTTATTGAGGTGGCGCGCCTGGCGCCGGAATGCCGGTTCATGGATTGCCGGCACATGCGGGAGCCGGGGTGCGCGGTGATTGCAGCGTCCGAGGCGGGCACCATGCATCCGCGACGATATGAGAGCTATCGGCGGCTGCGGCGGTTGTTTGAGGAGTTGACGGAGGCGCGGGGACCGCAAAAGCGCCGGTGAGGCTACCGCGGGTTGCGGCCGCGCAGGCCCGTGCCGCGGATTTCGCCGTGCCGCGCGGTGTCCGGTTGCGGTATTAATCCGCGCGGGCGTATGGGCCTACCATTGCGCCAACAAAGCCGCCGGCCACATCGGTGCTCAGGATTGAGCCGTCCTCGTGTTCTTTCAGCGGTTTCCAACCCTTGGCGCCGGCGTCGTCGAAATAAAATGAGTAGTCACGTTCGTGGGCGGTGATTCGCAGTTGGATGCGCGTCGCTCTGCCGTCGACTTTGATTTGCTCCGCGGAGTCACTCAATTCCGCAGTGGCAACCGTTTCGGTTTGCTTGCCCGCGCGCTTTTCCAGAAATAGCTGTAGTTGGCCGGCGGTCTTGCGGCGGACGCCCAGGAAAAACCAGTAGTCCTGGTTTTGGAATGCGACCAGTCCGGCTGACACCTGTTGGCTGCCAGCCGGTGCCTCCAGCTCAGTGGTGGCGTCGAAGGTCAGATGTTGTTGGCGACGCGCCAGGAACGACATGTTCTGCTTGCCTTCCAACGGGACGTGCAGGGCATGGATTGTCAGCCAGCCTGGGCGTTGAGCCAGATCAGCCCAATCGGTAACGGGTGTCCGAACGTAGAGCCATTGTTGGCGCAGGACCGGGCTGTTGAATTCGTCGCGCCACGTAAAGTTGCCTGTTGTGGGAACGTGTGGGCCGGACGAGCCGGCGTTCTGTGCCGCCGAGGCTGTGGCTCCCGCGGGGGCCGCGCCCAGTGCGGGGGCCGCGCCCACCGCGGGAACTGCGCCTGCTGCGGGAGTTGCGCCTGCCGCCCGTGCCGTGGGTGCCACTGAGCCGTCGGCGGCGCCAGCGAACTTCGGCGCCTCGACCACGTACGGAATCGGCTTTCCCTGGGGCAGAATGACCGGCCAGCCATCATGCCACGTCACGGGGAGCATGAATGTTTCACGGCCCGTGTTGTAGTGAACCTGCTCAAAGGCACGGGATGCCAGAAACACGGCCCACCAGCTTCCATCTGGTGCTTCCACGAGATCAGCGTGGCCGGCATTGATGATGGGATCCGGCCGGTCTGCCGGCAGGTCCCGCTGAGTCAGTATGGGATTGCCTTGGTACGGTTTGAAAGGCCCCCATGGCGATTTCGAGCGCAACACAACTTCAGAGTGCTGGGTGCTGGTGCCCCCTTCGGCACACATCAGAATGTACCCGCCATCATGGCGATACATGTGAGGTCCCTCGATCCAGATCGGCTTCTTCGCCGGGTCAACGCCCCCGTTGACCAGCATCTTGCGCGGCCCCACCAACTTCCGCGTCGCCGTATCGAACTCCTGGATCCAGATCGCCCGGTGCCCTTCATACCTGGGCCCGCCCTCGGGTAATCCATTGTTGACCACGTAGGCCTTGCCGTCGTCATCAAAGAACAGTGAGGGATCGATGCCACCCTCGAGTGATGGCAATAGAATTGGATCGGACCAGGGACCCGCGGGGTTTTTGGCCACAAACACTTCATTGCCGCCCGCATCAACCGCGGTGGTGATGAGATAGAAAAGGCCTTTGTTATAACGAATGGTCGGCGCAAAAATGCCGCGCGACACATCCTTGTTGTCGAAATTCAGCTCGCGCGGGCGATCGATGACATTACCGATCTGGCGCCAGTGCACCAGATCCCGGCTTTCAAAGACCGGGATACCCGGGAAGAAGGTGAACGTGGAGTTGACCAGGTAGAACTTGCCATCCACCTGCGTGATGCTGGGATCTGGATAGAAGCCGGCGAGCACCGGATTGCGATATGTGCCAGGGCCGGCAGGTTGGTCGAAGACGGCGTCGTGGCCGTCGTACTGGAAGTATTTGAAATAGACCGATGGGTTGAGGGCCACCGTAGGAGTTGGCTTCGCTATTTGCGACGGCGCGGAGGGCGTCGATGCGGAGCGTATCTGTCTGAGGGAGGTTGGCGCGGCGGCGAGCGTCGACGCGGGCGCGGAGAACGTAAGTGGGGGAAGCGTCGGTGCTGGCGCTGGCGACAGCAGCTTTGTTTCGCCAGCGTGACTGGCGGAGGCCAATGCCAGGACCAACGAGCCGATGAGTACCCTCACCGGCGGCTCAAATGACTGACTGACGACCCGCCAGCGCGTGTGCAAGCGTGCCGCCATCGACATACTCCAACTCTCCACCGATGGGCACTCCATGCGCGATACGGCTGGCACGAATTCCCCGCCTGGTCGCGAGCTCGCCAAGAAAATGCGCGGTCGCTTCCCCTTCCACCGTCGGATTGGTTGCAAGAATCAACTCCCGGACGAGCCCTTCATTGAGAATCGCTTCGAGCTCACGGACACCGAGTTGCTCCGGGCCGATTCCATCGAGCGGCGACAAGTGCCCCATCAGGACGAAATATCGGCCCCGGTAACTTCCTGACTGCTCGATCGCAACGACATCCGCCGGCGACTCAACGACACACAACAATGCAGAGTCCCGGTGTGTCGCCGAACAGGTGGAACACAGCGGCTCTTCCGTGAGCATCCGGCAGCGGCCGCAGCGGACTACCGATGTTAATGCAACATCCAGTGCACTCGCTAACGCACGTGCTCCCGATCTGCCCTCCTGGAGCAGGTGAAACGCCATGCGTTGCGCCGTCTTGGGGCCAACACCAGGTAAGGCGCGCAGAGCGTCAATGAGCTGAGTCAGATGAGGGGAATGCTTCACTGGAGATCGGAATAATTTCGGCTCAGAAAGGCAGCTTCATTCCCGGCGGCAGTTGCATGCCGGCGGTCACGGCGGCCATCTTTTGCGAGATCTGGGCTTCCACCTTGTGGACTGCATCGTTGATTGCAGCGGCCACCAGGTCTTCGAGCATCTCACGGTCTTCACCCGAGACGGTCGGCTCAATGATGACCCGCTTCACTTCGTGCTTGCCGGTCATCAGCACTTTCACCATGCCACCGCCGGACTCGCCGGTGACTTCCAGGAGCGCGATCTCGGCCTGCACCTTCTGCATGTTGGCCTGCATCTGCTGAGCCTGTTTCATCATGTTGCCGATATTGCCGCGCATGGTTGGGCGCTCTCCTGAGAACTGAATAAACGATTACTTTACGGGACGAATGGTTTCGGGCAATAGCGTAGCGCCAAAGCGCTCCCGCAGCCCCTGTACGCCAGGGTCGGATTCGAACGCGCGGCGCGCGGCGTCGAGATCCTCCATGCTTGCGCGTTGATCAGCCTGTGCGGGTGTTTCGACGCCGCCCGAGGCTATTTCAAACTCCAGCCGGATCGGCTGGTTAAAGTGACGGGACAGGGCCTGCGCCAGCTTCTCTTCCTGGGAAGGCGTACGCATGTGCTTGTTCCGCGCATCCAACGCCAGGCGAATGACGCCGCCTTGACGGCCCACCATGTGGCAATTGCTCGCGAGCTGGCGGGCGGCGCCGCCTAGCTCCAGCCTGCTAATGAGGGTCGACCAGGGTTCTTCGGTGTCTGTGGCGGGTGTTTCAGCCCCCTTGGACATAGGGCTCATGGGGGGTGTGTCATTGGCAGCGGACGATCGGGCCGCGGCTACGTTTTCGGCAGCGACCCCTCCGCTAAATGCGGCATTCCCGTCGCGACTTGGCGTACCCGCGGCTCCTGCTCCGCCGGAGGATGGTCCCGCAGCGCCGCTCGTTCCGATACCGGACGTTCCGGGACCCGACGCTCCGCCACCGCCGGCACCTCGACCAACAAGGCCAGCTGCCGCCGCCCGGGCGGCTGCGGCGCCCGACAACGGCGCCGCGCCGGATGCAGCAGCCGCAGCGCCCAACGTTGTCCCAGCGCCAGATGCACCCACGCGTGAAATGCCGACACCTGATGCGCCCGCCGCACCAGCACCCAACGCCGCGGCACCTGATGAGCCCGCCGCGCCAGTACCGAACGCCCCGGTACCCGATGCGCCCGCCGCACCAGCACCCAACGCCGCAGCACCTGATGAGCCCGCCGCGCCAGCACCCAACGCGCCAGTACCCGGCGCGCCATCGCCAGCATCAACACCGACGCCCGACGCCCGCGTGCCGCCGGGACCACCCCGGCCTGCGCCGCCAGCGGCCGCAGCGGCGCGTGCGGCTGCAGCGCCACCTCCGAAGCCGGAAGCAGCGGCACCGCCGCCACCGGATCCGCCAGCGGAAGGACCACCACGCACCTGCTCCGCTTCGCCCAACGGGCGAAACGCGATCATCCGCAGCAACGTCATCTCAAATCCGGACCGCGGATCAGGCGCGAGCCCCAGGTCGCGGCGGCCAGTGATGGCCGTCTGGTAAAACAGCTGAACGTCTTCGGGTGCGATCGCCTTCGCGAGGCGCGTCAGCACCTCCGGGTCGTACAGCTCGTCTCCTTCGAAATCACTCAACGCCTGCTTCATGGCGATGCGAACAAACAGCGACGACAGCTCATCGAGTACCTGCGCGTAATCGGGCGCAAACTCCTCGAGCGAACGTGCGCAACTCAACAGCTCCGACACGTTCATCGTGCCCAGCAGCTCGGCCAGTCGCACCACGTGGTCGCGCGCGATCGTGCCCAGCATGGAACGCGCTTCTTCCTCGCCTGCCTTGCCATTACCGAACGCAATCAATTGATCGAGCAACGACAAGCCATCACGCATGCTGCCATCTGCCGCTTGCGCGACCAGCCGCAACCCGGCGGCCTCGAAGGGGATGTTCTCCTTCTCGAGGATCTCCTTCATCCGATCCGCAATGAGCGCGACCGGTAGCCGTTTCAAATTGAATTGCAGACACCGCGACAACACCGTGATGGGCAGCTTCTGCGGATCAGTCGTCGCCAGCAGAAACTTCACGTGAGGCGGCGGCTCTTCGAGCGTCTTCAGCAAGGCATTGAAAGAGTGCGTCGAGAGCATGTGCACTTCGTCGATGAGGTAGACCTTGTAGCGGCCTCTCGCCGGCGCGTACTGGACGTTGTCCAGCAGCTCGCGCGTGTCATCGACTTTGGTATTCGACGCCGCGTCGACCTCGACCAGGTCGACGAATCGTCCGGAATCAATTTCCCGGCATGCGCCGCAGGTTCCGCAGGGAGTCGCGGTAACGCCGACCTCGCAGTTGAGGCATTTGGCGAAAATGCGCGCGATGGTGGTCTTGCCGACACCGCGAGTGCCGGTAAACAGAAACGCGTGATGGACCCGTCCGGTCTCGAGCGCGTTCGTCAGCGCCCGACGCACATGCTCCTGTCCGACGAGCTCTGCAAATTTTTTGGGGCGCCATGTCCGCGCCAGCGCAGTGTAGGCCAATCTACCTTCTTCCCCGGCGCGCCAGCGCCGCTACGTCTTCAGGGTCCGCGCCCTGCGCGGATCCCCGTAGACCCCCGCGCGCAGCGCGTGGAGATGACCCGTATCAGCCGGAACTCCGGCACCCGACATCATCGCTGCCGCTGCTGCCTTCCGGCCCTGACGGGATTCACGACTGGTCGTCGCGGAGAAGCCGATACGGGCCACCACAACTGAAAAGGCGTGCAGTAACCGACCCCCGCCCTTCGCGGGGCCGGCGATCCTACCACGTATGCCGTACGCGGGGTCAGGCCAGCAAATGCCCAAATAAGGGACCAGCACTTTGGCCGGGGCCTTCGGCTCCGCCTTCGCCAGGGCCGCGACCCACCACCTGCCGCATCATCTGAAAACCCGCAATGAGCGTCAGCAATGTGCCAACATCACGCCAGTACATTGGGCCGCGAGCGTCCCACTCAAAGACCCGGCGATATTTTTTATGGTGGCGCTCGATCTGCTCACGAGCGATTTCGGCGCACGCTCGTTCGATGCCGAGCACAGCATGATCTGGAGTCCCTCCAACGGCGCATCGCCATGCTTAGTTATGCCAACGAGCGCCGCGGCGATTGCTTCGCCCGAAGCATCCGGCTTCACGATCTCCGGCGCCAGAGCGGTCGTGCGGCGGTCGTGGTGGCGCGATCTCGCGAACGCCCGCGCCGTCGTGGCCCGACCTGGCGAATGGCCTCCGTGCTGATTGAAGAATCGCTGCGCGCGTGGGCTGCGGCGTCTCCGCGCCGCACGGTTCGAGATGCGTCGACGGAGGATCAGGACCACAGCAAGTGGGATCGCGGATTGACGGCGGAAGGTCTCGTAGGCGAAGGCAACCAGCCGGCACGGCCGCAGGCGCGACGCCCTAAAGCCCTGCGCCGGGCAACCGCAGGCGCAATGCCTTAAAACCCTGCGAGGTGGCCGCGCATTCCTACACCGAGGCCGCCGCCGTACGCTCCTGCTACGAGGCCGCCGCCGTACGTTCCTGCTACGAAGCCGCCGCCGCGCACTCTTGTGAGGCCGAAGCACGGGCAGCCACGGCACTCGGGACAACGGCACTCGGGACAACGGCAGTCGCGGCAACGGCAGTCGCGGCAACGGCAGTCGCGGCAACGGCAGTCGCGGCAACGGCAGTCGTGGAAACGGCAGTAGTGGAAACGGCAGTCGTGGCCGCGG
>Ga0207703_10001314_pt1 | contig 22920 bp, 30 predicted proteins | sample KBSSwiS12_FD_184304 | JGI IMG/M metagenome (GOLD analysis project Ga0207703, IMG submission 184304) | Switchgrass rhizosphere microbial communities from Kellogg Biological Station, Michigan, USA - KBS Switchgrass S1-2 (SPAdes) (version 2) | ecosystem: Host-associated > Plants > Roots >...
CCGTCGGCGGCGCCGCTGTCTGGGTTGCGGCGCGCGGTTCACGACCTATGAACTGCACATCGACTCGGACGTGTTGTGGAGGATGAAAGAGAAGGAACGTGCGCGACTCTTGATCCTGCGTGCGCAGGCATCAGTCTCCAGTCCCGCGCCGCGGTAGCTAAGGGCTCGCCGCACTGTGAATGGTCCCCGCGCGACTGCAGGGGCTTCCTACCTATTTCTAGTTTTTGGTGGACGAGGGAGTGATCCTCCCCCGTCCTCGACCCTGGACCCTACGTGTGTTTGCGCGCGGTCGGCGGCGGCGGTTCGGGCACCGGATTGTCGGGATTCGCGCCGAGGCCTTCGAGCTGCGTCTTCAGCGTCGTCAGTTCCGCGTTGACGCTCTCCGCTTCAGACGCGGACAGGCCGCCGCTGATTTGCGCGATCAGCGCGGCGATGCGGGCCGCGATCGCGTTCGTGGCGGTGTTCATGGCGGCGATGAGATCCTGGATGTTGGAGGCGACGGTCATAAGCGAGACTCCTTGTTGGCGCAGAACCTCAAGAACAGTTTCGACGCGCTGCAGGCTCTGCGTGATCGCAGGCGCGTGGTCGAACGAGAGATACAAATCCCCGGCGACGTGCACGACGACGCCGGCGGACGGATCGATCGGCGCGGGCTGACGGTCGAGGTCGGTCGACATCGAGACGGTCATCGGGCTCCTCCGCTGATGCGGGCATTGTGCGCCGCGATCGCGGAAAAGTACACCGTGCCGGAAATCGCTGCGATGAGCGCGATCTTCGGATGACTCTCGTGGAGCTTCACTAAGCCCCAGGCGGTCGCCGCCGCGACGCCCATCTTGACGACGCCCGACGCCCAGGGCGTGTTGACGAATGGGGCGAACAAGGGATTCCCTTCCTGCCCGGTGCGACTCCCGATTGCGTACATCGTCGTGCTGAGGTCCGCGCCGCTTGCCGCAATGTAGGCGGCGATCGCGACGTGGGTGATCACGGCGTGCGGTTCGTCGTCGGCCGCGCGAGCTGTCGAAGGCACGAGCAGCGCCAGCACGACGAGGAACGCGGCCAACGTCACGCGCTGGCTGTTCAGTTCGAGGATCTTCCGTTCAACCTGAAAGACCTCGCCATCGTCCGCCCGGCCGCGAATCGTCACGACGTCCCCCACCGTCAAGATCGCGTGCGGGGCGGCCAGATACACCGCCTGGGTCGGGAGTCGGGTATACCGCGAGAACCGCCGCAGCATCCCCCAGCCGCCGCGACAGACCCACCAGAGCACGACGGCGGCCGCGAGTACTCGGAGCCACAGCCAGACGAGATCGAGAAGGGCCGCGTTCATGGTTTCCCCTGGAGCACACAGCCCCAATCCACCGGTTGTCGACGAATCCCGAAGAGACTCACCGATGCGTCGCAATTGATCAGCGCGGGCCGCGCCTTCAGCGTGGAGACTTCAGACTCGAGCGTTCCGATCCGTTGCAGGAGCTGCTCGAGCGTCGACGTCGGCACCCCACCGGGATCCCCTTTGTCGCCCTTGTCCCCTTTCGGGCCGATCGGTCCGGGCGGTCCCTGAATGGGCGAAGGGACGGGTTGAGGGGTCGGTGTCGGAATGGGCGCGCCTGGCTGAAATTGCGCCGGTTGATCCCCGAGCGACGGATCGAGGCTATCGACGCCCCGGAGCTTCCCCTCCCAATAGCGATTCCATCCCGCTCGGCAGATCCGGTCGCCGAACGCGCCGTAATGATTACTGACCGAGACCCAGTACATCCCGTCGTCGAGTCCGGAGCCGGGTTGCATCGAGGGTTCGCGGCCGTAGATCCCGATGAAGCTGGCCCGGTACGCGGCGATCATCGTGGCGTCGTCGAGCGCTGTGAGCGCGGGATGCGTCGCGAGGCAGTCGTTCGTTTGCGCGGCGACGGGCCGCGTCAGCAGGAGCAGCGCGACAACGACGATCGAGAGTTCGCGTTTCATGGGGTCCGTGCTTTCTGTGATTAGTGCACCTTGGTCTATGGCCACGACGTGCCGGCCAGGTCGGCGTGGTAGGCGGCGTAGTTCGCCGTCGCGATGGCGAAGTCGAACACCGGCTCGAGCAGCAGTCGGCCCCGATAGCCATACGTTCGGCCGGACACCGGATGGCGGACGATGTAGGTGTAATCCGTCGCGAGTTTGCCTTTGAACCACTTCATTTCGGGCCATCTGATTTCGTCGACCGACGAGTAGGTGCGATCGAAGATGACCTGCAGCATCTGCCCGCTCGCTAACGGCACTATGAAGTACGGTTTCGTGTAGCGCGGCCAGTCGTACGCCGCCAGGTTGTAGGGCGCCACGTTCGCGGGATCGAAGGCCAACACCGGCGACAGCTCATGTCGATACGACCCGCCGTAGACAAGGCCGGGATCATCCGGCGCGTTGCCCCGAATCCACTGTTCGGCGCCGGCCGGCCCGAGCTTGCCGACGAACCAGATCGCGCGGTCCAGCATGGCCGCCGTGTAGTTCGCCTGAAACCGCATCATCCACGTGCCGTAGGGGTTGGTGAACTTGCTCGCGTCCATCGGCGTGATGGTCGAGGCAAAATCGATCTTGTTCGGCGCCGACACCGTGAACGTGTCCGAGTACGCCGCGTTCCAGCGCTCATCGAACGCGTTCCGGTGCAGGGTGACCTGCTCCGCCGTGGCCCGCACGGTCGAGAAGGCGCCAAAACGGGGCGTGAAGAAGGTCCCGAAGTTGCCGGTCTTGCTGAAATCGCTGCCCGTCGAGACCGCAGAGAGAATGTGCTCGGCGTCGAGCAACGCCCGATTGGCGCTCACGGCGTTCGCGGACGGCAACAACACGTGGGTCAGCGACGAGATGCCGTTCATACACTTCGTTTGATCCGTCCCGCCCGTCGGCTGCGATCCTTCGTTGCCACGAATGTCGAGGACGAGATCGCCGATCGTCACATGCTGCGACGCGCACGGCGCAATGATCCCCGCCGACGTCGGCACGCTGACGACGCTCACGACGACCAGACCGGCGAGACCGAGCAGCGCGACACGGGACAGCATTTTCATTGGGGCCTCAAGGTAATCAGGGAATGACGACGACCACGGTGGCTTTGACGCCGGGCTCAAGCGCCAGCAACGTGATGCTGGCGGCCGACGGATCGAGGCGCAGGGTCTGGCCGACGAGCAGCGTCGGGTTGTCGCGTTTCGACGACAACGGGGTCATGTCGAGCGAGTGGTCGCCCAGGCGCAGCAGCAGGCCGAGTTCAAGGCCGATCGGTAGGCTCGCATCGAGGCCGATCCGCTGCCGCCACTCGGCATAGAAAGTGCGGAAGGTCGGGAAGACGCCGCCGGTGCTGATATGGATCTCGGCGTACATCGGCCCGTCGACCAAGCGCTCCATCGGCGCGAGCTCGAAGATGTGGGTGCCGGACGATTGCACTAGGACCCGGTTGGCGTCCGTCAGAAAGCCGAGGCGACGCTTGATCTGCGCGGGCGAGTGGAAGAACAGGCCCGTCGCCACCGGATCGCCGCCGACGCCGACATAGGGCCGCCACGGCGCACAGGTGGCCGAGATGGTGACGGGCGCGCCCGCCGCGTCTTTGCACTGCTCAAAGCCGTACCACGGGAAGCCGGTCGACAGTTCGAGCTTCCACAGCCCGTAGACGGTCGAGAGCTTGGCGCCCTGGTTCTGCACGTAGGCGCGACTGCCCCACTGAATGATCTGGTCGCCCGGGCACGGCGGGAACAGCCACTGCATCGTCACGTCGGTCGGCACATGCGCGGCGATCACGGCACTGACCGCGGCGCCGATGGCCGGGTCGCGCGGATCCCAGAGACAGCCCGCGGGTGATCCCGCCGGGCGCGGCAACACGTACGGGCCGTAGACGCCGGCGATGTCCATCGTCCGCGCGCCGTTCGAGTTTTCCGCCCAGTGCGCGGCGACGCGGGCGAAGTAGTCGCGACTGGCGACGACGGGGTCGCCCAGGAACGTGACCGGCTGCAGCGCGCCGTACTTGTCGCGGGTGACGTTGCCCTCGAAGTTGTACAGGACGACCGCGAGCCTGTCGTGGCGCACCGGCGGGAGTTGGGCGTGCACGGGGACCGACGTGGCCAGCAGCAGCACGACGAGGAGCCCGGCGAGTCGAGCGCGACACACTCTCATAGGAATGCCCTTCGTTTACGTGTAGTGGGTCAGACTCAGTTGCAGGTTCACGCACCCAAAATTGAGCCAGCCGTGAATCGCGAGGCTCGTCCAGCGCACGTCAAGCAGATGCAGCGCCACGCCGACTTCCCAGATGCGGACGTGATAATGGCCACGCAGCCGCACCCGCCACGCGCGCCAGAGGATCACGACGCGTCTCCCGTGGTCCGACGCGTGAGTCGCAGTGCGCCCGCGTCCTCGCTCCGCGGTCGATCCTGTCCGGGCGCAGAGTCGCTCCTGGTCCGACGCGCGCGGACATGGACTTTCAGATCGTCGTGCCGGAGTTGCCACCGTCGCACAAACAGGTCTTGGAGGATGTCCCGCAGTTCCGCGATCTGGTCTTCGCGGAGATGGAGTTCGTCGAGCTTCGCCGTGATCGTGATGTCGAGGCGCGTCTCGGTCACGGCGTCTTCTTCCGCGCCGCCTCCGCCGCCGTGGCTTTGAGGAGGTCGATCGCTGTTTCCACCGCCGTCGCTTTCAGCGCCTCGGCCGCCGCCAGGGGCGCCGCATCGAGACGGGCGATCACCGCCTGGAGGGCGTGAATCTCCTCCTTCGCCGCGGCCAGTTCCGCCTTCACCGCGCTCAGATTGCTGTTGGTCAGGTCATGGATCTCGGCCGTTTTGCCCGCGAGCACATCGGCTTTATTGCCGTTGATCTTGCTCTGGCGCCACGCCGCGAGCGCCGCGACCGTGGGCGCGACCGCGCCACTCACCGCAATCACGACGGCGATGATCACCGCATCGCTGATCACAAGCCCCGCCGCACGGGCGGCCCTCGATACGTCCACGTCCACGCGTGAAAATTCAATCGCATACGTTCTCCTTCGTTCGATCAGTTCACCAGCTCGGTCGTGGTTTCCATGCCCGTCAGCGTGTTGCTCGCGCTGTTGGTGCCCCAGGTCGCCGTCAACGTCAGCGCCGTCGCGGCCGTCAGATCCACGGTCGCCGCCGCCGGGGCCGCGCCGCCCGCCACGCCCATCAGCCCGACCGCGGCCGCGCCGGTCGCACTGCCCACCGTCGGGGCGATCCCGGAGCCGACGATCGCGGTGCCCATCGCCAGGATGGTGCCGGTGGCCCCGGCCGTGCGGACGGTCAGGAGGATCTCGACTTCCCAGAGCGCGTTGGTGATGCCGGAGGCCGCGACGATGGCATCCGACTTACACAGCAGGACGCCGCCGGTGGCCGAGCCCCAGCGCAACCCGAAGACGGTCGTCGGGGCGCTCGTCGTGCTGTATTTCCCCCAGGCTGTGATCCGGTAGGTGCGCCCTTCCTGATTGATCTCCTCGGTCGGGACCGAGCGCGCCGGAAAGATCGCGGTTTCGGTCGTCGAGCTCGCGATCGCCGTGCCGTTCGCGGTCGTCCACGAGACCGGCGTGACAAAACGTGATTGCCCCATAGCTGTGCTCCTAAAAAAGTCCGGGACTGCCCGGCGCGCCCGGCTCGTCGAGTGACGCCCCGTCGCCCGCGCCGCCCAGACGGATGACCCGATCCACCGCGCCCGCGGTCATTAAGTCGTCGATGTCGTAGCCTTCAAAATCCACCGTGGCGTTTTGGTTCAACGTCTGCCGTTGGATCCAGACGTAGCGATCCGCGTAGCCGAGCGAGCCGTCGCCGTTGTAGTGCGTGAGCCGGATCACGTCGAGCACGTTCGCGTGCAACCCGCAGAGCGATTCCCGCCACTTGATCAGGCGTCGCGCGGAGAGGTGGCTGGCGTCCTGGACCACGCCGTCCGCATCGACGCGGATGCCCGATCGAAAAAAGAGCCGCTCGTTCGCCAGCGTGAAGGCCAGCTCGTCATCGGCGATCAGGTCGTAGGTTTCCGCGGCGCCGCGGCGATACGTGAACCGCGTCCCGCCCGCGATCGATCCGATTTGGCTGTGGCCGTCGTGCGTCGTGGTCCGGAGGTTCTGATCCCACGCGAACTCGAGATTGTTAGCGAGGAGATCCGGCAGGACGGCCGCCGTCAGCGGCGTACTGCTCAGCGTGTGGTCGCGATGCGTGACACGGCGCGCGTCGGCGTGACTGTCGGTCCGGAGGTCGAGGGTCTTCAGGAAATACTGCTGAAACTCGTTGACCCCGAGCGAGCTGTGCGTCTGCACGCAGAACTGCGCGAGCACCGATCGGATCGCCTGCCGGGTCCCGTTCGCGCCCAACACCCACGCCCCGGGCGCGCCCGTCGCCAGGTAACAGCCCGCCCACACCGCCTGCGCCGTCGCCCAGCTCGCCGCATCGAACCGATCGATCCACTCGCCCGAGCCCGGCGAGAATTCGAACTGCAGCGTCGTTTCATCAAACCAGGCGCCGGTCTGCCAGTCGCCGAGGAAAAAGTTCGCCATCGCGATCAGGAACTGATCGTGCAGGTCGGTCACTTCCCCGCCGGTGCCGTCGCCGTTCACGCAGAACCCGTGGGTGTCGACGAAGAACCCGAGCGAGCCCGCCGCGAATTGATCGCCGAGCGTGTCGTCGAAGAACACCAGCGTGTAGGTCCGCCCGTTCAGGATCGTGTAGAGCGCCGCGCCGGTGGGATTCACCGTCGCCCAGCCGGTCTGTCCCGGGCCCCAGGCGTTCGTCCCCCAGGTCACGGCGACGGGCACCGGACTCGTCGTGTCGTACATCTCGACGATGCCGAGGTGGTTCGCGTGGCCACTGACGATCCCGCAGTGCCGCAGCACGCTATCGAGGCACATCTGTTTGCCGGCGTAGATGACCGGGACGCGGCCTTTGCCGGTCTCGATGTGCGTCCCGGCGACGATCGGCACGGCCAAAAATCCGAGCCCGCCCGTGTCGTTCTGGATGAAGCCGAAGCCCGGGAAGTCGGGATAGATCAGCCGCTGCGGAATCATCGTTTCGTCTTGCAGGATCCCGTAGTCGGCGCCGAGGATGTCGCGGCCGGTGGTCGTCACCGTCAGCGCGGCCGACAACTCGTCGAGCGTCAGGCGCCCTTGGGCCACCAGGCGCGGCCGGCTCATCGTCGCGCGCCAGGTCGGCGACACGAGGTAATCGCTGAACTCGCTGGCGAAGAGCGACCGTTGATGGGACGCGATGAACGTCCGGATCGCGTGATCGGTATCGGCCAACGTCGCCGGCGTCGTCTGGGCTTCGAAGGCCCCCGTCAACCAATGCGACGCGGCTTTCACGCTCGGCCCCCACTGCAGGAGGCGCGCGGGCTTGTAGTCGCTCCCGAGGTACGCGTGATCGCGCAACGCGACGGTGGCGGACGCGAACGTGTCGCCGCCGGAGGCGGGGTCGTAGTTGTCGAATAGCGTCCGGATGATCCGGATCAGGATCGGCGTCTTGATCAGGCAGGGGTCTTCATAGTCGTCGTCGGGGATCGGCGGGATCGACCGCTGCGGCACGAGGCTGGCCACCATCCGCCATTCGTCGATCGTCCCACTCCAATACCCGGCGTTTGGATAGAACCCGGAGAGCGCGTAGTTGCCGGGCGCGGCGTACGGCCGGTCGAGCGGGCCGCTGGCCACGAGCGTCCGGCCGATGTAGAGGGCGCCGACCCGGTGATCGATCACGGCGGTGACCCAGTACGAGGCGCCGTTGACGAGCAACCCGTTCGCGGTATCGAAATACTGCCCCGAGGCGCCCGAGCTGTACAGCCGCAGGCCACCGCCGGGCGTGATCGCGAGAAAGTACCCCGCCTCGGCAAAGTATTGATTGTCGGTGAGGGCCAGGAAGCCCGAGCCGATGTCGGTCGGGATGGTAAAGGCGATCTGAATCGTGACCTGTTCGTTGTCGTTCGGGGCGGCGGAGTAGTCGAGGACGTCGGGCGATACGACGAGCCCGTTGTTGCCCGCGCTCCCCGTGAACGACAACCCGCGGCCGAACTGCGACGCCACGGAGGCCGCGTCGGTATGGTCTCCGAGCCGGAACGCGCACGTTTGCACGGACCCCACCACGGAATTCACGACGGTGGCCGTGGCGGCGTTGTCGTGGCAATGGAACACGAACCCAGTCGCGGACAGCGACGGCCCGGGGATCGTCGCCGGGGTCAGGTACTCGGACCACAAGGTGGGCTTGGCCGCGAGCGTGGCCACGACGCCGGCGTCGCCCCACTTCCGCACAAAGGTCGGCTGTAACGGCGAGCACCCCACCCACGCGGAGACTTCCCCGGTCGTGAAATCGTGCAGCTCGATCTCGAATTGCAGCAGCGCGCCGGTCAGTCGGTCGTAGTACGCGAGGTCGTCGCTCGTCTGACACTGCCCGCCGTTGGCGACGCTCTTGAACCGCGCATCGGTGACGTGATCGAGGCAGGGATAGGGCGTGTACCCGCCGTAGTCGGTCACCAGCACGATCTCCGAATGGGCCCAGCTCACGTTAGGTCCACTCCGGCAACCCGCTGGTCACCGTCTCGAAGCCGAAGGTCACTTCGGAGAGGCCCGGGCCTTTGGGTTTGTACACGACGTCGAGATTCGCCACGCTCGAGCCGCCCTCGCTCTGCGGCGGGATGTAGCCGATCAGCGCCTCGTTCACGGCGGTGTCGAGGATGAGCGTCGAGAGATTGGCCGAGCCGCCGCACGCTTCGAACCACGCATCGAGCAGCGCCAGATCGGTGTCGGGCACGACTACGCGACACGTGAGACTCCGGCGGTAGCCGAGGAGGTCGTACGCCCACCGGTGCCCGAAGTCCGTCCGATGGACGATCGCGCCCTGGCGCCGCTGGTATTTCGGGACGGCGCGAATCCCCGAGGTGAGGGTGACGCCCGTGCGATAGCAGAGCAGCTTCGCCGCCGGCGCGACGACGTCGGTGGGGACCGAGAGCTTCCCGTAGCGCTTCCCCGCCGCGCTGTAGCCCGAGACCGCCGCCAAGGCTTTGAAGACTGGGACCGTGAAGCTGTTCGCGCGCTTGGCCGCAATCGTGATCGCCGCGTCCATGTCCGAGGTGGCGGTCGTCGCGCCCATCTTGAAGCGCACATTCAACGCGGCCGTGAAGCCGTGCCAGGCCACGACGTAATCGATCCGGGTCGCCGTCGCAAAGTCGAGGAGCCAGTCCCCGGAAAAACTCGTCACCATCGCCGGCTGCGTCTCGACGTCGCCGCTCGAGAAGTCGCACAAGCGCGCAGCGGGGTATGCGGTATCGACCGTGCCGCTCGAGACGGAGACCGTCGCGAGGTGGCCGACCTCCTGGGCCGGCGACAGGATCAGGGACCCCGCCATTTAGCTGGCCACCCGACGCGCGATCGTTTCAATGTCCGTGCGACAGTCGCGGCGATTGTCGACGAGGGCTTTGTGGATCTCGGGGAGGATGTGCGTGTCGAAGGCCTCGCGCATCCCGCGTTCGTCGATCGTGTCGATGTTGAAGACGAGACTGACGGATCCTTCGTGCACGACGATCGCGCCCGCCGATCCCCCGCCCGATTCATAGGCCCGGTTCTGCGCCACGCTCAACACCCGTTCCCCAGGGGTGAGCATCGCGGGCACGGTATCGAATCCGCGCGGGCGGAAGCGCAACACGTTCCCGCCGCCGGCGAAGTACTGGATCCCCTGCGCGGTGACGCGGCCGCCCATCGACGCGTAGACGGATTCCGTCTGTTGCTCCCCGAGCCAGGCCCCGCTCGGAGGATTCGGGAGGTCGTAGAGGACGTTGATGTGCTTCTCGTTGGGGATCTTGATGATGGCGTTGTCGACCCAGCCCAGCGCCATTAGGACTTTGTCGAGCGCCGTGACGATGCGATCAAAGCCCTGCGTCATCGTCTCGGACCAGGTAATACCCGAGAGACCGAGGTCGGTGATCGCGTTGCCGTTCTCGTCGAGCAGCTTGCCCGCGGCCGCCATCTGCTCGAGCATGGGTTTCATTTCGCGCGGGACTTCGGTCCCGGTCTTCAGCGCGGATTTGATGAACGCATTGATGTCGTCGCCCATCCGATCGATCACCACGGACGCATCGGCGCCGGCGCCGACGAGGAGCCGGAAGCTGTTCTCGAGCGACAGGGCCTGTTTCGTCAGTTCCTGTTTCTGGAACGCCGGCCCCATGTCCTCGAGGGTCAGCTTGTACTTCGTCATCGCCGCGTCGAGATCGGATTGATCCTGCGCGGCCTCCTGGAGCGCAACGTTCAGCTTGGCGAGATCGTCCGGCAGTTTCTCGACATCGTCGCGGGTGTGGCGCGTGGCTTGTTCCAGATCCCACATCGCCTGCGCGCCCGTGCGCCCGGTCGCTTCGTACGCGGCCGTGACCTGCTGGACCATCTTCGCCCACGCATCCCCACCGGCCTGGAGTCGTGCCGTGCCGCTGGCGACGGTGTCGAACATCCCGGCCGTCGCGCGTTTGAAGGCATTGAATTGATCGCGGGCGTTCTTCTCGTCGTCGGGCACTTTGAGCGCGCCCACGACGGCCCCGACGCCGGCGCCGACGGCCGTCCCCCAGCCTGGGAGGATCGCTGAGCCGAGCGCCGCGCCCTGGCCGGCGTAGTTCGCGATGTTACTGCCGCGCGATCCTGGCGTCGCGAAGCCAGAGGCGATCGCGATCCCGGCCTGAATCTCGGCCGCGATCTTGTCCGCCGTCGTCTTCGCCTCTTTGAACTTCGTGATGAAGAATCCGAGCGAGGAGACGGCGTCCCCCAGGGATCCACCGATCTGTCGGCCGAGGTGCTCGAAGGCGCGGCCGAGCTCGTCGACGGGCGTTTTCGTCTTCGTCAGGCCCTGGCCGATGTCGTTCATCGTGGGCTTGATCTGCAGGCCCATCTTCGTGACGGCGTCGCCGACCCCGATGACGTCGTGCTCGAGCTCGCGAAGCTTCGTGCCCCAGAGCGCCAGGACCCCCTCCATGTTCGTCGCGAGGAGGTCGTTCAGTTTGATGATCGGGATTTTCTCGCCGAGGCTCTCGAGCGCGTCGCCGAGCGCCAGGGTCTTCAATTCGAACTGTTTGGCGGACCCCTCCACGAGGTCGAGTGACTCGCGCATCACTTTGATCCCGTCGACGAATTTCCCCACGGCCACGACCGAGACGCGCAACTTCGTCGCGATCTCCTCGTTCGACAAGCCGAGGGCTCTATAACTGAGGACCGCGATCTGATTCGCGTCGCTGAGCTTGCCGACGTCCCGCGTGGCGTCGGCGATCTTCTGATTGACCGCGGCGAGCCGGTCCTGGAATTCGATCGCGGCGTGCAGGGCTTTCGTTTCGGCGGGCGTGAGGTCGGCGTTATAGGCCCGCGCGAGCGCCAGCACGGCGTCGACGGACGACGGCGCGACGGACTGGAGTGGCTGCGCGAGCGCGGTCAGGGGAATGTCGAGCCCGCCCATTTGGCGCCGGGCCATCGCCTCATCGATTGTCGGCGAGGCATTCGCAAACGCCTCGTCCCGTGACGCGCGCGCGGCCAGGACCCCGCCGATCGCGTTCCCGGCGATCCCTTTCGCGTTGCGCCAGTACCGGACCCACGCATCGCCGGCGTCGTCAAGCGCCTTCACGGCCTCGCGGCTCATCACGACCGTCGAATTCTTCAAGCCGTCGACATCCGCGATGAGGGACGGCAGGATCTCGGCTCCACTCCGCCCGAACAACTCCATCGCGATCCGCGTGCGCTCGGCCGGATCCTGAATCTCTTTGATCGCCCGCGCGATCGTCAGAAATTGCTCGTCGGGCGCCTGGGCCTTGATGTCGGTGATCGAGACGCCGATCCGCGTCATGGCGTTGACGACGTCCGGCGTGCCTTCGACGAGGCGGTTCTGGAACTTGTTGACCGACGCGGCCAGCTCCTCGATCGTGTTGCCGGAAGGTTCTGCAATCGCGCGCAAGCGCTGGAGCGCCTCGGTCCCGATGCCGGTCCGATCGCTCATCTTCGTCAGGACATCCGCGTCCTCGAGGATCGCCTTCCCGAACGCGATCACGCTGCCCACGCTGAGGCTGACCCCAAAGCTCGCGAGGAGGGTCGTCACCTTCGTCAGCGAGGCGGACATCCCCCCCATCGGCGCCTCGACCGCCTTGGTCGCGTCGCCCATCGCCCGCAACTTGTCCGCGGTCTGTTGCAGGAGCGGCGGGATCGGCTGGCTCGAGGCCCTGAGCTGCAGGAGCGCGGCGTCGAGGGTCTTCAGATTTTTCGCGGCGTCCGCGGCCGTCAACGTGCTCGCGCCGATCTGCTGAATCGCGGCGGTGATGTTGTGCGCGTTCTGGATGAGGTTGGCGCTGTTGGTGGCCCACGTCGCCGCCATCTTCGCGACGGAGGGCCCGAGGGCTTCGATCTGCGCGCGGCCGTCGGCGAGGTTGCGCTTGAGCTCGTCGACGTTCGCCGCGATCCGAATGACCATCGAGGGCGCGGCCATCTAGCGCCCCACCGCGTCGAGAAAGGCTTGAATGCGGTCCGTGAGTCGATGGAGGTGGGCTTGGTTTTCGAGCGCCGCCGACGAGAAAAAGAACGGGCGCGCGTGCATGAACCGCGTCCCGACTTCGAGGTAGATGTCGACGGGGTCCGGCTGATTCCCGGCGCGATAGGCCATGACGATGTAGCCCATCCCGTCGCGCGTCAGTTCCCAGTGGATGCCGGATTCCGTCTTGCCCGTGGCCCGGGCGACGCGCCGCTCCGCTTCGGCGACGATCCGCGCCGCCGTGTCCCGGCCGACTTCCTTCGCGACAAAGTCCACCGACGGCCCGAGCCGATCCAACAACGCGAGGACCTCGCGCGCGTCGACGGTCGCCGTGAACATCGCCTCAGCCATCGGCGTCGTCGTCCTCCTCGTGCATCTCGCGATGCGCCAGATCGAATTCGATCGCTTTCACTAGGTCGAAGAGCGGCGTCTGTGGAAGCCGTTTCCGTGCGTCCGCGGTGTCGGCCGCGTCCGTCATGGCCTTGGCCTGGTCGTAGGCCCGGGCTTCCAGAATCTCCTCGAGCAGGCCCGCCGGCGCCCGCAACCATTCGCGGTACGCCTCAGACGGCAAACATTGAAACGCCTCACTCAGCGCCCCGATCCAGTGTGCGAACGGGCGCGGCCCCTCCCCGTCAAGCGACTGGTGGAGCCGCGTCAGTCTCTTTTTGGGTCGCCTTCGCTGCCTCCTCCGTCAGAAACAGGGCGGGTTTCGTCAGCCGCATCACTTCCGTCGCGAACCAGTGCACCGCCTCTTCGTCAAGATCGTCGATCGCCGGAATCCGCAGCACCGTCACGTCGCGACTGTCCGCGGTTTTTTCCACGACCGCGACGAGCTCGAGCGGCTTCCCCACGCTCCAGGCCTTGATCCCGCTGTAGAGCAGCGAGTACGGGTCGTAGCCGTTCAAGGGATCCGCCTGGACCTCCGCGATCGCTTTGGCTGTATCGGCGGCATCCCGCTCGAAGAGCGTTTGAATGTCTTTCTGGACCTTGGCCCCGCCGCGGCCTTGCACCTCCGCGATCATCGAATTGAACGAGGCTTTCTGGGCGCGCACGAGTTGCCGGCCGTTCAGCTTTTGCAGCGTGACGGTGTGCGGCGGATCGAACGGAATGTCGAGGGTGACCTGCGTGTCGGACGCGAACATGCTCATCGAGGACTCCAGCGTGAAGGCGACGCGCGGGCCGACCCGAATCGGCCGACCGGCGCGCGCGTTGGACGGTGAACGGAACGGCGGTCTACGACCAGGCCGCGAGGCCCGCCTGCTTGACCATCGCTTTGTAGCCGGTGAGCCGGCCGTCGGTCATGACGACTTCATAGCTGACGAGCCGCGTTTCGACGCTCATCGACTTGCTGTCGCCGGGCACGATCGTCAGCGTGCGCGTCGAGCCGTTCGGATCGCTGTCGGGGGCGCCGAAGACGACATGCGGGCCCGTGGTCGCGGACGTGTCCCAGTTGCCGGCGATTTCGATGTCGGCGAACCGCTGCTTGCCGACGGGCGTGTTCGATTCGTACGCCTGGCCGAAGGGGCTGTTCTCTTCGTTGATCTGCTCGATCTTGATCCCGCCGATCGAGAGGACGTGCGACGTCACCACGCGCAACGATCCGCCGGGGCCATCGTCGTAACTGATGGCGACGGACGCCGATCCGTATTTGCCTGCCATGTGTCTCTCCCTACCGCACCGCTGCCGGCGCCTCTACGTGTTCCCGCGGCGCCCGCGTGGCGCGTGTCACAATCCACTGCTCGAGCACCCGCCGCAGCGCCACCGCTTGCCGGAGCGTCGCCTGGGCGCAGTCCCGTTCGATCGGGTCCCTGGTCGTCATCTGCGCGCGCGCGGCCAACTCCACGCGGTTGACCTCGACGGTCCGGATCGCGAGCTCCTGGTCCGTCATCCCCTCAGTTCCGCGCGACCCCGGCAAACACCGTGATCGAACCGCTCCCCGTCACATCCCCGTCGAACGAGACGTACCGATCGACCACGCCGGCGACGGTCGCGCGTTCCTTGCCGGGCGCCGACGTCACGTTCGCGAAGCTGATCAGATCCGCGTAGGTCGTGTCGTCAGCCGAGTCGCGGAGCTTGCCGACAAACCCCGTGAAGCCAGAGAGCGCCGTGACCTGCTGATACCCGACGGCGCCGGCGGACGAATTCGCGCGCACAAACGAGCCGCCGGTCCCGGCCGCGCCGGCGGAGGTATCGACCGCCACCGAAAACGTCGTCGTCGAGATCACGGTGACCGTGCGTTCGCCGTTGATCGTGGGCGAGCTCGTCGCCACGCCGCTGATGAGGATGATGTCGTTCGTCGTCAGCCCATGCGGCACCGGCGTCGTCACGACCGAGGCGGCCGCCATCGAATTCGAGGTGATCGGGATGACGCGTTGCGACGGATCGAGCGTGTAGTCCGTGACCGTGCCGAGGCTCTTCGTGTTCCAGTCCGCGGTTTTGGCCGCGAGCGGTTGCACGATCAACCCGCGATCGATCGTGCCGGTGAAGATGTAGGTGATGTTGGCTTTCGTCAGCTTCGAGTCTTCACCCAGGACTTCGTACGCGCTCGCGAAGAGCCCCTGAATCCCGACGAAGAGCGCGCCGATCGTCTGCCCCATCACGCCGAGACAGGCAATTCGCGGCGTCGCTTGCGGCGTCGTCGGCGTGCCCGCGGCCATGAGCGCGTGGATCCCGTTGGTCTGCGTATCGAAAAACCCGCCGCCCTGCGTGAGCGTGGTCCGGGACTTCCCGACCGGCGACGACGCTTCGTAGTTGTCGCCCAGGCCGGAGGTGTCTTCGGTGAGCTGCTCATGCTTCAGCGACAGCGTTTTCAGCTTCGCGAGCAGGAGGTTGTAGCCGTCGATCAAGAGAATGGCGGACGCGCCGCCGTATTTCGCCATCAGGCGTCCTTCTTCCGCTTCTGCGGCGCCGGCGCGCGTTCAATCTTGCCGCTCGCCAGCAGGCGCGCGAGGGCGTCACTGACCGTGCCGCCGGAGGTCGCCGCGGAGACGTGATCACAGAGCTCGCCGACGTCGGCGATCGTGTGGTTGTCCGCGTCGCTCAACCGTCGGAGCGCCACGAAGTCTTTCCCTTTCAACTCAGTCATGCCAGACCTCGTCCGTCCATGCGTGCCCGCACTGGCCGCACACCGGATGCCGCGCGCCAAACCCGCCCGACGCCACGCGCTGATCAGGCCCGCTGCCGCACCCGGGACACGTCCGATCCTCGACCTGGCGCCTCGAGGCGGGTCGGCCCTGCGGATCCACCAGGGCCGCCGCGCGATCGAGGCCCTCTGCGTTCACGACAACTCCACGTAGAGCCGAAAGAGCCCGACGAGCTCCTTCACCTTCACGCCCGCGATGACCTCGTCACCGAGCGGGATCGTGTCGTCGTGAAAGATCGCCCAGCTCCCGTACCCGGTGACCGTCGGCGGATCCTTCAAGAGCTCGATCACTTTCCCCATGACGCCTTGCGCTTCCGAGAAGCCCTGAAACACGCTGAACACATGCACGCGCAGATCGATCTGCGGCAAGGTCCCCAGCCCAGGCTTGGTCCCGAACCCGCCCTGGCGGTCTTCCTGGACCTCGAAGAGCACGAACGGATACCCGGTGCGCTGCGCCACGTCATCACACACGCCGCCGGGTGCCAGGACCGTCAACGCCGCCACATTCAACGCGGCATAGACCCCCGCCGACACGGGCGACAGCGCGGAATAGCTCGTCACGCCTGGCCTTCACTACAGACCAGGTGGAGCTCGCGGCGCCGATCGGTCGGGTCGAACAGCGCTTCGATGTTCACGACCCGCGTCCCCACATAGATCCGGTCCTTCACGCTCACGTCCGTCCGGAACCAGATTTCCCACACACTCGACAACACCGCCGTGACTTGCGCAGCCCGGAGCGCTTCGGTGGCCGTCAACGGCCGTTCGTGCGCCCAGACCGTACACCGCGGCGTGAAAGTCACGGTGTGCCCGCCCTGGCCATCCGCCACGGCGAGCTGGGACTTGATCGCGATGCGTTGCCGTTTCGGGCCAATCGCCACCTTAGAAACTCTTGAACGGCCACAACAGCGCATCGACGCCGATCGGCACCATCGAGGGGCTCGCCTGATTCAGGACGGCGCCTTCCCGGTTCAGCCACCAATGCCCGATCAGGAGCTTCATCGCCGCCTTGAGACTCGCCGGGACCGCGGCCGCCGCCCCGTACCCCGCCACGAAGCGCACCGTCACCGCATTCACGACGTCGCGGGTCGCCGGGTAGATCTCGCCGTAATTCGGGACGATCGCGCCCATGCGCGCCTTCGGGCCCGCGGGCGCATCGACGGTGTACAGGCTCGCGCTCCAGGTCGTCGTCGAGCCCGTCGTGTCGACCGACGTGATACTCGTCACGGAAATCAGTGGGGGCTTCGGGATCCAGATCGGATCGCCGCTGCAGGGAAAGCCCGCGTCTTTGAGGTCCCAGGTTTGCGTAATGAACGCGCGGTGCGTGAAGTTCTCGCAGAACTCCCGCGCCGCCCCGATCAACGTGCCGACGAGATCGTTCTCGTCGCCGGCGTCGACCTTCAGATGGCTGAGGGCCTCATCGAGCGTGAGAGGCTCCGTCGCCGGGGCCGTGACGAGGGACAGCGCCATCGGGTCACGTGTCCTACTCGATGGTGAGCTGCTCTTCGAACCAGGAGGCGCCCTGCGTGAAGGTCTGCCCCACCAGGGACGACACGACATGCAGACACAGCGAGCACTGTGCGGGGACGATCAAGCGGCCCGCGACCTCGACGCAGATCGCGCCAAAGGGCACGACGCCGCCCGCGCCTTTACTGATCGCGGTGCCCCAGGGAAACCACCCGGAATCAATGACCGTCGTCGAGGCGGCCGCGATCACTGGGCCGCCGTAGGCTTTCCCGGAATTCCCGCGCACGACAAACGAGCCGCTCGAGACCGCCGCTTTCGCCGCCGTGACGGCCGCCCAGCCGGAGAACCCTTCGATAACGTTCGTCGAGACGAGATTGAAGAAAAACAGCCGGTCGATGATCAGGCTCTTGCCGCCCGACGCGTAGCCGTTGAAGATTTCGAACGCCGCGACCGTCGACGGCCGCACGACCAGGCCCGCGACGGCCGACGTCGACATCGTGGCGTAGCTGTTCCCCTTGCGGGTCATCTCGGTGTACGGGGGCAAGCCCTGCGCGACGAGCGCCTCGTTCAACTCGTTGCCTTGGGCCGTGCCCTGGTTGTTGACGTTGCCTTTGCGTTGCGCGAGTTGGATGGCGTCGGCCATGTGTCTGTCTCCCTGCGAAAAAGCGGCTTACGCCGACACGACCAGCGCGCCCTCATCAATGGGCACGTAGAACAGTTCCCACTTCGTCGCCCCGGTTTTCGTGGCGCCGGTGATGAGGTCGAGATAGCCCGTGTTGGCGAGGAACCAGCCGAGGCCGGTGCCCGGCATCCCGGCGCCGGCATTGCCCTTGATCATCGCGGTGCCATCGCCCTCGACGGTGATGAAGCCCCCGACTTCGAGCGAGCTGAGATCCACCGTGGCCCCGACGTCGACGGCGGTGCCGACGGTCGGCGTCGCCGTAATCTTCGCGACGGGATCGGTGCTTTGAATGATCGTCGTCACGACGCCGAAGAGGAGCCGGATCTGGACCAACCCGCCGGTGATGACAAAGAGGTGCTGGGTCGTCGTCGCCGGGAGCGTCGCCGCGGCTTTCGCCACGTGGATCCCGAGTGACAGGAGGCCCGCGACGTCTTTCTGCGATTGATTCACTGGCGGCATATCAAGACTCCTGCGCTACAGTTCCGGCCCTCAGTCGACAATCGCGGTCGGGATCGTGGTCTGCTGGAAGTTCGGCCGGATCACCCACTCACCCGCCACGAAATCCGTCGCCTGCGAGGACGTCGCAATCGTGCAGTAGACGCAGTCGTAGCCGTCGGTGAGCGAGGCCGGATCGATCTCGAACACGACCATCTTGTTTTTCACGTCGGCGGCCATCGTGTACGTGGCGCCGGCGGTCTGCGCGACCAGCGTGTCGGTCGCCGCCGTGTCTTCATTCGCCCAGATGCGGCAGGTCGGCCCCGCGGCGTTGGTGCCCGCGGCGATGTCGGTGGCCTGCTTGATCGTCGGGACCGACGCGAAGCCCACGGCGTTGGTGAAGTGCAGCACCAGCCAGGCCTTGACCGCGCCCTTGAGCGTGATGACCTGCGAGGTCAGCGCGGCGTTCGTCGTCTTGGGCGCAAAGGCCTGGACGATCTTCCAGCCGGTCGCAATCGAGTAATTCATGTGCGTGCCTCAGTGTCGAAAAAGCAATCCCGATTAGGCGCGGGTCGCAAGCGTGACGAACGGCCCGAAGGTCCCGCTTCCCTTGTAGGGGGTGATCGCGGAGCTGAGCACCGGTTTCCCGATGATCGGCCAGACCCAGCGGAACGTCGTCTGGTTCGTGGTGAAGAGCACGTGAATCGAGGACGCGGAGGTCATCGGCTTACTGACCATCGCGTAGTCGTTCGCGAAGTTCGCGAGGATGATGTCGCCGACGGTGCCGAGCGCGGCCGCCTGCTCGATCACCACGACCGGGAGGCCCATCAGCGTCCCGTACGGCGTCGCCGACAAACCGTTCGCCGGCAGGTAGACCGGGATCCCGCCCGTCCCGACCGCCACGTACATCTTGAAGAGCTGCGGCAGACAGGTCTGATTGAGATACCACGCGGCGCCCGGCATGCAGCGCGCCAGGAGCACCGAGTACATCTTGATGATGTTTTCGAACACGATCGTCGCGGCGCCCTGGCCGCTTTCCTTCGCCACGGACACCGTGGGCGCGTTGCCGATGATGCCGAGACACTGGCCGGCGCCCGTCCCGCGGACGATCTCGTCATCGAGCTTGAAGGCGAATTCCGAGGTGAACGCTTTCGTCGCCAGCGCTTCGAGCAGCGTCGCATCGCGCAGGACGCGATCGGTGGCGTAGAAGAGCCCGAACAGATCTTCGAGCCGGAGCTCGAACTTGCCGAACTTCGGCTGGCTGGCGGTCATCGCGGACGCTTCGGCGCCCCGGTACACCTGCACGCCGCCCCAGCGCGAGCCGGTCGCCCGCGAGGTTTCGTCGATGAAGGGCGCTTCGACCCCGTCATTGCCCTCGCCGATCGGCATCGCGAAGCACTTCGGCGCGAGCTTCCCCTGTTCCTCCACCTTGTCGAGGAGCGAGGTGTTCCACTCGTTGCGGACCAGGAGCCCGCCCGATTCGGGGTTGCCCGACGAGGCCCCGGAGGCGACGGCCTGGAGGCCTTCTTGCCCGCCGAGCGCGAGCACGACGTGGGCGGCGATGCCCGTCGGCAGAATCTGCGCGGCGCGGTCCCGGCGGCCGGTGGCGCCGAGCGCCTGGTACGCCATCGCCTGCATGACTTCGCCGAGGGTGGCTTTCTTGTCTTCGGCGGGGTGGTCGACGCCTGGCACGATCTCGGTGGCGTGGAGGCCCTTCCGTTCGTCGTCCTGGAGCCGGCGCGCGATGCCCAGGTCGGCGACGATCGCGGCTTGGGTCTCCTCGAGGGCGGCGAGCGCATCTTCTTGCGCGTCGAGCTCCACGAAGAGCGCCGTGAACCGGGCGACCTGCTCGGGCGTGCGCTTGTCGGCCTCGATGGCGTTCAGCGCGCGGCCTTCCTTTTTCAGCTTCGCGATGGGGATCTTCGCTTTCGCGATCGCCGCCTTGGTGTCGGCCTCGTCCTGCAGGAGCTGCTTGATGTTTTTCATTCGGCCCTCAAAACACAAAAGGCGCGTGTGCATCGAGAGGCCGGACAGCGCAGATCTCGCGCCGGGGTCTCGATCCACACGCGCCTCAACGGAGTCGCGTTTACCTGATCAGATTAGCGCCGAAGTTTTGTTTCGTATACGAATGGGGCCGGATCGAGCGTTTGGTCCGCCCGATCGAGGAACGCATCGTGCCCGAAGTCGCTCAGGCTCTGATGGTTGACCCGGGCGGCGTGCTCGACGCGTTCACGTTCCGCGGGCGTCAGTCGGGTGCAGGTCGGCACCCCGGGGGCCTCGCCGCGGAGAGGGCGGCTCACGGCGCCTGCCGCCAGTCCGTGATGACCATCGAGGGAAAGCGCCCGAGCAACGCCAGTTCGGGGGAATCCACCTCGTCGGCCGCGATCTCGACGTGGAGCTCGTGCATCAGTGGACGGATGAACGGCGGCCGCTCACCCTCACAGAGGGTCACGTCTCGCAGCCCGGGATCGGTGACCGTCAATTCGATCCCGCCGAGGGCGTCCATCCCGGCCCACACGATCGCGCTCGTGACCGGCAGCCGCAGCAACTGCCGCACGAGCTCCGGCGTCATCAGGAACCGGGCAATTCTCACCGACGACTCGCGCCGAAGAGCGCCACGCTCGGCAAGGGCGCCCGGCCCACCAGGACCAGGATCAGATAGATCACCACCACGACCACGACCGCCACCTGGATCAGCTGCTTGAACGTGTCGTCCATCGGCACCTTGGTCGTAATCAAATGCACCAGGAACCCGATGACCGCCAGGATGAGCACGAGGAGCACGAGGCCGATGAGGATGTCCATGTGAACGCTCTCTTTTGGTTACAGCAGTTGCCGCCGAAACGCGCGTAGGTGCTCTTCTTCGGTTTTGGCGGCGAGGGCCGCGAGTTCGGCGTCGTTGGCTTCCGCGCGCAGCGCGCTCGAGGATTTCCCGACCAGGCGCCCGATCGTCTGGTCCATCGTCGCGATCCGATCGATGAGGCCGGCCGCCAAGGCCTCTTTCGCCGGCAGCGCGCGCCCTTCCCCGTAGCCGTGCCGCACATCGGCCACCGACACCCCGCGGCCGCGCGCGACGTCCTTCACGAATTGCCCGTACGCCGCATCGACCCGGCTCTGCAGCACGGCTTTGGCCTCGTCGCTCAACGGGGCGAACGGATGGCCCTCGACTTTGTATTTGCCCGCTGAGATGAGGGTGACGTTGATGCCTTCCTTCTCGAGCGCTTTCGAGAGGTCCTGGTGCACGGAGAAGACGCCGATCGACCCCGCGGTCCCGCTCGGCAGGCACACGATCTCGTCGGCCTGGCTCGCCAACCAGTACGCGGCACTCGCGGCCAGGCTGTTGACCTGCGCGACTTGTTTCTTGACCCCGCGGAGCGCGAACATCTGCGCCGCGAGCTCCTGGATGCCGGGCACCGTGCCGCCCGGGGAGTTGAGGTCGTAGACGATCGTGCCAATCTGGGGATCGGCCGCGATCTGCGTGAGCAGCTTCCCGATGCGCTCGGCCGAGGTCCCGCCGCTACTCTCGTCCATCCCGCCCATGCGGTGGGCGATCACGCCAGCGATCGGAATGACGGCGACCGCGCCGCCGCTAGTGGTGGCGGTGGCCCCGCCCCCGCCATCGCCAATGCGGGCCTGAATTTCCTCCGCGGTGAATTCGTGGCCCGCCGCGCGGAACGCGAGCACCGAGAGCAGCTCCGCGATCTTGGTCGGCTGCATCGCCCAGAGCGTGTCCGCCACGTAGCGCGCGATTCGTTCGTAGTTCATGAGAGCACCTTCTCGGGTTCAGGCAGCGCCATCGCCACCTCGACTTGCCCGTTCTGCGGATTGAACGTGACGCGATAGGTCTTCCGACATCCCGGACAGGTGACGAACGCGCTCGCGATCACCGCCAAGGGCACCGCGGGGATCGTGCAGTTGCACGCGACGACGCAGTTCACCGGGAGCGACAGATCGGACAGCGTGAAGGGCTGGCCGATGATGGGGACGTTCGGCTGCGCCACTAGGCCGCCTCCTCGAGCGCCAGCGCCGCGAGCCCCGCCGCATAGTCGTCCGTGCGCCACACCTCGAGGGCGTGGAGCCAGTCGCCGGCGACGAGCTGCGCCGCCTGGCCCGCGCAATAGCGATCCGCGTCCGCCAGCGAGAGCACGAGCACTCGGGCCACAAACCCCGCGTGCGACGCGTAGAACTCGGTGATCGCCACCGCGAAGGCGTCCCCGTCGGCCGCATGCCGGACCGCGGCTTTTTGGACGAACGCGACTTCGGTCCGGAGAATCCGCGCGGCTTCGGCCGTGACGATCGCGGTGGCCTTCGCGCTCCCCTGGTTACCTTTCGCCGGTTGGCTCGAAGGAATCGCCGCGGTGGGCTTGCCGGTGATGTTCTGCGGGTCGCGGAGCTCGTCGGCTTTGCCCCCGCGGGCGTTCAGGCCTTCTTTGCGCCGGGCTTCGTCGACCGATTTGATCCCCGCGTTGACGCTGGCCACGTGGACGTTCCAGCGGTCGATCAACTTGCCCCGCGCGATCGCATCCCGGGTGAATTCGGCGTAGTACGTCTGCCGCGCGAGAATCAGTTGCCCGTTCACGGCAAACTCGAAGAGGCTCAGCCAGGGCCCCATCGTGTAGGTCATGAAGTTGTCGTCGAACTGTTCCGCGTTCCCGAACGAGGGGTCGCTGTTCTCGAGCATCTGCCGCGGCACCCCGAGCCAGCGCGCGACGTCGTCCACG
>Ga0207703_10001315_pt1 | contig 22873 bp, 19 predicted proteins | sample KBSSwiS12_FD_184304 | JGI IMG/M metagenome (GOLD analysis project Ga0207703, IMG submission 184304) | Switchgrass rhizosphere microbial communities from Kellogg Biological Station, Michigan, USA - KBS Switchgrass S1-2 (SPAdes) (version 2) | ecosystem: Host-associated > Plants > Roots >...
AGCTTGCCGGCTTGCGCGGCGAGCCGGTCGAGGCGCTCGCCGCCGCGACGACGGCGAACGCGGTCGCGTCGCTGCCGCGCCTCGCCGGCCTGCTCGCCGATTCGCCGCATGACTGAAGGCGCAGCCACCGATCTGCCGGAAGTGACGATCTCCGAATCGGCCGGAGTGCGCTATCTGCATCTCGGCACACCTTGGGTCCAGGGCGCCATGCGCATCGACGATCCGCTCGCGATCGAGCTCGAGTACGTGCGCCGGATGATGGTCTGGACGCTGACTCGCGACGCCAGCGGGTTCGCCGGTGCGCACGCCGTCCAGCTCGGCCTCGGCGCCGGCGCGATCACGCGCTTCTGCAGCAAGCGGCTCAAGATGCGGACCACCGCGGTCGAGCTCAACCCGCGCGTCGTCGACGTCTGCCATCAGTGGTTCAGGCTGCCGCCGCCATCGCCGGGATTCGAGATCCTCGGGATGAACGCGCAACGATTCGTCGACGACCCGCGTCGGCGCGGCACGGTCGACGTGCTCTGCGTCGATCTGTACGACCACGAGGCGGCCAGCCCGGTCCTCGACAGCGCGGCGTTCTACCGCGCCTGCTTCGACGTGCTCGCTGCTGGCGGCGCGATGACCGTCAACCTGTTCGGCCACAACGCCAGCTTCGAGACCAGCATCCAGCGCATCGCCGCTGCGTTCGGCGCCGCGGCGGTGCTGACCATCCAGCCTACCAAGGAAGGCAACACCATCGTGCTGGCGATGAAGCAAGTCACGTTACCGGGCCGGGACGAGCTTGCCCGGCGTGCCGAAAACATCGAAACTCGCTGGCAGCTTCCGGCCCGGAAGTGGCTGCGCATGATGCGCCCGGTCGCCCCCGCGGCCGCGCCGACCCGACCACCCCCCGCATGAAATCGAGAAGCGACCCGGAGATTCCCAAGGTGGCGGCAGCGGCCGGGATCCGCGCCGTGCCGCGGCCGGTCGAGCCGGCGGCGAACCAGGGCTCGGTCGGGCGCGAAGCGGCGCCGGCGCGCGACACCGGCGCGACGGTCGGCGAGACCGCCGCGGCGAAGGACGGCCACGCCGCGCGCGACGGCCACGTCGACCCTGACGGCGCGTCGGACCGCTCGGTCTCGACGTCGCGGCCGACCACGCTGCAGTCGATCGATCTCTCGCTCAACGTCGTTTCTCATGGCAAGCTGACCTGGCGCACGGTGCTCGCCTGGCTGCGCGACGACAAGATCGTCAGCGCCGATGAGATCGAGCGCACGGCGCGCCGCTTTGCCGGCGGCAACAGCGCCCAGCATCCGCTGGTGCGGCTCGGCAGCGCCGGCCTGACCCGCGTCGGCGACGGCAAGGTGCTCGACACCGAGACGCTGACCCAGTGGCTCGCCAAGCGCACCAACCTGCCGTACATCCGCATCGACCCGCTCAAGGTCGACGTCGGCCGCGTCGCCGACGTGATGTCGATCCAGTACGCCGAGCGGCGCCACGCGCTGCCGCTTAGCTTCGGCCTCACCGAAGTGACGATCGCGACCTGCGAGCCGCTCGACATCGCCTGGGTGCCCGAGATCGAGGCGCACACCCGGCGCCACGTCAAGCTGGTGATCGTCAACCCGGTCGAGATCTCGCGCTACACGACCGAGTTCTACGCGCTCTCGCGCTCGGTTCGCAATGCGACCAAGATGGGCGAGTCGGCGGCGCTCGCCAACTTCGAGCAGCTGGTCGAGCTCGGCAAGAGCAACAAGCAGCTCGACGCCAACGACTCGGGCGTGATCCAGGTCGTCGACTGGCTCTGGCAGTACGCCTTCGACCAGCGCGCCTCCGACATCCACCTCGAGCCGCGGCGCGAGCGCAGCGTCATCCGCTTTCGCATCGACGGCGTCATGCACACCGTCTACCAGCTGCCGCCCGGCGTGATGAGCGCGATGGTCGCGCGCGTCAAGCTGCTCGGCCGGATGGACGTGATCGAAAAGCGCCGCCCGCTCGACGGCCGCATCAAGGTGCGCAACCCCGCCGGCGACGAGGTCGAGATGCGCCTGTCGACGCTGCCGACCGCGTTCGGCGAGAAGATGGTGATGCGGATCTTCGATCCCGACACCACCGTCAAGACGCTCGAGAGCCTCGGCTTCGGCAGCCACGACGGCAGGCGCTGGGAAGAGCTGGTGGCGCGGCCGCATGGGATCATCCTGGTCACCGGCCCGACCGGCTCGGGCAAGACGACGACGCTCTACTCGACGCTGCGGCGCCTCGCCACCGACGAGGTCAACGTCTGCACGATCGAGGACCCGATCGAGATGATCCAGCCGGCGTTCAACCAGACCCAGGTGCAGCAGGGCATCGACCTCGGCTTCACCGAAGGCCTGCGCGCGCTCATGCGCCAGGACCCCGACATCATCATGGTCGGCGAGATCCGCGACCTGCCGACCGCCGACATGGCGATCCAGGCGTCGCTCACCGGCCACCTGGTCTTCTCGACGCTCCACACCAACGATTCCGCGTCGGCGATCACCCGCCTCAACGACCTCGGAGTCGCCCCCTACCTGATCGGCTCGACGCTGATCGGCGTGCTCGCGCAGCGCCTGGTCCGCACCCTGTGCCCGGCCTGCAAGGCGCCCGATCCCGACGTCACGCGCGAGACCCTGCACGAGGTCGTCAAGCCGTGGCGGCTGAACGGCGGCGTGCGGCCGTACAAGGCGGTCGGCTGCCTCGAATGCCGGATGACCGGCTTTCGCGGTCGTGCCGGCCTTTTCGAGCTGCTCACCGTGAGCGATGCGGCGCGCAGCACCATCCAGCCGGTCTGCGACGAGGGGAAGCTGCGCCAGCAGTCGCTCCAGGACGGCCTCAGGCCGCTGCGCCTGGCCGGGGCCATGAAGGTCGCCGAAGGGGTGACGACGCTCGACGAAGTGCTGCGCGCGACGCCGGCCTGGGAGTAGGGCGCGCGTGCACCGGGCACGCTCGGTGTAAACCAGACATGGCCCGGCGGGGCCGCTGCCTAGAATCCCGGCTTCAATGCAGGGGAGCGAGGCTTCGTGAAGATCAAGAGCGAGCGCGACTTCTGGTCGGGTCTGATGTTCATCGCCGTCGGCGTCATCTTCGCGGTCGGCGCGACCAACTACAGCATGGGTCCGGGGTGCCCCGCCAACGACCCGTGCGCCGCCAATCTCTGGGCGCGCATGTCGCAGCTGTCGGCGCATCCGGGCGCCGGCTACTTCCCGCTCGGCTTGTCGATCCTGCTCGCCATCCTCGGTTCCTTCGTCCTGTTCAAGTCGCTGACGATCGAAAGCGAGGGCGGCGACCCGGTCGGCGCGTTCGCCTGGCGGCCGCTGATCATCATCGTCGCCGCCATCACGATCTTCGGGCTGATGCTCGAGCCGATCGGGCTGGCGCTGACCGTCCCGGTCCTGATCGTCGTCACCAGCCTCGCCGGCGACGAGTTCCACTGGAAAGGCGTCGCGATCAACGCGGTCGTCCTGACGTTGTTCTCGTGGCTTATCTTCGTCTACGGCCTGAAGCTCACCATTCCGGTCTGGCCCCGCTTCCTCGGCTAGCACCGACGCGCCGATCGCTTCGGATCACACAAGAACGGCGGGTCTCGCATGGATCTCCTCCACAACCTCGGCATCGGCTTCGGCGTCGCCTTCACCGTCCAGAACCTCCTGTACGGTTTCTTCGGCTGCCTGCTCGGCACCCTGATCGGCGTTCTGCCCGGCATCGGCCCGGTCGCGACGATCGCGATGCTGTTGCCTTCGACGTACGCGCTCGATGCGACCCCGGCGCTGATCATGCTGGCCGGCATCTACTACGGCGCGCAGTACGGCGGCTCGACGACGGCGATCCTGATCAACGTCCCCGGCGAGTCGTCTTCGGTGGTGACCGCGATCGACGGCTACCAGATGGCGCGCCAGGGCCGCGCCGGCGCCGCGCTCTCGGTGGCCGCGCTCGGCTCGTTCTTCGCCGGCTGCATCGGCACGATCATCATCGCCGCGTTCGCGCCACCGCTCACCGAGCTCGCCTTCAAGTTCGGCCCGGCCGAGTACTTCTCGCTGATGGTGCTCGGCCTGATCGGCGCCGTCGTCCTCGCGTCGGGATCGCTGCTGAAGGCGATTGCGATGATCATCCTCGGCCTGCTGCTGGCGCAGATCAACACCGACGTCATCTCCGGGACGGCGCGCTACAGCTTCGACATCCCGCAGCTCACCGACGGCATCGGCTTCGTCGTCATCGCCATGGGCGTGTTCGGCTTCGGCGAGATCATCTCCAACCTCGGCCAGCCGGCCGAGCACCGCGAGGTCTTCACCAAGGAAGTGAAAGGCCTGTGGCCGACGATGCGCGACTTCCACGAAGCGTGGCCGTCAGTCCTGCGCGGCACCGCCCTCGGCTCGATCCTCGGCGTCCTGCCCGGCGGCGGCGCGCTGCTCGCGTCGTTCGCGTCGTACACGGTCGAGAAGAAGCTGGTTCGCAATCCGCGCGTGCCGTTCGGCAAGGGCGCGATCCAGGGCGTCGCCGGACCGGAGTCGGCCAACAACGCAGGCGCGCAGACGTCGTTCATCCCGATGCTGACGCTCGGCATCCCGCCCAACGCGGTGATGGCGCTGATGGTCGGCGCGATGACGATCAAGGGCATCCAGCCCGGCCCGCAGGTGATGACCTCGAACCCGCAACTGTTCTGGGGCCTGATCGCGTCGATGTGGGTCGGCAACGCGATGCTCGTGATCCTCAACCTGCCGTTGATCGGCATGTGGATCAAGCTGCTGACCGTTCCGTATCGGTTCCTCTTCCCGGCGATCACGCTGTTCTGCTGCATCGGGGTCTACTCGCTCAGCAACAGCACCTTCGACGTCTACCTGACCGGGATCTTCGCCTTCGTCGGCTACCTGTTCTACAAGCTGAGCGTCGAGCCGGCGCCGCTCCTGCTCGGCTTCATCCTCGGGCCGATGATGGAAGAGAACCTGCGTCGCGCCCTGCTGCTCTCGCGCGGCGACTGGACGACCTTCGTGACGCGGCCGCTGTCTTCAGGGCTGCTGATCGCCTCGGTGCTGCTGATCGTCATCGTCACGCTGCCGGCGATCCGGCAGAAGCGCGAGGTCGCGTTCTCGGAAGACTGATTCCCGTCCTCCGCAGCACAATGGGCGGATGAACTTCGACTGGAAGACGGCCTATCCGTCGACGCGCGTGCCGGTCTTCGCACGCAACATCGTCTCGACCTCGCATCCGCTCGCCGCCCAGGCGGGGCTGCGCATGATCCAAAAGGGCGGCAACGCCGTCGACGGCGCGATCGCCGCGGCAGCCGCCATGACCGTGCTCGAGCCGTGCAGCAACGGCCTCGGCTCGGACGCCTTCTGCATCCTCTGGGACGGCAAGAAGCTGCATGGCCTGAACGCCTCGGGCCCGGCGCCGGCGGCGTGGACGCCGGAGTACTTCCGCAAGAAGTACGGGGCCGACGCGGTCCGGCCGCCGGTGCGCGGCTGGGACTCGGTGACCGTGCCCGGCGCGGTCGCGGCGTGGGTCGCACTCTCCGAGCGATTCGGCACCTTGCCGTTCGGCGACCTGCTCGCCCCAGCGATCGAGATCGCCGAGCGCGGCTACGCCGTGCCGATCGTCGTCCAGCAGAAGTGGGTCGCGGCGGCGCCGCTGCTCGGCGCGCTGCCGGGATGGGCGGAGGCCTTCCTGCCGAACGGCCGGCCTCCCGAGGTCGGCGAGCGTTTTGCGTTCCCGGCGGCGGCCCGCGCGCTGAAGGCGATCGCCGCGACGCGCGGCGCCGCGCTCTACGGCGGCGAGATCGCGGCGGCGGCCTCAGCGCATTCCCGCGCCAACGGCGGCGCGATCGAAGCGAGCGACTTCGCCTCGTTCAAGCCGGAATGGGTCGAGCCGATCGGCATCGACACCTACGGCCATCGGCTGCACGAGATTCCTCCCAACGGCCAGGGCATCGCCGCGCTGGTCGCGCTCGGCATCCTGCGTCATTTCGACATCGAGTCGCTGCCGATCGACGGCGCCGAGTCGCAGCACCTGCAGATCGAGGCGATGAAGCTCGCCTTCGCCGACGTCTACGCGCACGTCTCCGACTCGCGCAGCATGCGCTGCACCCCCGAGGAGATGCTCGACGACGCCTACCTCGCCGGCCGCGCGCGCCTCATCGACACGAAGCGCGCGCAGGTGTTCGGCGCCGGCAACCCGGCCAAGGGCGGAACGATCTACCTCAGCGCCGCCGACGAGCGCGGCATGATGGTGAGCTTCATCCAGAGCAACTACATGGGCTTCGGCGCGGGCGTCGTCGTTCCCGGCTGGGGCGTCTCGATGCAGAACCGCGGCCACGGTTTCGTTCTCGATCCGGCCAGCCCGAACTGCGTCGCGCCGGGGCGGCGTCCGTTCCATACCATCATCCCGGCGTTCCTCACCCGCGACGGGCGGCCGCAGATGAGCTTCGGCATCATGGGCGGCAACATGCAGCCGCAGGCCCACCTGCAGACGATCGTTCGCATGCTCGCGCACCGCCAGCAGCCCCAGGCGGCGTGCGATGCGCCGCGCTGGCGAGTCAACGCCGGCAAGCTGATCAACGTCGAGGCGACGATGAGCGAGGCGACGGTCGCCGGTCTGGTCGAGCGCGGCCACGAGGTCGCGGTGATCCAGGACAGCTACCAGGACTTCGGCGCCGGCCAGTTCATCTGGCGCCTCGGCGACCCGGCCGTCGAGGGCTACGTCGCAGCGAGCGATGCGCGCCGCGACGGCCAGGCGGCCGGCTTCTGACCCGGCCCGCGCTCTTTCGCCGCATTCACGGCACGGCGCGGCGATGACGGGCGAGTCGATCGTCACCGCGGCGCCGCCCGTTGCCTCGCCGCCGCCGCGCGCCGCCTTGTGGCCGGGCCTGGCGCTCGCGATGGCCGGATCGATCGCGTTCTCGGGCAAGGCGATCATCGTCAAGCTCGCGTATCGCTACGGCGTCGACGCGGTGACGCTGATCATGTACCGCATGCTGTTCGCGTTGCCACTGTTCGCGCTGCTCGCCTGGTGGGCCGGGCGAGGCCGGCCGGCGCTGACGCGTCGCGACTGGCTCGTCTGCACCGGTCTCGGCTTCAGCGGCTACTACCTGTCGAGCTTTCTCGACTTCGCCGGCCTCGTCTACATCACGGCCAGCCTCGAGCGTCTCATCCTCTATCTCAACCCGACGCTCGTCCTCGCGTTCGGCGCGATCGTCTACAAGCGGCGCGTGCGGGCTCGCCAGGCGATCGCGCTCGCCGTCAGCTACTGCGGCGTCCTCGTCGTGTTCGGCCACGAGGTCTCGCTGCAGGGAACGAACGCGGCGCTCGGCACGGCGCTGGTCTTCGCCAGCGCCATCAGCTATGCGGTCTACCTGGTGCTGAGCGGCGAGGAGGTGAAGCGGATCGGTGCGTTGCGCCTGACCGGCCTGGCGACCAGCATCGCCTGCCTGTTCTGCATCGCCCAGTTCGTCGTTCTCAGGCCGACGTCGGCGCTGGCGGTCGCGCCCGAGGTGATCTGGCTCTCGGTCCTCAACGCGACCCTGTGCACCTTCGCCCCGGTGCTGATGGTGATGATGGCGATCGAGCGCGTCGGCGCCGCGGTCGCCGCGCAGACGGGCATGATCGGGCCGCTGTCGACGATCGTCATGGGGATCCTGATCCTCGGCGAGCCGTTCACCGCCTGGGTCGTCGCCGGCACGGCCCTGGTGCTCACCGGAATCTGGTTGCTGGCCAAGTGGAGATGAGTCGATGGATCTCGGAATCGAAGGCAAGTGGGCGCTCGTCTGTGCGGCGAGCAAGGGCCTCGGCAAGGGCTGCGCGACGGCGCTCGCCAAGGAGGGCGTCAACGTCGTGATCACCGCGCGCGGCGCCGATGTCCTCGAGGCCACGGCACGCGAGCTGCGCGCGCTCGGTCGCGGCGAGATCCGCGCCGTCGCCGGCGACATCACGACCGAGGCTGGTCGCGCCGCCGCGCTCGCCGCCTGCCCGCAGGTCGACATCCTCGTCAACAACGCCGGCGGGCCGCCGCCGGGCGATTTCCGCGAGTGGGATCGCGACGCCTGGCTGCGCGCGCTCGACGCCAACATGCTCACGCCGATCGAGCTGATCAAGGCGACCGTCGACAAGATGGCCGAGCGCGGCTTCGGCCGCGTCGTCAACATCACGTCGGGCTCGGTCAAGGCGCCGATCGACGTGCTGGGCCTGTCGAACGGTGCGCGCAGCGGCCTCACCGGCTTCGTCGCCGGGGTCGCCCGGACGAAGCTCGCCGAGCGTGGCGTCACCGTGAACGGCCTGCTTCCGGGCTGGTTCGACACCGACCGGGTGCGGACGACGGCGGCGGCCGCGGGGAAGCGCGCCGGCATCACGGCCGATGCGTTCATCGAGGCGAGGAAGCAGGTCGTTCCGGCGCGGCGCCTCGGCACCATCGAGGAGTTCGGGGCCGCCTGCGCCTTCCTGTGCAGCGTCTACGCCGGCTACATCACCGGCCAGAACCTGCTGATGGACGGCGGCGCGTACCCGGGAACGTTCTAGCGCGCGAGCGCCGGCACGTTCACGCCGACGGCATGTCGGCGCCGCAGTTCCAGCACTGCTCGAACGGCCCGTCGACGCGTTCCTGGCAGGCGCGGCAGACCCAGTGGCGATGCACCGGATGGCGCAGCTCGTCGAGCAGCGTGCGCGCGCGCTCGAGCTCGCTGTCCTCCGAGATCCAGACCTCGGGCAGCGCCTGGTCGGGCGGCAGCTCGCCGGCGATGCTGCTCGCGTACATGCGCTGCACCGTCGCGGCGATCCCCGCGTTCGAAAGCAGGTCTGCCCACAAGGTCGCAATGGCCAGATTCGGGGCGCGCGTGAGTCGTTTCATCGGCTCTGGCACGATAGCGCACCGCCACCCGACACTGCGAGACCGCGATGACCACCACGACCACGAGCCCGACGATCCGGATCGAGAAAGCCGGCGGCCCCGAAGAGATGAAGCTCATCGACCTGCCGGTCGGCGATCCCGGTCCGGGCGAGGTCCGCATCCGCCAGCACGCCTCCGGGCTCAACTACATCGACGTCTACCAGCGCTCGGGCGTCTACACACTGCCGATGCCGCTGACCATGGGCAACGAAGGCGCCGGCGTCATCGAGGCGGTCGGCGCCGGCGTCACCCACCTCAAGGCGGGCGACCGCGCCGCCTACTGCAGCGGCCCGCCGGGAAGCTATTCGGTCGCGCGCGTGATGCCGGCGAAGACCGTCGTCAAGCTGCCCGAGTCGATCTCGTTCGAGACCGGCGCGGCGATGATGCTGAAAGGCCTGACGGCACAGTACCTGCTCAAGCGCGTGCGCGGCCAGGAAGCGCTCGAGCCGGGCGACTTCATCGTCTGGCACGCCGCCGCCGGCGGCGTCGGCCTGATCGCCTGTCAGTGGGCGAAGGCGCTCGGCCTGAAACTGATCGGCACCGCCGGCAGCGAGGAGAAATGCGCGCTCGCCCGCGACAACGGCGCCGCCTTCACGATCAACTACCGCACCGAGGACTTCGCCGCGAAGGTCAAGGAGATCACCGGCGGCAAGGGCGTCAAGGTCGTCTACGACTCGATCGGCAAGGACACCTGGGACAAGTCGCTCGAGTGCCTCAGGCCGTTCGGTCTGATGGCGAGCTTCGGCAACGCCTCGGGCGTCGTGCCGCCGTTCGCGCCGGTTTCGCTCGGGCCGAAGGGCTCGCTCTACGTGACGCGGCAGACGCTCGCGACCCACACCGCCACGCGCGAGGCGATGCAGGCGATGGCCGACGAGCTGTTCGCGGTCGTCGCCGCCGGCCAGGTGAAGATCCACATCGGCCAGCGCTACGCCCTCGCCGACGCCGTCCAGGCACATCGCGACCTCGAGGCGCGCAAGACGATCGGCTCGAGCATCCTGACGATCTGAGGGCGCCACATGCTGACGCTGTACGGCACCCAAGGCTCGGGATCGGCGTCGACCGAAGCGGCCCTCGAGATCGCCGGGCTGCCCTACGCCCGAGTCGACGCCGCGTCGTGGCAGCCGTCGCCCGGTCTCGACGAGCTCAAGCGCGTCAATCCCATCGCGCAGATCCCGACGCTGGTCCTCGACGACGGCAGCATCCTCACCGAGAGCGCGGCGATCCTGATCCACCTCGGCCTCGCCCATCCCGAATCCGGCCTCCTGGCGAGCGATCCGGCAAGGCGGGCCCAGCAGATCCGCGGCCTCGTCTACATCGGCGCCAACTGCTACGCCGGCATCGGCATCCTCGACTATCCGGAACGCTGGTATCCCGACCCCGACGATGGCGTCAGGAAGGCGATGCAGGCGCGCGGCCGCGCTCGCCTCCACGAGCTGTGGCAGATCTTCGCGGACCAGTTTCCGGCCCAGCCGTGGCTCTCCGGAGAGCGCCTCGGCGCGCTCGACATCCTCGCCGCGACGGTGTCGAAGTGGAGCGGCGCGCGCAAGGCGCTCGCGCAGTCGCGACCGCCGTTCGCCGCGCTGCTCGGCCGCATCGACGCCGATCCGCGCATCGCGCCGGTGTGGGCACGGCACTGGCCACAGCCATGATCGGCGCGCGAGCACGATGCGAACGGCAGCGCGCGTGCTGGTCGTGGCGGCAATCGCCACAGCGCCCGGCTTCGCCGTCGCGGCAGGCGAAGACGAGCTCGTCTCGCTGATCAACGCTCGCCGCGCCGAGACGCGCGGTTGCGGCGGCGCACGTGAGGCGGCGGTCGGCCCGCTCGCGCCGTCGTCGCTGCTGGCGCGCGTCGATGCATCGGCGGCGGCAGGCGACCTCGCCAAGGCGTTGATCGCGGCAGGCTATCGCGCCGCGACGGCGACCACGCTCATCGTCTCCGGCGTCGCCGATGCGGGCGCAGCAGCGCGGCTCGTCGAAGAGCAGCACTGCGACGTCGTGCGCGGCCGTCGCTATACGGAGATTGGCGTCGCGCGCAGCGGCTCGCGCTGGCGCGTCAACCTGGCCGCGCCGCTCCTTGCCGGCGACCTGGGCGACTGGCGCGAGGCGGGCCGCGCGGTGCTCGGCCTCGTCAACGACGCGCGCCGGCGCGGCGGCACCTGCGGCACACAGCGCTTCGCCGCCACCGCGCCACTGGCCTGGAACGACCAGCTCGCCGCGGCCGCGCTCGGCCACGCCCGCGACATGGCCGAACACGAATACTTCGACCACGCCGACCGCGGCGGTCGTGGCGTCGCCACGCGGGCGCGCGAGCGGGGCTACGCGTGGCGGGCGATCGGCGAGAACATCGCTGCCGGCCAAGGCTCGCCGCAGCAGGTCGTCGCCGGCTGGCTGGCGAGCCCGGGGCACTGCGCCAACATCCTCTCGCCCGAGTTCCGCGAGATGGGCATCGCCTACGCCCTTAACCCGCAGGCGGCGCTGGAAATCTACTGGACGCAGGTGTTCGGCGCGCGCTGAGCCGGCGTCTCGCGCGCGCGGCGCAAGGCGTCACGCCGTGCGCCGGACCCGCCTCAGCTCGTCGAGGATGAGCAGCGCCGCGCCGATCGAGATCGCGCTGTCGGCGACGTTGAACGACGGGAAGTAGTGCTGGTGCCAGTGCACCTGGATGAAGTCGACGACGTGGCCGTGGAGCACCCGGTCGATGACATTGCCGAGCGCGCCGCCGAGGATCAGGGCGAGCGCCCAGCCGAACATCCGCTGGCCGCCGTGGCGCGCGAGCAGCCAGACGATGAAGACGGCGGCGGCGAGGCCGAGGACGATGAAGAACCAGCGCTGCCAGCCGCTCGCTTCGTTGAGGAACGAGAACGCGGCGCCGCGGTTGTGGGCCCGAACGATGTCGAAGAACGGCGTCACCCGGCGCGCGTCGCCGAGCTGGAACGCGGCGACGATCATCGCCTTGGTCAGCTGGTCGAGGACGATCACCGCCAGGGCGATGCCGAGCCAGGGCGCGAGGCTTCCTGCGCGTCGCGCCGCCATCAGGCCACCGTGCGCGGCTCGCCGGCGCCGAACAGGTTGGCGGTGCAGCGGCCGCAGATCGTCGGGTGCGCAGCGTCGCGGCCGACGTCGGCGCGGTAGTGCCAGCAGCGCTCGCACTTGGGCGCGCTCGCGACCTCGGCCTCGATGAAGAATTCGTTGCCGTCGGCAGCAGCGGCGAGCGGCGCGACGCGCGCCGCCGAGGTGATCAGGACGAAGCGCAGGTCGTCGCCGAGCGTGGCGAGCAGATCGCCGGTCGACGGGCCGGCCTTGACCGTGACCTCGGCCTGCAGCGACGACCCGAGGCGGCTCTCGGCGCGGAGCGCCTCGATCTTCTTGTTCGATTCCGCCCGCACGGCGGCGATTCGCGCCCACTTGGCGAGCAGCGCCTCGTCCTGCCACGCGCGCGCGTCGCTGTAGACCTCGGCGAAGATCGAGGGCGAGTCCTTGGGCCCGAACACCTTCCACGCTTCCTCGGCGGTGAAGCTGAGGAAGGGCGCCATCCAGCGCAGCATCGCGTGGCCGATGTGCCAGAGCGCGGTCTGCGCCGATCGGCGCGCGCGCGACGTCGTCGCCGTCGTGTAGAGGCGGTCCTTGAGGATGTCGAGGTAGAACGCGCCGAGGTCTTCCGAGCAGAACACCTGCAGCTTGGCGACGACCGGATGGAATTCGTAGGCGCCGAAGTGGCCGCCGCTGAAGACGCCGCGCGCCGGATCGAACTGGCCGACGATCTCCGCCTGCAGCGCGGCCGCGCGGGCGAGCACCCAGCGGTCGATCTCGAGCATGTCGGCGAGCGCGACGGCGTCGCTCGCGGGGTCGAAGTCGCTTGTGTTGGCGAGCAGGAAGCGCAAGGTGTTCCTGATGCGCCGGTAGGCGTCGACGACGCGGGCCAGGATCTTGTCGTCGATCGCGAGGTCGCCCGAGTAGTCGGTCGACGCGCACCAGAGGCGGATGATCTCGGCGCCGAGCTTCGCGGTGACCTCGTGCAGGGCGATGAAGTTGCCCAGGCTCTTGCTCATCTTGCGGCCCGAGCCGTCGACGGTGAATCCGTGCGTGAGGAGGCCGCGATAGGGCGCGTGGCCCTCGATCGCGCAGGCGATCAGGAGCGACGAGTGGAACCAGCCGCGATGCTGGTCGTGGCCCTCGAGGTAGAGGTCGGCCTCGGGCTTCTTGCCGTCGTCGTCGGGCGAGGTCGTGCCCGGATGGCTGCCGCGCAGCACGTGGAAGAAGGTCGAGCCGGAATCGAACCAGACGTCGAGGATGTCGTTGCTCTTGGCGTAGTGGGCCGCCGAGTGCTCGCCTTCGGCGCCGAGAACCTCCTCGGCGCTGAGGCGCGACCACGCTTCGACGCCGCCCTTCTCGACGATCGCCGCGGCGCGGTCGATCAGCGCCAGCGTGTCGGGGTGCAGCTCGCCCGTCACCTTGTGCAGGAAGAACGGCAGCGGAACGCCCCAGTTGCGTTGCCGGCTGATGCACCAGTCGGGCCGGTGCGCGATCATGTCGTGCAGGCGCGCGCGGCCGTTCTCGGGATAGAAGGCGGTCGCATCGATGGCTTGGAGCGCGCATTCGCGCAAGGTCTGCGGCGCCGGATCGGTCGCGAAGACGCCGCGCGTCGCGTCGTCGGGCCCGTCCATGCGGACGAACCACTGCGCCGCGGCGCGGTAGACGACCGGCGTCTTGTGGCGCCAGCAATGCGGATAGCTGTGCACGAGCGTCGAGCTCGCGAGCAGGCGGCCGGCAGCGCGCAGCGCATCGACGATCGCCGGCTGTGCCTTCCAGATGTGCATCCCGCCGAAGAGCGGCAGCGCGCCGTCGTAGACGCCGTTGCCCTGGACCGGATTGAGGATGTCGTCGACCGCCAGGCCATGGGCGCGGCACGAGTTGAAGTCGTCGATGCCGTAGGCCGGCGACGAGTGGACGACGCCGGTGCCGTCTTCCGCGGTCGCGTAGTCGGCGAGGTAGACCGGCGCGGTGCGGTCGTAGCCGGCGTCGACGGCGGCGAGCGGATGGCGAAAGCGCAGGCCCTCGAGGCGCTCGCCCGGTGCGCTGGCCAGCACCGTGCCGGCGAGGCCGTAGCGGGCCAGGCACTTCTCGACCAGCGCGCTCGCCAGAACGAGCACACCGCGCTCGGTGTCGACGAGCGAGTACTCGAGCTTCGGGTTGAGGTTGAGCGCCTGGTTGGCAGGGATCGTCCACGGCGTCGTGGTCCAGATGACGGCGAACGCGTCCTTGGCAAGCGAGGGCAGGCCGAACGCCGCGGCGAGCTGGGCGCGATCGGCGGCGAGGAAGGCGACGTCGACCGTTGTCGAGGTGCGATCGGCGTACTCGATCTCGAACTCGGCGAGCGACGAGCCGCAGTCGAAGCACCAGTACACCGGCTTCAGGCCGCGGTAGACGAAGCCGCGCTCGATCAGGCGCTTCAGGACGCGGATCTCGCCGGCCTCGTTGCCGAAGTCCATCGTCCGGTACGGATGCTCCCAGTCGCCGAGCACGCCGATGCGCTTGAAGTCGGCCATCTGCTGGACGATCTGCTCCTGTGCATAGGCGCGGCTCTTCGCCTGCACCTCGTCGCGCGGCAGGCCGCGGCCGAAGGTCTTCTCGATCGCGTTCTCGATCGGCAGGCCGTGGCAGTCCCAGCCCGGCGTGTAGCGCGAGTCGAAGCCGGCGAGCTGGCGCGCCTTGACGATCATGTCCTTCAGGATCTTGTTGGCGGCGTGGCCGACGTGCAGCTGGCCGTTGGCGTAGGGCGGGCCGTCGTGCAGGACGAAGCGCGGCCGGCCGTGGCGCACTTCGCGCAGGCGCTGGTAGACGCCCTCGTCGCTCCACTGCTTGACCCACGCCGGCTCGCGCTTGGGCAGGTCGCCGCGCATCGGGAACGGCGTGTCGGGCAGGTTCAGGGTCGAGCGATAGTCGATCGCGGCGCTCGGGGCGGTCGATGCGGCGGAGCGGGGCGCGTCAGCCATGGCAAATCTTTCGGGCGGCGGCCGGCGTTTCAGGGCGGCGGCGGGAGGCGGGGGGACAGGCGCCGGTCGGGTCTCGGCCGGTCGCCGGCGAGTCGCGACGGAGCGCGACGCACGGGCCGATCAAATTCGGTCGCGCGTCGTCTGCCGGCCGGTGGCGGCATGCGCCTCCGCCTCGGCAGCGAGGAACACCCGCGCGTCGCGCGCATCCTGGCCGATCGCGGCCGCGAGTGCGGCGAGCGAGTCGTAGCGCGCTTCTTCGCGCAGTTTGTGCAGCAGTTCCACGCGCACGAGTCTACCGTAGCCCCCCTCGGCGCCGAGCGCGGCAGGCCAATCGAGGCAGTGCACCTCGAGCAGGACGCGGCCGCTGTCGTCGACGGTCGGCCGCTTGCCGAGGCTGGCGACGCCGGCGACCGGAGCGGCGCCGAGGCCGTGCACGCGGACGACGAAGATCCCCATCGCCGCGGGCTTGGCATGGCGGAAGCGGACGTTGAGCGTGCGAAAGCCATCAGCGCGGCCCGCGCCCGTCTCGCCGAGGACGCGGCCGAGGCGCGCGCCGTGGATCACGCGGCCGCTGACGCTGTAAGGGCGGCCGAGGAGGGCGGCCGCCTCGGCCATGTCGCCGGCGGCGAGCGCGGCGCGCACCGCCGAGCTCGAGACGCGCAGGCCGTGCACTTCGTAGCTCAGCATGCGCGCGACATCGAAGCCGTGGCGTGCGCCGGCGGCGTCGAGCATCGCGTAGTCGCCGGCGCGGCGGGCGCCGTAGCGGAAGTCGTCGCCGACCAGGACGTAGCGCGCGCCGAGGCCGGCGACGAGAACGTCGACGACGAAGGCTTCCGGCGATTGCGCCGCGAAGGCAGCGTCGAAGCGCATCACCACCACCTGCGCGACGCCGCATCGCTCGAGCTCGCACACCTTGTCGCGCAAGGTCGCGATGCGCGCCGGCGCCGACTCGGGCTGGCCCCTGAGCTCGGCGAAATAGTCGCGCGGATTGGGCTCGAAGGTCAGCACCGTCGGCGGCAGGTCCCGGTGCGCCGCCTCCGAGACGAGCAGCGCGAGCATCGCCTGGTGGCCGCGATGAACGCCGTCGAAATTGCCGATCGTCAGCGCGCAGTGGGTGGCGAGGCCGGGATGCCGCAGGCTGCGGAAGACGCGCATGGCGCGAGATTATGGGCGGCGAGGGTCGGGCAGCCGGGCCGCTTGCGCGCAGCTCGTGATTCGCTCCGCGCGCTCGGCCGGCGTTCCGTAGCGTCGGCTCGACTGATCGGGACGGCGCCGGAAGTGGTCGATGGCGGCGCGCAGATAGCGCTCGCCGTGCGGCGCGTTCGCGAGCTCGCCGGCCGCCCAGCAGTCGGCGGCCGCCTCGTCCGACGTCTGCAGCGCGATGTGGCCGAACTCGTGCACGAAGTAGAAGTGCTCGGCGCCCGGATCCTTCTGGCGGACCAGGCGGACGACGGTCTGGCAGAGGTACACCGTCGGCGGGTCGAGCCGCGAGACGGCGACGTCGCCCGCGGTCTGGGTGCAGTCCTGGACGACGAGGACCGAGGCGAGCGGGCCGCTCGGCACCCACTGCGCCCGGGCCGGCGCGTGCGTCGAGGCGACGACGAGGAACGCCGTGGCGGCGGCGAGGTGGCGACGATTCCGCATGATCCGGCGATTGTTGCGGTGGACGCGCTGCGACCAAGCGTGGCATACGTCACGGCCGCACCGGCTCCGGCGCAATGGGCGCGAAAGAGTGTCACCACTTGCGCCGATACCTTGATCGTCAAGGACCGACCATGCTGTTCACGCTCTTCTGCTGCTTTTCGACCGGTCTGGTCGTCTACTGCATCCTCAACCGGGTGCATCGCAAGGCCATCGAGATCGCCGTCAGCCTCGCCGTGCGCGACGTCGAGAAGGACTACGAAGGCCGCAACGACGCGATGATCGCCCAGCTGAATGCCAAGGAAGGCGAGCTGACCAAGGCGCGCAACCTCGTCAAGCTGCACGAGGCGGTGCCGACGATGCCGCGCTCGGCGCCGGCGCAGGCCGCCAGGCCGGGAACGGCGAAGCCGGTGGCGCGGCCGGGCGGCTCGCCGCCCGCGAAAGTGCCCGAGCGCAAGCTCAAGCAGGATCCCCTGAACGTGTTCGAGATGTCGCGACCGTTCACCGACACGTCGTACGACGCGTTGCTGGCGACTTCGGACGTCGTCAAGATCGAGCCGGCCGGCGGCTGACCACGCCACCGCCACGCGGCCGCCGCGCGAGTCCCTCAGGGCGCCGGCAGTCCGAACAGAGCGGCGCCGTTGTCCCACGCGACGCGCCGCGCGACCGCCGGCGGCAGGTCGCCGAGCCAGCGCCGCGCCTGCGCCATCAGTCCTTCGTAGTCGTCCCATCGGGCGTTGATCCAGGTGTCGGAGCCGACCAGGAAGCGCTCCGGCATGTCGGTGAGAAGCGCACGCCAGGCCGGGCTCAGACCGCCGTTGCCCGCGGTCAGGCCGGGCCGGTACGACAGCTCGCCGAGCAACGTCGAATGGCGCTGCAGCAGCGCCCGCACGCGCTCGATCGGCACGCCACCGATGCCGGAATGGGCCCAGATCAGCCGCGCCTTCGGCGCGTGCGCGAACAGCTTCTCGATCGCGACGTCGTCGACATGGGCGAGCACGACGAGGCCACGCTCCTCGGCCAGCTGCATCAGCCGGCGTGCGGTGGCGCCGTCGGCGTTGGCGCTGTCGTAGAGGTGAAACTCGCCGAGGCCGCGGTACGGGCCGGCCGCGGTGCCGGCCGCGAGCTCGCGCAGGACCATCTCGACGATGCTCGGATCGGCGTGCCAGCCGCTGTAGTCGGCACGATTGCGGTACAGGCGAACGAACGGCACGACGGTGACGCCGGCGCGGCGCGTGGCGTCACCGGCGGCCGCGAGCGCGCGGGTACCGTCGTTCGGACGGCTGTTCGCGACCACCGCGCGCACGCCGCTCTTCTGCATGCGGCCGAGCACGTCGTCGATCGGGAAGCGCGCGGCCGCCTCGTCGTTGTAGTGGAGGTGGGCGTCGAACAGCGGCCCCGCGTAAGACAAGGGCGCGGCTTCGGGCGAAGCGGGCTGTGCTTGCGCCTCGGCAGGTAAGGAGAACGCGGCCACGACGGCCGCGAGCGCCAGGCCGAGAAGGTGTCGTGAAGCGAGGGCGAGCGACATCGTCCGGCGCGAGCGAGGGTGGGGACAGGCGCTAGGTTACCGCCTGGCGCCCGTCTCGCTCAGCGGAACGGCTCGGCGCGCACCAGCAACTCGGCGAGCCCGGGCTCGTTCTCGTTCTGCGGCTTGCCCGGATGGATCACCGACACCTGGCAGCTTTCGGCGGCTTCGACGAGCTGCGCGTAGGTTCCCGCCTTCAGGTCGGCGATGTAGGCCTGCTTGTTGGCGTCGTAGGCGAACATCTTCGGGTTGATCTGCGTGCACTCGTTGCACGTCGAGCAGCGCACCGTCTCGATGTAGGCGTCGTCGCGCGAGGGCGCTGCGGCCTCGGGCTCCGGCACCGCTTCGGCGAGCAGCGACGTCGCGGCGGCCTGCGCCTCGATCGCCGCAGGAGTCGCTGCCGGCAACGCGGACGCCGCCGCATGCGACGCCTCCCACGCAGCACGCTCGCGTTCGAGCAGGCGATTGGCGTGCGAGTTGTGGACCCCGCCGAGCTCCTGGAGGCTGTGCCACATCTCGCGCGAGCGGCGCGCCTTGCGCATCATCTGCTCGTCGACGAGGACGGTATGCAGGCGATCGCGCTCGTCAATCATGCGCACGCAAGGGATCCGCTCCGGCAGCCGGCCCGCCTCGCGCAAGAGCATCTCGTCGATCGGCGCGAGATCGCTCTCGTCGGACCCGGGAGTCAGGCGCGCCAGATGCGGAGCGAAGCGCGCATCGCCGGCGGCGAAGTCGACGAAGGTGAACGCCAGCTCGACGCTGACGCGCTGGAGCCGCGCGTCTTCGTACTCGAAGCGGTGGATCGGCCAGTCGAGCTCCGGCTGCGGGTTGTCGTCGAGGTGGAAGCGTGACGCCCAGTCGGGGCCGCCCGACGGGTCGTAGACGAACGCCGGGAACGCGCGCGACTCCATCGCTGCCGCCGCCGCCAGGTACGTCGACTGGCCGGTGGCAGCGCCGCTCGCGCCGGAGTAGATGCAGAAGAGCGACGGCCCGGCGAATCGCATCGCGCGAGCGATGCGCTCGCCGCAGCGCGGCAGGTGCGACGCGGCCGCGTGCAGGACGTAGACCTGATTCAGGCCCATCGCCATGTGGGCGATCTGCCGGCAGCGCAGCCCGGGGCTGGTCGGCGCCGCCGCGTCGTCGAGCGCGGCGAGGAGGTCGTCGACGCGGTAGAGCACCTTGATCGGCAACTCGCCGGCGAGGATTTCCATCAGCCGCGTCTGCTCGGCCGCATCGAGCGACGTGCCGTCGAGGCAGACGAAGACGTCGGGGAAGTGGCTCAGCAGGTCGGGCTCGAGACCGTTCGCGCCGTACGAGGCGAACAGCGCGTCGTGTCGCTCGGCGTGATAGCGGCCGTCGATCTCGAGCTCGGCGACCTCGATTGCACGCGCAAGCTCGATCAGTTTCGGCAGACGCTCACGCCATGCGGCGAGCGCCGCCGCGCAGCTGTCGAACCGGTAACCGTAGGCGGCATGGCCGGCGGCGCGCGCGGCGTTCTCGTCGGGCAGGGCGACGAACGGCTGCGCGTCGAGTACGCCGAGCAGGCGACGGATGCGCTCGCGCCGCGCCTCGGGCATCGGCTCGCGCGGAGTCGCGCGCGCCAGCACGCGCGACATGGCATCGAAGTCGAACAGGTCGCCGTGGCCGCTGCCGACCGAGGCCTTCAGCCGCGTTGCGTCGCGGCCCGCGCCGGAACGCTCGAAGTCGGCGCGCAGGATGTCCGAGAGCTGCTGGATCAGCCGCACGAGCCGCTCGCGCAGCGCCGTTTGCTTGCGTTGCTGCTCTTGCTGCCAGACATGCTGGAGCAATCGCTCGGGAAGCGTCGCGTCGCAGCGCAGGAGCGGCCCATCGACCGCGATCGTCGCGCGCGCCCGGCGCGCTGCCTCCGCAAGCGAAGCGTCGCGCCCGGGAGCGAGCCGCGCGGTGGCGTCGCTCCAGAGCTTGGCGAGCGTTCCCTCGACGCCCTGCTGCAGCAGGACGCGAACTTCCTGCTCGACGCGCAGCACCTGGCGCCGCGCGCGCTCGGCGTCGGCTCCCTTGGCGATGCTCGCGAGCGCCGCATCGACCAGCGCCGTCAGCGACGGCGCGGCAGCGTCGCCGCTCGTCGCCAGGACGAGCGGGAAGTCGTGGCGGAGCGATGTCAGGTCGCGATAGCGCGCCTGCAACGCGGGCCGCAACGCGCCGACCTCGCGCATCCCTTCGGCGCGGCGCCCCGTGAGATAGAAGGCGACTCGATCGGAATGGGTGGCGTTGGCGTCCATGTCATGCTGCCTGCTGTGCCGTCTCGACCTCGGCGGCCTTCGGCCAGACGGTGAACTTGTCGAACTGCGCCTGCAGTCCCGAGCGGATCAGCGCCGGCGTTCGCAGCAGGGTGCTGCGCTTGAAGTCCTCGTAGCACGGCACCTCGGGGTCGTGGTAGAGGATGCCGACCGGAATGGCGTCGTTGCCGCTCGCGATCCGCCGCGCCGCGTCGAGGTCGAGCGGATCGTGCTCGAGCTGGTTGCGGTAGACGCGGCCGAGCGCGGCGCTCACCTGCAGGCCGCGCGCATGGTGCAGCACCTGGACCCGGTTCGGGTCGTGCAACCACGGGTCGTGCAGCTTCGGCATCCACTCGGGGCAGCGCTGGACGATGCGAACGAACGACAGGCCGCGGTGGTGGTAGGCCGCCTTGACGATGTCGTAGAGCAGCTCGGGAACCCAGTCGACCGCCTGGGCGACGAACGAGACGTTCTGGACGCCGAGCGTCACGGTCAGCGGATTGAGCGCCTCGAGCATGCTGCCGCGTGGCGTCGTGTTGCTCTTGGTGCCGATCGGCGACGTCGGCGACGCCTGCATCTTGGTCAACCCGTAGATCTGGTTGTCGTGCAGGAACACCGTCAGGTTCATGTTGTAGCGAAGCGCGTGGATCCAGTGCGCCGCGCCGATGCTGCAGCAGTCGCCGTCGCCGGTGTTGACGAAGACGTCGAGGTCGGGGCGCGACATCTTCACGCCCTCGGCGACCGGCAGGGCCCGGCCGTGAATGCCGTGGAAGCCGTAGGTCTTCATGTAGTGCGGGAAGCGGCTCGAGCAGCCGATCCCGGAGACGAACACGGTCTTCTCCGGCCGCAGCCCTTCGTCGCGGCAGAGCCGCTGCACGGCGGCGAGGATCGCGTTGTCGCCGCAGCCCGTGCACCAGCGCGGCACGCCGCTCTGGTAGTCCTCGAGCTCGAGGTGCTCCTCGCACATTTCGAGGAGGCATTCGGTGGCGGTCATCCTGTTCATGTCGGGCTCCCCACGGGTGCCGTGATCGCGTCGAGCTTGGCGGCGAGGACGCGCCTCAGCGTGCCGGGCTTGATCGGCTGGCCGCGCACCTCGCTCCAGCAGTCGACGTCGACCAGGTAGCGCGCGCGCAGCAGCGTCGCGACGGCGGCGTAGCGTCGGTTGTCGTCGTCGATCAACGCGTCCTCGGGTCGGTCGCTCCAGTTCGCCTCGACCGTCATGACGCTCTGGAAGCGCCGCATCGCCGCGCCGACCCCGCCTTGCATCGGTTGCAGGAACTGCAGGTGCATCGACGAGACGCGGCGGCCTTCATCGCGCAGCGCCTGCACCGCCTCCTCGATCGCGCCCTTGGTGCTGCCCCAGCCGATGACGAGGAGGTCGCCCTCGTCGGCGCCGAAGATCGGCGGCGGCTTGAGCGTCGTCTGCAGCGCCGCCAGCTTGAGGCTGCGCGCGCGGATGCTCTCCTCGTTGATCTCGGCGTCGTAGGCGACGTGGCTGTCGCGGTCGTGCGCGAGCCCGGTCAGCGTGTGCATGCCGCCGGGCTGGCCCGGAATGAAGCGCGGCGAGAGGCCCGTGATCGGGTCCCAGTCGTAGGGACGAGCGCCTTCGGGCACCGGGCTCTGGTCGATCGGCGGCGCGAGCCACGACTCGCTGAACTCGGGTCGCGCGAACGGCTGCTGCGACGTCGCCAGGCCACCATCGGTCAGCACCACGACGACCATCCGGAACGTCTCGGCGAGCCGGCGCGCGGTGATCATCGAGTAGAAGCAGTCCTCGATCGTGCTCGGCGCGATCACGATCTTCGGCGCATCGCCGTGGCTGCCGAAGATCGCGGTCATCAGGTCGCCCTGCTCGGCCTTGGTCGGCTGGCCGGTGCTCGGGCCGCCGCGCTGGACGTTGACGACGACGAGCGGGATCTCGCCCATCACCGCCAGGCCGATCGCCTCCTGCTTGAGCGAATAGCCGGGACCCGAGGTGATCGTCACCGCGCACTTGCCGGCGTACGAAGCGCCGACCGCGAACGCGCACGCGGCGATCTCGTCCTCGGCCTGGTGCACCAGCCCGCCGACCTTCTCGAACACGTCGCTCAGGTAGTGAGACGCCGAAGTGGCCGGCGTGATCGGGTACATCGCGCAGATCTCCATCCCCGACGCCATCACGCCGAGAGCGAGCGCGGTGTTGCCGTTGATGACGAGTTGCGGCACGGTGACGCGCTCGGCGGGAATGCGAAAGCCGAAGTCGAGATTCGTCGCCGCCCAGGCGTGGCCGGCGCCGAGCAGCATGACGTTGGTGCGGATGACCGACTCGTCCTTCTTGCCGAAAGTGAGCGCGATCTGCTCGCGTGCGATCTGCAGGTCGAGGCTGTAAAGCTGGCACAGGATGCCGAGCACGAACATGTTCTTGCCGCGCTTGGCATCGGCGACCAGCGCCTTGCATTCCTGCTCCATCGCGACCTCGATGACGCGATAGCCGGCGGCGACGAGCTTGTCGTGCGCCTCGACGTACGACGCGGCGATCTGCGCATCGCCGTGCGTTCGCCACATGCTCTCGAGCAGGATGATGCAGCCGGGCTTGAGCTCCTTCGCGCGCA
>Ga0207703_10001320_pt1:0-12500 | contig 22784 bp, 18 predicted proteins | sample KBSSwiS12_FD_184304 | JGI IMG/M metagenome (GOLD analysis project Ga0207703, IMG submission 184304) | Switchgrass rhizosphere microbial communities from Kellogg Biological Station, Michigan, USA - KBS Switchgrass S1-2 (SPAdes) (version 2) | ecosystem: Host-associated > Plants > Roots >...
CACCGAGCGAATGAAGATCAGATCCCCCGTGAGCGCCGCGTTGTCGGCGATGCGATAGCAGACGCTTCCCTCGGTGTGCCCGGGCGTGTGCTCGACCACGATCTCGCGGCCGCCCACCTTCAACGTCTGGCCGTCCTCGATCGCGGTGAACGTGATCGTCGCGGGCGATCCGTCGTAGGGAAGAATGGCGTCCTTGGGATGGAGGTAGTACGGGATGTTCACGCGTTTCGCGATCAGTGGGCCGCCGCTGATGTAGTCGGCGTGCGCGTGCGTGTCCGCCACCGCCACCACCTTGACCCCGAGATCGCGCGCGACGTCGAAGAAGGCCTGCGGTTTCCGTGGGGGATCCACGATCATCGCCTCGCCGTTCGCGACGAGGAGATAGCCGAGGGCCCCTTTCGAGATCCGGTCGAACTGGATCAGGTGATCGAATCCGGGAGGGGGCGTGAGGTTGCGCGGCACGAGGGCGTCACCCCACGCGGCCATGCCGCCGACCATCGAGCGGGCCTCGTAGCCGAGGCCCGTCAGGTAGAGCGCGAGCTCCTTGCTCGAGTTTCCGTGTCCGCACACCACCGCCAGCGGCATGTCGGGATCGAGCGTGGAGCGGATGCCCTCGCCCATCGACATCACTTCCGAGCCGCGCATGTTGAGGAACTGCTCGGGCGTGCCCAGCTCGATCCGTCCCCCCGCGAGCGCCTGGGGCGCCCGGATGTCGAGGATCCGGATCCGTCCCCCGGACTCGATGGTCCGGACGAGCTCTTCGGGGCTGATCTCGGGAATCTCACGATGCTGGAACATGGCGGAATTGTGGTCAGACGGCGGGGCTTCGTCAACCTCGTTTGACGCGGCACGGAACCCCGTGCAAGATACGCCGATGCCCGCCACGCGAACGCAAGCAGCCCCTCACACCACCGCGCCGAGCGGTGCGACCGCGATCCTCCCGGGCCTCGCCCTGGCCGTGCTGGTCGCGCTCGCGGCCCGGCTCGTCCATCAGTCGCTCCCGAAGAGCGTGGGCACGGTCCTCGGCGAGGTCCTCTTCGCCGTCGTGATCGGACTCATCTTCGGGAACGCGATCAAGATGCCGGACGCGATGCGGCCGGGGCTCAAGTTCGGGTTCCACGCCGTGCTCCGGACCGCGATCGTTCTCCTCGGCGCCACGTTCTCGTTTCGCCAGGTGCTCCAGATCGGCGGCAAGGCCGTGCTCATCGTCGTCGTGCTCATGATCCTCGCACTCGTCGCGGCGCACCTGCTCGGCCGCGCCGCCGGGATTCCGGGGCGGCTCGCGACCTTGATCGGCGTCGGCACCGCCGTCTGCGGCAACTCCGCGATCGCGGCGACCGCGCCCGTGATTCGCGCGCGCGACGACGAGGTTTCGTTCGCGATCGCGACGAACACGGTGTTCGGCACGCTCGCGGTGCTTCTCTATCCGATCATCGGCAAGCTCGCGCACATGGGGGACGCGGCCTACGGCACGTGGGCCGGCACCGCGGTGAACGACACGTCCCAGGTGGTCGCGGCGGGCTTCGCGTACGGAGACCTGGCGGGGCGCGTCGCGACCGCGGTCAAGCTCACGCGGAACGCGCTCATGGGAGGCGTGATCCTCGCGATCGGGATCGCCTACGCGCGGTCCGGCGCGGAGGTCGCCGCGGGAAGCGGCGCGTGGGGGCGCATCAAGCAGTCGTTCCCGATCTTCGTCGTCGGATTCCTCGTCATGGCGCTCCTCAACACGCTCGGGTTCTTCGTGTGGCTCTCGGCCTACGTCCACCTCGACGTGCCGAAAGTCCTGCTCGAGACCTCGCGCGCGCTCATCCTGGTCGCGCTCGCGGCGGTGGGACTCTCGACCCGCCTCGCGTCCATGCGCGAGACCGGACTCAAGCCGTTCCTGATCGGGCTCGCCGTCGCCGCGCTCACGTCGGGGGCGAGCCTCCTCCTCATCCGGATCCTCGGCCCCGCATCGCTATGACCGAGCTTCCGCCGGGGTATCTCCTCCGGCGCCCTCGGGACGAGGACGCCCAGGCGCTGGTCGATCTCATGGTCGCCATCGACGTCGAGGAGCAGGGCGCGCCCGACACGGAGATCGAGGATCTGAAGGCCGACTGGGCCCAACCGCGCTTCGACAAGGGGCGGGATGCCTTGACCATCACGGCCCCGGACCGCTCGTTCGCGGGCTACGGCTGGGTCTGGGATCGCGTGCCGCACGTGGATCTCCAGGCCGACCTCCACGTGCACCCGAAGCAGCGCGGGATCGGGCTCGAGCAAGTGCTGCTCGATCGCATCGAGGAGCGCGGCCGGGAGCACCTGCCCGACGCGCCCGCCGGGGAGACGGTCACCGTGGCGGTCTTCGCCATGGCCGGAACCCCTCTGGCTGAGATCCTCGAGCGCCGCGACTACGAGCGGACGCGCACGTTCTATCGCATGACCATCGACCTCGCAGGCGGATATCCGGAGCCGGGCGTGCCGGCGGGGATCGAGATCCGGCCATTTCGACCTGGCGTGGACGATCGCGAGGTGCACGCGACGATCGAGGATACGTTCGCGCACCATTTCCGCTTCCACGCGGAGTCGCACGAAGACTGGGTCACGCGACGCATGGGACATCCCAGCTTCGATCCATCCCTCTGGCTCGTGGCGTGGGACGGCGACACGATGGTGGGGGCCATCCTTCCCTATCAGTTCGGCGACCTGAGCTGGGTGCGCGAGCTGGGCGTGCGCGATGCGTATCGCGGCCGCGGCATCGGGAAGGCGCTCCTCGTCGCCTCGTTCCGGATGTTCGAAGAGCGTGGGAGCAAGCGCGTCAGTCTCGGCGTCGATGCGGGCAACACGACCGGCGCCACCGCACTCTACGAGAAGAGCGGCATGAAGGTGGAGCAGCGCCACGAGCTCTTCCAGCGCCCCGTCTCCCCCGCGGTTGAAAAAGAATCGGGCTTGCGCCCCGCGGCCAAGCAGTTGGAGCGTAAAGAGTAAGGCCTGGCCCCGGGCGATCGACTCCACCCGGAGCCGTTTCTTCCTCGAACTTGATTTCCCGGTTGACGCCACCGTGGGGCATCCTTAATTTCCCGACGCGGTTTTTGGCCCGCGGTCGGGCCGGGCACCCACAGCCTTTGAGGAGTCGGAACCATGATCTGGGAGAAGCTGTCGTACGAGCATGGAGTGCCGGGATCGTCGCGCCGCGACCTGAGCTTCTACGGCGAGAAGGATCCATACGGTCAGGATGGTGACGAGGAGGAAGAGGAGTACGACGACGAAGAAGAAGAGGACGACGAGTTCGGCGACGACGAAGACGATGATGATGATGACGAAGACTACGACGACGACGACGAGTACGAGGAAGAGGAAGAAGGCGGGGAGGAAGAGGACTACTAGACCCCTCCGAGCCTGACTCCGCGAGGAAGCGCGTCGCAAGGCGCGCTTCCTCCCTTTCCCCCCCGACGAGGACCACCCGTTGCCCAAAGTCGAACGCCCACGCCTGGCTTCACCGGAGCCGCTCCTCTTCCTGGGAGTGACGTCCGAGGAGGCATCCCTCGCGCGCGCCCGGGTCGTGATCGTCCCGGCCGCGTTCGATCAGACGACGAGCTATCTCCCCGGGACGCGCTTCGGTCCCAAGGCCATCCTCGAAGCGTCGCGCCAGGTCGAGTTCTACGACGAGGAGCTGGACCGGGAGCCGTTCGAGATCGGGGTCGCGACCCTCGCGGAGATCGAGGTCGAGCCGGCGGACATCGAGTCGGGAATGCGGCGTCTCGAGCAGGTGACGGATGAAATCGCGGCCCAGGGGAAGATCCCCTTCACCCTGGGAGGCGAGCACTCGCTGACGCTCGCGCCCGTGGCCGCGCTTCGACGGCGGTATCCCGGCCTCTCCGTGCTCCAGCTCGACGCGCACCTCGACCTACGTGACTCGTACCAGGGCACGAAGCTGAGCCACGCGTCGGTCATGCGGCGCATCCGGGATCTCGGCGTGCCGACCGTGGCCGTGGGCATCCGCGCCGTGTCGCGCGAGGAGGCCGACTACGTGCACGCTGAGAAGGTGCCGGTGCACCTGGGGCGCGAGATCCGCGCGCGCGGCCTCGACGTCGATGCCGTGCTCGCGGATCTGGGAAACCCGGTCTACGTGACGGTGGATCTCGACGCGTTCGATCCTTCCTGCGTTCCCGGCGTGGGCACGCCGGAGCCGGGTGGCCTCACGTGGGACGAGGGACTGCGCCTGCTCCGCGCCGTGTGCGAGCGCCGCCAGGTCGTGGGCTGCGACGTCGTGGAGCTCTGTCCCATTCCGGGACAGCCGGGCTCCGACTTCTTCGCCGCCAAGCTGGTGAACAAGATGATCGGCTACCTGGGACTTTCCCCGGATCTGAAGCCGCGAACCTCGCGCCGCGGCTCCTGATGGCGCGCATCGTCCTGGCCAAGAACCAGGATCGGCGCCTCCGGTCCGGGCACCTCTGGGTCTTCAGCAACGAGATCGAATCCATCGAGGGCTCGCCCGAGCCGGGCGGGGAAGTGGTCGTCGAGGACTCCCGCGGCGGCACGGTCGGCACCGGGCTCTACAACCCCCATTCGCTGATCGCGGTGCGCCTCTTCGCGAGGCGCGCCCGCGCGATCGACGACGCCCTCCTCCGGGAGCGGCTGGAGCAGGCGAAAGCGCTCCGCGAGCGCATCCTTCCGGTCGAGTCCACCTATCGTCTGGTCTACAGCGAGGGCGATTTCATCCCAGGCCTCATCGTGGATCGCTATGGCGATTATCTTGGCGTGCAGAGCCTCACGATGGGCGTGGAGCGCCGTCTGGACGCGATCCTCGACCTCCTCATGGACGTGATGAAGCCGGCGGGGATCTGCTGCCGGCGCGACGCGCCCGCCCGCGCCCTCGATGGGCTCCCCATGCTCGAGCCGCTCGAGCGCGGAACGGTGCCCTACCGGATCGACGCTCCCTACGAGGGCTACGTGATCGAGGTGGATCTCCGGGGTGGGCAAAAGACGGGCGAGTTCCTCGACATGCGCGACAACCGGAAGCGCGTGGCCCAGGAGGCGCGCGGCCGGAGCGTGCTCGACCTCTACTGCTACACGGGGCTCTTCTCGCTCCACTGCGCCACCGCGGGAGCGATCGAGGTCACGGGGGTGGATCGCTCCGGTCCCGCGATCGAGCGGGCGCGTCGGAATCTGGCGCGGAACGCGCCCGGGAAGTCCGTCTCGTTCGTCGAGGAGGAGACAGAGTCGGCGCTCACGCGCTTCACGGGGGAAGGGACGCGATTTGATATGATCATCCTCGATCCGCCCTCGCTCGTGAAGAGCCGGAAGGCCTTCAGAGAAGGGGCGGCCAAGTACGAGAAGCTGAACGCGACCGCCATGAGGCTCCTCCCGCCGGGAGGGATCCTCGCGACGGCATCCTGCTCGCACCACGTGGACGCGCCCGCCTTCCTCGACATCCTTCGCTCCGCCGCCAAGCGGGCCGGAGCGGCGTTTCGAGTGATCGACGTGCGCGGACAGAGCCGGGATCATCCCGAGCTCCTCGCGGCGCGCGAGACGTCCTACCTGACGCTGGCGCTCCTGGAGCGCATTCACTGAGTTCGCGAGGAGATGCGCGATGAACCAAGAAGCGACGCCCGGGGGCTCCCCGGCCGATGAAGCGCCGAAGGGCCTCAGCCGGAAGGAGATGTTCCTCGGGCTGATCCACTCGTTCCAGGCTGCGGCCATGCAGCAGATGGGGAAGATGCCGAGCCCGTTCAGCAAGGAGATCGAGCGCGATCTGCCGCAGGCGCGGCTCTCGATCGACATGCTCGAGATGCTGGAGGAGCGGACGTCGGGGAATCTGACCGGCGAGGAGGCGCGCTTCCTCAAGCACGTGCTCACGGAGCTGCGCCTCAATTACGTGGCCGAGGTCGAGGAGGACAAGAAGACCGCCGCGAAGGCGGCGGAGCCCTCGTCCTAGTCCTTCCGCTCCTCCCGCTTCGCTTCCTCCCACAGCCGATCCATCTCATCGAGCGTCGCGCGCTCGGGGGACGTGCCTTCGCGATTCAGCCCCTCGACCATGCGATCGAAGCGCCTCCGGAATTTTTCGATGGCGGCCCGGAGGTGCGCTTCGGGATCCGTCTTCACGAAGCGCGCGAGATTCACCACCGCGAAGAGGAGGTCGCCGATCTCCTCCGCCACGTGCGCCGCGTCTTGCTTCGCGAGCGCGGATTCCGTCTCATCGACTTCCTCCCGGATCTTCGCCAGCACTCCCGCGACGTCGGGCCAGTCGAAGCCCACCGACGCCGCCTTCTCCTGCACGCGATAGGCGCGAAGGAGCGCCGGCAGCCCCGCGGGGCTCTTCCCGAGGATCGACGCGTGCCCCGCTTCGCGCTGCTTCCCCGCCTCCCACTGGCGGAGCACGCCCTGCGCGTCGAGGTCCTTCCGCTCGCCGAACACGTGCGGGTGGCGCGCGATCATCTTCGCGACGTTGGCGCGCGCGATGGAGGAGGGCGATGGGCCATGCTCCCGCTCCAGCCGCACGGCGAGGAAGGTCACGAGAAAGAGGAGGTCGCCGATCTCCTCGGCCGCCGATCGCGCATCCTCCGCCGCGATGGCGTCCGCGATCTCGTGCGCTTCCTCGACGACGTAGGGGGAGAGGGTGCGCGTCGTCTGCTCCCGGTCCCAGGGGCAGCCGTCGGGACCCGAGAGGTGCCGGACGAGGTCGAGGAGGGCCGCGGCGGAGGCCGCGAACTCGTTCCGGTCCGAGGCCGGGGGAGACGTCGCGGGCGAATCGTTGTCGTGGCTCGGCATCGGGCGAGTGTAGGGTCCGCTCGAGGGGAAGTCCAATCGACCCGCGCTTGCGTTCTCCAATCGCCGTATGATAGTCAGGGAGCGGCCGCTTCGGCCGATACGACATGGAATTCCCTACCTGGGTAGAGGTTGATCTCGATCGGTTCCGCCGGAACCTCGGCGCCATCCGCTCGGCCATTGGCGAGAGGAGACGAATCCTCCTCGTCGTGAAAGCCGACGCGTACGGCCACGGCGCTGTCGAGATCGCGCAACACGCCGTCCGCTCCGGCGTGAACATGCTCGGCGTCGCGACCCTCCACGAAGGCATCGAGCTCCGCTCAGCCGGAGTCGACGCGCCGATCGTGATCCTGAGCCCCACCCTCCTGGGCGAGGTGGACGAGATCCTGGAGCACCGCCTCACGCCCTCGGTCACGAGCGTGGAGTTCGCCGAGCGCCTCTCCGCTCGATGCGAGGCGCAGCAGCTCCGGGCCCGCTTCCACGTGGAGGTGGACACCGGCATGGGGCGCACCGGCGTGTCGGACAGCGAGGCGGTCGAGTTCATCACGCGCGTGACCCAGCTTCCGAATCTCAAGCTCGAGGGCGTCTACACCCACTTCCCGGATGCCGACAGCGGCGACTCCGGAGGCACGGAGGAGCAGGTGCGGAAGTTCGGGACCATCCTGCACTCCCTCGCGCTCCGGAACATCGACATGGGCGTGCGCCATGCGGCCAATAGCGCGGGACTCCTGAGCGTGCCGGATTCCTTCCTCGACATGGTGCGCCCCGGAATCCTGGCCTATGGCTTCTACCCCACCCGCGAGGTGCCCCGGTCGGTCGAGGTCGAGGGGATCCTGTCGTTCAAGACTCGCGTCGTGCAGCTTCGCGATCTCCCGCCCGGACGCAACGTGAGCTACGGGAGGACCTACACGACGAAGCGCTGGACCCGGATCGGCGTGCTGCCGGTCGGGTACGGGCACGGCTATCCCTGGCAGCTCTCGAACCGCGGACAGGTCTTGATCCGCGGGCAGCGCGCGCCCATCGTGGGGCGTGTCACGATGGATCTCACGATGGTGGACACGACCGACATCGAGGGCGTGACCCTAGGCGACGAGGTCGTGCTCTGGGGCGAGCAGCAAGGGGCTCGTCTCGGGCTCGACGAGGTGGCGGAGTGGGCGCAGACGATTCCGTACGATCTTCTCTGCAGCATGGGGAAGCGCGTCGTGCGCGTGTACGTCGAGGAGGGGCGCGCCCCCAAGGTGCTGACGTTGATCGGCGAGCGGCAAGAAGTCGACGTGGCGGAAACCGGCTCAGCGGCCGGACGGAAGCGCCGGCGCAAGGTCCAGTACAAGACCCGCGCCGGAACGGGACGGTAAAACGGGCCAGGGAGGGACGATCGGCGTATGAGCGATGAATTCCGCGTTGGAGAGTGGGTGCGGCATCCCGAGTTCGGGGACGGACTCGTGCTCGAGGCGCGCGGGAGCGGGGACGCGCACTCGGTGCTGGTTTCGTTCCCCGACAACTCGAAGCGGCGCTTGATGGTGAAGTTCGCACGGCTGAGCAAGGTGGAGCCACCCGAAGGGCATCACGCGAAGGTCTCCGAGCCCGAAGGGAAGACGCGAACGCGGCGGAAGACGAGCAAAGGTTCGTGAGCGGTCGCGATCCGTCCGGCGCGGCCGGCGCGGAGCGCCTTCTCGCCGCGGCCCGCGCCTCGATGGGACACGCGATCGCGCCCTATTCCGGCCTCACGGTCGGCGCCGCGCTCGAGGACGCGTCGGGCGCGATCCATCCGGGCGTCAACGTCGAGTCGGTCACCTACAGCCTCACCCTCTGCGCCGAGCGAAACGCCGTCTTCGGCGCCGTCGCGCGTGGAGCCCGCGACTTTCGAAGACTCGCGCTCGTCTCGAACGCGACGACTCCCATCCTTCCCTGCGGCGCGTGCCGCCAGATCCTCTACGAGCGCGCACCCGATCTGATCGTCATCGTACCGAAGGGGGGCGGTCACGAGGAGATTCCGATCGCCGCGCTCCTGCCGCGTCCCTTCCGCGACTTCGAGCCCTCGCGCTGATCCTCGCCGCGTGAAGTCCGCCGGCCGCAGCGCTCCCTCGCCGACCGCCCCATGAAGGAGTTGATCCGGAGGAAGCGGGACGGCGAGGCGCTCAGGCAGGAGGAGATCGAGCGCTGGATCCACGGCGTGGTGGACGGCTCGGTGCCCGACTATCAGAGCTCGGCCCTTCTCATGGCGATCACGCTTCGCGGGATGACACGCGCGGAGACGATCGCGCTCACCGAGGCCATGCTCCGGTCGGGCCGCGTGCTCGATTGGTCGCGCATCGGCCGCCCCACGGTGGACAAGCACTCGACCGGAGGGGTGGGGGACAAGGTCTCTCTCGCACTCGCTCCCTGGGTGGCCGCGTGCGGCGCGGTCGTGCCCATGATCGCGGGGCGCGGTCTGGGGCACACCGGCGGCACGCTGGACAAGCTCGAGTCGATCCCGGGCTTCCGCGTGAAGCTCTCGATCGACGAATTCACCGCGCAGGTCGAGCGGATCGGCGTGGTCATCGCGGGGCAGACCGCGGAGCTCGACCCGGCGGATCAGGAGCTCTACGCCCTGCGCGACGTGACCGCGACGGTCGAATCCATTCCGTTGATCGTGGCGAGCATCCTGAGCAAGAAGTTCGCATCCGGGACCGAGGCGGTCGTGTTCGACGTGAAGCGGGGCGGCGGCGCGTTCATGCGCACCGAGGAGGAGGCTCGCGCGCTCGCGCGGGAGCTGGTCGACGTCTCGCACGAGCTCTCGCGCCGCGGATACGCCGTGATCACCTCGATGGAGCAGCCGCTGGGACGCGCGATCGGGAACGCCAACGAGACCGCCGAGGCATTCGCGCTCCTCCGGGGCCAGGCCCCGCCGGACCTCATGGAGGTCACGCGGGAGCTGGCCGTGCGGATGCTCCTCGTCGCGAAGATCGCCCGGGAGCGGTTCGAGGCCGAGGCGCGGCTCGACCGCGTGCTCGAATCGGGCGAGGCGATGCGGCGGGCCGAGGCGTGGATCCAGGCACAGGGCGGCGATCCACGCTCGCTGCACGATCCCTCCATCCTTCCTCACGCCGACGTGGAGACCCCGGTCCTCGCCCCGCGCTCGGGCCACGTCACGTCGATCGACGCGCGCGCGCTCGGCACGCTTCTCGTCGCCATGCGGGGCGGACGGGCGCGGAAGGAGGATCCGGTGGACCCCGCCGTCGGCATCCGGCTTCTCGCGAAGCGCGGCGATGCCGTGCGGGAGGGAGAGGCGATGGCCATTGTCGAGGCCCATCGCTCCGCCCCCGAGTGGGCCGATTCGGCGCAGCGTGCGTTCACGATCGGCGACGCCGCTCCCGCGAGAGAGCCCGTGATCCTGGAGGAAGTGCGGTGAGGAAGCGGGCGGGGCCCGGCAGCGCGCGTTCGGCGCGCGGCGCGGGCGGCGCGCGTGCGGGAAGAGGGGGCGCGGCGATCCGCATCGCCCCGGCAACGGCGGATCGCTGGGACGACCTCGAGCAGCTCTTTGGTCCCCGCGGCGCGTGCGCAGGGTGCTGGTGCATGTGGTGGCGGCTCCGCCGCGCGGAGTGGGGAAAGGGCAAAGGGGACGGCAACCGCCGCGCGCTCCGTGCGCTCGTCGAGAGCGGCGAGCCGACCGGACTCGTGGCGTACTCGGGCCGGGATCCAATCGGCTGGATCGCCGTGGCGCCGCGCGGGGCGTATCCGGGGCTCGAGCGCTCGCGCACGCTGAAGCCGGTGGACGAGCGCCCGGTGTGGTCGGTGACCTGCTTCTTCACCGCGCGCGAGCACCGGCGCCGTGGAGTCACCGTGAAGCTGCTCGAGGCCGCGGCCCGATACGCGCGCGCGAACGGCGCCGACTGCCTGGAGGGCTATCCGGTCGAGCCGCGCAAGGATTCGGTGCCCGACGTGTTCGTCTTCACGGGTCTGGCGCAGGCGTTCCGGAAAGCGGGATTCGTGGAGGTGGCGCGGCGCTCCGAGACGCGGCCGATCATGCGCCGCGAGCTCGGCCGTAGGAAACGCACGACGCGCAATCGAACGACCGCTAGAGCCTGAGGCGCTCCTCGGGCGGAGCTTCGCTGTCGGTCTTCTGCAGGTCGAGATTCTCGGGGTTCGGCGTCTGGCCGGTGTGCACGTCACAGTAGCTCGTCGGCTGCAGCCCCTCGTGGAAGAGCTCGTACTCCGTCTCCGGGCATGACGGATTCGCGAGCAGCCCCGTCTGCGTGCAGATGAGCACGCTCACGACGCCACTCGGCACCGGGAATTCCTGGGGCGCCTTCCCCTTCGTCGCCGCGGCGATCACATCCACCCAGATCGGGAGCGCGGCGGCCGCGCCGGTCATGCCGGGGCCGATCTTCTGCTTCTGATCGAAGCCCACCCACACGCCCGTGACGAGGCTCGGCGTGAAGCCCACGAACCAGGCGTCGGAGTAATCGTCGGTGGTGCCCGTCTTGCCCGCCGCAGGCACGTTGAGGCCGAGCGTGTGCGCCATCGCCGCCGTCCCGTTCTCGATGACGCTCGAGAGCATGCTCGTCATCGTGAGCGCGGTCTCGGGGCTCAGGACTTCTTCCGCGGTCAGGCGCGTCTGCTCCAGCACCTTGCCGTTCTTGTCCTCGATCTTGAGCACGTAGCTCGGCGGGACGCGGATCCCCTGATTGGCGAACACGCCGTAGGACGACGTCAGCTCGAGCAGGTTCACTTCCGACGTTCCGAGCGCGAGCGAGAGATCGTTCCCGAGGCGGCTCCGGATGCCCATCCGGCGCGCGTACGACGTCACGACGCCCGTCCCGAGCTTCTGGAGGAGCTTGGCCGCCGGCACGTTGACCGAATGCGCGAGCGCGGCGCGGAGCGTGACGGGGCCGCGGAACTTGTGGTCGTAGTTCTGCGGCGACCAGTCCATGCCGTTGCCCGCCTTGAACGAGACCGGTGTGTCGAGGATCACATCCGTCGGCGAGAACCCGTTGTCGATCGCGGCGGCGTAGATGAACGGCTTGAACGCGGAGCCCGGCTGGCGGCTCGCCTGCACGGCGCGGTTGAAGTTCGATTCGTTGAAGTCGCGGCCGCCGACGAGCGCGCGGATCTGCCCGTTCGTGGGATCGAGGGATACGATGGCGCCCTGGAGGTAGTCGGTCTTCCCCTTGCGCTGATCCTCGGGCGTCTTCACCTTCGCGGCCGCCGCGGCGAGCGCCGCACGCGTGCGCTTGTACTGGTTCCGGGCCTCGAGTGCGGTCAGGCGCTTCTCGAGCGCCTCCTCGGCCGCCATCTGGAGGTCGATGTCGAGCGTCGTGTAGATCTTGAGCCCGCCTTCGTAGAGCTGGTTCGATCCGTAGCGCTGCTCCACGTACTGCCGGACCATCTCCATGAAGTAGGGGGCCGCCTTCGTGTCGATTCGCGTCTTGGTGACGCCGAGCGGGGCCTCGCTCGCCGCCTCGTACTGCGAGCGGGTGAGCCGCTTGTTGTCGAGCATCGCGGCGAGGACCAGATTCCGCCGCCTGAGCGCGCGGTCCGGCTCGCGGCGCGGCGAATAGTCGCGCGGATTCCGCGGGAGTCCCGCGAGAAGCGCGCACTCGGGCAGCGTGAGCTGCTGCACCTGCTTCCCGAAGAAGACCTTCGCCGCCGCGTCCAGACCGTAGGCCCCTTCGCCGAAGTAGATCTGGTTGAAGTACATCTCGAGGATTTCGTCCTTCGTGTACGTCTGCTCGATCCGGATGGCGAGGATGGCTTCCTTGATCTTTCGCGTGACC
>Ga0207703_10001320_pt1:17500-22784 | contig 22784 bp, 18 predicted proteins | sample KBSSwiS12_FD_184304 | JGI IMG/M metagenome (GOLD analysis project Ga0207703, IMG submission 184304) | Switchgrass rhizosphere microbial communities from Kellogg Biological Station, Michigan, USA - KBS Switchgrass S1-2 (SPAdes) (version 2) | ecosystem: Host-associated > Plants >...
GGCAAGGTTAAGCGTCTAAGACGCGAAGCCGTAGCGAAAGCGAGTCCGAAACGGGCGAATAGTCGCGTGCGGTAGACCCGAAGCGGGAGTGATCTACCCATGGCCAGGATGAAGCGAGTTTAACAGTTCGTGGAGGTCCGAACCGGTTACCGTTGAAAAGGTATCGGATGAGCTGTGGGTAGGGGTGAAAGGCCAATCAAACCCCGTGATAGCTGGTTCTCCCCGAAATGGATTTAGGTCTAGCCTCGCGTAATTGTGTGGCGGGGGTAAAGCACTGATTGGGCTAGGGACCCTACCAGGTTACCAAACCCTTTCAAACTCTGAATACCGTTCACATGTACCGCGGGAGTAAGGGCGCGAGGGATAAGCTTCGCGACCGAGAGGGGAACAACCCAGACCGTCAGCTAAGGTCCCTAAGTGTGGGCTAAGTGTATAAGGATGTGGGATCTCGTAGACAACCAGGATGTTGGCTTAGAAGCAGCCATCATTTAAAGAGTGCGTAATTGCTCACTGGTCAAGTAATCCTGCGCCGATAATGTCCGGGACTCAAGTCCACCACCGAAGCTGCGGGTGTGCGGCGTTTCGACGTCGTACGCGGTAGGGGAGCGTTCTGTTGTAGGATGAAGCGGAATCGTAAGGTTCCGTCGACGAACCAGAAGTGATTATGCCGGAACGAGTAGCGAGAAACCAGGCGAGAAACCTGGTCACCGAAAGCCTAAGGTTTCCTGAGGAAGGTTAATCCGCTCAGGGTTAGTCGGGCCCTTAGCCGAGGCCGAGAGGCGTAGGCGATGGAAAACAGGCTAAAATTCCTGTACCGGTCCGCAGGCGTTCAAGACGCCAAGGGGTTACGCAGAAGTGAAAGACCAGCCCACGATCGGAAGTGTGGGTCTAAGCCAGTAGGAGGATCCCGTAGGCAAATCCGCGGGGTCACTGCTCCGAGAGGTGATGGGGAGAGCGAAAGCTCACAAACTGGTCCTAATCATGCTGCCGAGAAACACCTCTACGCGAGTCTGCGGGTCGTCCGTACCGTAAACCGACACAGGTAGGCGGGGTGAGTATCCTAAGGTGCTCGAGTGAGTCTTGCAGAAGGAACTCGGCAAAATAGCCCCGTAACTTCGGAAGAAGGGGTGCTTCTAGTAGGTGAAGGTCCTCGCGACTGGAGCCCAACGAAGCCGCAGTGAATGGGGTCAAGCGACTGTTTACCAAAAACACATGTCTCTGCTAAGCCGAAGAGGCGACGTATAGGGACTGACACCTGCCCGGTGCCGGAAGGTTAAAGGGCGTGGTCAGCCGCAAGGCGAAGCCGCAAACTGAAGCCCCGGTAAACGGCGGCCGTAACTATAACGGTCCTAAGGTAGCGAAATTCCTTGTCGGGTAAGTTCCGACCTGCACGAATGGTGTAACGACTTGACCGCTGTCTCCTGCAAGAGCTCGGCGAAACTGTAGTAGCGGTGAAGATGCCGCTTACCCGCGACTGGACAGAAAGACCCCGTGCACCTTTACTGTAACCTGGTATTGGGTTTTGACACCGCATGTGTAGGATAGGTGGGAGGCTTTGAAGCGGGAGCGCTAGCTCTCGTGGAGCCAACCTTGAAATACCACCCTTGTGATGTCGGAATTCTAACCTCCAGCCGTGAATCCGGCGGAGGGACATTGCCAGGCGGGCAGTTTGACTGGGGCGGTCGCCTCCCAAAGAGTAACGGAGGCGTGCAAAGGTTCCCTCAGTGCGGTTGGTAATCGCGCGTGGAGTGCATTGGCATAAGGGAGCTTGACTGCGAGACCAACAAGTCGAGCAGGTGCGAAAGCAGGCCAAAGTGATCCGGTGGTTCTGTGTGGAAGGGCCATCGCTTAACGGATAAAAGGTACGCCGGGGATAACAGGCTGATCCCGCCCGAGAGTTCACATCGACGGCGGGGTTTGGCACCTCGATGTCGGCTCATCGCATCCTGGGGCTGGAGAAGGTCCCAAGGGTTCGGCTGTTCGCCGATTAAAGCGGTACGTGAGCTGGGTTCAGAACGTCGTGAGACAGTTCGGTCCCTATCCATCGCGGGCGCAGGATATTTGAGGGGAGCTGGCCCTAGTACGAGAGGACCGGGTCGGACGGACCTCTAGTGTACCGGTTATCGTGCCAACGGTATTGCCGGGTAGCTATGTCCGGATGAGATAAGCGCTGAAAGCATCTAAGCGCGAAACTCGCCCCAAGATGAGATATCCCCCAGCATAAGCTGGCTAAAGGACCCTCGGAGATGACGAGGTTGATAGGCCGGAGGTGTAAGCGCGGTTAACGCGTTCAGCCGACCGGTACTAATCGTCCGTGCGGCTTGATCGGACTTCTAGATGTCAGGTGGTTCGCACCGTCAACTCGGTATTCGGTTGGTTTGAATCAGGAACGCGCGCAAGCGCGAACCGAATCGAACTTTCCGGTGGCTACGGCGGAGGGGTCACACCTCTTCCCATTCCGAACAGAGAAGTTAAGCCCTCCAGCGCCGATGGTACTGCACGGGAGACTGTGTGGGAGAGTAGGTCGCCGCCGGGAGTACTTTGAAAAGGCCCTTCGCGAAAGCGGAGGGCCTTTTTCATTGCCACGAACGAATCGGCGCGGGCGCCCCATGGCTTTCGCGCCACCTCGAGCACCATTACACTTCACCCATGACGAACCTGCGCGCGATCCATTCCGACATCACGGCGCTCGCGACGGATGCCATCGTGAATGCGGCGAACTCATCCCTTCTCGGCGGCGGAGGCGTGGACGGCGCCATCCATCGAGCGGCCGGGCCCGAGCTCCTGCGCGAGTGCAGACAGCTCGGCGGCTGCGCGACAGGCGACGCGAAGCTGACGCCTGGGTACAAGCTGCGCGCGAAGTACGTGATCCATGCGGTCGGCCCGGTGTGGCGAGGCGGAACGAACGGCGAGGCGGATCTCCTCGCCTCGTGCTACCGAAAGTCGATCGAGATCGCCGCCGCGGCCGAAGCGAGAACGCTCGCGTTTCCCAGCATCAGCACCGGTGTGTACGGCTATCCCATCGAGCTCGCGGCTCGCGTGGCCATCGACTCGGTCCGATCCGCGGTGCTGGCTGTTCCGTCCCTCTCGGAAGTGATCTTCTGCTGCTTCTCGGCCGGGGATCGCTCCGTGTACGAGAGAATGCTCGCGTGAAGATTCATCGGCAGGTGATCCGGATTCCTGCCGAGCGGGCCGACGAAGTCGTCGACGCGCTCGTCGAAGCGTTCCACGACTATCCGGTGATGCGCTATGCGATCGGCGACGCGGGGGCCGATTACGATCGCCGGCTGCGGATGTTGATCGACGTCTTCGTCGGCCGCCGCGTGGACCACGGGCATCCCCTGCTCGCGGTCGAAGACGGCGGCCAGGTGGTGGGCGTGGCCACGCTCACACTGCCCGGAGACCCTGGAGCGACATCCGCGGGATTCGAAGCCCGCAGGGTGGCACTCTGGGAGGATGTTGGCCAGGACGCGAAGGCGCGGATGGAGCGCCTGGTCGAGGTCTGGGAACGGCTGCGCGTGCCCGGACCCCAGTACCACCTCAACATGCTCGGGGTGCGCCGCTCGCATGCCGGGCAGGGGATCGGTCGCCTTCTCCTCGACGAGGTTCACCGCATCTCGCGCGAGGACTCCGAGTCGACCGGCGTGAGTTTGAGCACGGAGAATCCGACGAACGTGCTCCTCTACGAACATTGCGGGTACGAGGTGCGTTTCCACGAGCGCGTTTCGCCGGAGCTCGAAACCTGGATCCTCTTCCGCCCCGACACGGACGCACGCTGACCTCCTGAGCCCTACAGTGCGGTTCCGCCCCCGAGCGCGTACAAACGAAGGAGCCCGGCGGATGGGCCGCCGGGCTCCGGGGATGGTTCACTCAAGTCTCGGGGTCAGGCTCGGAAGATCGTCTTCTCTACATGCAGGAAGGCTTCCTCCCACGTCTCGGCTTCGGCTAACGGGAACTCGATCGAAGCGAAACCGATGCACTTCAGGTCGACCGTGTGCGAATGAGGTCCCACCACCACCGCCTGAACCACCCAGGCCGAGAGTCCAAGCTTTCCAGCGCGGTCCTCAGCTTCTCTGTTCGTCATCTCCGGTCACCTCCCTTCCGCCTTCACCCATCGGCATTCGCATGGTGCATGCCAATTCGCAATGAGGGTGGGGGTTGCGGCGATAACTTACTATTTTGCAGTCGATTAGCTCGGAGACTGGGTGCCGGCGCCGTGGCCAGTACCTGGCCGGGAGCAACCAAAAGTAGGGGAAGATCGCACCACTATCGTGGATTTCGCTACACGGTCCACGGACAGAGCCGCAAACGGCACGCGGTTTGCGCTCTCGTTCTACTGTTTGTCGCAGCCCCCGAGGCAGAGGAAGGGTGGGGAGAAGAGCATCGCGCCGACCTCCCAGCCGGCGCCGTTGCTGCCGTTGAACTCCTGGCCGTACGTCAAGGCGAGGACGACGTGCTGGTTCGGCTCCCAGCGGGGGCCGACCTTGTACTCGGGGATGCTCGTCACGCCCCCCTCGGCGCCGAACACCTCGCCCACGATCGACCAGGTAGGGCTGGTCGGGTAGTACGCCAGTCGCGTCGAGTAGGTGAAGGCCGCGGCGGTCACGTCGCGCGTTCCGTAATCCATGGTGATGCTCGCGCCCGGCATGATGTCCCACGAAAGCTTGTTATCGAAGAGGGGGATGGTGGCCGGCGCGTTGGTCCAGTAGGTCTTGAACGCGTCCTTCAGGCCGTACGTTCCCAGATAGCCAGGATCCATGCCCGTTCCCGCCTTCATCGCGAAGCCACCCGTCTTGGCCTTGTTCTCGTAAAACATGTACTTCGCGTAGAGCGAGGTCGAGTACCCGTCATCGGTCTTGGGATTGTCGTCTGTGTTGTAGATGTAGACCGCGGCCGTGAACTCCCAGCGTGGCAGGAGTGAAAACGTGTTCATGAAGATGTCGTTCCGGTCGCCGTACGTGAGGATGAGGGTGGCCATGCCGTGCGGCTTGGACAGGTAGCTGTCCGAGTTGAATTGCTGGGCACGGGCGGGCCGGGACAGGAGCAGAATCGTGCCCAGCGCCAGGAGCCCAACCAGTCTCATCGTGCGTCGGGACACCGAACCCCCGTCAGGACGCCGGACTCGCGCTCAAGGCCCGCGCGATCGCCTCCGCCATCACCTCGGCCGCCGGCGGATGGTACCGCAGCCAGAGCTCGGGCTCGATGATCTCGAGCTCCATGACGGCGTAGCGTCCGTCGTTCCCGCGCACCATGTCCACACGCCCGTAGACGGGGGCGGGCAGTC
>Ga0207703_10001321_pt1 | contig 22774 bp, 19 predicted proteins | sample KBSSwiS12_FD_184304 | JGI IMG/M metagenome (GOLD analysis project Ga0207703, IMG submission 184304) | Switchgrass rhizosphere microbial communities from Kellogg Biological Station, Michigan, USA - KBS Switchgrass S1-2 (SPAdes) (version 2) | ecosystem: Host-associated > Plants > Roots >...
CGACGACCTTGCCGTCCGCGAGCACTGTGGCGTTGACCCAGGCGCGCGTGCTCGACATCGTCTGCGTCTGCGCGACGACCGGAGCAGTGCCGGTAATGTCGATCGTGTAGGCGCCGTTCGAGTTGCCGCCGATCTGCAGGATTCGGCCGGGCCGATACATCGCGGTGCTCGAGTACCAGCCGCCGCTGTACGCGGTGTCGAAACTGCCGAGCATCGTGATCGTGCCGCTGCCGGTCGTGTCGACCCGGTACATCTGACCGTTGGCGGGCGCGTAACCGAAAACCTTGCCGTCGGGCGCGACGAAATTGCGCGGGTACTGGCTCCCGAGCGTGCTGGTGTTGATCCCGCTCATCAGGCGGAACGAACCGTCGACGCCGCGGATTTCGGGACGGTCGTTACCGCCGGACCCGCCCTGGATGTACGTTTCGCCGTTGACCAGCGTGATCGAACTCGAGTACCAGCGCGCGCGGTTCATGTTAATTCCGCGGGTCAGCGACGTGCTGGCGCTGTCGTACAAGTTGCTGTTGTTGTTCGGTTTGTTGGTGGTCTGCGTGCCGGTCCAGACATCGCCGCCGGCAATAAAGAGATTTCCGCTTTGCGGCAGCAGCACCTGCGAGCTGCAGAAGATGTCCGTGCCGGTCGGGTTGTCCAACGTGAGGTGGCCGGTGTTAGGTGCGCCGGTGCTGTCCCAGATGTCGTATATCGAATGACCGGTTTGCAGGCCGGTCAGGTCCGAGCCATAGGTCATCACGCGGCCGTCGGGCAAGAGCGCCGAGTGCACCGAAATCAGCGGCCATGGGTAGACCGGTGACCACATACCGTCGACGTTCGCAGTGGCCGGAATCAGGTTCGGCGGCACGAACTCGGCGATCTTCATGCGCTTCGCGCTGCCGCCGGAGGCGTCGCCGGAACGCTGGGCGCTCGGCGGCCCGGATCGATCTTCGCTGCTGTCGCCGCCGCCACAGGAGATCAACAACGCCGCAACCGGCAGCCAAGCCGCACCACGGCAAACACGAGCGAGTCGTTCCATGGTGCCCCCTTCGGCCGCGTTGACCCATGCAATGAGAGCAAGGAATGTTGCGCATCTGCCGTGTCACGGGAATCCCGTTGAAGCGGGGGGAGGGGCGGCTTTTTGCCAACTGCGACACGCTGAGGCGGAATAGTTGCTCCGCGCCATCCGCTTCGAATCGGACGGACTGCTGCAGAGCGCGAGAAACTCGGACGGTCGGCGCGACGTCGGGCTACTTGACGGAGTGCCAGAGGTTGCCCTCGTTGTCGCCGTTCACCCCGCCGGGCTTCTGTCGAAGTTGGCGGCGAAGCGCCGGGTCCGAGTGACTCCGGTGGAAACGTCCATCATCGGGCGGACGGGTCGGCTGCCAGCGTGGCCAAGTGGGCGCCGAGCCGCAGGCTCTCGGAGATCGATCGGTCCTCGGGGTAGTAGTGAGAAGTGTCTGCCAGGAACAATCCGTTGAGCTGGCTGCGCATCGCCGGCAGCTTGGCATAGAAGCCCGGGGTGCAGACCGTCTGCGAATAGTCGTAGCGCGACGCAGTGGCGGCGATCACGTCGCCGCGATCGAAGTCGGGGCGGATCAGCTGCATGGCGGCCAACGTCTCCTCGATGAAGGCGCCGAAGTCGCGGCGGTATTTCGGGTGGGTGCGGGGCATGTAGAAAGGCGCGTACAGGACGACGCTGCCATCGAGGGGATTCAAGTTCGAATACTCGATCAGCCCGGGAATCTCGATGCGCGGGTCGTTGATGTTGATCCAGAAGTTGCGCGTGAACGGCCGCTTGAGCTTGAGCAGCACGCAGACGATGCCGACATTCTCGATCGCCGCGATGCGCGCCTTCTCGTCGACCGGCAGCGCCGGAATGAGGGGAACGACGTAGGGCAACGGGATGGTCGAGACGACAACGTCGAACGGACGGTGATGGCCGGCGATGCGTACGCCGGTGACGCGGGTTGGCGCGTGGGAATCGTCCACCTCGACCGACTCTACCGCGGCGCTCAGCTCGATGGTGCCGCCGAGCTCGCGGATGCGAGCGGCGATCCGCTCGAGCAAGACCTCCGAGCCGCCTTCGAGATAGCCGAGCGTCTCCTGGGATATGCTTCGGCGGGACAGCGCCACCCGCTTGATCCGCGTCCCGAGCCATGCTGCTGAGAGGCTGTCCTGCTTCTCGTAGAACTTGTAGTGGAACAGGGTGCGCCACATCACGTCGTACACCCTCGGGCCGATCCAGCGCTTGAGCCATTCGGTCGAGCTGATGGCGTCGTAAGGGTGCCAGTCGGTGATCGACTTGGCACGCAGCACGTGCAGGGCGTAGCGCAGCTTCTCGAGCAGCGTAAGGCCGGGGAAGCGCAACAGGTCGAGGGGGCTGCCCCAGTCGTGCAAGGTACCGTTGTAGTAGAACCCCATGTGCGTGTCGCGCCAGTGCAGATGATCTTCGAGCTGGAATTCCTTCAGGTACTTGAACGTGGTTGCGTCGGGAGCACAAACGAAGTGGTAGTAGCGCTCGATGCGAGTGCCATCGAAATCGATGTGAGCCGACATGCCGCCGATCCGGTTGTCGCGCTCGAATATCGTCACGCGATGGCCCAGCTTGGCAAGCTCGTAAGCGACGGCGAGGCCCATCGGTCCGGCGCCGATCACGGCCGCTCGAGGCCCCGCACTCTCAGTCATGGGGAGTCCTGTCGGTCGCGCACTGGGCGCCTTCTGCCGGGATCCGGGCATGCCGATGCCTGAGGCAACCGCGGTGCGCTCGCGCCTGGCGGCCTGGGGGTTCTTCGTGCTGTTGGTCGCACTGTCGGCCCGCCTGCTGGCGAGCGCCACGTGGCGCGGGGTTCTGTTGACCGAGGAGTCGCCGCTGCTCTATCACGCCGCCGCGATCGGGTTCAGCTACTTCGACGTCGGCTTCGTCCGGCGCGGGCTGGCAGGCAGCGTTGTTTCCCTGCTCGGCCCCGACCGCCTGCTCGGTACCGCGATCTTCCATGTGCTCTGCGCCGCCGCCGTGGCGGGCGGCGCCGCGATCCTGTTCCTGCGCCTGCGCCTGCCCGCCGGCGCACGATGGGTCTACGTGCTGCTGTTCGTCGCGCTCATGTTGCGCTGGGCCGAAGACCCGGGCCGCACCGATCTCACCGTTGCCGCGCTGTTGGTCGCCGCGGTGCTGGCCCTTCAGGCGAAGCAACTGGTGCTGTCGTGCCTGTGCCTCGGGCTCAGCCTGGGCGTGCACGAGACCGGACTCGTCTACGGGGCGTCGCTGCTCGCCGCACTGCTTCTCGACGGCGCGCGCTGGCGGCAGGTCCCGCGGCGCGCGGCCGCGGCGGGCCTGTTGGTTCTCGCGGCCTTCGTTGCGCTCTATCTGCTGCTCGGCATGCTGCCGCACGCCGACGTTCCGACGATGGTATCGGTCGTGCGTTCCCGTTTTCCGACCCACGAAAATGTCGACTGGGCGATCTATTTCGCGGTCAGCGGCAGCCGCGGCGTGCGTACCTCGATCTGCCAGAACCTCGGCGACCCGACCTATCCCTTGCACGTGGCACAGGGTCTGGGCGTGATCGCGATCTTCATCGCGCTGCTGCGAAACCGGGCAAAGCCGTCGCTGCCCGTGGCGCTGCTGGCCGCCGTGCCGCCGTTCCTCTTCATGTGCGCTGTCGCCAACGACCTGTCGCGCTGGACCATGCTCGCGGCCCTGAACGTCTGGCTCCTCAGCGCGGCCGGCGCGTGCGACCCGGCGGGCGATGCCGACGCTGCCGTCCGCCGGCCCTGGCGGCAGGCTGCCCTGCGGATCGGCGCGGCGATGCTCGTCATCCCGCTCATCCATCCGAAGACGTGGCGCATTCAGGACCCCATCTTCTCGCCCTCGCCAGTGATCGACCACGCCCTGCAGGAGCTTGGAGGCCCGAGAACGCCGCGCTTTCGCGCCGCCCTGGCGCGCTGCGACCCCGACTGGCGCAGCGCGCTCGGAGACCCTCCGACAGCGACGCCGAACCGTTGAGCCGGGCGCCCGGGGAGGCGTCACGGCGAGACCGCAGGTGCGGGACAGGGCTCCGCTTCGGCAGACTGCGGCGTTTGCCGCTGCAGCACCTGAATGGACCGAAGCGTGAAGCTGGTACTGCGATATGGCACGCGGGCGATGACCTGCCAACCGGGATCCGGGGCGTCTCCGCTCGAAATCAACCGATACGTGGCATTCCATGACCGGACTTCCATCCAGGCGTAGAAAGGATCATGCATCGCGTCCGGGGAAGCGCGAGAGCGAACGCCGCGCTGATGGTCGAAACGCGGATTGGTCGCGGCCAGCCAGTCGTCGAAGGCACCGTGATATTCGGACCAGTGGCGCGTCGCGCCAATGCAGTGAGGTGGCGTGCCAGACGCAACCAGCCGGTCGGCACTGGCCCACAGGGCCTGCTGACGGTTGTAGTCGCCACGCATCCACACACTCAGCACGACGAGCATTGCGAACGACCACGCTACCGTGGCTGTCAGCACCCACGTGGCTGCGGGTCGAATCGCGAGGGCGGCGCCGATGAGCAGCAGAACAAAGGGCAGCATGCCGACGAGATAGGTGTCGTTGAACTGCACATAGCCGAGATGAAGCGCCACCAGGATGAGGCCCGTTGCCACGGTGAGGAGCGTTTGCGAAGGCAAGTCGCGCACCCGGGGGCGTGTGCCCTGCCAGCGCCAGAAAAGCAGGAGCAGGAAGAATGTGCCGACAACGCCCGCCGCTGCGAGGCCGAGCAGCAGCCATCGCTTGTCCGAGAACGCTGTCGGCAGCATCCACGGCAGCGGCAAGACGTGACCACCGCCCGCCCGTTTCGAGATGTCGGAGTTCTTCAACGAGAAGAGCAGTAGCCCGGCCAGTGTCAGCAGGGCCAGCACCGCAGTCATTTTGGGCGAGCGCTCGGATGGGAATGCTGCCCGCGTCGTGCCTACGACCTGGCGACCGTCGCGCCGGTCTTCCCGGGCCAGGCACAGCGAAGCGAGGAGGGGCAGCACGGGCAGCAGGCTGAGCCCCAGGTATTGCAGGACCGTGAAAAGCCGCCAGCCGATCTCGTGAGCCATGTTGGAAGGCGGCAGGGTCAGGAAATACGCTTGCTCGTGCAGCCTCACCGACTGCGTGACGTTGGGTGCGACGAGGCCGGCGCGCACTTGCCATGCGGAAACCGCCAAGGGAAGCGCCAAGGCCCAAAGCAGGCCGCGAAGCGGCGAGCGGCTCGCCGGCCGGGAGACGACCCAGGCGACGATCACGCCGGCGATCAGCGCCATGCCGAACTGCCGGGTTCCGATGGCGCAGGCGGCCGCAACCGAGCCGAGCAGCAGGTCGCGATCGCTACGGGACTCGAAGCCTCGGCTGTACAGCCAGAGAGCGATCAGCAGCCAGCCCATGAACTGGATGTCCGACATGAAGGTGAGGGAGAGCATCAACACCAGTGGACTGGCCAGCAGGCCGAGGGTGAGGACGGCGGCAGGCCACCCAGGAAGCGACGCGCGTCGCAGCAGGCCGTACAGGGTGGCCAGGCCTGCAACCAGCAGCATCAGCGTCGACACCCGCAGCAGGCTGAGCGAATAGCCGAAGATTTCGGCAAGGCCGGCAGCGAGATAGATCTGCACGGGCATGTTCGCCGCGGACCAGGCGTCGAGCCGGTACTCTCCGGTACGCAGCAGGTGCTCGACCGAGCGCGCGTAGGCCCAGCCGTCGTCTTGCGACATGAACTCCCGGAGCGGATCGACGATGACGACGGCGCAGAGCAGCGCGCCGCCGATCAGGAACGCAGGCCAGCGACGCGCCGGTTCAGAACTCACCGAAGGAGTAGCGGCGGTGGCCATAGAAGGAAGTGAGAGAAGCAATACCAAGGCCAGCAACGTGCGCAACGAGCTCCGGGTAGATGTCGAAGCCGACCCTTGGGAAGACGATGCGCACCAAGCCGACGGCCACGATCCAGGTCACGCTGAGTGAGACCAAGTTGACGACCGTGAAGCGTGCAAGTTCGTTGGACACCCGGCGATTGGAGCGCGCGAAGACGAAGCTGCGGATCAGCAAGAAGGCGGTCAGCATCCCGCACAGGTGCGATACCACCACCGCTGCTTCGTACGGCATGACGAATGAAAGCAGGTGGCGCGACCCGAGATTGACAGGTACGGACAGGCCGCCGGCCACCAGGAATTTGAGGAATTGCTGCCGCGCCGCTCTCCCGGCGATCATGGGGCAGGCCTTTCACGGGGTTCCAGCACGGTCAGGGACCCGGCGCGAAAGACGGGCGCGAAGTGCGCGGCGAGGTAGTCGTCCAGCGCGGTCACGCCGCTGGAGCGTGCGCTTTCGTTGGGCTCCGAGACGTCGTCCCATTGGCGGTCGAGCACCACATAGGCCAGCGGCTCGGCGCCCAGCTCCCGGATCATCTGCGCCTGAACGTCGGCGCGTGTCTGGACGCCGGGATGGAGGTCGTGCCAGCGCGTCGGCGCGACGACTGCGGCACCGAAGGTCAACGCCAGGTTGGCTGCGTGGATCTTGTCGTGCCGTCCGAGGCCCACGTAGACGCGTTGACCGGAACCGCCGTGCTGCAGCAAGTAGGCGGCGACCGCCGACGAATCCGGCTCCAGCCTCAGGCAGCGCAGTCGCGGAAGAACGGGCTGGCTACAGAGCGCCTTGGCATGAATGATCCATCGATCCGACACCCATGCTGTCGTCACCGTGCCACCGGCGGAGCGTTCCATCGTCGGGATCATCGGCTTGGCCAGCAAGGCCAGAAACGCCAAACCCGCGGTGCTTGCCAGCACCAGGCGCCACGCCGGGTTGCGCGCCCGCGCGATGGCCGCACCCAGGACGGCGACGGAGAGGATGAGCGAAGCACCCATGTGCAGCGGCGAGACCCGCACCACACCCTTGATGTAGAAAAGGGCGCCGAGCAGAACCATCAGCCCGAACAGACGGTGGCGTGCCAAGGCATCCCCGGCGCCGGCGTCGCTCGTTTCGGTCGCGCTCGCCGATCGGCGACGAAGGAGTTCGGTGGCGAGGGCCACGGCGGTCACGACGAGAGGGGCGTAGACGATCAGCGCGCTGAGCTTGCGGGGGGAGCCTGTCCGCACTGCGCTCGCGATCGACGGAAACGGCAGGGCCCGTACGTGCGGGTAGACCGAAAACGGCATATCCACGAAATCTTGATAGAGCTCGGCGGCCGGCACGTTGAGCGCGAAGAATGCCACGACCGGACCGAGGCTGATGGCGTACCCGGCGGCGATCCAGCCGACCATGGGGAGCACGACGGCGCGGCGCTGGCCGGTCGGTGCGTCCCGCGCGAGCTGGATCAGGAAGACCCCGGCGGCGAGCAGGGTGTAGGCGCCCAGGTCGTGACGAAAACAGGTCGTGACCCCGAGGGCGACGCCCGCCAGGAATGCCGGCGCGGGCCGGGCATCGATCGAGGTGCGATGGAGAGCCAGGACAGTGGCGAGCGACGCCGCCATGGCGGGGAACAGGGGTGCCGAATAGGCGCGGAGGTAGAGAAGGAGGCCGAGCGACAGCACGCCGGCCACCCAGGCCGCGCTGCGGCGGCCGAACTGCAGTACCAGGGCGACGACGAGGGCCACCGTCGCCGTCTTGGCCGCGATGTCGAAGCCGCGGCCGACGAGGGCGAACTCCCCGAACACCCTGTAGAGCCCTGCAACCAAGTAGTAGCTGGCCGGTCCGTAATACGTCCAGAAGTCTCGGTAGGGCATATCGCCACGCAAGACGCGATCGGCGCCGACCAGCACCAACGCTTCGTCATAGGTGCCTACCGTCGCATCCATGCAGGCCAGTTGGGCCGCGATGCTGACGAGCGCCAGTGCGATCCAGGGGAAGCGGCGCTTCGCTTCGTCGGAAATGCGGGCGCGCGCCGGGCCTCTGGGCATGGAACGATTCTCTCCTTGTGCGGTCGTGACGATGATCAACGGAGAGCCCACTTTGCCCGACCCTGGGCGACCGGCCCCGAACCGCGAGGAGTCTGTCCCATGTCGCTGCTTGCCGATTCCCGGCAATAGCAAGCGGCATGCGCGCGGGGCCTCAGCGCGTCGTGTAGGCCTGGCGACGCGAAGCGCGCTCCGCTGCCCGGGCGGCGCGCTGAGTCAGGACGGCGTCCTCGAGCGCGGCGGCCGGGCCCTCTCCCAGCAGCGCGGTCGCCCGGGCTGCCTCGGCCTCGCCGCGCACATAGGCGCGGCCGAAGCCGTCGCGGCTGACGAAGCCGGCATCCACCAGCCAGCGGCGCAGCTCGACGTGGTCGGTGCGCAGCAGGGCGCCGGGTCCTGCCAGCCAGCTTTCGAGCACGCGGTTCACGTCGGCCTCGCGATGCGCCCGGCCCGGCTCGATCGCGCTCGCTGCCAGCGCCAGCACCAGCGCCCGGTCGCCCTCGGCCAGCAGGCCGAGCGAGACCCCGTCCTTGACGACGACCGCGGCGAGGCGGGGCGGCAGCTTCATCGCCCCAGGTTCTACGCCTTGCGGCGCACCTTGTCGATCAGCGCGTCGGCGACGGCAAGCGACTGCGGGGCGCCGTTCGCCTGCGACGGCGAAGTCAGGTAGCGGCCCTGGATCGTCAGCGCCGGCACCGCCTCGATCTTGTAGTCGGCCTGCAGCTTCTTCGCCCGGGTCACGGCGGTGGCGACCGAGAACGACTTGAACGCGGCCAGGAACTTGGCGCTGTCGCCGCCGTTCTTGGCGACCAGCGCGGCGATGTCCTCCGGCTTGTCGAGGCGTTGCCGCTCGACGTGCACGGCGGCGAACACCTTCGATTGCATCTGCTCCACCAGGCCCAGGGCCTCGAGCGCGTAGTAGGTGTGCTGGAAGTTGTCGGCGTTGAAGAGGAAGTTCACCGGCACTCGCCGGAAGGCCACGTCGGCCGGCAGGCTCCGTGCCCAGGGGCCGACCATCGGCTCGAAGGCGTTGCAATGCGGGCAGGCGTAGGTGAAGAACTCGAGAACCTCGATCTTGGCCGCGTTGGCCGGCGGCTGCGGCGGCTGGATCAGGGTGTAGTCCCGGCCCTCCACCGGTGCCTGGGCACGCGCGGCGCCGGCGGCCAGGAGCAGCGAGGCGCCGGCGCCGGAGGCGAGGAGGGCAGAGGAGAAATCGCGTCGGTTCATGGGGCGGGTGATGAGTGGTCGGGAGGAGTGAGCGGCAAAGCCTGCCGGAGTTCAACGTGCGGCGCCATCCTGGCGCCGACAAGTGGGCATTCTCCCCGGGCGGGCGTCGGCCTTTGGCGCCGGCTCACCACGGCAGCACCTTGATCCGGATCGCCGCGACCGCGTGGCCATGCTCGCGCAGGCGCTCCTCGAGGCGCGGCACCAGCTGGCGCAGCTTGGCGGCGACGGCCGCATTCGCGCCGAGCAGCGACCAGCCGGCCTCGTCGAGCGGACCGGCGCGCACGCTCGCGGCCAGCGCCGACGGCAGGAGCGGCAGGATGGCGGCGTACATGGCGTTCGACTCGCGCAGCCGGTCGACCAGCCGGGACAGCGGCTGGCTGGAGCGCATCGCCTCGGCCACGGGCAGGGCGGCGGCGGGCGCGGGAGCGTGTCGGCGAGTCACCTCAAAAGTCTAGCCTGCGGGGCCGAATGTTAAAATTCGCCTTTCTGCGCGCGCAGCCGCGCCCTGCAACCTCCTTGCATTCGCGGCCGTCGGCCGCAGTTCCGTCGAGCCCTTGTCCCTCGCGGCACGGCCCCCGGGGCTGCTTCGTGACCGGGCGTGCTCCTCATCTCGAACCCGCACACGCATGTTGCCCAAGCTTCTCACCTCGATCTTCGGCAGCCGCAACGACCGGCTGCTCAAGCAGTACCGGCAAGTCGTGCAGAAGGTCAACGCCCTGGAGTCCGGCTTCTCGGCGCTGAGCGACGAGGCCCTGCGCAACAAGACCTTCGAGTTCCGCCAGCGCGTCGCCGGCGGCGAAACCCTCGACGCGATCCTGCCCGAAGCCTTCGCCGCGGTCCGCGAGGCGAGCAAGCGCACCCTGAAGATGCGCCACTTCGACGTCCAGCTGATCGGCGGCATGGCGCTCAACGACGGCAAGATCGCCGAGATGCGCACCGGCGAGGGCAAGACGCTGATGGCGACCCTGCCGGTCTACCTCAACTCGCTCACCGGCAAGGGCGTGCACCTGGTCACGGTCAACGACTACCTGGCCCGGCGCGACGCCGAGTGGATGGGGCGGCTGTACAACTTCATGGGCCTCAGCGTCGGCGTCAACACGCCGCAGATGTCGCGCGAGGGCAAGCAGGCCGCCTACGCCGCCGACGTGACTTACGGCACGAACAACGAGTTCGGCTTCGACTACCTGCGCGACAACATGGTCCAGGACATCGGCGACCGGGTCGCCCGCGGCCTGGCCTACGCGATCGTCGACGAGGTCGACTCGATCCTGATCGACGAGGCGCGCACGCCGCTCATCATCAGCGGCCAGGCCGAAGACCACACCGACATGTACGTCCGCATCAACGCGGTCGTGCCGAGCCTCAAGAAGCAGATCGGCGAGCTCGACCTGCGCACCGGCGAGGGCGTGATCGAGCCCGGCGACTTCACCGTCGACGAGAAGACGCACCAGGTCTTCCTCACCGAGGAAGGGCACGAGAACGCCGAGCGGCTGCTGCGCGAGGCGGGCCTGCTGGTCGAGGGCGCGAGCCTATACGACCCGGCCAACATCACCCTGATGCACCACGTCTACGCCGCCCTGCGCGCGAAGCACCTCTATCACCGCGACCAGCACTACGTGGTGCAAAAGGGCGAGGACGGCACGCCCGAGGTGGTGATCGTCGACGAGTTCACAGGCCGCCTCATGACCGGCCGGCGCTGGAGCGACGGCCTGCACCAGGCGGTGGAGGCCAAGGAAGGCGTGCCGATCCAGAGCGAGAACCAGACGCTTGCCTCGATCACCTTCCAGAACTACTTCCGCATGTACGGCAAGCTCTCCGGCATGACCGGCACGGCCGACACCGAGGCCTACGAGTTCCAGGAGATCTACGGCCTGGAGACGGTGGTGATTCCGCCGAACCTGCCGACCATCCGCAAGGACGAGCTCGACCTCGTCTACAAGACCAGCCGCGAGAAGTTCGACGCCGTCATCGAGGACATCCGCGACTGCCACAAGCGCGGCCAGCCGGTGCTCGTCGGCACCACCTCGATCGAGAACTCGGAGCTGGTCTCCGGCCTGCTCGACAAGGCCAAGCTGCCGCACGCCGTGCTCAACGCCAAGCAGCACGCGCGCGAGGCCGAGATCGTCGCCCAGGCCGGGCGGCCGGGCGTGATCACGATCGCCACCAACATGGCCGGCCGCGGCACCGACATCGTCCTCGGCGGCAACGTCGAGAACCAGATCAAGATCATCGACGCCGACGAGGCCATCCCCGCGGAGGAGAAGCTGGCGCGGGCGCAGAAGCTCAAGGACGAGTGGCAGAGCCTGCACGACGCCGTCAAGGTGCAGGGCGGCCTGCGCATCATCGCCACCGAGCGGCACGAGTCGCGGCGCATCGACAACCAGCTGCGCGGCCGCTCCGGCCGCCAGGGCGACCCGGGCTCCTCGCGCTTCTACCTCTCGCTCGACGATTCGCTGATGCGCATCTTCGCCGGCGACCGGGTCCGGGCGATCATGGACCGCCTGAAGATGCCCGACGGCGAGGCGATCGAGGCCGGCATCGTCACCCGCTCGATCGAGGGCGCGCAGCGCAAGGTCGAGGCGCGCAACTTCGACATCAGAAAGCAGCTGCTCGAGTACGACGACGTCGCCAACGACCAGCGCAAGGTGATCTACCAGCAGCGCAACGACATCCTCGAGGCGCAGACGCTCGCGGCGCAGATCGCCAGCCTGCGCGCCGGCACGATGGAAGACGTGGTCCGCACCTACGTCGCGGCCGACAGCGTCGAGGAGCAGTGGGACCTGCCGGCGCTGGAGAAGACGCTGCGCGAGGAATGGCAGCTCGACGTCGCCCTCCGGGCCGAGGTCGAGAAGAGCGACGCGATCACCGACGAGGACATCGTCCAGAAGGTGCAGAAGGCGGCCGACGATTCGTTTCAGGTCAAGATCGACCGGGTCGGCATCGAGCAGTTCACGCCCTTTATGCGCATGATCCTGCTGCAGTCGATCGACCAGCACTGGCGCGAGCACCTGGCCGCGCTCGACTACCTGCGCCAGGGCATCCACCTGCGCGGCTACGCGCAGAAGAACCCGAAGCAGGAGTACAAGCGCGAGGCCTTCGAGCTGTTCTCGCAGCTGCTCGACGTGGTGAAGATGGACGTCACCCGCGTCCTGATGTCGGTGCGCATCCAGTCCGAGGAAGAGGCGGCGCGCGCCGCCGAGGCGATCGAGGAGCGGGCCGAGCACATCAGCAACGTCACCTACACCCATCCCAACGACGACGGCAGCGTCTCGCAGGAGCCGGAGCTCGCCACCGCCGGCGCGGCAGCCCCTGCCGCCGGCCGCAGTGCGGTCCGCAGCGCGGGCCGCGCCGGGTCGGGAGTGGGTGCCGAGCTCGCGCTCGGGGCGATTGCCGCCGGCATGGCGGGCACGCGCGTCGTCTCCGACACGCCCAAGGTCGGCCGCAACGATCCATGTCCCTGCGGCAGCGGCAAGAAGTACAAGCTGTGCCACGGGAAGCTGGCGTAGGTCGTCCGCAACCGGCGGCTCGCGAGGCCGCGGCGCCGGCGGTGCGCAACGTCCGCATCGACAGCGGCTCCGAGGGCCAGCGGCTCGACAACTTCCTCGCCAAGATCCTGAAAGGGGTGCCGAAGACGCATCTCTACCGCGTCATCCGCTCCGGCGAGGTCCGGGTCAACAAGGGCCGTGCCGCCGCCGACACCCGCCTCGGGCTCGGCGACGAGGTCCGGATCCCGCCGATGCGCGTCGCCGATCGCGAGGCGGCGCCGGCCGCCCCCGGCCGCGAGTTCCCGGCGGTGTTCGAGGACGAGCACCTGCTGGCGCTCGACAAGCCCGCCGGCGTCGCCGTCCACGGCGGCAGCGGCGAGAGCTTCGGCGTCATCGAGCAGCTGCGCCGGGCGCGGCCCGGGGCCGAGTTCCTCGAGCTGGTGCACCGCCTCGACAAGGAAACCTCGGGCCTGCTGCTCGTGGCCAAGACGCGCAAGGCGCTGGTGGCGCTGCAGCACGACCTGCGCTCGAGGAATCCCGAGCGGGCGTTCGGCAAGACCTACGCCGCGCTGGTCGCCGGTGTCTGGCCGGAAAGGCTCAAGGTGATCGACGTCGCCCTGCACAAGTACCTCGACGCCGAGGGCACGCGCCGGGTCCGCGCCGTCGATGCCGATGCTGCCGAGGGCCGGCGCTCGATCACGCTGGTGCGGGTGGCGGAGCGCTTCGCCGCCGAGCCCGGCTTCACCCTGCTCGACGTCACGATCAAGACCGGCCGCACGCACCAGATCCGGGTGCATCTCGCCGACGCCGGCCACGTCGTCGTCGGCGACCCGAAGTACGGCGACTTCGCCCTCAACAAGGCGCTGGCGCGCGGCACCGCCCTTCCCGGCACCCGATTCGAGCGCATGTTCCTGCACGCCCGCCGGCTCTCGTTCGTGCATCCCGCGAGCGGCGTGCCGATGGTGCTCGAGGCGCCCTTGCCCGAGGCCTGCGGCCGGCTGCTGCAGGCCTTGCGGCCCGCGGGAGCCGGGCCGTGACGCGCCGCTTCGATCTGCTCGTGTTCGACTGGGACGGCACCCTGTTCGACTCGACCCGGCTGATCGCCCGCTGCATCCAGTTCGCCTGCGCCGACGTCGGCACCACCGTGCCGAACGATCGCGACGCGAGCTACGTGATCGGCCTCGGCCTCAGCGACGCCCTGCGCCTTGCCGCGCCCGAGCTGGCGCCGGCGCGCTATGGCGAGCTCGCCGAGCGCTATCGGCACCACTACCTCGCCAGCCTCGATGACGTCGTCCTGTTCGAAGGCACGCTCGAGATGCTGGGCGCGCTGAAGGAGCGCAACCACAGCCTGGCGGTGGCGACCGGCAAGAACCGGCGCGGCCTCGACGACGCCCTGCGCCGTTCGGTGCTCGGCGGCTACTTCGACGCCACCCGCACCGCCGACGAGACCGCGAGCAAGCCCGACCCGCGGATGCTGCACGAGCTGATGCGTGAGCTCGGCTGCGCCGCCGAGCGCACCCTGATGATCGGCGACACCACCCACGACCTGCAGCTCGCCGCCAACGCCGGCTGCGCCAGCGTCGCGGTCAGCTTCGGCGCGCACAGCCACGAGGAGTTCGCGCGCTTCCAGCCCCTGCACGTCGCCCATTCGACCGCCGACCTCGCCGCCTGGCTGGCGCGCCATGCCTGAAATCGCGCCGCTGCTGCCGCAAGCCCCGGTCGCGCCGCCGCAGCGCCTGTGCGCCTCGAGCGAGCTGGTCGAGAAGGGCAAGGCGATCGTCTTCGACGTCCTGCACTACCGCGAGCCGGCGCGCGCCTTCGCGATGCGCTTCGACGGCAGGGTCGTCGCCTACCTCAACCGCTGCGTCCATGTGCCGACCGAGCTCGACTGGCAGCCGGGCGAGTTTCTCGACAGCGGCAAGGAGTTCATCCTCTGCTCCATTCACGGCGCCGCCTACGAGCCGCGCAGCGGCCATTGCATCGGCGGACCCTGCGGCCGCGGCAAGCTGACGCCGATCGGAGCCGAGGAGCGGGACGGCGAGGTCTGGTGGCTGCCGACGGCGGCGACCCGGCCGGTGGCCGACGACGTCTAGCGGCCGCCAGCGAGCCCCCACGACGCCGCGTACAACGCGACGTTGAATCCCAGATGCAGCACCGCGGCCGGCCACCAATGGCCGCTCAGCTCGCGCGCCTTGCCGTAGAGGAGCGAGACCGGGAACACGCCGAGCGCCACCGCGAGCGGATGGCGCCAGAGGTGAAAGGCCGCGAACAGCACGCTCGCGACGAGGTTAGCGGGCGTCAGCGGCGTGCTGCCCATCGGCATCTGCCGGCGCTCGAAGGCGCGCGCCAGGGCCGGCTGCAGCAGGCCGCGAAAGACGATCTCCTCGAGCACCGACCAGAGCGCCAGCATCGTCAGGTCGCGCGCCGGATCGGCCGTCGCCATCGGATAGCCGGCGGCGGCGACGAGGAAGGCGACCGGCGGCGCGGCGAGCGCGCAGGTCCACCAGAACCAGCGTGCCCCGGCCGCGGGCGGTGTCGGTCCCGTTCTCGTGCGCGCGGCGGGTTCGGCGAGGTCGCGGCTCATGTCCAAAGGGCGAAGGGCGGCCCCGACTCTACGTGAGGCCGGGCAGCGGATCGGTGCCGTGGTGCGCCTGCACCGCCCCTGACCAAGTTGGTGCGAAGTCGCGCTCGGCCTTGGTGCGAGGGCACGGCGCCGCCCATGGGGCGCGACGCGCTGCAGGGGCAAGGAATTGGCGTCCTGTCGTCGTGCCGGGCGGGTGGCATAGGCCTTGCTGACTGCCCTCCCGCTGACGAATCGTCGTCTGCCCGTTTGATTCGAAAACCCCTAGGGAGATGCCCACATGAAACGTCGCTTCGCGCTCAAAGCCGCCGCTGCCGCCCTGGCCGCGTCGGGTCTCGTCAGCCTGCCCGCCTTCGCCGCCGACACCATCAAGGTCGGCGTCCTGCACTCGCTCTCGGGAACGATGGCGATCTCCGAGACGGTGCTCAAGGACACCGTGATGATGACCGTCGACGAGATCAACGCGAAGGGTGGCGTGCTCGGCAAGCAGCTCGAGGTCGTGGTCGTCGATCCGGCGTCCAACTGGCCGCTGTTCGCGGAGAAGGCCAAGCAGCTCCTGACCCAGGATAAGGTGGCGGTCGTGTTCGGCTGCTGGACCAGCGTGTCCCGCAAGTCGGTGCTGCCGGTGTTCGAGGAGAACAACGGCCTCCTGTTCTATCCGGTGCAGTACGAGGGCGAAGAGCTCTCGAAGAACGTCTTCTACACCGGTGCGGCGCCGAACCAGCAGGCGATCCCGGCGGTCGAGTACCTGATGAGCAAGGACGGCGGCTCGGCCCGGCGCTTCGTGCTGCTCGGCACCGACTACGTCTATCCGCGCACCACCAACAAGATCCTGCGCGCTTTCCTGCACTCGAAGGGCATCACCGACGCCGACATCATGGAGGAGTACACGCCCTTCGGCCACTCCGACTACCAGACCATCATCGGCAAGATCAAGAAGTTCGCCTCAGAGGGCAAGAAGACCGCGGTGGTCTCGACCATCAACGGCGATTCGAACGTGCCGTTCTACAAGGAGCTCGGCAACCAGGGCCTGAAGGCGACCGACGTTCCGGTGGTCGCGTTCTCGGTCGGCGAGGAAGAGCTGCGCGGCGTCGACACCAAGCCGCTGGTCGGCCACCTGGCGGCGTGGAACTACTTCGAGTCCATCAAGAACCCGACCAACGCCGCCTTCATCAAGCAGTGGACCGAGTACGCCATCAAGAAGAACATCCCCGGCCACAAGGACAAGCCGCTCACCAACGACCCGATGGAAGCCACCTACATCGGCATCCACATGTGGGCGCAGGCGGTCGAGAAGGCCAAGTCGACCGACACCGACAAGGTGATCGCGGCGATGGCCGGCCAGACCTTCAAGGCCCCGGGCGGCTTCACCTCGACGATGGATCCGAAGAACCACCACCTGCACAAGCCGGTGTTCATCGGCGAGATCAAGAGCGACGGCCAGTTCAACGTCGTGTGGAAGACGCCGGGCCCGGTCAAGGCGCAGCCCTGGAGCCCGTTCATCCCGGAGAACAAGGGCAAGAAGGACGAGCCCGAGAAGAAGTAAGAGGAATCGAGAGTGCGGACGCTGCTGCGGTTTCTCTGCCTCGCACTCTCGCTTCTCGCCGGCGCGGCCGAAGCGCTGACTCCGCAGCAGACGCTCGCCATCGCGGCGGGCGAGAACGACGCGCGGATCGCCGCGCTGACCGCGGCGGCGACGGGCGGCGACGCCCGCCTCGCCGCGTTCGTGCAGGCATTGCTCGACGGCGAGGTCAAGGTCGCCGGCGACAAGGTCTACCTGGTCAAGGACGACAAGGCGACGATCGCCGCCACCGGCGAGCCGGCGAAGCTGCCCGACGACGCCGAGGACGTCACCAATAACAACCGGATGCGCGGCGCACTCGATGCCGTGCTCTCCACCCTGCGCCTGTTCTCGCCCGATCTCGCGGTGCGGCGGGCGGCGATCGTCGATCTCGGCAAGGCGACGCTCGAGGAAGGCCAGCTGCCGCTGATCGACAAGGCCCTGGCGGCCGAGACCGATCCGCAGCTGAAGGACAACCTCGGCCGGATGCGCGCCGCGATCCTCGTCTCCTCCACGGACCGGGGCAACCGGCTGGCCGCCGCCAAGGAACTCGCCTCGAGCAGCCAGAGCTCGGTCGCGAGCCTGCTCCAGGAGCGGCTCGGCGACGGCGGCGAGGCCGACCCGGAGGTGCGCGCCGCGCTCGGCCAGGCGCTCGACGCGGTGCGCGGCCGGCTCGCCTGGGGCGAGCGGCTCGGCGTGATCTTCACCGGCCTGTCGCTCGGCTCGGTGCTGCTGCTGGTCGCCCTCGGCCTGGCCATCACCTACGGCCTGATGGGCGTCATCAACATGGCGCACGGCGAGCTGATGATGATCGGCGCCTACACCACCTACATGGTGCAGAACCTGTTCCGCGCCTATGCGCCCGGGGCCTTCGACGCCTACATCCTGGTGGCGATCCCCGCCGCCTTCCTGGTCGCCGCGCTGGTCGGCGCGGTGCTCGAGCGCGGCGTCATCCGCTTCCTCTACGGCCGGCCGCTCGAGACCCTGCTCGCCACCTGGGGCATCAGCCTCGTGCTGCAGCAGGCGGTGCGCTCGATCTTCGGGGCGCAGAACGTGCCGGTCGAGAACCCCGGCTGGCTCTCCGGCGGGGTACAGGCGATGAGCAACCTGGTGCTGCCCTACAACCGGCTGGCGATCATCGCCTTCGCGATGCTCGTGCTCGGCGGCGTGGCGCTGCTGATCGCCCGCACCCGCCTCGGCCTGTTCGTCCGCGGCGTCACCCAGAACCGGCGCATGGCCTCGTGCGTCGGCGTCGACACGGCGCGGATCGACATGGTCGCCTTCGCCTTCGGCGCCGGCATCGCCGGGCTCGCGGGCTGCGCCCTCTCGCAGATCGGCAACGTCGGGCCCGACCTCGGCCAGAGCTACATCGTCGACGCCTTCCTCGTGGTCGTGGTCGGCGGCGTCGGCCAGCTTGCCGGCACCGTGGTGGCCGCCCTCGGCCTGGGCGTGCTCAACAAGTTCCTCGAGGGCATGGCCGGGGCGGTGCTGGCCAAGATCATGGTGCTGGTCTTCATCGTCATCTTCATCCAGCGCAAGCCCTCGGGCCTGTTCGCGATGAAGGGCCGGAGCGCCGAGGCATGAGCGCGGTCTTGCCACTGCCGGCGCTTGCGCCGCGCCGCTCGATGCTGCTCGGCATGAAGGGCTGGCTCGGCGTGACGATCGCCCTCGCCGTCGTCGCCGTGATCGTGCCGATCGCCAACCTGCTGGTGCCGGCAGGCAGCGTCTTTCACCTCAGCGACTACGCGGTGCAGCTCGTCGCCAAGATCATGTGCTACGCGATGGCGGCGCTGGCGATGGACCTGATCTGGGGCTACACCGGCATCCTCTCGCTCGGCCATGGCGTCTTCTTCGCCCTCGGCGGCTACGCCATGGGCATGTACCTGATGCGCCAGATCGGCAGCGACGGCCAGTACCGCATGCCCATGCCCGACTTCATGGTGTTCCTCAACTGGAAGGAATTCCCATGGCACTGGGCGCTCTCGAATTCCTTCGTCGCCCAGATGGCGCTGGTGGTGCTGGCACCGGGACTGCTCGCGTTCGTGTTCGGCTTCTTCGCCTTCCGCTCGCGCATCAAGGGCGTCTACTTCTCGATCATCACCCAGGCGATGACCTTCGCGATGATGCTGCTCTTCTTCCGCAACGAGACCGGCTTCGGCGGCAACAACGGCTTCACCGACTTCAAGCGCATCCTCGGCATCCCGATCGCCACGCCGTCGATGCGCATGACGCTCTTCGTCATCACGGGCTGCACCCTGATCGGCTTCTACCTGATGGCCCGCGCCATCGTCGGCAGCAAGTTCGGCCGGGTGCTGCAGGCGATCCGCGACGCCGAGAGCCGGGTGATGTTCACCGGCTACGACCCGCTGCGCTACAAGCTGGCGATCTGGACGCTCTCGGCGGTGATGTGCGGCATCGCCGGCGCGCTCTACGTGCCGCAGGTCGGCATCATCAACCCGAGCGAGATGACGCCGGCAGCCTCGATCGAGATCGCCATCTGGGCCGCGGTCGGCGGCCGGGCGACGCTGATCGGGCCGATCATCGGCGCCTTCGTCGTCAACGGCGCGAAGAGCGTGTTCACCCAGCACATGCCTGAGTACTGGCTGTACGTGCTCGGCGCAATGTTCATTGCCGTCACCCTGTTCCTGCCCGGCGGCGTGGTCGGCCTGGCCAGGCATCCGCGGGTGCTCGCCCTGCTGGGCAAGAGCGCGCGCAAAGAAGACGGAGCCTCGTCATGACGCCCGATCTCATGCGCGCCGGCGCCGACGTGCGCCGCCACGCCGAGGAGCGCGCCGCGGCCCCGCAGACAGGCAGCTCCGGGGGGCGGGTCGCCAGCTACTCGCGCATTGTCACGCCGGGCCAGCTCGACATCGCCCACGGCGCGATCCTCTACCTCGACGACATCACCGTCAGCTTCGACGGCTTCAAGGCGCTGAACGCGCTCTCGATGAGCATCAGCGCCGGCGAGCTGCGCTGCATCATCGGCCCGAACGGAGCCGGCAAGACGACGATGATGGACGTGATCACCGGCAAGACCCGGCCCGACGCCGGCCGTTGCTTCTTCGGCTCGACCATCGACCTGCTGCGCATGCGCGAGAACGAGATCGCCTCGGCCGGCATCGGCCGCAAGTTCCAGAAGCCGACCGTGTTCGAGCACCTCTCGGTGTTCGAGAACCTCGAGCTCGCGCTCAAGGCCGACCGCGGCGTGCGCGCCTCGCTGTTCTTCCGCCTCTCCGGCGCCCAGCTCGACAAGATCGGCGAGATGCTGGTGCTGATCCACCTCAAGGACCACGCCCAGCGCACCGCCGGCATGCTCTCGCACGGCCAGAAGCAGTGGCTGGAGATCGGCATGCTGCTGATGCAGAACCCGCGCCTGCTGCTGCTCGACGAGCCGGTGGCCGGCATGACCGACGAGGAGACCGAGCGCACCGCCGAGCTGTTCCTTTCTCTCGAGGGGAGCCATTCCCTGGTGGTGGTCGAGCACGACATGAAGTTCATTCACGCTCTCACCCACGGCAATCCGGCCAAGAAGGTGACGGTGCTGCACGAGGGCAGCGTCCTCGCCGAGGGCTCGCTCGCCGATGTCCAGGCCGACGAGAAAGTCGTGGAGGTCTACCTTGGGAGATGAGGCCCCCACGCTTGCCGCTGACGCGGCGGCGCTGCCCCCCGAGGCGGCGCGGCCGGGCTTGGGGCGGCCCGGCGCCCGGCCGAGCGTCGCGCAAGCGGAGCCGCTCCTCAAGGCCGAGTCGCTGAACCAGTACTACGGCGGCTCGCACATTCTGCGCAGCGTCTCGCTCGAGGCCCGGGTCGGCGAGGTCACGGTCGTGCTCGGCCGCAACGGCGTCGGCAAGACGACGCTGCTGAAGAGCCTGATGGGGGTGGTGCCGGTGCGCTCGGGCCGGGTGCTGTTCGACGGCGACGACATCGCCCACGAGACGCCCTACGAGCGCGTTCGCCGCGGCATCGGCTACGTGCCGCAGGGCCGAGAGATCTTCTCCCGCCTCACCGTCGGCGAGAACCTGGCGATGGGCCTGGCCTATCGCCCGGGCTCGACCAGGCTGCCGCCCGAGCTGTTCGAGCTCTTCCCGGTGCTGAAGCAGATGCTCAACCGCCGCGGCGGCGACCTCTCCGGCGGCCAGCAGCAGCAGCTGGCGATCGCCCGCGCGCTTGCCGCCGGGCCGCGCCTGCTGGTGCTCGACGAGCCGACCGAAGGCATCCAGCCCTCGATCATCAAGGACATCGGCCGGGTGATCCGCATGCTTGCCGACACCGGGTTGCCGATCGACGGCCAGCCGCGGCGCATGGCGATCGTCCTGGTCGAGCAGTACTACGACTTCGCCGAGGAGCTGGCCGACCGCTACTGCGTCATGGAGCGCGGCGAGATCGTCCAGCAGGGCCGCGGCGCCGACATGGCGGCCGAGGGTGCACGGGCGCGAATGTCGATCTAGGGCCGGTCGACGGCTCCTAGCCGGCGCGGATGGCGCCGGGCGAGAGCCGCGGCGAGCCCTCGCCCTTCGCCTCGGCCGCCTTGACGAGCGCCAGCACGGCGCGGTTCATCGGCGCCGGCGTGCCCTGGGCCTCGGCGAGCGCGACCACGCGGCCCTGGAGCTGGTCGATCTCGGTGAGGCGGCGCTGCTGCAGGTCGTCGGCCATCGACGAGCGCGCCTTCGGATCGATCCGCAACTGCGCCGCGGCGACGAGGCGAAAGAGGGCGTCGGGCAGGCGCAGCACTTTCGGAATCAGGGCCGGCGGCAGCGCGCCGACCTTCGCCGGACGGATGTCCGCGGCGGCGAGCGCGACCAGCGCTTCGTCGATGCAGCTTGCCAGCAAGCGGCGCCAGGCGCGGTCGGCGAGCTCCTCGCGCAGCGGCACGCCGGCGAGCGCGTTGAGCGCGTTGTTGAGGTTGAGCAGCAGCTTGCCCCAGGCGACCCCGCGCATGTCGGCATGGGTGCCGATCGGCAGGTGCGGGGTGGACAGCGCCGCCGCCAGCGCCGCCGCCTTGGCGTCGATCAGGATCGTGCCGTCGGTGCCGCGATGGAAGCGCCCCTCGCCGAGCGCGGCGACGTTGAACGGCACCATCCCGGCCACCACCTCCCTGCCGGGCAGCGCCTCCTGCAGGATGGCGGCGTTGTCGACGCCGTTCTGCAGCGAGACCACGACCGCCGCCGCCGGCGCATGCTGCAGTATGCTGGCGGCGATCTCGCGCGTCGCGCCGCTCTTCACGGTGACGAGCACGACCTCGGCCGCGCCGAGTAGGGTGGGATCGGTGCCGACGACCAGGTCCTGTGCCGCCAGGTGCTGGGTCGTGCCCTCCCGGTCGCTCACGGTCAGGCCGTGGGCGGCGAGCTCGTCGCGCAGGCGGGGTCGGGCGAGGAAGCGCACGTCGCCGCCCGCGGCGGCGATCTGGCCGCCGACGAAGCAGCCGATCGAGCCGGCACCGGCGACGACGATTCTCGGGGGCGGCGACGGCACGGCGGCTCCTGGCGGACGGGACCGGCGCATTGTCGGGCCGGCGCCGATCACAATCGGCGGGACCCCACCACGCGAGGCCCGCCGTGATTACCGTCCACCACCTCAACAACTCCCGCTCGCAGCGCGTGCTCTGGTTGCTCGAGGAGCTCGGCGTTCCGTACGAGATCCAGAAGTACCAGCGCGACGCGAAGACGATGCTCGCGCCGCCGGAGCTGCTCAAGGTGCATCCGCTCGGCAAGTCGCCGGTGATCACCGACGACGGCAATACGGTGGCCGAATCGGGGGCGATCATCGAGTACCTGCTGGAGCGCTACGGCGCCGGCCGCCTCGAGCCCGAGAAGGGCACGCCGGAGCGGCTGCGCTTCACCTACTGGCTGCACTTCGCCGAGGGCTCGGCGATGGCGCCCTTGCTGATGAAGCTGGTGTTCGACCGGATCGAAACCTCGCCGATGCCGTTCTTCGCCAGGCCGATCGCCCGCGGCATCTCGCGCAAGGTCAAGACGGCGATGGTCGAGCCGAACCTGAAGCGCCATCTCGACCACATGGAACGCGAGCTGACGAAGAGCGAAT
>Ga0207703_10001325_pt1 | contig 22715 bp, 18 predicted proteins | sample KBSSwiS12_FD_184304 | JGI IMG/M metagenome (GOLD analysis project Ga0207703, IMG submission 184304) | Switchgrass rhizosphere microbial communities from Kellogg Biological Station, Michigan, USA - KBS Switchgrass S1-2 (SPAdes) (version 2) | ecosystem: Host-associated > Plants > Roots >...
AAGTGGCTCGGCGTGGCGCGCGACGGGACGCTGCATGGCGAAGCATCGCGGGCGCGGCAATGAGAACGGGGCCGTTGTCCTGGCCCCGTCCGGTACTGCGCACTACGGCACGCGAAATCGTCTATTGTGGTGCGCACATGATGACGCCGATCGGCCCGTAGCCTTCCGGTATCCATCCGAACGCGAGCATGGTGTTACGGACGGCGAGGTCGGTCGTGTACCGGTGATTGGGCGCGGCGCCCTGCCCATTGTTATAGACGCGGTACACGGGGTCGGTTCCGGCCGGGCATGTGCCGTCGAGCGCGGGTATCGCGATGAAGAACACTTCGGCCTCGAACATCCAGCTCGGATTGCTCTTCACCACCGTGCACTCCGCCGGCAGCGGCGTATAGAAGTGCGAGCTCTTCGGCGCGAATGCCGTGCTGAAGAAGCGGCATACGGCGTTCAACCCAGCCCCGGGGCTCGTGAAGACCTTGAACGACTTGCCGGTGCGCGCCCACCCGACGAACGTCCCGTTGTCGAGCTTGGTGATCTCGTCGGCGATGGCCGTGATGAAATAGTGATCGAACCCTTGGTGGTAGTACTCGATCGCGGTGGCGGTCGCAGGACCAACGGTTACGCCGGTGCCGGAAAGCGCAACGAAAAGCGGTGGGCCGCCCGTGTAACCGATGGTCAGCGTCGCGCTAGCCGCGCCGGCCGCATTCGGCGCGTACGCGACACTGAGCGTGCAGGACGCGCCGGCGGCCAGCGTCGAGCCACAGGTGCTCGTGACCGGGAATTCAACGTTGTTGCTGGAGGTACTCGTGAGCCCGGTCGCATCCGCCGTGCCCGAATTGGCCAGCGTGATCGTCTGCGCTGCGCTCGTCGCGCCCACGTCGACGTTGCCGAACGATAGCGAAGCTGGTGTCGCGGAAACCGTCGGGCTCGATGCCGGGCACGCCGCGGGGTAGACGAAGAGGTAGGCGGCAATATTGTCGACATCGGTCGCGTTCACGAAGTCCGGAAAGAGGCCTGCCATCGCGGACTGGCCGGCGAGTGCATTCAAGATGTCGGCGGCGCTCCTGCCCGCCCGGGACGCGGGGGTATGACAACTCTCGCAGATCTGCTGGAACTTTGCTTTTCCTGCGGAACAGTTGGCCGCCAGGACCGAGGGCGACCACGCAAAGACGAGCGGCGCCGCGAGGGCGAGCAGAAGCGGGGACCAACGTTTCATGCCGCAATATCTCCAACGGCGGCTGCAATGGCCGCAGCTTCGCCAACATGAAGACTGCCAATCTATTCCCGGGTCAGGCCGGTCGCCGTTCATGGCGCCCGTTGGCGAGAGCCGAATTCGAACGTTGGATGCTCCGCAAGAATTCGCGTCCGACCCCCTACCGTTACAATCGCATGCCGCCGATCGATCCTGACCACGCGGCGCAATTCTCGATGAGACTCAAATGGATCTGCGCAGCGACGACGGCATGCTCCGGACCGGACCCCCGACGGCCGTCGAGATGCCGTTCACTTATGCGAGCTGATTTCCCCGTTCCAATTGAAGTGACGGTATGACCGAGGTTTCGCGCCCGGCGGATGATCCCGCGCCCGCCGCTGTTCCGCCGAAGGAATCCTGGCGCGAGGCGCTCTTCAACCGGCGGATGTTGATCTGCGTCTTCACCGGATTCAGCTCCGGCCTGCCGCTTTACCTGCTCATCAACCTGGTGCCGGCGTGGCTGCGCTCCGAAGGCGTGGACCTGAAGGCGATCGGCCTTTTCGCGCTGATCGGACTGCCGTACACCTGGAAGTTTCTGTGGTCGCCGCTGCTCGACCGCTTCGCCATTCCGTGGCTCGGACGCCGCCGTGGCTGGATGTTCGCGATGCACGTCGCGCTGGTGGCCTCGATCGCCGCACTGGGCCAGTTTCGCCCGCAGGCGGACATCTGGACGATCGCGTATCTCGCGTCGGCCGTTGCCTTCTTCTCAGCCAGTCTCGATATCGCGCTCGACGCGTTCCGCCGGGAAATCCTCCCTAACCCGGAACTGGGCCTCGGCAATGCGATACACGTCAACGCCTACCGGATCTCGAGCCTGGTTCCCGGTTCGCTGGCGCTGATCCTCGCCGACCGGATGCCGTGGTCGCAAGTGTTCTTCATTACGGCACTCTTCATGCTGCCCGGGCTCGTGATGACGTTGATGGTGCGGGAGCCGACCGCGACCGCCGCCGCGCCGAAGACGCTGCGCGATGCGGTAGTCCTGCCGTTTCGCGAATTCATCGACCGTTCCGGGTGGTCGCATGCGCTGCTCATTCTCGCGTTCATCTTTCTCTACAAGCTGGGGGACAGCATGGCCACGGCGCTCGCCACGCCGTTCTATCTCGACATGGGCTTCACCATGACCCAGATCGGCGTCGTCGCGAAGAACGCGGGACTGTGGGCGAATGTCCTCGGCGGGATGCTGGGCGGGTTGTGGATGGTGAAGATCGGCATCAACAAGGGGTTGTGGCTCTTCGGCTGGGTGCAGATGTTCTCGATCCTTGGCTTCGCCGGGCTCGCGTACCTGGCGGAGCCGAACGTCGTGGTGCTGGCGGCGGTCATCGCCGTCGAAGCGCTGGGGATCGGGCTGGGAACTGTGGCCTACGTGGCGTTCATTGCCCGGTCCACCGACCCGCGCTACACGGCAACGCAATTCGCGCTCTTCACCAGCCTGTCGGCCGTCCCGCGCACGGTCATCAACGCGACAACCGGGTGGATCGTGGCGCAAACTGGATGGTTCAACTTTTTCCTGTTGTGCACATTGCTCGCGGTGCCCGGAATGGCATTACTCTTGCGTGTTGCGCCATGGCGTGAGCCCGCCGGGCCGTCCCAAGGGCGAACACCGGAGCGCGGAGCGCGAAGGTAATCCAATTTGCGCGCCTTCGAGGATGCACGTTGATGAATCCGTACAAATTCAGCGCGATCGCCCACCGCGATCACGATTACTGCAACCCAATCGCGGCCGCGAAAGTCGAGCGCCTGCTCGATCTCCTTCCGCTGGACGAAACCTCGCGCGTCCTCGATCTCGGGTGCGGGCGCGCGGAGCTCGCGCTGCGCATCATCGAGCGTTTCGGATCGACGGTCGTGGCAGTGGACCGCTCGTCGCTGATGCTCGACCAGGCGCGCGAACGCGCGGAATGGACCGGCGCGCTGGGCAAGCTCCATCTGGACGACACCGACATCCGCGACTTCCGCGCGGACCCGGAGACCTTTCACTTGAGCGTGATGCTCGGCGCCGGCGGCATCGCGGGCGGAATGTCCGGCATTTGCAACCAGCTGAAGGCATGGACGAAATCCGGAGGCTACATTCTCATCGGCGAAGGCTTCTGGCGCACGCGCGCGCATCCCGATTACCTCAATGTGCTCGGCGCCGAACACGGTGAATTTCTCGACCACCGCGGCAACGTGCAGGCCGGCATCGACGCCGGGCTCATTCCCATGCACGCGACGACGGCCAACGCGGACGAATGGGACGAATACGAGTGGAAATACTGCCGGGCGATCGAGGCCTACGCGCGCGAGCAGCCCGAAGACCCGGACGTGCCGGCGATGCTCGAGCGCATCCGCAAATGGCGCGATGCCTATATCCGGTGGGGCCGCGACACGCTCGGCTTCGCACTGTATCTGTTCTATCGTCCCGGACCGCGCATCGGCTGATGCCGCAAACGGCCGGCTATTCGGGAAAAGCGCTCTGGCAGAAGCTCGGCCTCGCAAACGGCCTGCGGCTGCTGCTCGTGACACCGCCGGCGCACATCGACGATCTGCTGGCCGGCGCACCTGCGGGCATCACGCGGCTTGCCCGTGTCGCGGAATTCGACGTCGCGCTCGCGTTTGTGTCCTCGCGCACGGCACTGGCCGCGGCGCTCGCCAAGCTGCTGCCGAATCTGGCGGACCGCGGGATGATCTGGATCGCATGGCCGAAGAAAGCCTCGGGCGTGGTCACCGATGTTACGGAAGACACGGTGCGCGAGGTCGCGCTGCCGATGGGCCTCGTCGACGTCAAGGTGTGCGCGATCGACGCGACGTGGTCGGGCTTGAAGCTCCTGCGCAGGCGCAAGTGAGCCTTTAGCGCGCGGGTTCGGCCGGAGGGCTCCTCGCGATCTCGATAGCCGTCTGCAATTGCGCGCGCAGCGCTTCCGAGTTTCGTTGCTCGCTCGCGAGCCGCTGCTCGAGCTGCTCGATCCTCAGCGCATAGAAGTCGAGGCCGACCTGATGCACGGCAGACTCCAGAGCAGCGATCTGGTCGGGTCGATACGCATCGCCGCCGCGCTTCGCCCCGAGCAGCGCGAATCCCAGGAGCTCGCCGCGGTGGGCCATCGGCAGCCCCAGCGCCGCAGGCAGCGACGAGGAGCCGTCGCGAATCCGCAGCGCCTTGCCGTGTGCGCGCATGGCCAGAACGGCTTCGTGGTTGGCGTCCAGTTGTTCGGGCATACCGGCGAGCGTTCCCTCGCTGCGCAAGTAGGCATCGCCCGAGCGAATTCGATAGACCGCGCAGCCGGCGCCCTGGGTGAAGCGATCGAGCGCGGCAACCAGCAAGCCGCCGAGCGCCTCCGCGTTGCTCGCGTGACCGGCCTCCTTCACGAAGCGTTTCAAATCTTCCTCGCCCGCCGCCCAGCTGTTGAAGAAAACCCGATCGACGACCTTCTCGACGATCTTCTTCAGGTGATTGAACGAAAGATAGACGGCGATCGCGAGAACGGCACTCAGCACGAGCGTCTTGTTCTTGTCGTCGAAGCGCAGGAATTCGCTCGCGATCCCATGAACGAGCTGGAATACGCCGAGCAGAATCGCGCCGACGATCGTGAAGACCAGCGTACGGTTCACGGCAAGACCGAAGTCGAAGATCCGGCGGCGCAGGATGGCGTAGACGAATCCGGCCATCCCGGCGAGCATTACCGCATTGAGGACGACGCCCATGGCCGGATCCGGGACCGGGGAGCCGACCACGGCGTTCAGGTTCCCGATCAACGCGGCACCGATGATGGTGCCAAGGGTGGCGAGTAGCCACTGCAAGCGCACCCTCGATTCTCCGCGCGCCTGTCGCCAGGCAAGCACGATCATCCACAGGAATAACGCGGGCAGCGCTATCGATGAAGCTCGGGTAATCCAGGCATAGGCCGGCTCGTGGAAGCCGCAATACAAGCGTGCGTAGTAGAAAGACGCCATCACCGCCAGCAGCGCGAACAACCACGGGTAATAGCGCTTCACGCGCGCGCGCAGTCCAACGGGTTTGTCGTCGGGGTAGTTGATCGCGAAGAAAACCAGCGCCGGCAGGGCGAGCTCCTGCGAGACGGACGCCGCGAAATCCAGCCACTCGAAGTGCGCGGCTGCCGGCGCCGAATAGGGAAACTCGTTGGCGAGGAGCAACGCCGACGCGGCCAGGCCGCGATAGGCGATGAGGTCGGGGCGCCGCCAGCCGATGAGCACGCCGATCACCAACGCGCCCAGCTTCAGCACGCTGCTCATGACGTAGTTGGGGAGCTGGTAGCGTGGCAAGTCGGACATCGCCGGCACGGTAACGTCGAGGCGCCGCCGGTCGGTGCCGTGCACGACCGTCAGCGACACGCGGTCGCCGGCCGCGAGGTTGTGCCAGCGGCCTATGGGCTCATCCCACTGGAGGCGATCGCCCGGCACGACGCCCAAGTCCTTCAGTGGCGAGTCGGCGGGCATCGACTCGACGACGAATTGCGTGGGGCCGCGCTCGCGCAGGAAACGGCCCTGGAAGAGAGGCGCGCCCGCCACGCCGGTCGTCAGCACCCTTGGCGCGTGGAATAGATCGAGGGCGAATTCGACCGCCGCGATCGCGGCAAGAATCACGACGACGCACCGCCAAATCGCCACTGAACCAGACGACTGCCGCATCCCATGCTCCCCTGTCGGACCTGCAGGAAGACCGGCGATCAGGCCGACGCCGGGAGCCCGGCTTTCAGCAGGCTTTCGCGGTGGTGCGCGAGATCGCTTTCGCGCTTGTAATGGAGCGTGGGCAGGACATCGTGCTCGATGTTGAAGCCGGGCTTGCGCCTTTGGATTTCACGGACCTGCGCGTCTGCTGCGGCGGCATCGCCCATCTGGGCGAAACAGGCCGCGAGCAGCGCCAGATGAAAGTGATCGGGCGCCGCGATGCGCTGCACCGCCTCGACTGCCTCGGCGTAGCGGCGCGCGACGAACAACGCACGGCCCAGATGGTTCCAGAAGCGCGCGGGGTGGTAGGGGTTGAGGCGCATGGCTTTCCTGATGCAGTCGATGCCATCTTCCGGCTGTCCGAGCCAGGTGGCGATCTCGCCGTTCTGCACGACGATCAGGTCGTCGTTGGGATTGAGGCTGAGCGCGCGCTGTTGGTGGTAGCTCGCCTGCTCGAACTGGTTCTGCGTGATATGCAGCGCCGCCAGGATGCGGTGCACGTCGCTGTCGTCGTCGTCCAGCGCCAGCGCGACCTCGAGCTCGCTGCGCACTTGTTTCCACGTTGCGTCCCTGTCCTCGCACCAGCCGTAGGTCCAGGCCTGCCCGAGGATGCACGCCTTCCAGGCATGCGCGTGCGCGTAATTCGGATCGAGCCCGATCGCGCGATCGATCAGCTGCTGCGCCGCGGCGTTGTCTTCCCTCGCCGAGCGATGATGCAGAACCTTGGCCGCAAGCGCGCATTCGTAGGCGGCCATGTTGTCGGTCGGCTTGCGCTCGGCGCGGTCGTGCGCGGCGGCGGCCACACGCCCCGGCAGCGTCGAGACGATGGCCGCTGTCACTTCGTCCTGGAGGGCGAAGATGTCGTCGAGCTCGCGGTCGTAGCGCTCGGCCCAGATATGCGCATCGGCTTCGGCGTCGATCAGCTGCACGGTGACGCGAACGCGATTCCCCGCCTTGCGTACGCTGCCCTCGACGACATACTGCACGCCGAGCTCGCGCGCGACCTTGCGCACGTCCACGGCCTGGCCCTTGTACTTGAACGACGTGTTGCGCGAAATGACGAACAGCTCGTGAAAGCGCGACAGGTCGGTGAGGATGTCTTCGGTCAGGCCGTCGACGAAGAACTCCTGCTGGGGATCCCCGCTCATGTTGGTGAAGGGAAGAACGATGATCGACGGCTTGGCCGCGCGCGGTATCTCGGACACCTTGCTGCATTCGGCTCCGCCTGCCGGGCGCACGCGGTATACCCGCACGCGACCGGCGATATTGCGCAGCTCCATCTCGCCCAGGTCGTCGAACGCAAGGTCGAGCTTGCTGTGGACTTCCTCGTACACCTTGCTGGAGACGAAGATCCCGCCGGCCTCGGCGAGCGCTTCGATGCGCGCCGCGATGTTGACGCCATCGCCGAAAATGTCGTCGCCGTCGATGATGATGTCACCCACGTTGATGCCGACGCGGAACTGGATCTGCTGTTCCGCCGGCACCCCGGCATTGCGCTCGGCCATGCCGCACTGCAGGTCCACCGCGCTGCGGATGGCATCGACGACGCTCCCGAACTCCAGCAGCAGGCCATCGCCGGTGGTCTTGACGATGCGGCCTTGGTATTCGGCGATCTTGGGGTCGATCAGCTCGCGGCGATGGGCTCTCAGCGCAGCCAGCGTGCCGCTCTCGTCGCGACCCATGAGGCGCGAGTAGCCCACCACATCGGCTGAGACAATGGCCGCCAGTCGTCGTTGATCCCGCGCCACCGAAGCTGCTCCCGTCACGGTCTGGATTCGAGCGGCCTATAGTGTAGATCAACGCTGTTGGGGTCCGGCAGCCAGTTCGGCCGCGAAGGGCGGCCTGTCCGTCGGTCCGCTTATACTCGGTTGCCTGGCCGTTCTCGCCGCACTGCCGCTCCCTCGATCACCGTGAACCTGCGCTTGAACTGGCTGCCGTTGTGCAGCCTGCTGCTGACCGTGCCGCCGGCGTTCGCCGCGCCATCGCCCAGGCTTTCGGTGCCGCCGCTCGAATTCCGCGAGCGGGTCCTAAGCAACGGGCTGCGCGTCGTCACGCTCGAGGATCATGCCAGTCCGACGGTCAGCGTCCAGGTCTGGTACGACGTCGGCGGCAAGAACGATCCCGAAGGCCGCTCGGGCTTCGCGCATCTCTTCGAGCATCTGATGTTCAAGAGCACGCGCTATCTCAAGGCCGAGCAGCTCGACCGGATGACCGAGGACGTCGGCGGCGCGAACAACGCGGCCACCGGCGATGACTACACCCAATACTACGACGTCGTGCCGTCGAATCATCTCGAGCGCATCTTGTGGGCGGAAGCCGAGCGGATGTCCAACCTCAATGTCGACGACGCCAATTTCAAGTCGGAGCGCGCCGTCGTCGAGGAGGAGTATCGGCAGCGCGTCCTGGCCAGTCCCTACGGGCGTTTCTACGAATCGTTCGCGCCGCGCTCGTACGCCGTGCACCCGTACCGGCGCGGCGTGATCGGCAACATCGACCAGCTGGAGGCGGCCTCGCTCGAGGACGTGCGCGCATTTCACCGCACCTACTACCGGCCGGACAACGCGCTCCTGATCGTCACCGGCGACTTCGATCCAAAGGACGTGGATCCATGGATCGACAAATACTTCGCGGGCATTCCGCGGCCGGACACGCCGATTCCGCGCGTGACGGTGGCGGAGCCGCCACGCAAGCAGGACGCGCGCTATCGCGAGACCGGGCCGAATGTCCCGCTGCCCGCCGTGGCCGTCACGTGGCTCGCCCCATCCGCGCGGAGCCCGGACGCCGCGGCGCTCAAGGCCGCTGCCGCGCTGCTTGGCAACGGCGAGTCGTCGCGCCTCAATCAGGCGTTGGTCTATCGCGCGCAGATCGCGCAGAAGGCGTCGTTCGGCGCCGATTTGCGCGTCGATACGGGACTGCTGATCGCGTACGCGATCGCTGCGAGCGGCAAGCCGCTCGATCAGGTCGCGCAAGCGTTGCGCCAGGAGATCGATCGCCTCGCCGGCAAACCCGTCGCCGCGGCGGAGCTCGCCAAGGTGAAAACGCAGCTGCTCACGCAAGCGCTGCTCGAGCGGCAAACGCCGCTAGGCAAGGGGATGGCGCTGGGCGACGCCATCCTCATCCAGGGCGATGCGCGCCGCGTCAATCAGGAGCTCGACGACCTGCAGGCCGTGACCGCCGCCGACGTGCAGCGCGTCGTACGCAAATATTTGACCGGGGCCCCCGCGGTGACGATCGAATACACGCAGGCGGCAGCCGCCCAGGGAGGCGCGGCGAAATGAAAGCCTCCGTCACGCTCATGAGCCTGCTTGCCGCGCTCGCACCGGGCAGTGTCGCTGTCGCGCAGCCGTATGAAACACCGCCGCCTGCCGGCGCACCGCGACCGGCGGTGATTCCCGCGCCGTTCGTGCAAACGCTTGGCAATGGATTGCGGGTCATCGTCGTGGAGCGGAAGGGACTCCCGCTGGTCACCGCGGAACTCGTGATCCGCTCGGGCACCGAAGCCGATCCTGCCGCGTTGTCGGGACTGGCCGACCTGACCGCAACCCTGCTCACCAAAGGCACCGCACGGCGCACGGCGCCGCAAATTGCCGATGCCGCGGAAGCGCTCGGCGGTCAGCTGGAAAGCGGCGCCGGCTGGCACCGTTCGTTCGTGTCGATGACGGTCACGCGGCCGCAGCTGGCGGCCGCGCTCGACTTGATCGCCGACGTCACGATGCATCCGCGCTTCGCGGCGGCCGAGCTCGAGCGCGCACGCCGACTCGCCATCGACGGCCTGAACGTGTCGTTGGCGCAACCGGGGACGCTCGCGCACCTGGCGGCTGTCCGCGCCGCATTCGGCGCCAGCCCCTACGGACATTCCGCGCAGGGTACGCCCGCGTCGCTGGCGCGGACGCGTCGCGCCGATGTCGTGACCTTGCACACGCGGCTCTATCGTCCGGACAACGCGGCGCTGATCTTTGCCGGCGACATCGATCCGAAGGACGCCGTCGCGTTGGCGCAGGCGGCGTTCGGACGCTGGACGCGGCCCGCGACCGCGTTGCCGGCAACTTCGGTGAGCGCGGCGCAGCCGACGGCGCGCTCGCCGCTGGCGATCGCGATGGCCGGCGCCGGGCAGGCAGGTGTGGCGATGGCGATGCCGACCATTGCCCGCGCAGCGCCCGACTACTACGCAGGACAGGTGGCCAACACGATCCTCGGCAGCGGCTATTCGTCGCGGCTGAATCAGGAGATTCGGATCAGGCGCGGACTGAGCTATGGCGTGCAGAGTCAACTCGATGCGCGCCGCGCGGGCGGGACATTCTCCGTGTCTTCGCAGACCAAGAACGCTTCTGCTCCTGAAGTGGTGGCCGTGATGCTGGACGAAGTCGCGCGGATGGGGACGGCGCCGCCCGACGCCGACGAGCTCGCCGCGCGCAAGCTCGCGCTGATCGGCGGGTTCAGCCGGAGTCTCGAAACCACCGAAGACCTGGCGGGACGCCTCGCCGCGCTCGAGGCGAACGGCGTGGATCTTGCCGAGCTGGGGCGCGTGATCGGGAAGATGGATGCGGTGACGGCGAGCGACGTGCAAGCCTTCGCGAACGCGCATTGGCGCGCCGGCGACCTGCGGATCGTGGTCGCGGGTGACGCGCCGCAATTCGCCGACGGCTTGCGCAAAGCGTATCCGGCGTTGCTCGTGATTCCGCAGACCGAGGTCGATCTCGACGCGCCGGGGCTCACCAAGGCCACGGCGAAATAGTGCGTTCGCACGGCCGAGCTCGCGGATGATCGTGGTTCACGCAAGGCAACCGCGGGCGGCAGTTCGCTGATGGCGTGGCCGCGCAAGCGGATCGTCTGGGTCGCCGGCAGCGTGCTCGCCACGCTCGTGGTCACGCTGGTCGTGGTGAACCTGATGCCGACCCAGCAACGGATCGAGCACCGGATCGAGCGTCTCTACGATACCGGCTCGCCGGATTACTTCCGGTCGCTCGGCGTGCTGCTCGGACCGCCGGTGCTCGCCGGCAACCGCGTCGAGGCGCTGCAGAACGGCCGCGAGATCTTTCCGTCGATGCTCGCGGCGATCCGCGGCGCGCGGCGCACCATCACGTTCGAAAGCTACATCTACTGGTCGGGTGACGTCGGCCAGGCGTTCGCCGACGCGCTGTCCGAACGTGCGCGGGCCGGTGTTCGCGTGCACGTGCTGCTCGACTGGGTCGGGTCGCAGAAAATCGAGAAACGGCTGCTCGATGATATGCGCGACGCCGGCGTGCAGATCCGGCTGTTTCATCCGCTGTCGTGGTATCACATCGCGCGCATGAACAACCGCACGCATCGCAAGATTCTGGTCGTCGACGGCGGGATCGGGTTCACCGGCGGCGTGGGCATTGCCGACAAATGGGACGGCAACGCGCAGGACGCCGACCACTGGCGCGACTCGCACTACCGCGTCGAAGGCCCGGTCGTCGCGCAGATGCAGGCGACCTTCATCGACAACTGGACGAAAGTAAGCGGCGACGTGCTGCACGGTGCCGACTACCTTCCCGCAATCGCGGCCGCCGGGGACGCGCGGGCGCAGATGTTCTCGAGCTCGCCCGACGGCGGCGCCGAAAGCATGCAGCTCATGTATCTGCTCGTCACGACCGCCGCGACGCGGACGATCGACCTTGCCAGCGCGTACTTCGTGCCGGACGAGCTGACGAGCGCCGCGCTCGTCGAGGCGATGCGGCGCGGGGTGCGCTTCCGGCTGATCGTGCCCGGACCGATCATCGATACCGACGTGGTGCGCCGCGCGTCGCGCTCGACCTGGGGCCCGTTACTCGCGGCCGGCGCCGAAATTCACGAATACCAGCCGACGATGTTCCACTGCAAGGTGATGATCGTCGATCGGCTGCTGGTGTCCGTGGGATCGACGAACTTCGACCCGCGCTCGTTCAGGCTCAACGACGAGGCGAACCTCAACATCTACGACACCGCATTTGCGGCCAGCCAGACCGAGGTATTCGAGCGCGATCTCGCGAAGTCCAGGCGCGTCACGCTAGCCGAGTGGGAGGCGCGGCCGTGGCACGAGAAGCTCGTCGAGCGCACGATGGGGCTGCTGGGATCGCAGCTTTAAGTCGATTCGATCCCGACGCGCTCCAGCGCTTCCGCCACCTCGAGCCACTGCGTTTCCAGACGCGCGAGCTGCCACGCAAGCTCGCCCTGGCGCGCCACCTTCGCCTTGAGGTCGTCGCGCGCCTCCTCGGCGTAGGCGGCGGGGCTCGCGAGCCACGCATCGAGCGCGTCCTTCTCGCTCGTGAGCACGCTCATCTCGCGTTCGATGCCCGTTTGCCTGGCGACGAGCGGACGGCGCGCGTCGGCGAGCCGCTGGCGCGCTTTCGCCTCGAGGCGCTTCTGCGTCCTGCGATCGACGGGAAGCGCGGTCGCCTCCGAAACTTCCGCAGTCTCGACCGCGTCGGCGCGCTCACGCCGGCGCGCGTTGAGCACCCAGTCGCGATAATCGTCGAGGTCGCCGTCGAACGGCGTGACCCGACCGTTGGCAACGATCCACAATGCGTCCGTGGTCGCGCGCAGCAGATGCCGGTCGTGGGCGACCACGATCAGCGCGCCGCCGTAGTCCTGCAGCGATTCGGTGAGCGCTTCGCGCATTTCGATGTCGAGATGGTTGGTCGGCTCGTCGAGCAGCAGCAGGTTGGGCTTCTGGCGGACGATCAGCGCCAGCGTCAAGCGTGCCTTCTCGCCGCCGGAAAAATTGCCCACCGCGGAGGTCGTCATGTCGCCGCGAAAATCGAAACCGCCGAGAAAATCGCGCAACTCCTGCTCGCGGGTGTCCGGCTCGACCTGCCGCAGGTGCCAGAGCGGCGAATGCTCTTCGCGCAACTGCTCGACTTGGTGCTGCGCGAAATAGCCAAGGCGCAGTCCCTGCGCAGCGGTGCGCGCTCCGGTGCGCGGTGCCAGCGCTCCGGCGATGGTCTTGAGCAGCGTCGACTTGCCCGCGCCGTTGGGGCCCAGGAGACCGATGCGGTCGCCGGACAGGATGCCCCAGTCGACATTGGCAAGCACCGGCGGACGGTCGTCATAGCCGAGCGTCGCGCGCTCGAGCAGCACGAGCTGCCGCGCGGTGGCGGCGACCGGCGCAAACGTGAATTCGAACGGGCTGTCGACATGCGCCGCCGCAATGAGCTCCATCCGCTCGAGCGCCTTGATGCGGCTTTGCGCCTGCTTCGCCTTGGTGGCCTTGGCGCGGAAGCGATCGATGAACGCATGCAGATGCGCGACCTGCCGTTGCTGCTTGGCGTAGGTCGCCTGTTGCAGCGCGAGCTGCTCGGCGCGCGCACGCTCGAACTGCGCATAGTTGCCGGTGTACGACACGAGCTTGCGCGCATTGACATGGACGATGCCCGAGACGACACCATCCAGAAAATCGCGATCGTGCGTGATGAGGAGCAGCGTGCCCGGATACTTGCCGAGCCAGTCTTCGAGCCACAGCACGGCGTCGAGGTCGAGATGATTGGTCGGCTCGTCGAGCAGCAGCAGGTCGGAGCGGCACATCAGCGCCTGCGCGAGATTGAGCCGCATCCGCCACCCGCCGGAAAAGCTTCCGACCGGATCGGCGTGGCGCGCCTCGGCGAACCCCAGGCCGGCGAGCAGCGTCGCCGCACGCGGGCGCGCGCTGTAGCCGCCGACCGCTTCGAAACGATGATGAAGATCGGCGAGCGCGCAGCCAGCGTGGTCAGGGTCGCGATCGGCGGCGGCGAGCGCGTGCTCGATGGCGCGCAGCTCCCGATCGCCGTCGAGGACGTAGTCGAGCGCGCTCGTCGCGACAGGTGGGGTTTCCTGTGCGACGTGCGCGATCGTCCACGCTGCCGGCAGGTCGATCGTCCCCGCGTCGGGAATGAGCTCGTGGCGGATCGCCGCGAACAGGCTCGACTTGCCGCAGCCGTTGGGGCCGACAAGGCCGAGCTTGTGGCCGGCGTGGACGGTCAGGCTGGCGCCCTCGAGCAGCCGCTTGGCGCCGCGCGCCAGGAGGAGATTGGTGATGCGTATCATTGAAGGGAGGTGAGAAAGTGGGGAAGTAAGGAAGTAAGGAAGTCGGGCTCGCACCGCCGGCGCTCCGCATCAGACGCCCTCACCTTCTCACTTCCTCACCTCCTCACCGAAGTTCGAAGTCGTAGTCGATGATCAGCGGCGCGTGATCGGAGAAGCGCCGGTTCTTGTAGATCGAGCTCGCGTGCGCCTTGGCCGCAATCGCTGGCGTGGCGATCTGGTAGTCGATGCGCCAGCCCACGTTGTTCGCCCACGCTTCGCCCCGGTTGGACCACCACGTGTACTGCTCCGGGCGCGGATCGACTTTGCGGAAGACGTCGACGAAGCCCAGGTCGTCGAAGATGCGCGTCAGCCACGCGCGTTCCTCCGGCAGAAAGCCGGAATTCTTCTGATTGCCGCGCCAGTTCTTCAAATCGATCGGCTGATGGGCGATGTTCCAGTCGCCGCACAGGATGATTTCGCGCTTTTCTTTCCGCAACTGCGCAAGATGCGGCAGGAATTCCTCGAGAAAGCGGAATTTCGACGCCTGCCGATGAGGCCCGGAGGACCCGGACGGCAGATACAGGCTGATCACGGTCAGCTCGCGAAAATCGGCGCGCAGATAGCGGCCTTCGCCATCGAACTCGGGGCTGCCGAAGCCATTGGCGAACTGCGCCTGCACCCGCGCATAGACGCCAACCCCGGCGTAGCCCCTGCGTTGCGCGGGATGGAACGCCGCCATGCATTTGCGCGGTGCGCGGAGCGACTTCGGTACGTCGTCGTGCTGCGCACGCAATTCCTGCAGGCATACGACGTCCCACGGCTCGGCACGCGCGAGCCAGCGCGCGAAGCCCCGACGCTCGGCTGAGCGGATGCCGTTGACGTTGAGCGTGATGACGCGCATGGGAGCTTTGAAAAGCGGGCGAGTGTACACGAAGGAACGCGAAGCGCGCCGTCGACGCAGCGCGCTTTGGATTGAATGCGGGCGGCGGCTCGCGCCTTGGGTCGCACGTTACAGTCGCGCAAAACCCACGTAACATCATGGCGATGTCGGATTTCCGTCAGGAATTTCTCGGGTTCGCCTTGGCACGCGAAGTGCTTCGATTTGGTGAATTCACTACCAAGGCGGGCCGCAAAACTCCTTATTTTTTCAACGCGGGATTATTCAACGACGGCGAAAGCCTGCGGCGCTTGGGGCACTTCTATGCGGAAGCCCTGCTGGCCTCGGGAATCGCCTGCGATCAGATTTTTGGACCGGCGTACAAGGGAATTACCTTGGCCGCCGCGACGGCTGTCGCCTTGGCCGAAAAAGGGCACAATCTGCCGTTCAGTTTCAATCGCAAGGAGGCGAAGGATCACGGGGAAGGCGGCGTCGTCGTCGGGGCGCCACTGACCGGGAGGGTGGTGATCGTCGATGACGTCATCACCGCCGGGACCTCGGTACGGGAGTCGGTGACGCTGATCCGTGCGCGGGGCGCCGACCCCGCCGGCGTGCTGATCGCGTTGGATAGAATGGAGCGCGGCCAGGGTGAGCGGTCCGCGGTGCAGGAAGTCCGGGAATTGTTCGGCATCCCGGTCGTGGCGATCGCGACGCTGGATGACTTGATGGGCTTTCTCGCCGAGCGGCCGGCCCTGAAGGCCCACGCCGGCGCGATTGCCGACTATCGCGCGCGGTACGGAGTATCGTGAACGGCGGGAACGGTTGGGCGCATCGGGCCTCCAACCCTTGGAGTTTCAGGGATAGCAGCGGTGCAATTTGAACAGCGTCGAATGGGCAGCACGAGGTCTGCGGCGGTAGCCGCGGGAGACCGCTGCGCGACCGCTTTTGGGGTGGCCAGCACGGCCACGGTCCTGATGGTGCTCGCGTTGATCTTTGCGGCGCCTGCCCACGCGACGACCTACAAGTGGATCGACGACCAGGGGGTCGTCCATTACACCGACAAGATTCCGCCGGAGGCGCTCAACAAGGGCAATGTGGAGCTGAACAAGCAGGGGCTGCCGGTCAAGAAGACGGACCCGGCGCTGACTCCGGAACAGCGCAAGGCGCGCGAGGCCGAGGAAGCGCGAGCGCAGCAAGTCGCCAAGGATCGCGCACTGGTCGAGCGGCGCGACCGCGCATTGCTTGCGACGTACACGACCGAAGGCGAGATCGATCTTGCCCGCACCCGTGCGGTCAGCACGATCGACGCGCAGGTGCAGTCAGCGACCGCCTACAGCGCGACGCTCAACAAGCGCAAGCTCGATCTTGAGGGCAAGAAAGCGGCGCTCGGCGACAAGCCCATCCCGCCGGTCCTCGAGCGCGAGGCGGCCAACATCAACGAGGAGCTCGCGAAGCAGGCCGATCTCATTGCCGCGAAGCAGAAGGAAATCATCATCGTCACCGCACGCTATGACGCGGACAAGAAGCGCTGGAAGGAGTTGCGCACCGCGACCGAGGCGGCTGCGAATGGCTCGCCGAACGTCATGCCGACGACCGCGAGGCAATAGCGGCGAACGGCGCACCGCGCGGAAAGGCGGCCTGCGGGCCGCTTTTTGTTGGGGTCAGAGACGACTTTTCGCGTGGGGTCAGAGACGACTTTTGCACAGCGCGTCGCCTAGGCGCTGCTTCCGCCAAAAGTCGTCTCTGACCCCAATGCGATAATCGCAGTCTTTCGCCGCCCATTCCCTGACTGTCGCCATGGCCCAGTACGTGTACACGATGAATCGCGTGGGGAAGATCGTTCCTCCGAAGCGGGTCATTCTCAAGGACATTTCCCTGTCGTTCTTCCCGGGCGCCAAGATCGGCGTGCTGGGGCTGAACGGTTCCGGTAAATCAACGCTGCTGCGGATCATGGCCGGCGAGGACCGCGAATTCGAAGGCGAAGCCGTGCCGATGCCCGGCATGCGGATCGGCTTTCTGCCCCAGGAGCCGCTATTGGAACCGGAACAGTCGGTACGGGAAGCGGTGGAAGAGGGCATGGGCGAAGTCCTCGCGGCGAAGGAGGGGCTCGACAGGATCTATGCGGCGTACGGGGAGCCCGATGCCGATTTCGACCGGCTCGCGACCGAACAGGCGCGCCTGGAAGCGATCATCGCGGCGTCCGGCGCCGATTCCGACGTGCAGATGGAAATCGCTGCCGACGCGCTACGGCTGCCACCGTGGGACTGGAAGATCGGCAATCTCTCCGGCGGCGAGAAGCGGCGCGTGGCGCTATGCCGATTGCTGCTGTCGAAGCCGGACATGCTGTTGCTCGACGAGCCGACCAACCACCTCGATGCGGAGAGCGTGGATTGGCTGGAGCAGTTCCTGCAGAAATTCCCGGGCACCGTCATGGCGGTGACGCACGATCGCTATTTCCTCGACAATGCCGCCGAGTGGATTCTCGAGCTCGATCGCGGCTACGGGATTCCGTGGAAAGGCAACTACAGCTCGTGGCTCGAACAGAAGGAGCAGCGGCTCGAGACCGAGGCAAAGCAGGAGGGCGCGCGCATCAAGGCGATGAAGCAGGAGCTCGAGTGGGTGCGCCAGAATCCGAAAGGCCGGCAGGCGAAGAGCAAGGCGCGCATCGCCCGCTTCAACGATCTCGCCTCGTACGAGCACCAGCGGCGCAACGAAACGAACGAGATCTTCATTCCGGTCGCCGAACGGCTGGGCGACGCGGTGATCGAGTTCGAGAACGTCCGCAAGGCCTACGGCGACAAGCTGCTGATCGATGACCTGACCTTCCGCGTCCCACCGGGCGCGATCGTGGGGATCATCGGCCCCAATGGCGCCGGCAAGACCACGCTGTTCCGGATGATCGCCGGTGGCGAGCAGCCCGACGCCGGCAAGATCACGCTCGGCCACACGGTCCAGCTGGCGGTCGTCGACCAGACGCGCGAATCGCTGCCCAACGAGAAGACGGTGTGGGACGCCATCTCGAACGGGCAGGACATCCTCACCGTCGGCAAGTTCGAAATGCAATCGCGCGCGTATCTCGGCCGCTTCAACTTCAAGGGCGGCGACCAGCAGAAGATCGTCGGTCAATTGTCCGGCGGCGAGCGCGGTCGGCTCCATCTCGCCGCGACGCTGCTCAAGGGCGGCAACGTGCTGCTGCTCGACGAGCCGTCGAACGATCTCGACGTGGAGACGCTGCGCGCGCTCGAAGACGCGCTGCTCGAGTTCGCGGGCAGCGCGCTCGTCATCTCGCACGACCGCTGGTTCCTCGATCGCATCGCCACGCACATCCTCGCGGCCGAGGGCGATTCGCAATGGTCGTTCTTCGTGGGCAACTACCAGGAATACGAAGCGGACAAGCGCAAGCGCCTGGGCGAGGAGGCGGCGAAGCCGCACCGGATTAGATACAAAGCGCTGATGTAGATAAGTTAGATGGGGTCGCAAGGCTAACGCCGCCTGGTCACGTAGATAAGTCAGATGGGGTCGCAAGGCTAACGCCGCGACCCCATGGAAAAATCACGCCGTTTCGGTGGCGTTCGACAAGCTGATCAGAGGCGAATCGCGGGCGGAGCCCGACGATTCGCTCCGGAAAAAGCTGAATGGGCCGGCGGCTTCGTTGCAGTCGTGTAAGAAATGCGTGGAGTTGCAGATGACTGTTGTGCTGTGGATCCTGGCGGTTGCGCTGATCCTCGTCGGCGTCGCGGGCACCGTGTTGCCGGTGCTTCCCGGCGCGATCCTCGTGTTTGCCGGCATTCTGCTCGCGGCGTGGATCGACGACTTCACGCGCATTCCGGTCTGGCTCGTGGTGATCCTGGGTGCATTCACCGCGATCGCGTGGGCGGTCGACTACCTGGCCGCGGTGGCGGGTGCCAAGAAAGCTGGCGCCAGCAAGCTGGCTTTGATCGGCGCCGCCATCGGAACGGTCGCGGGCATCGTCACCGGTCTGTGGGGGCTGCTGTTCATGCCGCTCGTGGGCGCCGCCGTCGGCGAGTTCGTTGCGCAGCGCGATTTCCTGCGCGCAGGCAAGGTCGGCGTGGCGACCTGGATCGGACTTCTCATCGGCACTGCCGTCAAGGTCGCGATCGTGTTCGCGATGGTCGGGGTGTTCGTCGTCGCGCTGATTTTCGGGCGCTAATCGCCTCCGATTCGAGGAAGGCGCGCAGGGGCCCTTAACGCGAGCGCGTCTTGCCGCGGCGCCTCGCAGGGGGATCGAGCGTGCGGCGCGACAATTCGAGCTCGTCATGCAGCCATTCGCGCAGCGACGCAAGCGGTGGCCAGTCACGCAGGTTGGGCGGGTAGACGAGATAGTAGGCGTGCGTGGGCTCGACCGAGATCGCGAGCGGCGACAGGCGGACGAGCCGACCGTCGGCAAGTGCGTCCGCCGCGAGCAGCTCACGGCTTAACGCGAGCCCGAGACTCTGCTCGGCCGCCTGCAGCATGAGACCCGCATCGTTGAACACGGCGACCGGCGTGACCTGCACCCGCACCCCCGCGGCCTTGAACCAGTGCGCCCACAGCTCGCGATCGCCGAGCAACGGCTCACGTGCCAGCGCCTCGGGCTGTGCGCCCGCCAGCCGGCGCGCCGCCGACGGCGAGCCCACGACGATCATGCGCATCGGCATGACGAAAAGGCGCTCCGCGGCGAGGCCTGTCCACGGTCCGCTGCCATAGCGCAACGCCGCATGGAATCCCTCGCGTTGCAGGTCCACCAATTGCTGTGACGCGTCGATTTCCAGCGCCACTCCCGGATACCGATCGCGCCAGCGATTGATTCGCGGCAAGAGCCAGCGCTGCGCGAAGGAAGGCAGCACCGAGACGCGCAGGCGCTGCGCTGCGCCCTTTGCCGCGGCGGCGGCGGCCTGCACGCCGTCTTCCAGCGTTGCCAGTGCGGTCTGCACGCTGTGCAGCAGCGCCTCGCCGCCCGGATTGAGCACCACGCGCCGGCCGCGGCGATCGAACAGTTGAAAGCCAAGTTGCGCTTCGAGCCCGCGGATCTGCTGGCTGACCGCGCTATGGGTCAGGTGCAGCACATCTGCGGCGGCGCGCAGATTTTGCAATTCGGCAACCGCGCGGAACGCGGGCAGTGCGTTGAGTGGCAGACGGATCGGGCGCGGCATGCTGGTAAGCATAGCCGACCAGAACGACCAAAACAAATCGATTCCAAGGCGCGAGCTGGGCTCTTATCCTTACCAGCATTACCCAAACGACGGAACCGACGATCATGACTCCCCACCCTCACGCCTTCGGGCTGTTGCCGCGGCCGCCCGCCGCGCGTGCGGCGGCCGCGCTTGGCCACCTCTGGCGCGCGCTTGTCGATTTTCTCCGAGTGCGGGGCACCGCCGACCAGAAAACGCGGGAGCGCGACGCGTTGGCCGATCTCGACGAGAGAATGCTGAAGGACATCGGCGCCTCGCAGTGGCAGGCCGCGGACGCCGCGATGCGCTCCTACGAAGACCTGCGGACCCGCATCAGCGGCGGACTCGGCTGATCGGCGCGAAGTTGGCTTACGGAGGCAGCAGCCAACCGATCCGCGGCGCCGTCGCGATGCCGAACAGCCGCGCGCACAGGTCACCGACCTCATCGCGCGTAGCGGCGCCGCTGAACTCGGCAAGCCGCAATGCTTTGTCGGCGAGCTCGCCGCGCGACAGCGTATTGCCCGGATCGCCCTTCGGCTCGTCGACGCGCCCGATGAAGGTGCGCCCGTCGACCGTCTCGACTTCGACCTTGCCGATCCAGCGCTGCGGATAGGCCGTTTCGACTTCGTCATCGACGACCATCCGTACGCGTTCGCGAAACGCGATCACGGCGGGATCCCGAAAGTGGCGCGCGAATTCGGTGAGGCCGGCGCGGCGGAAGATCGCGATCATCGCGAGCACCGTGCCCATCGAGAATTTGGCGTGATGCACGGTCGTCGGCTCCGTGACGGGACCCAGCACGTCGATCGCCGCCTGGTGCACGTACGCGGTGACGCGCGCGATCCTGTCGGCCGCGAGATCGTGGTCGGCGACAACCGTGAGCAGCGCGTCGGCGGCGGGATGCGTATGCCGGCACGACGCGTGGAACTTGAACGACGTTTCCGCCAACGCCCAGCGCTCGCCGAGGCGGTCGGTGAGGCGCGACGGATCGGCGTCGCTCGACATCCCCGCCGCCATCCCTTGCGTCCCTTCGAGGATGCGCTGCGCGCCGGTGAAACCGTCGCGGGCGAGATAGGCGGCGAGCAGCCCGTCCGCCGCGGCCTTCGCGGTGTGCAGTTGCTTCGAGTCCGCGGCGTCGCGCAGGAATTCCCAGAGCCCGGCGGCCTGCGTGCCGGCGGAACCCAACGCGTGCAGCATCGCGGTGTCGGACAGCGCGAGCAGGCGGCCGACGGCCGCGGCCGCGGCCAGCGTGCCGGCCGTCCCGGTCGTGTGGAACACCTTGTAATGCGAGCGGCCGAGGAACTCCCCCACACGAATGCCGACTTCGTACCCGGCCACCACGGCGACCAGGAGATCGCGGCCGGAACAGCCGTTGGCCTGCGCCACCGCGAGCGCCGGTGGCAACACCACGGCGCCCGGATGAAAGACCGAGCCGTTGTGGACGTCGTCCTGCTCGGCGACGTGCGACGCAGCCGCATTGACCATCGCGGCGAACAGCGGGCTCGTGCGCCGGCGCGAGATGAGGACCTCCGATGGACCATCGGCCGGACCCATCTGCCGGGCGAAGCGTTCGATCGTCTCCACGGCGCGCGCGCCTTTTCCCGCCAACGCGGAGGCGACCCAATCGAGCAGCAAGTCCTCCGCGCGCCGGATGACGGGCGCCGGTATGTCGGCAAAGGCGAGCGTGCTGGCAAAGCGCGCCAGCGCCGCGCTGGGATGCGGATCGATGCTCATGTCGATCTCAAACGGCCTTCGCGGCGCGCAACGCGGCGATCGCCGTGTCGTCGTACCCAAGCTCGCGCAGGATCGCGTCCGTGTGCTCACCCAGCGCGGGAACAGGATCCATCCTGGGTACGGACTCTGGCGTCGTGCCGCGCGCGACACCGGGCAGTAGCGGCGCCAGCACCGGGCCGGCCGGCGTGCCGACCTCGACCCACCGCTTGCGTGCCGCGAGCTGTGGGTGCGCCCACACGTCGTGCATCTCGTTCATCTGCGCATTGGCGATGCCCGCCGCATCGAGGCGCGCGATGACCTGCGCCGCCGTGAATGGCACGAACGCTTTGACGATGATCGCGCGCAGCGCGGCCCGCATGGCGGTGCGCTTCGAGTTCGACGCAAAGCGGTCGTCGGCCGCGAGCGCCGGCTGCTCCAGCACCCGGTCGCAGAACACCACCCACTCGCGCTCGTTCTGCAACCCGAGCATCACGGTCTTGCCATCGCCGGCGACGAACGGGCCGTAGGGATAGATCGTTGCATGCGCGGCACCCGCGCGCGGCGGGGGCGCCGCCCCGTCGTACGCGTAGTACAGCGGGAAGCCCATCCATTCGACCATGCTCTCCAGCATCGATATATCGATCGCCTTGCCGGTGCCGGTCTTCCCGCGCTCGAGCAGCGCCGCGAGGATATGGCTGTAGGCGTACATGCCGGCGGCGATATCGGCGATCGAGCACCCGGCCTTCGCCGGCTCGTCCGGTGAGCCGGTGATCGACAGGAAGCCGGACTCGCTCTGGATCAGGAGGTCGTAGGCTTTCTTGTCGCGATAAGGACCGTCGGCGCCGTAGCCCGAGATGTCGCAGACGATGACGCGCGGGTTGGCAATGCGGAGCGCCTCGTACGAGAGGCCCAGCCGTGCGGCGGCGCCGGGCGCCAGGTTCTGCACCAGTACATCGGCGCGGGCGACGAGCTTGCCGAGGATCGGCGCGGCCTCGGGATGCTTGACGTCGAGCGTCAGGCTTTCCTTCGAGCGGTTGGTCCAGAC
>Ga0207703_10001326_pt1 | contig 22701 bp, 21 predicted proteins | sample KBSSwiS12_FD_184304 | JGI IMG/M metagenome (GOLD analysis project Ga0207703, IMG submission 184304) | Switchgrass rhizosphere microbial communities from Kellogg Biological Station, Michigan, USA - KBS Switchgrass S1-2 (SPAdes) (version 2) | ecosystem: Host-associated > Plants > Roots >...
GCGCTGGTAGAGCGCGCGCTCGACGCGGTCGTCGGCGGCGTCCTTGCCGACCCGCACGGCGGCGGTGAATTCCTCATGCAGCAGGCACCAGCGGTAGAAGGTGCGCACCGAGATGCCGAGGATATCGGCGACCTCGATATCGGTGGCGCCGTTGCGGCACAGCCGCTGCGCGATGCGGGCGAATTCCGGTTTGTACGGCGAAGGGCGTCCTGCGGGCATGGGGGTGGTAAATAATGGCTTGGCGGGCGCGGTTGAATCAGGCTGTGCGGGCCAGGCGGGGACGGTGTGCCGGGGCGGGTGTGACAAAATTCGCGGCGGGTGCTTTGCGCTGATTTGTGGGTTTGCAAGGGCGAGCGCGCGGCGGTGGGCGGGCGCCGGGGGAGCGATTTTGTCAGGGGTGGTCGGTCGGGGCTGTCGTTGGCATGGCGATGCGGATTAGGGGTTATTGCACGTGTCACCGAAATAAATTGCCACCGCCCAGCGGAGTCCGCGATCAACCCCTATTTTTACGCTATGGTAACGCGCTCAGCGCCGCGCCGGCAGAACCCGCGGAAAGCGCAGCAGCGCGGCCGAGAAGAGCACGATGGGCAGCGCGACCGGCGCGGGCTCGGCTGCGGTCATGCCCATGCGCAAAAGGGGCCGGGCATAGAGAGCGCGCATGTTCGCCGCCTCCCGTTCGAGCTTGGCAAGCGCCTCGCCGTTCACGCCCCGCGCCCGAGCATTGTGGATCATACCCGCAGTATATTCGTCCATGAAGGTGTAGTGGGTTAGCGCGAGATACAGCTCCCACACGGCGGCATAGGCGATGAGCGCGACCGCCGCGATGCTCATCCCCACTGCCAGCGCCCGCCAGAACCCCACCACGCCGCCGCCCTCCACATCGCGGTAGCGTTTCACCCCGACGAAGATGAAGCTCATGCCGAGCAGCATGACGAGATAGCCAAACCACAGCGAATGGCCGACGGCGCCAGTCGTCATGGCACCCAGGATAATCAGAATGATCAGCAGCCCCGACAGCAATCCGTAGGTCAGTGCATATCGTGCCATGTCCCCCTCCGTTGGCCGGTCACCGCGACGTGCCGCCGGCGACCGGGAGGCTGCCAGAAAAGCGGCAGGCGCGCCAGCATGAGCACGGCAGGGTGGCAGGTCGGTCGACGCGGTTGAATCCAACCATGCCGGCGACGCCCGGGTGGTGTGTGACAAAATTCACCCGGGCCAGGGACGCGGCAGCGACCTTCCACGCCTGTCGCGGATCAGCCATGCGGCGCAGGGCACGATAATTTGTCGAGAATCCAGGGCTGCGCAAAAGCGCGGCACGGGCCTGGCCTTACGCCGCCCCGATCCGCTGCAGCTTGGCGAGCAGGATGTGCTGGTCGAACGGCTTGGTGACATATTCGTCGGCACCGGCGCCGATGCCCTGGTAGATATTGGCGGTTTCGGATCGGGAGGTGCAGAACACCACTTTCGGTGCCGCGCCGCCGTCGAGCCGGCGCAGCGCGGCGATGAACTCGACCCCGCTCATCACCGGCATTTCCCAGTCGAGCAGGATCAGGTCCGGCATCGCCGCCCTGCAGCGGGCGAGCGCCTCCTCGCCATTCTCGGCCTCGATGACCTGATAGCCGAGCTCGGCGATGATGCGGTGGGCGACCTTGCGGATCACCCGCGAATCGTCGACCAGCAGGCAGCGTCGCGGGCGCGGCGGTGCTGCGGCGACGGGCGGCGGCGCAACGGGCGGCGGCGCGACCGCGAGGGCCACCACCACCGGCGATGGCGGCGGTTCCGCGGGGACGATCCGCAGGCGCTTGATCAGGCCCTTAATGGCTGCGGCTCCCGCTGGCTGAGGATCTGGCTCGCCGCGGCGACCACGGCCTGGTCCGCATCGGTCATGCGGACATGGATATAGGGCACCCAGATGTCGCCGAACTCGGCCTTCTGGTACCAGACGTCGATCACGTCGTAGGACGCCCAGAAGCCGTCCGGCTGGCGCAGCCGCAGGCCCTCGCCGATCCGCGGGACGGCGGCGAAGCGCAGCCCGAACTGGGTCTGGTGCGTCTCGTTCTGGACTTCGATCTCGATCAAGGACGGCGCCCTCCGGTGTGCCGCGATATTCTGGCCCTCTAATTCTTACCGAAAAGCGAACGAGCGTAACGCGTCGCGACGGAATGAGTTATCAAGCGGCTTGAGATGGGTTCAGCCGGATAACGGAACAGGAGGGAGCAATTGACCGATCACGGCACCGGACCGGCGGAGATCACGGTGCGCTTCGAGGAGGCGTGGAACAGGCACGACATGGACGCCTTCGCACGGCTGTTCCATCCCGACGCGACGTTCGTGAACCGCTTCGGGACCTATTGGCGCGGGGTCGAGCAGATCGTCGCCGGCCATGCCGCCATTCACAACTCGATATATAGCGACTCGACACTGGCGATCGACGCGCCGGATGTCGATCCGATCTCCGACGAGGCGGCGATCCTGCATTTCTGGTCGCGGCTCAGCGCCGGCGCGGCGCATCCGGCCGGACCGCACGATGTCGACACGCTTATCCTGGCGGTGGCGACCCGGCGCGACGGCGTGTGGCGCATCCAGGCGCTGGAGAATGTCACGCTGACCGATCCGCGAACCGGGGCGCCGATACTGCGCACCTGATCGCGCCAGCGAATTGAAGGCAGATCGGCGCCGGCACCGTCACGCAACTGACACGCCGCCGTCGCCGAACGGCAACGCAAACAGCAAAATTATGCAACGCAGCGATCCTAGAGCGATGCGCGGCGGGCGGAACCGCGCCCCCATCAGCGATATCCAAAGGGGACTTTCGATGCGTCATGTTTTCGCCTGCCTGCTCGCGGGCACCATATTCTCCGCGCCGATCGCCGCGCGGGCCGCGACCGCGCCGGCGACACCCCCCGCCCCGTCCGCGCCCGCCGCTGATCCGGCGCCCGACGCCGATGCGACTGCCACCCCCGACATCGTGGTGATCGGCCAGGGCGAGACGCGCCAGGTGCAGCGATTGAACCAGGCCGATGTCGCGATCCTCGCGCCGGGCACCAGCCCGTTAAAGGCGATCGAGAAGCTGCCAGGGGTCAATTTCCAGTCGGCCGATCCGTTCGGCGCCTATGAATGGTCGGAGCGCATCTCGATCCGTGGCTTCAACCAGAACCAGCTCGGCTTCACGCTCGACGGCATTCCGCTCGGCGATGGCAGTTATGGCAACATCAACGGCCTGCATGTCAGCCGCGCGATCAGCGCCGAGAATATCGGCGAGACGCGCGTGTCGCAGGGCGCGGGGACGATCGCGACCCAGGCGACCAACAATCTCGGCGGGACGCTGGAATTCTTCTCGTCCGACCCCAAGCCGGTATTCGGCCTGACGGCCAATGGCAGCTATGGCAGTAACGACACGCTGCGCGGCTTCTTCCGGCTCGACACCGGCGTGCTCGGCGACAATGGGCCGAGCGCCTATGTCTCCTACGGCTATCTCAAGACCGACAAATGGCGCGGCGTCGGGCAGCAGCGGCAGAACCAGGTCAACGCCAAGTTCACCGCCCCGCTGGTGACCGACCTGCGCCTGGTCGGCACGTTCGATTATTCGGACCGCCGCGAGCAGGATTATCAGGACATGTCGCTCGACATGATCCGGCGGCTCGGCTGGCGCTGGGACAATGTCTCGGGCAATTTCCCGCTGGCGATCAAGATCGCCGACGTCGCCAACAATATCGACAATGTGAACAACACGACTGGCGCGCCCGGGCCTGACGGCAAGTCCGACATCACCGGCCTCGCGCCATCCAACCCCGCCGCGGGCACGGTCTTTCCCACGCCGGTCGGCACGATCGACGACGCCTATTTCGACGCGTCGGGGCTGCGCAAGGACTATCTCGCCTCGCTCGGGCTGGAGACCAATGGCGGGCCGGTCAAGGCATCGCTCAAGGCCTATTATCACGACAATCACGGCCAGGGGACGTGGTTCACGCCCTATGTGCCGTCACCCAGCGGCGTGCCGATCTCGGTGCGCACGACCGAATATGACATTCGCCGCAAGGGCGTGTTCGGGTCGCTCGGCACCTCGCTCGGGCCGATCGGCGACCTGACGGTCGGCGCATGGTATGAGCGCAACGATTTCCACCAGGCGCGGCGCTATTACGCGCTCGACAGCCTGACGGCCGCGACGCGCGATGCGCTGCATTTCCAGACCGACCCGTTCTTCACCCAATGGGAATATCGCTACCACACCGACACGCTGCAATATTATGTCGAGGACAAGGTCGACATCGGCGCGCTGACGATCGATCTCGGCTGGAAAGGCTATGACGTGCGCGCGACGGCCGACCCGATCGTTGCCGGCAGCCTCGCCTCGGGCAAGATCAAGACGACCGACTGGTTCCAGCCGCATGCCGGCTTCACCTACAAACTGACGGGCGGGGCGGAGATCTTCGGCGGCTTCACCGAGGTGACACGGGCGTTCGTCGCGGCGGCGACCAGCGGGCCGTTCGCCACCACCCCGGCGGGGTTTGCCGGGCTCGGCAACCTCAAGCCGGAAACCTCGGACACGTTCGAGCTGGGCGGGCGCTATCATGGCGGGATCTTCACCGGATCGCTGGCGGCCTATTATGTCGACTTCAAGAACCGCCTGCTCGCCTTCGCCAACGGCGCGGGGATCGTCGGCAACCCGGCGATCCTGCGCAATGTCGGTGGGGTGAGATCGACCGGCATCGAGGCGACGGCGCAGGTCAAGCTGCCCCAGGGCTTCGGGCTGTTCGGCTCCTATGCGTACAACGTCTCGAAATATCGCGACAATATCTACAACGCCGACGGCTCGCTGTTTGGCGGCGTGGCGATCAGGGACAAGAGCGTGGTCGACGCGCCGCGCCACATCGCCTCGGGCGAGGTGACCTATGATGGCGCGCTGTTCTTCGGCCGCATCGGCGCGAACTATATGAGCCGGCGCTACTTCACCTACAGCAACGACCAGTCGGTGCCGGGGCGCGTGCTGCTCGACGCGACGCTGGGCGTGCGGGTGACGCTGCCGGGCGAGCGCAAGGTCGAGCTGCAGGTCAACGGGACCAACCTGTTCGACCGGAAATATATCGCGACGATCGGCTCGAACGGTTTCGGCAATTCGGGCGACAACCAGACGCTGCTGATCGGCGCGCCGCGTCAGCTGTTCGTGACGGTGAAGGCGGGGTTCTGAAGAAACCCTACTCCGTCATGCCGGACTTGTTCCGGCATCCACTGTTCCGCGCACGCACTTACCAGTTTTTACGCGGCGCAGTGGACCCCGGAACAAGTCCGGGGTGACGGTATATTTTTCCCTCTCTTCACCCCCGCAACACGCCGCGCCCGGCATAGAACGCCCCTTCGCCCAGCTGTTCCTCGATGCGGATCAGCTGGTTGTACTTGGCGAGCCGGTCCGATCGGGCGAGGCTGCCGGTCTTGATCTGGCCGCAGTTGGTGGCGACCGCCAGGTCGGCGATGGTGGCGTCCTCGGTCTCGCCCGAGCGGTGCGACATGACGGCGGTGTAGCCGGCGCGGTTGGCCATCGAGACGGCTTCGAGCGTCTCGGTCAGCGTGCCGATCTGGTTGACCTTGACCAGCAGCGAGTTGGCCAGACCGTCGGCGATGCCCTGCCTGAGCCGCTTCGGGTTGGTCACGAACAGGTCATCGCCGACCAGCTGGACCTTGTCGCCGATCAGATCGGTCAGCGCCTTCCAGCCCACGAAATCGTCCTCGGCCATGCCGTCCTCGATCGAGAAGATCGGGTAACGGCGCGTCAGGTCGGCGAGATACTCGGCCATTTCGTGGCTGGAGAGCAGCTTGTTCTCGCCGGAAATGTCGTATTTGCCGTTCTTGAAGAACTCGGTCGCGGCGCAATCGAGCGCGAGCATCACGTCGTCGCCGGGCGTGTAGCCGGCCTTTTCGATCGAGCTCATGATGAAGTCGAGCGCGTCGGCGGTCGAGGCGATGTTGGGGGCGAAGCCGCCCTCGTCGCCGACCGAGGTGGCGAGACCCTTGTCGTGCAGGCCCTTCTTCAGCGTGTGGAAGATCTCCGACCCGCAGCGCACCGCCTCGACGATATTGGCCGCGCCGACCGGCACGATCATGAATTCCTGGAAGTCGATCGGGTTATCGGCATGCTCGCCGCCATTGATGATGTTCATCATCGGCACCGGCAGGACGTGCGCCGAGACGCCGCCGACATAGCGGTAGAGCGGCAGGCCACGCGCGTCGGCGGCGGCCTTGGCCGTGGCGAGGCTGACGCCGAGAATGGCGTTGGCGCCGAGCCGGCTCTTGTTCTCGGTGCCGTCGAGATAGATCATCGCGCGGTCGATGTCGCTCTGGTCCTCGGCGTCGATCTCGCGGATCGCATCGGCGATCTCGCCATTGACCGCCTTGACCGCCTGATCGACGCCCTTGCCGCCCCAGCGGCTCTTGTCGCCGTCACGCTTCTCGACCGCCTCATGCGCGCCGGTCGAGGCGCCCGAGGGCACCGCGGCACGGCCGAAACTGCCATCCTCGAGCAGCACGTCGACCTCGACGGTGGGATTGCCGCGGCTGTCGAGGATCTGGCGGGCATGGATGTCGATGATTGCGGTCACGGAACGATCCTTCTAACGATGGCAATGAGGTTTTTACGGATGTCGCGGCGAGCCTCTATCGGCTTAGAACGCCCGCGGCAATTCGTTGCGGGTATGGAACCGGACGGACCGCTGGCCGGTTGAACGAAGCAGTTAGACTTGGCATTTTCTTTTGAGAAACGAGGACATCATGGCCGACGAAACGCCCAAGCCCGCCAAGCCGATCAAGAAGGCCGCGACCAAGGCGGCGCCGACCGCGAAGCCGGCCGCCGCCAGGGCGGCGCCCAGGCCGAGGGCGGCCAAGCCGGCGGCGAGCGCCTTTGCCGACGTCACCGGCACGGCGACCCAGTCGCTCAAGGAAGGCGCGGCCAAGCTGGGCAAGGAGGCAAGCGGCAAGGCGCGGGCCTATGCCGAGGACGGCAAGGCGCGGGTCGGCGGGGTGCTCGACGAACTGTCCAAGATGATGGGCGACGCGGCCGGCACGGTCGATGAGAAGGTCGGCGCGCAATATGGCAATTATGCGCGCAGCGCCGCCGAGGCGGTGTCGGGCTTTTCGGAGTCGCTCAAGTCGAAGAATGTCGACGACATCGTCGCCGATGCGCGCGACTTCGTGAAGAAGAGCCCGGCGATCGCGATCGGCACGGCGGCCGCGCTCGGCTTCGTGCTGATGCGGCTGATCAAGTCGGGCCTCGACAATGACGACCGCGCCTGATCGATCGGGCGCGGGGGACACAGGTGGACGACACGCCAACCCCTGAGCATAAGGGGCAGGATCCTGACAGTATCGGTCACCTGTTCTCCAGGCTGATCGACGATGCCGAGCGTTTCGTGCGGGCCGAGGTCAATCTCTACCGCGCGCAGATCGTCGCGCGGCTGAACGAGGTCAAGGTGGCGATCCTGCTGGGCGTGACGGCGTTCCTGCTGGCCCAGTCGGCGTTGATCGCGATGCTGGTCGGGCTGGTGCTGGTGGTGCGCATGCAGGTGCACAGCGCCGCCTGGGCGACGGCGATCGTGGTCGGCGGCGCGTTGATCGTCGCCGGGATGATGGTCGCGGTGGCGGTGGCCAAGATCAAGAAGATCACCCGGATCAAGGACGGGCCGGAATGAGCGACGACGAACCCAGCCTGGCGATCGCCGAGCAGCGTTCCGACGCGGCGCGCCGGCGGCTGGCGGCTACCCTGGTCGAGATCCAGGGGCGGCTCAACCCGCGCGCGCTGGCCCGCGAGGCGGCACAGGAATTGCGCGAAACCGGCGAGGAGCTGGCGCGCGAGGGCCTCGACGCGGTAAAGCGCCATCCGCTGACCGTCGCCGGCGTGCTCACCGCGGTCGGGCTGTTCCTGGCCCGGCGGCCCTTGCGGACCCTGATCACCCGGCTGCCCGATGAAACGCCACGCCCTGAAACCCAAAGAGCACCACCGCGTTTGACCCCCAAGCCACGCACACGAGGAAAGTCACGATGAGCGACACCGCCCCCAAAAAATCCGCCCCTTCCACCGGCGCGCGCGGCACGATGGAACAGACCTATCGCAGCGCGAAGGACGCCGCGGGCAAGGCGATCGAGACGACGCGCGGCGCGGCACGTGACGCGGTCAAGCGCACCGCGCAGAGCGCCGAGGCCAACCCGATCGCGGTGCTGGCGGGCGGAATCGCGGTCGGCATGCTGGCGGGCGCGCTCCTGCCCAACAGCGAGCAGGAGGCCAGACTGCTCGGCCCGGTCGGCAAACGGCTGACCGACACCGCCAAGGGCGCGGCGGCGGCGGCGAAGGACGCCGGCAAGGCGGAACTCGATACGCTCGGCCTCAACCGCGAGGCCGCACGCGAGCAGGTCGGCAAGGTACTCGACGGCGTGCTCAAGGCGCTGTCCAGCGCGGGCGCCGCGGCGGCGAGCAAGTCGAAGGTCTGACCCGTTTTTTGAAGTTTTTGGTTCACGCGGAGGCGCGGAGACGCGGAGGTGTGGCGCTCGCTGGTGCCATTTCGCGTCAGCAAATCCTTCTCGCGGGTGGCAGCCAGTGCGACTTCGTGCGCTGTCGCGCGATCCGTCGCACACGCGCAGCCTTTGCGCCTTCGCGGGAATCAAGCAAATGGCCGTTCGATCGACCAGGCCGACATCTCGGATCAACAGGCGCCGACCTCAACGAACGGAACACCTCCGCGTCTCCGCGTGAACAAAAAATTGGCGGCGCGCGCTACATCCACCATCGGGCACGGGGTTTTTGTCGGTGACAGGTTCACGACGGGGACGATGCTGCTAAGTCGGTGACGAATCTTTCAGTGCGGAACATCCATCATGAGCAAGCTTCATCTCGTCTTCGGCGGCAAGGTAACCGATCCGAGAACGCTGGACTTCAAGGAAGACACGATCCAGGTCGTCGGGATCTTTCCCGACTATGCCCAGGCCGAAAAGGCATGGCGCGCGGCGGCGCAGCGGACGGTCGACGATGCCGAGATGAAGTTCGTGGTGGTGCACCTGCACCGGCTGCTCGAGCCCGATATCGACCTCGCCAAGGGCTGATCAGGCACCGCGATAATGCCACAGCAGCAGCGGCTGGGCGAGCGCGAGGCCGGCGAGAAAGCCGCCGATCGACGCGCCGACCGTCACCAGCGCGCCGGCGGCGAGATCACCCAGGCCGATCAGCAGCTGAATGCCGATCCACGCCGCGGCCAGCCAGGCGATCGCCACGACGCGCGCCGGGATCGGCCCGATCGAGCGGGCGCGGGAGCGGCCGAACAGCAGGGCATAGGCGCCAAGCAGCGCGGACACGGCGCCATTGGCGCCGATCAGCGGCCATGCGCTGGTCGGCTCCTGGAACCAGTAACCGGCGGCAGCGGCATAGGCACCGACCAGGTAGAGCGCGGCCGTGGCGCGCCAGCCCAGGGTTCGCTCCAGTTGGTCGCCGCACAGCGCCAGCACCAGCAGGTTGAAGGCGAGATGCACCAGCCCGGCATGAACGAGCGTCGCGCTGAGCGGGGTCAGCCACACCGGCAGCATGAACGGCGCATCGGCCGGCACCGCGACGTGCAGCCGGGCCAGGCCGGGAATGAAGCCGGCACGGATCGCGGCCTCGCCGGTCATGTCGAACAGCAACAGCCCCAGCGAGACGATCGCGGTCACCGCCAGGATCGTCAGCATCGCAGGCGTGTCGCGCCACTGCGCGGCGACCCTGTCGCGCATCAGCGACAGCCCTGACGGCTGGGCGATCAGATGAACTCGATCTTCGAGACGAGATAATAGCGATCGCCGGCGGGCACCGAGACCTCGATCTCGTCATCGACCTTGCGGCCGATCAGCGCGCGGCCGAGCGGCGAATTGTACGAGATGCGCCCGCTCTTGGCATCGGCCTCGGTCTGGCCGACGATCTGGTAGCGGATCGGCTTCTCGTCCTCGTCGAGCAGCGTGACGGTCGCGCCGAACACGATCTTGTCGCCCGACAGCTCGGTCGGGTCGATGACCAGCGCGCGGCTGAGCTTGTCCTCGATATCGGCGATCGACGCCTCGATCTGGCCCTGGCGTTCCTTCGCGGCGTGATATTCGGCATTTTCCGACAGGTCGCCATGCGCGCGCGCTTCCTCGATCGCATCGACGATCAGCGGGCGCTCGGCTTTCAGACGACGCAGATCAGCGGTGAGCTTTTCATGCCCCTCGGCCAGCATCGGCATCTTCTCGACGGTCGCCATCCCTTGAGTCCCTCGTAAAATCTTCGACCCCAAGCGAACCCGGGGGTCCGCCCGCACCTGCTTCTCTTCTGTCGGGGATTAATTGTGCGAGTGCGAATGATAAGATTGAAGGGGACGAACTTCAAGGTCTCGCGTCGAAAGAGCGATGATCGCCTGTGCCGCCTCGACACTGGCGGCGGCGGTGGTGAAGTAGGGAATCTTCTGCGCCAGCGCGGAAGCGCGGATCGGTTGCGAGTCCTTGAGGCTCTGCCACCCTTCGGTGGTGTTGAAGATCATGTCGATGCCGCCATCCTTGATGCGGTCGACGATGTGCGGCCGCCCCTGCGCGACCTTGTTGACGCGCTCGACCGGCACGCCCTGGGCGGTGAGATAATCGGCGGTTCCGGCGGTCGCGACGATGGTGAAGCCGTGCTGCGCCAGGGCACGGACCCCTGACAAAATTACCGGCTTGTCGCTGTCCTTGACGCTGACGAACAGCGCGCCGCTGGTGGGCAGAATGGTCCCGGCGCCGAGCTGCGCCTTGCCGAAAGCGATCGAGAAATCCTTGTCGATTCCCATGACTTCGCCGGTACTCTTCATTTCTGGTGAGAGCACGGGATCGACCCCGGGGAAGCGATTGAACGGGAAGACGGCTTCCTTGACGGCGAAATAATCGATCGCGCGGTCGATCTTCGGCAGGTCGGCGAGCTTCTCGCCGGCCATCACGCGCGCGGCGATCTTGGCGACCGGCGCGCCGATCGCCTTGGCGACGAACGGCACGGTGCGGCTGGCGCGCGGGTTGACCTCGATCAGATAGACCTGTTCTTCAGGTTTTTCGGCCTCTCGGCCGCTGGCCTTGACCGCGAACTGGATGTTCATCAGCCCGTTGACCGAGAGGGCACGGGCCAGCACGTCGGTCTGGCGCTCGATCTCGGCGATGATCTCTGGCGAGAGGCTGTAGGGCGGAATCGAGCAGGCGCTGTCGCCCGAATGGACGCCGGCTTCCTCGATATGCTGGAGCACGCCGGCGACCACGACGTCGGTGCCGTCGGCGATGGCATCGACATCGACCTCGATCGCGTCGCGCAGATACTGGTCGATCAACACCGGCGAGTCGCCGGAGACCTGCACCGCGGTCTGGATGTAATCGTCGAGCTGGGCCGGCCCGTCGACGATCTCCATCGCGCGGCCGCCGAGCACATAGCTCGGGCGCATCAGCACCGGGTAGCCGATGCGCTCGGCCACCGCGATCGCCTCGTCGCGGCTGCGCGCGATGCCGTTGGCGGGCTGGCGCAGGCCGAGCCTGGTGATCAGCGCGGCGAAGCGCTCACGGTCCTCGGCGAGATCGATCGCGTCGGGCGAGGTGCCGAGGATCGGGATGCCGGCCTGTTCGAGCGCATGGGCGAGGTTCAAGGGCGTCTGGCCGCCGAACTGGACGATGACGCCGACCAGGGTGCCGTTGCGCTGCTCAACATGCAGGATTTCGAGCACGTCCTCGGCGGTCAGCGGCTCGAAATAGAGCCGGTCGCTGGTGTCGTAATCGGTCGAGACCGTCTCGGGATTGCAATTGACCATGATGGTCTCGAACCCGGCATCGGCGAGCGCGAAACAGGCGTGGCAGCAGCAATAATCGAACTCGATACCCTGGCCGATACGGTTGGGCCCGCCACCGAGAATGACGATCTTGCGCCGTTCGGTCGGCATGCTTTCGCATTCCGGCTCACCGAAGCTGGGCGCCTCGTAGGTCGAGTACATGTACGGCGTCCTGGCGTCGAATTCGGCGGCGCAGGTATCGATGCGCTTGAACACCGGGCGCACGCCGAGCTTGTGGCGATGCGCGCGCACCTCGTCCTCGGTCACGCCGCCGGTCATCGCCACGACGACCTCATGGATCAGACCAGAGCCGCGGGCGATGCCGTGCGCACTGCCCTCGCGCAGATTGGCTGATTTCAGCGCAAGATAGGCGAGACGCTTGTCACTGAATCCCATGCTCTTGAGGCGCCGCATGCCGGCGGCGTCCTGCGGCAGGCCGCCGCGGCAGACCTGCTCTTCCGCCGCGATGATCTCGGCGATGCGCTCGAGGAACCACGGATCGTACTTGGCGATGGCGTGAACTTCGGCGACGGTGAAACCCTCGCGCAGCGCCTGCGCCGCGACCAGCAGCCGGTCGGGCGTGGCGATGGCCAGCGCCGCCTCGATCTCGTCGCGCGGCGCGCCGGCGAGACGGTCGACCATATTGAAGCCGGACAGGCCGGTTTCCAGCCCGCGTAACGCCTTTTGCAGCGATTCGTGGATGTTGCGGCCGATCGCCATGACCTCGCCGACCGACTTCATCGCGGTCGACAGCACGGCCTCGGCGCCCTTGAACTTCTCGAAGGCGAAACGCGGGATCTTGGTGACGACATAATCGATCGTCGGCTCGAAGCTGGCCGGGGTCGCGCCGGTGATGTCGTTGACGATCTCGTCGAGCGTGTAGCCGACCGCCAGCTTGGCGGCGACCTTGGCGATCGGGAAGCCGGTCGCCTTGGAGGCGAGCGCCGAAGACCGCGACACACGCGGGTTCATCTCGATCACGACGAGCCGGCCATCCTTCGGATTGACCGCGAACTGTACGTTGGAACCACCTGTTTCGACGCCGATTTCCCGGAGCACCGCGATCGATGCATTGCGCATGATCTGATATTCCTTGTCGGTCAGCGTCAACGCCGGGGCGACGGTGATCGAATCCCCGGTGTGCACGCCCATCGGGTCGATATTCTCGATCGAGCAGATGATGATGGCATTGTCCGCGCGGTCGCGGACCACCTCCATCTCATATTCCTTCCAGCCGAGCAGCGACTCCTCGATCAGCACCTCGCTGGTCGGCGAGGCATCGAGGCCCTTGCGGACGATCTCGATGAACTCCTCGCGGTTATACGCAACGCCGCCGCCGGTGCCGCCCAATGTGAAGCTGGGGCGGATGATCGCCGGCAGGCCGGTGCGCGCCAGCCCTTCCAGCGCCTCCTCGACCGAATGGGCGATCGCCGAGCGCGCGGATTCGAGCCCGATGCGGGTCATCGCATCCTTGAACTTGAGCCGGTCCTCGGCCTTGTCGATCGCCTCGGCATCGGCGCCGATCATCTGCACGCCGTACTTCTCCAGCGTGCCGTCGTTGAACAGCGCCAGCGCAGTGTTGAGCGCGGTCTGCCCGCCCATCGTCGGCAGCACCGCATCGGGGCGCTCCTTGGCGATGATCTTGGCCACCACCTCGGGCGTGATCGGCTCGATATAGGTCGCGTCGGCGAGATCGGGATCGGTCATGATCGTCGCCGGGTTCGAATTGACCAGGACGATGCGATAACCCTCTTCCTTCAGGGCCTTGATCGCCTGCGTGCCCGAATAATCGAACTCGCACGCCTGGCCGATGACGATCGGCCCGGCGCCGATGACGAGGATCGAGGTGATGTCGGTGCGTTTGGGCATTGATCGTTATGCTTTCATTGCATACATTGATTGCATTGCAATCACTGGAGATGAATCGTGGCAAGCTTGACGGTGCGCAATATTCCCGAGGACGCCAAGGCGCGTTTCCGACGCATCGCAGCGTCGCACGGGCGGTCGATGGAAGACCATTTGCGACAGATGATCGTCAATGCCGCGGGTGATGGCGCTCGGGCTGGGCGTGTCGCGGAAGAAACCGCGCCGTTTCGTCCCCAACCCAGCGCCGAAAACTGGGTGCACGAATTGATCCGGCTGGCCAATGGCGCGGGCGAAGGTGTGTTCGACGTGGGAGAATATGCGGATATCCGCTTTATGTCGCCCAAGGATGCCATGGCGGAATTGTGCCGGCTGGCCGATGGCGTCGGCATCGACCTGCCACCCCGGCACGGCGCCCCGCTGGAGGATCCCAAGCTTTGATCCTGGTCGATACGAATGTCTGGAGCGAGCAAGTCAAGGCTCCGGGTGACGAAGCCGTGCTGGCTTGGCTGGAGGCAAACGATGCGCAGCTTGCGCTATCGACGCTGGTGATCGCCGAAATTCACTATGGCATCGCCATGGCGACGACAGAGCACAAGCGCACCGCGTTGAAGCGGTGGCTGGACGGGCTTGAGTCGCGATATTGGAGCTACACGCTCGATTTCGACAAGGAAGCGGCGGCGCATTACGGAAGGATCGCCGCGCTTCCGCTGGCAAGGGCGCGCGCGCCGCAAGTGATCGACATGCAACTCGCGGCGCAAGCCGCGGCTCGAGGCATTCCGATTGCGACCCGGAACACACGCGATTTCGAATGGATTGGCGTCGAGCTGATCGACCCATGGACCGCCTGATGGCCTGCCTGCCCGAATAATCGAACTCGCACGCCTGGCCGATGACGATCGGGCCGGCGCCGATGACGAGGAGCGTGATGTCGGTGCGTTTGGGCATTTAGATGGTCGCCGCAGTTAGAATTATCCCGACGATGGCGAGCACGAGCGACGCCACCCCATTGAGATTTGCCAGCACCGGCGATCGAAGAAGCCTCATGATTTCCGGCCAAAGTGGGTCGGGAGTTTCGATCAATTTTTCTGTGCCTTCGACAATAGCGATCGCGTTTGCTCGCTGAGAGTTTGAAAGGCGCGAGCGCTCAATGATGTCGCGAATTTCAGACAATTTCTCTCTGATTTCAGCTTTTCGTGCCTCAGAAATATCAAGCCGTCCGGTCCAAGCTGCGCTTTGAACGCTTATAATCCTTTTGCCAGACTCGATAAAATCGATCCCAGCAGCGGTAATCTGAAACAATCGCCCACCGGACATCTGATAGGCTTGTCGCGTGACGATGTAGCCCCCAACCTCTAAGTCATCGGTCAGGGTGAGGATATATTGGTTCGACCCCTCGACGTCGGTATTTTTTTTGACGGTAGGAATCGTACAATAACGAGCATCGCCACCTGCCACCCGATCATACAGATATTTTAGTATTTTCTGCTGATCGGTCGCCGCTTCCGTGCTCACCGCAACTGTCCCACAAACTTCTCGAACAGATACAGGCTATCCTGCGGCCCCGGACTCGCCTCAGGGTGGTACTGCACGCTGAACGCCGGGCGGTCGGTCAGTTCGAGCCCCGCATTGCTGCCGTCGAACAGCGAGACATGCGTCTCGCGCGCGGTCGCGGGCAGGCTGTCGCGTTCGACCGCGAAGCCGTGGTTCATGCTGGTGATCTCGACCGCGCCGTCGGACAGGCGCTTGACCGGGTGGTTGGCGCCGCGATGGCCCTGGAACATCTTGGTCGTGGTCGCGCCGACCGCGAGGCCGAGCAGCTGATGGCCGAGGCAGATGCCGAACAGCGGTTTGCCGGTAGCAAGCAACTGCTGGATCACGGGCACGGCATATTCGCCGGTGGCGGCGGGGTCGCCGGGGCCATTGGACAGGAAGATGCCGTCAGGCTTCAGCGCCATGACCTGGTCGAAGGTGGCGTTGGCGGGGACGACGGAGACCTTGGCACCGGCAGCGACGAGGTTGCGGAAGATGTTGCGTTTGGAGCCGTAGTCGATGGCGACGACGTGGGGCCGTTTCTCGACTTCGCTCGAAACGAACGGATCGGATTTGCCGCCATCACTCTTCCCGTTCGCTTCGAGCGAAGTCGAGAAGCCGTCGCCGTCATACCCGAAGCCCAGCCGCCATATGCCGCCGGCCCAGCCATAATGCGTCTCGGTGGTGACCTCGATCGCGAGGTCCATGCCTTCGAGGCCGGGCCAGGCGCGCGCCTTTTCCAGCAGCGCGGGGATGTCGAAATCGCCGGTCGCGGAGTGCGCGATGACGCCATTTGGCGCGCCGCCGGTACGGATCTTCTTCGTCAGCGCGCGGGTGTCGATGCCGGCGAGGCCGATGCGCGTGTGGCGCTTCATCCAGGCGTCGAGGCGCTCGGTCGAGCGGAAGCTCGACGGATCGGTGACGTCCTCGCGCACGATCATGCCGAGCGCGTGCGGGTCGTCGGCCTCGACGTCGTCGGGGTTGGCGCCGACATTGCCGATATGCGGGAAGGTGAAGGTGATGATCTGCCCGGCGAAGCTCGGGTCGGTCATGATCTCCTGGTAACCGGTCATCGCGGTGTGGAAGCACACCTCGCCCACCGCCTGCCCCTCGGCGCCGAATCCACGGCCCCACACCACCTCCCCGCTGGCAAGGACCAGAACACCGGTGGCATTTTCGGGCACGGGATAGGGCTTGGCGTCGGCCATTGCGGGCGGGCACTCCGTCGGTGGGTTTACGATGTCGCTAAGCGGCGGTCGCTAGAGACGCGGGCCGGTTGCGTCAATCTGTTAAAGGCCGCTGCGTGCCGCTACGGCTGTGGATTACCGCAAAGGACCGGACATGATTCGCGACGATATCAAGAACGCGCTCGTCAGCGCGATGAAGGGCGGCGACAAGACCACCACCGCCACGCTTCGCCTCGTGCAGAGCGCGATCAAGAATCGCGATATCGAGGCACGGACCGGCTCGTCGCCGGCGGATGACGATACGCTCGTCGTCGAGGTGCTGCAGAAAATGGTCAAGCAGCGGCGCGAATCGGTGGAGATGTTCGTCAAGGGCGGGCGCCAGGAACTGGCCGATGCCGAGCTGGGCGAGGTCGCGGTGATCGAGCGTTTCCTGCCGACGCAGATGAGCGAGGACGAGACGAAGGCGGCGATCGAGGCGATCAAGGCGGAGCTTGGTGCATCGGGCATGAAGGACATGGGCCGGGTGATGGCCGAGCTGAAGGCGCGCCACGCGCAGAGCCTGGACATGAGCAAGGCGAGCGGGCTGGTGAAGGCGGCGCTTTCGTAGCCAAAAAAGGCTTCTCGACTTCGCTCGAAGCGAACGGATTGGGGTGGCGGGGTCTCTCCACCTCCGTTCGTTTCGAGCGAAGTCGAGAAACGGCGATCTGGCGAGACGGTTTCAGCGCGCACTCCCTCGACTCCGGATGGCGCCTCTTGCTAAAGTCCAACATGGCTTTCTGGACGTATATTTTGCGCTGTGCAGACGGCCGATATTATACGGGCCATACCGACAATCTCGAACGGCGCATTGGCCAGCACCAGACCGGCGGGTTCTGCGAGTACACATCGCGCCGCCTGCCTGTGACGCTTGTTTGGTCACAGGACTTTCCATCGCGGATCGAAGCGCTTGAGGCCGAACGCATCGTTGGCGCGTGGTCGCGGGCGAAGAAAGAAGCGCTGATCGCCGGGGACTGGGCGAAGATTTCCTTCTTTGCCAAGCCACCGGCCGGGCGGGGTGCGGATACAGGTTTCTCGACTTCGCTCGAAACGAACGGTGGGAGAGGTGACGTGTCCTCGCCCAAGGCGCGCGGGCGGCAGCCGCGCCAAGGGCCGAGCGCGTGACCCTCACCCCGCAATTCCTCGACGAACTCCGCTCGCGCACGTTGCTGTCGGCGCTGATCGGCCGCACCACCAAGCTGCAAAAGGCCGGGCGCGAATGGCGTGCCTGCTGTCCGTTCCATAACGAGAAGTCGCCCAGCTTCTACGTCAACGACGACAAGGCCTTCTACCACTGCTTCGGTTGCGGCGCGCATGGCGACGCGATCCGCTGGATGACCGACCAGCGCGGCCTGCCGTTCATCGATGCGGTGAAGGAACTGGTGCAGGCGGCCGGCATGGAGATGCCGGCGCTCGACCCGCGATCGGCCGAGAAGGCCGAGCGCGCCAAGGGGCTGCATGAGGCGTGCGCCGATGCGGCCGCCTGGTTCACGGAACAGTTGAACGGGCTCGCCGGCGCCGAGGCGCGCGCGTTGCTGGAGAAGCGCGGAATCACGGCGGAAACGGCCAAGGCCTTCTCGCTCGGTTTCTCGCCCGATTCGCGCGGCAAGCTGCGCACCGCGCTCAAGGAATATGGCGATCCGCTGCTGATCGAAGCCGGAATGCTGATCAAGGTCGACGACAAGGAGCCGTATGACCGGTTCCGCGGGAGGCTGATGATCCCGATCCGCGACCCGCGCGGGCGCACCATCGCGTTCGGTGGCCGGGTGATCGGGGACGGCGAGCCGAAATATCTCAACTCGCCCGAGACGCCGCTGTTCGACAAGGGGCGCAGCCTCTACAATCTCGATCGTGCCGCGCCGGCCTCGCGCAAGTCGGGGCGCGTGCTGGTGGTCGAAGGCTATATGGACGTTATCGCACTCGCCCAGGCCGGGTTCGGCGAGGCGGTGGCGCCGCTTGGCACGGCGCTGACCGAGATGCAGCTCGAACGGTTGTGGCGGCTGGTCGATGTGCCGATCCTGTGCTTCGATGGCGACAGCGCCGGGCAGAAGGCGGCGATCCGTGCGGCGCAGCGGGCGCTGCCGATGCTCGCGCCGGGGCGCAGCCTGGCGTTCGTGACGCTGCCTGCCGGGCAGGATCCCGACGATCTGGTGCGCGCCAAGGGGCCGGCGGCGTTCGAGGCCTTGCTCGCCGACCCCGAACCGCTGGTGTCGCGGCTGTGGGAATATGAACTCGCCGCCGAGCCGCTCGACACGCCCGAACAGAAAGCGGGGTTGAAGCAGCGACTCAACGAACTTGCCGGGACCATTGCCCACGACAATGTGCGGCACGAATATATCGCCGATTTCCGCCGGCGCTTCGACGATCTCTACGCCAAGAAGCGCGAGCAGTTCGTGCCGCGCCCGCAGAACATGCCGCGCCGCGGCGGCGGCAAATGGACACCCCCTGCCCCGGCCGGCGGCCATCATCCGGCGGCGCAGGGCATCCGCGCGGGCGGCATAGACCGCGTGCTGGGCAAAGCCGTGCTAGCCGGGCTGATCCGCCATCCGGCCGAAATCGCCCGGCATATCGAGGTGCTGGGATCGCTGAAAAAGGCCGATGGCGCGCTCGGGCGACTGTTCGAGGCGGTGGTCGATCTCGCGCTTGAAGATAGAGCGCTTGATAGCGAGCGCCTCGTTACCATATTGGCGACATCCGGTTTCGACGACGTCGCGACCGATCTGCTTCGCGCGGATCGATCGTCGTTAGCCCCGAAAGGGGCCGACGCGCAGCGTGTCCGCGCCGATCTGGACGAGGCGATCCACATCCTTGTGGCGCGTCCCGAGGTCGATGCCCTATTGGCCAAGGCAACGGCCGAACTGGGTGCGAACTATTCGGATGAAGCATTCGAGCGACAAATGTCGCTGGTGAGGGAACAACAGGCACTCGACGTGCGGCTTGCAAATCTGGTGCAGTCGAACGAAGACGCCAAGGCATTAGGTACCGAGGGCAGTTGATGGCGAAGACAGATATGGCGGACGTGACGGACTCGACCGAGACGAGCGACGCGCCGCTGATCGATCTGAACGATGCGTCGATCCGCAAGGTGATCACGCGCGCGAAGAAGCGCGGTTACATCACCTATGACCAGCTCAACGAGGCGCTGCCGCAGGGCGAGATGTCGTCGGATCAGATCGAGGACATCACCTCGGCGCTGAGCGAGATGGGCATCAACATCGTCGAGAATGACGAAGCCGGCGAGGATGGCGACGACGCCGAGAAGGAAGATGACGACGTCGAGGCGGTCGATTCGGCGGAGGAGAACGCCCCCGCGCTCGAGACCAAGAAGAAAGAGGTCATCGACCGCACCGACGACCCGGTGCGCATGTACCTGCGCGAGATGGGCGCGGTCGAGCTGCTCAGCCGCGAGGGCGAGATCGCCATCGCCAAGCGCATCGAGGCTGGCCGCGACACGATGATTCTCGGCCTGTGCGAGAGCCCGATCACCTTCAACGCGATCATCGACTGGTCGACCGCGCTCAACGAGGGCACGATGCAGCTGCGCGAGATCCTCGATCTCGACGCGATGCTGTCGAAGGATCCCGCGCCGGAAAGCCTCACCGAGGATGGCGAGGAAGGTGACGGCGAGATCAGCGAGAAGAATGCCGGCCCGTCCTACAAGGAAGAGGAAGAGCCCGAAGAGGTCCAGGCGGTCGACGAGGACGAGGAGGCGATGACCGAGCGGCGCACGCCGCGCCCGTCGGACGACGAGGAGGAGGACAATACCCTCAGCCTGGCGCAGATGGAGGAGCAGCTCAAGCCGATGGCGCTGGAGCGGTTCGCCAACATCACCTCGATCTACAAGAAATTCTCCAAGATGCAGGCCAGCCGCCTGGATCAGATGGGTGCCGGCGGCGAGCTGTCGAACGCCGAGGAGCGCAAATATCAGAAGCTGCGCGAGGAACTGACCGCCGAGGTCGAGAGCGTGCAGTTCCACAACGCCAAGATCGAATATCTGGTCGACCAGCTTTACGCCTTCAACCGGCGCCTGACCGCGCTGGGTGGGCAGATGCTGCGCCTCGCCGAGCGCCACAAGGTGCCGCGCAAGGACTTCCTCGACCGCTATATCGGCCATGAGCTGGACGAGAACTGGCTGCCGACGGTCGGCAGCCTCGACAAGAAGTGGACCGCGTTCGTCACCGCCGAGGCCGATGCGGTCGATCGGGTGCGCGTCGAGATCGCCGAGATCAGCCAGGCAACCGGCATGTCGCTCGGCGAGTTCCGCCGCATCGTCAACATGGTGCAGAAGGGCGAGCGCGAGGCGCGGATCGCCAAGAAGGAGATGGTCGAGGCCAATCTCCGCCTCGTGATCTCGATCGCCAAGAAATACACCAACCGCGGGCTGCAGTTCCTGGATCTGATCCAGGAGGGCAATATCGGCCTGATGAAGGCGGTCGATAAGTTCGAATATCGCCGCGGTTACAAGTTCTCGACCTATGCGACGTGGTGGATCCGCCAGGCGATCACCCGCTCGATCGCCGACCAGGCGCGCACCATCCGCATTCCGGTGCACATGATCGAGACGATCAACAAGCTGGTGCGGACCAGCCGCCAGTTCCTCCATGAGCAGGGCCGCGAGCCGACGCCGGAGGAAATGGCCGAGCGGCTGAGCATGCCGCTCGAAAAGGTCCGCAAGGTGATGAAGATCGCCAAGGAGCCGATCTCCCTCGAAACGCCGATCGGCGACGAGGAGGATTCGCATCTCGGCGATTTCATCGAGGACAAGAATGCGGTGATCCCGGTCGATGCGGCGATCCAGGCGAATTTGAAGGAAACGGTTACCCGCGTCCTCGCCTCGCTCACCCCGCGCGAGGAGCGCGTGCTGCGCATGCGCTTCGGCATCGGCATGAACACCGATCACACGCTCGAAGAGGTTGGTCAGCAGTTCTCGGTGACGCGCGAGCGTATCCGCCAGATCGAGGCCAAGGCGCTGCGCAAGCTCAAGCACCCGAGCCGCAGCCGCAAGATGCGGTCGTTCCTCGACCAGTAAGGTCGGTTTCGCAAAGATCAGATGAGGGCCGTGACGGGACGCCGTCGCGGCCCTTTTCCTATGCGTTACGCGAGCGGCTCGCGCGTGCCGGAAGAAGATTTGTTCACGCGAAGGCGGGGAGATTTTCGCGATTGGCCGCGTAGCGCACACCATCGTCGCGCTGCCCCAGGGCACGCTATCGATTCCGCGCTGCGCGAGCCCGAAACGCAACACCTCCGCGTCTCCGCGTGAACAACTGCACTTTCTTTGCAGGCCGCCCCACTTGTTCATCGCATCCGCTCCTTTTGGCGGCGATGCTATGGGACGGCCGGTTACCGGGCAAGGAACGGTCAGATTGCCGATCGGCGCGCATGTCAGGAAAAAAGGGAACCCCGGCGAGCGGGACCAGCCGCTCGCCGGGGTTCCGGATCACGCCGCGCCGATTGGGGGACGCTGCGTACACGTCGCCGTTAGCAGCCGATTTCTTACCATCGCGCCAATCATCGAACCGAAACGGTGCGATCACGCGACACCCGCGGCCGATCGACGACGCGGCGGGCCGATGCCGCCGCCGCGGACGGCGCGTAGGTTTAGACAGCCTTAACCGCCTCTACACCACGTCTTTACGCGCTTCGGTATATTCCTTGCGGTGAAACGGTCGTGCGCGCGAATTCTCGTCGCGCTCGCTCGGGGTGTCGGGGATTCATGGCGTTCGAATCGACTCAGTTGCGCGGCATCGGCGAAGGGTGGGACGTCATTGCCTCGCTCGCTGCCTCTGATGGCAGCGCGAGCCATCCCCATCTGCTGCGGCTGTCGCGCAACGGCGCGGCGCAGCGCGATCTGGCTGACGCGATCCACGCGCTTTGTTCGGTCCATGGCCGCGTGACCGTCCTGTTCGACGACGCGACGCGCGAGCGGGGCACCATATCGACAGGCGACTGGACCGCGCCGACCTGGGTGGCCGTCGCGACCGACGCGTTCGCGGTCGAATGCGCCTATCTCGCCACGCTGACCGCCGCCGTGGGGCCCCTGCCCTCGACACCCGGCCAGGCCGAGACCGACGCGGCGCTCGTCGCCCAGCGCCACGCTTTCCATATGCTGGCGCATTCCAGTCGTGCCGGTTGCGCGACCGGCGCCGCAGTGGCGCTGTTGATCGACTGGTACGCCTTTCGCGACGCGATGGACGTCGCTGCGGCGCGCTTCGGCGTGACACCGCCGGAAATGACGCTGCCCAACGAAATCGAAGTGGCGACGA
>Ga0207703_10001327_pt1 | contig 22684 bp, 19 predicted proteins | sample KBSSwiS12_FD_184304 | JGI IMG/M metagenome (GOLD analysis project Ga0207703, IMG submission 184304) | Switchgrass rhizosphere microbial communities from Kellogg Biological Station, Michigan, USA - KBS Switchgrass S1-2 (SPAdes) (version 2) | ecosystem: Host-associated > Plants > Roots >...
TCGACGTCAAGGCGAACCGCGACGAGTATCGACCGGCGACGAAGGCGAAGATCGACGTCGCGGTGAAGGACGCGAAAGGCGCGGGCACGCGCTCCGAGGTCACGCTGTGGGCCGTCGATTACGGCGTGCTGTCGCTGACCGACTACAAAACGCCCGACGTGCTCGAGTCGATCTACCTGCGCAAGGCGCTGCAGGTGCTGAACGAGGATTCGCGGCAGATGATCATCGCCCGCCGCGCACTGACGCCGAAGGGGGCCGCGGACGGCGGCGGCGGTGGACGCGACAGCGGACCGGGGATGATCCGCAAGGACTTCCGGGTGCTGGCGTTCTGGCTCGGATCGATCACCACCGACGGCAAAGGCCGCGCGCACACCGAAGTCACGCTGCCGGAGTCGTTGACGACGTATCGCATCATGGCCGTCGCGGCGGACAAGGTCTCGCGCTTCGGCTGGGGCGAGAACGAGATCCGCATCAGCAAGCCGGTGCTGCTGACGCAGGCCTTCCCGCGTTTCCTCGCGGTCGGCGACAAGGCGTACTTCGGCTCCGTCATTCATTCGCAGTTGAAGCAGGCGGGCAAGGCGACGGTGACGATCAAGTCGCTCGATCCGGAATTCGTGGAGTTGAGGAGTGCGGACGTCTCGTCCGCACAGAGCGGACGGGACGTCCGCTCCCCTCTGACACAGATCGTCGATGTCCCCGCCGAGGGAACGGTCGAAGTTCGCTTCGACGCGATCGCGAAGGCGGTCGGCAGCGCGCGCATCCAGATGACCGTCAGTCTCAACGGCGAGAAGGACGCGTTCGAAGACGTCGTGCCGGTCCGTTACATCGCGTCGCCCGAAACGGTCGCTGCGTATGGCGAGGCGAAGCCGCAGGCGAAGGAAATGCTGGAGATTCCGGGCGCGGTCGTGCCGGGCTTCGGCGGCATGCACGTCGAGCTGTCGTCGACGGCGATGGTCGGACTGAGCGAAGGGGCCGAGTACCTGATCACCTATCCGTACGGTTGCGCGGAGCAGCGCGGCTCGGCCGCGTTCGCGCTGATGCTGGCGTCGGACCTCGGCGACGCGTTCAAGCTGCCGGGGATCGACGCGCCGACGGCGCACAAGATCGCGCAGACGACGCTCGTCGAGCTGGAGAAGTACCAGTGCGGCGACGGCGGGTTCTCGTACTGGGCGGGCGAGTGCTACTCCGAATCGCCGTATCTCACCAGTTACCTGCTGCACGTCTTCCAGCGCGCGCAGAAGCTCGGCTACGACGTGAACGCGTCGATGGTCGATCGCGCGTACGGCTATCTCGACAAGTCGCTCGCCACTCCGCGTCCGACGAACGAGGGTTGGTATCCGTCGTACACCGCGTGGCAGGCGTTCGCGGTGAAGGTGCTGGTCGAAGGGGGCCGCAACGAGGACAGCCACATCACGCGGCTGCTGACGTACGCCGACCGGATGCCGGTGTTCGGCCTGTCGTACCTGGCCGACGCGCTGATCGCGAAGAAGGAAGGAGGGCCGCGCCTGGAGGAAGTCCATCGGCGGATCATGAACGCCGTCCTGCCGGAAGGCGGCAGCGCGCACGTCGAGGACCTCGCCGATCCGTACCTGCTCTATTTCTGGAACTCGAACGTCCGCTCCACGGCCATCGTGCTCGACACGCTCGTCCGCCACGGCGGCGACGAGCAGATGGTGAAGCAGATGGTGCGCTGGATGATGAACGTGCGGAAGAAGGGCCGTTGGGGCAACACCCAGGAGAACTCCTGGGCCATGGAGGCGCTGGTCGACTACTACCGCAAGTACGAGGCGGAGGTGCCGGACTTCACCGGCGTGGTGTCGGTCGGCACGGAGACGATGTCGCGCGACGTCTTCAAGGGACGCTCGAGCGAGGCGAAGACGCACGACTGGACGATGCCTCAGTTGCAGGCGAAAGCGCCGGTCGGCACGCAACTGCCGGTGGTGTTCGATCGCCAGGGGACCGGCACGCTGTTCTACCTGATGCGGCTGCGCTACGCGTCGAGCGAAGTGATGCACGACCCGCTCGACCAGGGCTTCGCGGTGGAGCGCAGGTACACGACACCGGAGGGGACGAAGTCGCTGACGACGTTCAAGGCGGGGCAGATGATCAAGGTGACGCTGAAGCTTCGCAACACGAAGGAGCGCCGCTTCGTCGCCGTGACCGATCCGATCCCCGCCGGCACCGAGCCGATCGAGTCGTGGTTCGCCACGACGGCGACCGATCTCGCCGAACAGCAGGAGCACGCCGAAACCCAGGGCGGCTGGATGTCGTGGTGGGAGCGCGGCGGATTCGATCACGTGGAGCGCCACGACGATCGCGTGAACCTGTTCGCCACGCGGTTGAGCGAAGGGAACCACGAGTTCGTCTACATGCTCCGCGCGACCACGGCCGGGACGTTCATCACCTCGCCGACGCATGTCGAGGAGATGTATGAGCCGGAAGTGTTCGGCCGGACGGCGACGGCGGTGGTGGAGGTATCGAAGTGAGCACGTCCTCACCCCTTCTCCCCCGCCGCGCGGGGGAGAAGGTGCCGCAGGCGGATGAGGGGGGGCGTCGTTATTGGCTTGCCTGCGCCATTTTCGCGATCGCGTTGGCCGGGTGGCTCTGCCTGGGCCGGTTGCCCGACCTCGCGCAGGGCGAGACGCCGACGATCGTCGATCGGAACGGAGTGGTGTTGTACGAGCCGCTTTCGTTGCGCGGCGATCGGTCGGAAGCGATTCGCGCCGACGCGCTGCCGGAGCGGGTGGTGCAGGCGACGATCGCGGTCGAGGACAGGCGTTTCTTTTCGCACGCCGCCCTCGATGGGCGCGCCGTCCTGCGCGCGGCGTGGCATGACGTGACGCGCCGGCGGATGGCGGAAGGGGGATCGACGATCACGCAACAGGTGGCGAAGCTGCTCCTCGGCCGGAAAGAGCGCGGCGTCTTCGACAAGCTGCACGAGGGGATCGTCGCCGTCCACCTGGAGATGGGGTATTCGAAATCCGAGATCCTCGCCCTCTATCTGAATCTCGCGCCGTACGGCAATCAGACGACAGGGGTGGCGCGGGCGAGCCGTCTGTACTTCGGCTGCGCGCCGGAGGAGCTGACCATCGCGCAGGCCGCGTTTCTCGCCTCGCTGCCGCAACGTCCGAGCGCACTCAATCCGCTGCGCAATGAGGAACGGGCCATCGCACGCCAGCGCCGGGTGCTGGCCCTGATGCACGAGCAGCACGTCATTACGGAGCGGGAGTATGCGGCCGCGCTGAACGAGCGCCTCCGCTTCGAGCGCGGCGAGCGTCGCGTCGGCGCGCAGCACTTCATCGAGCACGTGCTGGAATGCAGGACAGGCACTCCTGCCTGTCCGGGCACCCGCCGCCGCATCGAGACGACGCTCGACGCCTCGCTGCAGCGCGAGGTGGCCGGCATCATCGCCGCGCAGAAACGCGATCTCCTCGACCACGGCGCGCACAGCGTGGCCGTCGCGGTGATCGACAACCACACCGGCGAGTGGCTGGCCTGGGAAGGATCGGGCGATTATTTCGGCACCGACTTCGGCGGCGCGATCGACGGCGTGACCGCGCTCCGCCAGCCGGGATCGGCGCTCAAGCCGTTCACCTACGCGCTGGCGTTCGAGCGCGGCGATTCGCCGGCGACCGTGCTCGCCGACGTGCCGTCGCATTTTCAGACCGCCGAAAAAGGCGTGGTCTACACGCCGCGCAATTACGACGGCCGTTATCGCGGTCCGCTGCGCGTGCGCGCCGCGCTAGCCGGATCGGAGAACGTGCCGGCGGTGGCGATGGCGGCGAAGCTCGGGCCGGCGTCGCTGCTCCGCTTCCTGACGCGCGCCGGCTTCCGCGACTTCGAGAAGAACGCCGACTACTACGGCGTTGGTCTCACGCTGGGGGACGCCGAGGTGAAGCTCGAGCAGCTCGTGGCGGCGTACTCGGTGTTCGCGCGCGGCGGGGTCTATGTCGAGCCGACGATGTTTCGGCGGCAACCGGCAACCGGCAACAGGCAACGCGTCATGAGTCAGCGCACCGCGTTCTGGATCACCGACATCCTCAGCGATCCCGACGCGCGGGAGTACGTCTTCGGCCGCGGCGGCAATCTCGATTTCCCGTTCGCCGTGGCGGTGAAGACCGGCACCTCGCAGGCGTATCGCGACAACTGGACGGTCGGCTACACGCGCGACGTGACGGTCGGCGTCTGGGTCGGCAACTTCGACCGCAAGGAGCTGCGCAACTCGACCGGCGTCACCGGCGCGGGACCGATCTTCCACGCCGTCATGCTCTCCGCGGCGAAGCGCGCGCACGGCGGCCGCCTGCCGATCGGCGACGACGCGCCGATCGTCGATCCGCCTGACGGCATCGAGCGCGCGCCGATCTGCGCGTTGTCGGGACTGCGGCCGTCGACGTCGTGCCCGAACGTGACCAGCGAATGGGTGGCCTCCGACGCGCCGGTGCGGTTCTGCTCGTGGCACCACGACGGCTACGTCGACTGGCCGCCGGAGTACCGCGCGTGGGCCCAGAGGAGTGTGGACGTCTCGTCCGCACAACCAGCGAAGAGCGGACGAGACGTCCGCTCCCCACTTCAGATTCTGTCGCCGCCGAACGGCGCGACGTACCTCATCGATCCGACGCTGCGCATGGCGTATCAGACGCTCAAGCTGCGTGCGTCGTCGCCGCGTGTGACCTGGCACATCGATCAGCAGCAGGTCGCCACTGCGGAGTGGCCGTTGCAGGCGGGATGGCACACGGTGACGGCGATCGACGACGCGGGGCGGCGGGAGTCGGTGCAGATCGTGGTGAAGTGATTCAGAACTTGAACAACACCGCCGCGAAGAGCGCACTGTCGCCCTTCCTGATCTCCGGCGACGGTGGACGGTTCTTGTAGTCGTAGTTGTACGCCAGCTTCAGCTCCGCGCGCGTGGCGATGGTCGTCGTGATGCCGGCGTCGAAGTGGTAGAGCGAATCGGCGAAGTCCTTCGTCTTCCAGATCCCGGTGACCTTCTGCGTCAGCTTGCTGGAGGGCGAGATGGTCCACTCGAAATTCTCGCCTCCCTTCAGCGCGCCGCTGGTGGAGCGGCCGATGCCGGTGTCGCTTTCGACGATCGCGCCGGCGGCGCCGTCGACGGAGAGCGTCCGCCGATCGCTCTTGAAGATCCGATAGCCGACTCCGGCGAGCGGCGCGACCGAGTACGCGATGCCTTTGAACGGATCGCGCAGGTACGAGAGCTCGGCGAAGGTGAACGTGCGGTCGGAGAGGGTGTACTCCTCGCGCGCGTCGGCCGTCGCCTTGTCGACCTGCTTCTCGCCGTTCGACTTGCCGAGGAGGTAGAGGGCCTCGGCTTTGAAGAGGAAGCGCGTCTTCGGATCGTATTTCGTCGTCAGCGACAGGTTGTAATTACGCGTGCTGGTGTTGCCGCTGGTCAGCGCCAGGCCGGCGCCGAACGTGGAGGTCCATGGTTTCTGTGCGTAAAGAGGGGTGGTCAGAAGTAGAAGCAACAGCACTCTTCGCATGCCGCGGAGGCGGTAGCAAATGCCGAGCCTGCCGCCCTACACGCCCCACCGCGCAACGTACCCGCGCGCATCGACATGCAGGTACGGCCCGTGCGCGCCGTTCGCGTGATACACGCCGGCGCCCCCTTTGAGCCAGCCCCACTGCTTCGACTTGTCGATCGCCTCCGCCACCTGGAGGAGAAAACGCGCGTCCTCGGCGTCGATCCGGCCGTCGTGATTCACGTCATCCATCACGCCGTCGCGGTTCTCGTCGATGTAGATGTCCATCGCGTCGCCGTAGAGATGGCGCGAATGCGACGTGTCGTTGCCGATCATCGCGTTGTAGTACGGCGTGCGATAGCCGGACATGATCACGAAGCGGCGGAAGCGCGCGCCATGCCGTGCCTCGAGGTTGTGCTGCAGCAGTTCGAGCTTGAGCAGCGCCTCGGTGCGCAGCACGAGGAACTTCGTCGAGCCATCGAGCTTGCACTGGAAATCGCGCAGGCGGTAGTGGTCGGAGACCCAGAGGTCGCGATTGCGCGGCGTCAGGCGCATGAAGCCCTTCGGCCGTTCGTACGACGCCAGGCCGCGCAGCGGAAAGAGCGCGTACTCGCCGATCCGATACCCCTCCAGCAGTCCGGCGCGCATGCGCGAGTACGGCACGACGTTGACCACCGTCAGCGTCAGCTCGCGCCGGCCCAGGCGTACCGTCACGTATCCCTGCGCTTCCCCTTGCGGCGCCTTGATCACCAGCATGCCGTCGCGGCGCCGGCAGTGAAATCCGCGCGGCGCGTCGACGATCGCGTCGACGGTCATCCCGTGCACGCGGAACGTGTTCTCCACGTCCGGCACCGTCGGAACAAAGGCGCGCTGCAGGAAATCGGGGATGGCGTTCAGCTCGACATGCGTGCCGTCGCGGCGGAAGACATCGCGGAACTGGTCGAGCACGCCTTCGTCGGCACGGAGCGTGGAACTGGAGAGGAGGAGGGTGAGAACCAGGGGAAGCAACCGGGGCATCTCACCATGATACGTTACGCCTGAGATGCCGAGCGAAGTCGAGGCATCATAAAGAACGATGACAAAGCCCCTCATCGGAATCGCATCCGACGTCACCACGGCGACGGCCGCCGAGCGCGGCCGCGCGTTCGTCTACACGACCTATGTCGAAGCGGTCCGCCGCGCCGGCGCGGTGCCGGTGCTGATTCCTCCGCAGCCGGAGAACGCGCCGTCGATCGTCGAAGAGCTCGACGGCCTCGTGCTCGCCGGCGGCGAGGATTGCGATCCGTCGATCTACGGCGAAGAGCGGCATCCGACGACGGAGACGATGGATCCGCGCCGGCAATCGAACGACCTCACGCTGGCGCGCGTGGCCCGCGAGCGCGGCATCCCGACGCTCGGCATCTGCCTCGGCGTGCAGGTGATGAACGTCGCCGCCGGCGGCACGCTGATCCAGGACATCAATTCCGCGATGGAGACGGAGATCGAGCACGCCAGCGAGCCGAGTGACCGCGGCCGTCACGGCGTGATCATCGAGCAGGGGACGCGGCTCTCGCAGATCCTCGGCGATCGCGAGCTCGACGTGAACTCGTCGCACCACCAGGCCATCCGCGATCTCGGCGACGGCCTGCGCGTCACCGCGCATGCGCCGGACGGCGTGATCGAGGGTCTGGAGGACCCGCGCCATCCGTTCTATGTCGGCGTGCAGTGGCACCCCGAGGACATGCCGGGGGAGCGAAGCGCGGAGGTGTTGTTCGGCGCGTTCGTCGACGCGGCGCGGAAGCACGCCACAGAGCGGCACGGCAACGCGTCCGAATTGTCACCCGCGGTCGCCGGGCGATCGGAATAGCGTTTTAGAGGCGGTCGTTTCGGACCGACGTCGAGCTTTATGCTGCGCGTAGACGCAACATCTCCGGTCATATCGCGGTGCAGTGCCGTTGGAACCGGAGATCCTGCGTCTGCGCGCAGGATAAAGTTACCGACGTCGGAGGAGCTCCCTTGAAACGAATCGCATTGGCCGTTGTGCTCGCAATGTTCCTCGTACCGCAGGCGTACGCGGGACCATGGCTGAAGTCGCTGGCCTCGGCGCAGCAGAAAGCGAAGGCGTCCAATTCCCTCATCTTCGTCGACATGTTCGCCGACTGGTGCGGCTGGTGCCATCGCATGGAGCAGGAGGTCTTCCCGTCGCAGGTCTTCCAGAACGCGACCGACAATCTCGTCCTCCTCCGCCTGAACACCGAAGACGGCGCCGACGGCAGCAAGCTCGCGCAGAAGTTTCAGGTCACGTCGCTCCCGACGTTCCTCCTCATCACGCCCGACCTGACCATCGCCGGCATCATCCGCGGCTACGCGCCGCCGAACGATTTCGTGAAGTCGGTGAAGGATTCGGAGACGCGTTACGGCGATTTCACGCAAAAGGTGAAGAGCGAAGCGTCGTTCGCCAGGGACTACCAGAAGCGCCTCGACCTGGCGCGCGAGTTCACGCAGCGTTTCGCCCTGCCGCAGAGCGAGACGCGTTTCAAGGCGCTGACCGCCGAAGCAGGCGTGCCGGTCGACATCCGCGACCAGGCGTACTACGAGCTCGCCGTCGCGCAGATCATGCAGAAGAAGCTCGACGCGGCGATCAAGACGGTGACCGCGTTCTCGAAAGTGCAGAAACAGGGCGAGGCCTACGAGCGCTCCCGGCTGCTGCTCGGGCAGGCGTATATGGAGCAGGGCAACCTGCTCGCCGCGACGAATGAGCTGCGGCGCTTCAAGAAGACGTTCCCGAACTCGAAGCTCGTCGGCAACGTCGACATGATCCTCCCCGACCTGGAACGCCGCCTGGCCGGAAAAACGCAGTGATGCAGTTGCGGCGATTCGTACTCACCGCCCTCCTTCTCTGCAGCACCACGGCCTTCGCCCAGCTCACGCCGCTCGGCGGCGTGCCCGACGCCGGTTCGCAGCAGGTCACGCTCGAAGGCTCCGTGCAGTCGCGCAAGGGCGACAACGTGCAGGGGACGATCACCGCGAAGATCGCGCCGACGTGGCACATCAATTCGAATAAGCCGCTCGACGCGTTCTCCATCGCGACCACGCTGAACCTCGAGAACGCGGAGCTGATCGAGGTGACGTTTCCGCCGCATGAGGTGAAGAGCTTCACCTTCAGCGCCGGCTCGCAGCTCGCAGTCTTCGAGGGGACGATTCAGATCCCGTTCACCGCGAAGCTGGCGCCGAACGCGAGCAGCATCAAGGCGACGCTCCACTACCAGTCGTGCAACGACAAGGTCTGCCTGCCGCCGAAGAACGCGACGGTGGAGTTTGCCGCGGCACAGACGGCAGCACAGACAGGAGTGTCTGTGCCACACAACTTCACGCCGCTCTCGCAGGCGCCGAAAAACGGCAACCTCTTCTCCAGCAACATCGGCGGCACGCTCGCGCAGCGCGGCCTTCCGCTCACACTGCTGGCGATCTTCGTCCTCGGTCTCGCGCTCAATCTCACGCCGTGTGTCTATCCGCTGATCCCGATCACCATCGGCTACTTCGGCTCGCAGAGCGGCGGCAGTCGCGGCAATCGCGTCGCGCTCTCGACGGTCTACGTCCTCGGCATCGCCATCACCTACTCGGCGCTCGGCGTCTTTTCCGCGTTGTCCGGAAAACTCTTCGGCGCGTGGCTGCAACTGCCCGCGGTGCTCATCTTCTTCGCGCTGCTGATGCTCGTCCTCGCCTCGTCGATGTTCGGGCTGTTCGAGATCACGGTGCCGCACTTCATCAGCGACCGCTCCGGTGGCCAGGCGGGACTCGCCGGCGCGCTGGTGATGGGCCTCCTGATCGGCATCGTCGCCGCGCCGTGCGTCGGACCGTTCGTCATCTCGCTCATCGCGCTCGTCGCGCAACTCGGCTCGCCGCTTCTCGGCTTCCTGATGTTCTTCGTCCTGGCCCTCGGCCTCGGCGTGCCGTATCTCCTCCTCGGCATTTTTTCGTCCGCCGCCAGCTCACTGCCGCGGTCGGGTATGTGGATGGTGCAGGTGAAGAAAGCGATGGGCTTCATCCTCATCGCCATGGCCTTCTACTTCCTCCGTCCGCTGATCGGCGACAACGCGTTCCGCTACGGAGTGGCCGCCAGTCTGATCGTCGGCGCGATCTTCCTCTTCGCCTCGCGTGCGCCGGGCGCGCGCGTGCTGCGCATCGCCATCGCCATCCTGCTGCTCGTCGCCGGCGCGGCGTTCGCCATCCCGAAAAAGCACGGCTCCGGCCTGGCGTGGGAGAACTACGACGCGAAGTCGCTCGCCGCCGCAACCGCCGCGCACAAGCCGGTGATCATCGACTTCTACGCCGACTGGTGCATGCCGTGTAAGGAACTGGACGAGGAGACGTTCAACAACGCCGCCGTCGCCGGCGAGCTCGGTCGCTTCGTCCGCATCAAGGCCAACCTCACGGCGGACAAAGATCCGAAGACGATCGAGCTGACCAAGCAATACGCCATCGTCGGCGTCCCGACGATCGTCTTCCTCGATTCGAGCGGCCACGAGCTCCAGCCGCTGCGACTGACCGGCTTCGAAGAGCCGACGCAGTTCCTTGCGCGTCTCAAGCAGGCCCAATAGGCAGTGCTGAGGTGCTAAGTCCTCAGTGCTCCAGCACCGAGCACTAAGCACTAAGCACTGCTTTTTTAGGGTTTCGACGAATAGACGAAGTTCAGAAACACGCGATTCGTGTTCATCCTGAACGAGACGTCGTTCGCCTCGATGTGCTCGTACTCGGCGCCGGGGACGACGAACCAGTTCGATTCGCCGAGGCGGATGGGGATGCCGGCTTCACCGCGGTAGCCGGTCGTGTCGGCCTCCTGACGGAGCACGTCGCGGAACTTCGCGGTGCCGATCAACCCTCGGGCGAGGACGTAGAAGCCGGCGGGGCGGTTCGTCGCGGAGTGGAATCGGACGCCGGCGGTGAGCGCCTGGTGATCGATGTCCATGTCCGTGGCGATCGGATTGCCCAGAAACTCCACGCCGCCGATGCGGATCTGGTCGAGCCGCACGCCGCCCTGCAGATCGAGCACGGGCAGGGCGGCGAAGCCGATCGTCACCTCGCCGCGATCGCGCGTGTACTCGCCGACGTCGAGCACGATGTCGGACAGGCTGATCCCATTCTCCGGGTCGTGGTCGTAAAGCCAGTCGAGCACGAACGCGCCGCTGCGGTATCCGCCGACGAGGCCGTAGGACGACACGCGTCCCGTGCGGAGCCGCAGGACGTCGCTGTCGAGATGGGTGGAGTAGTTGCTGACGCGCGGTCCGATCTCGAAAGACTGCGCTCCCGCGGAGACGGCGACGAGAAGAGCGAAGGCGAACGACAGTCGTTTCATGCTGGCGTCGCTTTGCACAGCGATTGCCAGTACGATTCGCCCATGGCTGTGCTCACCGGAAAACAGAGGCAATTTCTCAGGGGATTGGCCCATCCGCTCTCCCCCGTGGTGCGTGTCGGACGAGGTCGCGTGAGCGACGCCGTGGTGGCGGAAACGAAGAAGTCGCTCGCCTCGCACGAGCTCATCAAGGTGCGCATCGATTCCGACGACTCGGCCGCGCGCAAGGAGCTCGCCGAGCAGCTCGCCTCCGCCGCCGACGCGCAGATCGCCGGCATGGTGGGAAAGACGCTGATCCTCTATCGGCCGCGGGACGAGGATCCCGAGATCGAGCTGCCGTGACGCGGGGGTCGATGACCCGCGTCAGCTTTTCGGCACGCCGCCGCGTGTGATCGCCGCCGCCGCGCCGCCGGCGGGTACCGCCACCTGCGATGGGAGCGGCACGGATGCCGGATCATCCAGCGCCTTCGAAGGCGTGGGGCAGACCTCGGGGGCGAGCGGGTTCGAAACCGGCTTGAGGTCGTCGGGCGTCGGGAGGCGGAACGTCCACGACGCCTCGACGCGATTGCCCTTCGTGTCATTCGCCCAGATCATCGCCCGCTGGTACTTCCCCTTGAGCGTGCTCATGACGTCGCGCAGCGTCATGGTGATGGAGCCGTCTTTCGGGTCGTAGGTGTACGGCACCGTGCCGACGCTCATGAGGGCGATGCCGATCGACTTCGGGTCGATGGCCTTGTAGTTCGGGATCTTCGCCTGCATCACCGGTTGGGTGGGATCGAGGAACTGGCCCGGCAGCGGCGCGACGCGCTGGATCGGCATCTGTCCCGCGCCGAGGTAGTGGCGGAAGGAGGCGAAATCCATCTTCTTGTCGATGACCACGCGGCGCATCCGCAGCGGATCGGAGCCCTGCAGAACGCGGCCGAACTCGCACGTCAGCGCGGCCGAATAGCCCGCCTTCGCCACGGCGAGCTTCAGGTGGCGATCGAAGTCGCCGTACGGGTAGGCGAGGAACGAGACCGTGCGGCCGGTCTCCTTCTCCAGGACCTTCTTGCTCTGCACCAGCTCGCGGTCGAGCCACTCGGAGTAGGCGCGGTCATCGAGCGACTCGTGGCGGCGCCGCGTCAGGAACGGGTGCGAGAACGAGTGGCTCTGGATGTCGACGCCGGCCTCCGCCATTTCGCGGACCTGCTTCCAGTTCATCGCGTAGGCGGTCTGGCCGATGATCTTCGGATAGATGAAGACCGTGAACGGGAAATGCCGTTTCTTCATCTCCGGGAAGACCTGCGTGTAGGTGCTGCGCCAGCCGTCGTCGATTGTCACCACGACGGAGCGCTTCGGCAGCGACTGCTTCGTCCCCATCACGAAGCCGTAGAGATCGCGCAGCGGGATCACCGTGTAGCCGGTCAGCTCGAGGTAGTCCATCTGCTGGGCGAACGTCTCGCGGCTGATCTCCATCCGCGGATCCTGAGGCGATTCGACGATGTGGTAGCAGAGGATCGTCGCCCCGGCGACGTCGATGCGGTTCGGTCGCGTTCCGCCGGCGAACATGGGGAGGGAGATCAACAGCGCAAACAGCGTTGCCAGCGTGGCCCGGGCGGTCATGGTGCTCCTGGATAACTCGATCGGAATGTCCGAAGCGAAGGCGACTGCAAACGGGGTGCCCTCGAAACAGACGGTATTGCGATTTTACTCGTGCGCGAGCGGAGGATGATGGGAATTCTCGATTCTTCATTCGGAATTCTTCATTTTTCTGATACCTTCACGCACCTTCAACGGAGGCAGTTTTTTCCTATGGATCGTCAACATCGCAGAGATCTAAAGCACGACAAGTTCGTCGACGAAGTCGGCGCCATGTCGATTCGCGCGCGGGAGAACCAGCGTGTGCTCTACAGCATCGCCGGCGCGGCGATCGTCCTCGCCGTCGCCATCTACGGCATCTACTTCTACCGCAGCAATAACGAGCAGAAGGCGCAGGACGCCCTCGGAGCCGCCATCGAGACGATGGATTCTCCGCTGATCGCCACCGCGCCCGGCCAGCCGACTCTGCCGAACGCGAAGTACCACACCGACGCCGAGCGCCTCGCCGCCGCCGAGAAGCAGTTCAAGGACGTGCAGGCCAGGTACTCCAGCTCGAACGCCGCCGACGTCTCCAGCCTTTACCTCGCCCGCATCCACGCCGGCCGCGGCGACATCGCAGGCGCGCGCAAGCTGCTCGATCAGTTCGTCAGCGAGCATCCGAAGAACATCCTCGTCGGAGTGGCGCGGTACGACCTCTACCAGCTCCGCATCGACAACGGCGAAGCGCAGCAGGTGGCGAACGAGCTGACGCAGGAGCTCGCCAAGACCGAGAATCAGGTGCTGCCGCCCGACTCGATGCTCGCGCTGCTCGCCCATGCGTGGGATGCGCAGGGCAGCTCCGAGAAGTCTCTCGAGGCGTACCGCCGCATCGTCACCGAGTTCCCCGACTCGTCCTACGTCCTCGAGGCGCAGCGCCGCGTCGGCGGGGCTTAAACTCTCTCCACGAACACCTTCTTCACGATCGTCCTCGTCTTATGGGTCATGGCCCTGGCGAGGACGATTTTGAATTTACGGGCCATTCCGCGGCTGAAGACCAGAGCGGACGGGACGTCCGCTCCCCCGTTCGTTTCGATCCTCGTTCCCGCCAGGAACGAAGAGCGGATCATCGAGAGCACCGTGCGCGCGTTTCTGGCGCAGGAGTATCCGGCGCTCGAGGTGATCGTCGTCGATGACCGTTCGACCGACGCCACGCCGGCCATCCTCGCGGGCATCGACGATCCGCGGCTGATCGTCATGCGCGGCGAGGAGACGCCGGAGGGCTGGCTCGGCAAACCGTGGGCCTTGCACCAGGCGGCGGCCCGCGCGCGCGGCGACCTGCTGATGTTCGTCGACGCCGACGTGTTCTACGCGCCTGGCACGATCGCCGCGGCGGTGGCCTACATCGAGGAGCGGAACGTGGCGATGATCGCGCTCCTGCCGCGATTCGAGCTGCACGGCTTCTGGGAGAACGCCGCGATGCCGCAGCTGGCGATGAGCCTCTTCTCGTTTCTGCCGATCTGGATCGGCGAGCGGCGGCAGATCGCGCTGCTGGCGGTGGGCGGGGGGCCGGGGAACTTCGTCCGCCGCGCCGACTACGACGCGGTCGGCGGGCACGAGTCGTTGCGCGACGCGGTCATCGACGACGTCAGCCTCGCGCGGCGATTGCGCAAGAGCGGCCGGCGCACCGAGACCGTGCGCGCCGACGACTTCGTCTTCCTGCACATGTACCACGGCCTGCGCGAGGTCATCGACGGCTTCACGAAGAACGGCTTCGCCATCTTCGGCCGCAGCTACCTCTTCGCGCTCGCCACGGTCGTCCTGATGTTGCTCGTGCACTTCCTGCCGTACGTGGCCGCCTGTTTCGGCAACGTGCCGGCGATCGCGACGATCATCGTCATCAGCCTGACGCGCGTCGTTCTCTTTCGCACGCTCGGCTACTCGATCTGGAGCGCGATCCTTCTCCATCCGGTGATGACCCTGATCTGGGCCTGGATCTTCATCCGCTCGATGTGGCTGACCGGAATTCGCCGGCAGTTGCGCTGGCGCGGGCGGACGTACGATGCCCGCAAGACCAAATTCGGGCATGAACGCTGAATGCATCAGCCTGCAAAGGAGTACACATGACCGACAAGCCATTTCTGACTGACGTGACCGAGCTTCGCCGCCGCGCGCGGAAACACATCGAGGAAGGAGCGGTGACCGAGGGATATCGCGCCGATCGTGACACGGTCATCAAGCTGCTGAACGAGGCGCTGGCGACCGAGATCGTCTGCGTGCTGCGCTACAAGCGGCACTATTTCATGGCCCAGGGGATCCACTCCGATCCGATCGCCACGGAGTTTCTGACGCACGCGAACGAGGAGCAGGGCCACGCCGATCAGATCGCCGGACGGATCGTGCAGCTCGGCGGCTCGCCGAACTTCAACCCCGAGGGCATCCTCAGCCGTTCGCACTCGGAGTATGTCGAGGGGCAGAACCTCATCGACATGATCAAGGAAGACCTCATCGCCGAGCGCGTGGCCATCGATTCGTACACCGACATGATTCGCTACATCGGCGACAACGACATCACCACGCGCCGCATGCTGGAGCAGATCCTCGCGGTGGAGGAAGAGCACGCCGATGACCTGGTCTCGTTCCTCGCGGATATTGATAAGGATTGGAAGACGAGGGATCGAGGCTAGCTATTCAGCGATTCAGCTATTGGGCTGTTGAGCCGCTGAATCGCTCAACAGCTCAATCGCTCGACAGCTCAACAGCTACTCTTTCGACCAGTGCGTGATCCTTCGCGCTCGCGTACGAATGAGCGATGAGCGCGATCCCGAACGACGAGCGACTCCTCGACGCCTATTCCGTTGCCGTCACCAGCTCCGCGGCGCGCATCACGCCGGCCGTGGTCAACGTCGAGAGCGGCGGCGGCCACGGCTCCGGCTTCTTCTTCACGCCCGACGGGTTCATCCTGACGAACAGCCATGTCGTGAACGCGGCGCGTGCGGTGGCGGTCACGACGTTCGACGGCGCGCGTTACTCCGCGTCGATCGCCGGCGACGATCCGCACACCGATCTCGCCGTCCTGCGCATCTCCGCCCCGACGCAGATCGCGGCGAGCCTCGGCGATTCCGGCGCCATCCGCCCCGGCCAGCTGGCCATCGCCGTCGGCAATCCGTACGGCTTCCAGTGCACCGTCACCGCGGGTGTGGTCAGCGCCCTCGGGCGCTCGATGCGCGCGCGCAGCGGCCGGCTGATCGACAACGTCATCCAGACCGACGCCGCGCTGAATCCCGGCAACTCCGGCGGACCGCTGGTCGACTCCCGCGGCGAGGTGATCGGCGTCAACACCGCCGTCATCGCGCATGCGCAGGGCATCTGCTTCGCCATCGGCATCAACACCGCGACCTTCGTCGCCGCGCGGCTGATCCGCGACGGCCGCATCACGCGCAGCTTCATCGGCGTCGCCGGCCAGACCGTGCCGCTGCATCGCCGCCTCGTCCGTTTTCACGCGCTCGACGGCGGCAGCGGCGTGCTCGTCGTGTCGGTCGAGCCGAAGAGTCCCGCCGCGCGAGCCGACATCCGCGAGGGCGACGTCATCGTCAACTTCGGCGATCAGCGCGTGTCGAGCGTCGACGATCTCCATCGCCTGCTCACGGAAAACGAGGTCGGACAGGCGTCGCGGATCGCGCTGATTCGCGGCTCGGAGAAGGTCGAGAAATCCATCATTCCGGCACCGGCGGCGGGCCGGTAAGCGCGTCGGAATATGATAGATTCGATCTCGTTGTAGGCGGCACTCATGTCTCGACCTGCCCAAGGTTACGCACAGATTCTCGACCAGATCATCAGGCCGTTCGATCTGAGCCACGACTTCGGTCGCAAGCGCGCGTACGAGGCGGCGATCGACTACGCCCGCCAGCATCTGATCAGCGATCCGCAGTGCGACGAGTTCCTCAAGACCGCCGCCGAGCGCCTCGGCTTCCAGGCCATCAGCTTCGACGCGCTGGAGAACCGGGTCAAAGTGCCGAAGGATGCCTGGCTCGACGTCTGGATCTCCGATGAGGACGACGAGGTCGCCTTCACCGGAACGAAGGAAGGGATCCAGTACCTCATCGACCTCCTGACGCAGCTGCGCGACTCCGGCGATCCCGAGCAGCACGTCCATCTCGACCGCGGGCTCGTCCCGATGACGGAGAACTCCGCGAATCTCGTCCTGTTCAAGGAAGAGGAGACGTGGTTCACCGGCGCCGGCACCGAGGGGACGACGGATCACTTTCCGCAGCGGGAGATCGATCCGAAGCAGATCTACGCCATCCAGTTCATCCACTATCCGCCGGAAGATCTTCCGATCAGCCCGCACCGCCTCTACCGCGTCCTCTCGGTTCAGGATGACGACGGCTACACGCCGAACGTCAAGGAATTCGTCGACGGCCGCGAAGACCGCTACTGCCGGTTCACCTTCATCGCCGACAACGACGAGAAGTTCACGTACAGCTTCCACCTCGACGACCCGGCCGTGAACTACTTCACGCACCGCGAGATCCTGAAGCTCGCCATGCGCGCGGTGTAGCGTCAGGTGTCATCCTGAGCCGCGCAGACGGCGAAGGACCCGTCGCTTCAGTACGATAAACTCCGCCCCCATGATCCGCCAGATCGCAGTCATCGGCACCGGGACGATGGGGCGCGGCATCGCGTATCTCTCCGCGCTCGCCGGCTATGACACGGTCGTATTCGACGTCGACGTCGCGGCGCTCGACGCGGCGAAGGCTTCGATCGAGTCGACGCTGAAGAAGGGCGTGGAGAAGGGCAAGGTCACGGAGACCGACGCCGTGCTGGCGCTGGCCCGCGTGCATCTGGCCAACGATCTCGAGCCGGCGGCGCGCGGGGCGGAGCTGATCATCGAAGCGGTCCCGGAAAGCTTCGACCTCAAGAAAGATCTCTTCGCCCAGGCCGATCTCTATTGCGACGAGGAGACGATCCTGGCGTCGAATACGTCATCGATCTCCATCTCCAAACTGGCCGGCAACGTGGAGCGGCGCGACCGCTTCGTCGGACTCCATTTCTTCAACCCGCCGCACGTGATGAAGCTGATCGAGATCGTGCGCGGCGAGCGGACGAGCGACGACACGGTGGAGCAGGTGCGCGCGGTCGCGGAGAAGATGGGGAAGACGCCGATCATCGTGCGCGACTCTCCCGGATTCGCCACCTCGCGCCTCGGCGTCGCCATCGGACTCGAAGCGATTCGCATGTTCGAGGAAGGCGTGGCCAGCGCGGAGGACATCGATCGGGCGATGGAGCTCGGCTACAACCATCCGATGGGGCCGCTGCGGCTCACCGATCTGGTCGGACTCGACGTCCGCCTCGGCATCGCCGAATACCTCGCCTCGACGCTCGGCCCGCGCTTCGAGCCGCCGCAGATCCTGCGCGAGATGGTGGCGAACGGAAAGCTCGGGAAGAAGAGCGGCGAAGGCTTCTACCGCTGGCCGTCGGAGTGAGCGGACGGGGTGAGGCGTACGCCGCCTTCGCGTACGCATACGATGAGGCCCTCGGCAATCGCTTCTTCAAAGCCGTCCGCAAGCTGCTCGACGCGCAGCTGAAGAAGCATTCGACCGTCGAGAAGACGCACCTCGACATCGCCTGTGGCACCGGCCTGGCCATCGATTACTTCCGGAAGCGCGGCTGGCGGTCGGTCGGCGTCGACGCTTCGATCGAAATGCTCTCGATGGCCCGCGCCCGGACACGCGATCTGGTGGCCGGTGATTTCCGGGCCCTCCCATTGCGCGGCACATTCGCGCGCATCACCTGCCTCTACGACAGCCTCAATCACATCCGCGAGAAGAACGATCTGGTCGCGGCGTTCCGCTCCATGCGGCGGCTGATGGCGGACGGATCGCTGCTGCTGTTCGACATCAATCATCCCGACATCTACCCCGAGGTGTGGGGGATGGCCGAGCCGTTCGTCGCCGACGGCCGCGACTATCACCTCGAGATCGCCACGACGTATCGCAAGCGCGAGGCGACCGGCCGCGCGCGCGTGACCGGCTGGGCCATCCTGCCGGACGGGACACGCGCCGGGATCGACGAGCAGCACTCGCAGCGCGCCTGGCGCGAGCGCGAGATCGCCGAGGCGCTGCAGGAAGCGGGGCTGGCGCCGCTCGACGTGATCGAGTTCGATCCGTACGGCGAGGCGGAGGCGCTCGACGTGGCGGCGGTGAAGTTGTTTTATGTGTGCGGGCCTTCGTCATCCCGAGCGTAGTCGAGGGACCCGGGCGGGCGGAAGGCACGATAATCGCGCCGCCGCCCCCCAAGGTCCCTCGACTACGCTCGGGATGACGAAAGCATCATCCCGTGTTACCAGTTACTTCACGATGAACCACCTGGAGAAAATCTTCGACATCGGCAGCGTGCGGATCGACCCGCCGCTGGCTCTCGCACCGATGGCGGAGGTCACCGACACCTACTACCGCTCGCTGATCAAGGAGCTGGGCGGCGTCGGTCTCGTGGTGTCGGAGTTCATCTCCGCCGAGGGGCTGACCCGGAAGAACGACCGCAGCCACCAGATGCTGACGTTCGCGGAGAACGAGAGGCCGGTGGCGATCCAGATCTATGGGGGCAATCCCGAACGGATGGACGACGCGGCGGCGATCGTGGAGCGTCAGGGCGTCGACATCGTCGACATCAACATGGGCTGCCCGGTGAAGAAGATCGTGGCCAGCGGAGCGGGCTCCGGCATGCTGCGCGACTTCGACAAAGCGGCGCGCGTGGTGGAGAAGATCACGAAGCGGGTGAAGATCCCGGTCACGGTGAAGGTGCGCAAGGGTTGGGAGAGCGACGACGTTCTGCCGCTGCTCAAGCGCTTCGAGGAGATCGGCGTCGCCGCCATCGCCATTCACGGCCGCACGCGCAAGGAGGCCTACACCGGCGCGAGCGACTGGGAGTACATCGCCCACGTGAAACAGAGCCTCTCCATCCCGGTGTGGGGGAACGGCGACGTGAAGGTCGCGGCCGACGCCATCCGAATGTTCGACACGACGGGCGTCGATGGTGTCATGATCGGCCGGGCCGCGCTGCACAACCCGTTCATCTTCCGCGACATCGCGGCGCATGTGGCGGGAGCGCCACTGATCGGCAACGAGGTCGAGCATCGGATCGACGCCATGCAGCGCTACCTGTCGAAGATCGAAGGCGCGCCGCAGATCCTGAACTGGAAGCTGCACAAGGCGCGGACGGTGATCGGCTGGTTCTCCAAGGGGATTCCGCACGGGAAGGACATCCGTACCGGCCTGCAGGACATCACGGCGGTATCGGACGTGCAACGACTGCTCGACGCGGCGCGCGAGCGTGTGGCCGCGTAGCGCCTGCCCGGCGCGATTCGCGATACACTCCCGCGTGCGAGAGGCCGGAAGCCATTGTGTGGCGGAAGGAACCGCAGAAGGAGAAACGGATTCAAGATGGCTTCCAAAGTTTTCGTAGGGAATCTCAATTTCAATACCAGCCGCGAGGAAGTGGAGACGCTCTTCTCGCAGGTCGGCAAGCCCCGCGACGTGTTCATGCCCAATGACCGCGAGACCGGTCGTCCCCGCGGCTTCGCCTTCGTCGAGTTCGAGACCGACGACGAGGCCAACAACGCCATCGAGAAGTTCAACGGCTACGAGCTCGGCGGACGCGCGCTGCGCGTGAATCGCGCCGAGGAACGGCCGCGTGGCGGTGGATCGGGCGGCGGCTTCGGTGGCGGCGGTCGTGGCGGCGGCGGTTACGCCGGTGGTGGCGGCGGCGGCTTTGGCGGCGGCGGTGGCTTCGGTGGTGGCGGCGGCGATTTCGGCGGCGGCGGTGGTGGCCGCGGCGGCGATCGCTTCGGTGGCGGCGGCGGCAAGAACAAGGGAAGCCGCCGGAACATCCGCGCCAAGAAACGCGGCTTGTAAATTGGTTGCCGGTTGCCGGTTTCCTGTTACCCCGGCAACTGGTAACCGGCAACCGGCAACTTCGTGAGTTTCCCAACTCACATCGGCCGCATCCTCGACGCGTACGGCGTTCGTTTCGACACCAAGGCGGCGCTCTACGACCTCTACGTGTCGCTGGGCGACGAGGTGCTGGAAGTCTTCGCCGATCTGGCGGAGACGTCGCCCACGCTCGGCTCGCTCCTGCCCGAGGACACGGCGCAGATCCGCTCCGCGGTCGTGGAGCGCTACCTCACGCGCAATCATCCTCAGTGGCTCGCCGGACAACCGACGGCGAGCCTCTGGCATCCGCGCGTCACCGAAGGCCGGGCCTCGGGACTGGCGATGCCGCTGCGGCGCCATGAAAAGCCCGACGGCATCCTCATGCTCGGCCGCAACGCGCATTACGGCGGACGCCAGGAGACGATCTCCTTCGACATCGTCGCCGCCGACCTGAAAGACGCGATCGACATCGGTCTCGCGGCGGGTCAGCAGCACACCATGCCCGGCTCGGTCGGCCAGACGAGCGGCACGTTCGACTCCGCGGCCGGCATCGCGCTGCTCTGGGAGATCCAGCCGAACGTCTACAAGCCGTCGGCCGACCGCAATCACGCGATCGCCAGGATCTACCGCCGTCATCGCGACTGGCACCTCTTGACGCTCACCGCAGCGCTCGAATGGCTGCGCGGACAGAAATGCGCGCTCTACATCCTGCGCGGCGAGGCGCTCGCCGCGACCCACGAGGTCAATCCGGAGAAGCCGGTGTCACAGACGATCGTGACGCTGCACAACCGCACGGTCGAACAGGTCACGCATACTGCCGGTCTGGAACTGGTCGACGCCGACGATGACGACGGCCTGCTCCTGCTCGATTCGGTCGTGATGAATCACGCGCTGCGCAAGCACGTGCTGCGCAACGGACCTTCGGGCTCCATCTGGCGCGTGAATTCAATATAATATTCGGCGTCCAAAATCCGCGAATCAGGAATCCCCGAATGCCGCACGTCCGCGGGCTGCCGCCTGCCGTCCTGATCTTTCTCTGTCTCATCGCTCCGTTCGCGTGGGGAAAAGAGGTCTTTCACGCGCCGACACCCGAGGAGCTGGCGATGACCGGTTATCCCGCGGCGCCGGGCGCGCACGCCGTGATTCTGGAGTGGGACCACCGGCAGGACGACACGGACGCGTGGGAGAGCGAATACTTCCGCATCAAGATCTTCGATCGCGACGCGGCGAAGTACGCCGACATCGAGCTGCCGTACCTCGGCGGTGGAAGTTCGTGGATCCGCAGGCTCGAGGCGCGGACGATTCACCCGGACGGGAAAATCATCCCCTTCGACGGCAAGACGTACGACAAAGTCATCGTGAAGAGCTCGCGCCTGGCGTTCATGGCGCGGACGTTCACCCTGCCCGACGTTCAGCCGGGAAGCATCCTCGAATACTTCTACGTGCGCGCGTCGAGCGGCAGGAACTCCTTTCCCACGCACTGGGTCCTGCAGCGCGAGCTGCCGGTGCTGAAAGAGACGGTCTGGTTTTCGCCCTTGAAGTCGATCCCCAGCTATTACACGCATGCGGGATTACCGCCGGGGACGGCGCTGAAGCAGGAAGTGGCTTACTACGAGCTGACGCTGGAGAACATGCCGGCGGCCGAGGCGGAGCCGTTTTCGCCGCCTGAGGGGAACACGAACGCGCGCATCGATTTCTATTACAAGCATCGCGACATCGATTATGCGCATTACTGGGAGCAGGTCTCCGCGCGTCATGCGGCCATGATCGCCGTCGAATTGAGCGATTCGCGGCTGATCCGGAAAACAGCGGTGGAGCTGACCGCCGGCGCGTCGACGCCCGATGAAAAATTGCGCCGGATTTACGCGCGCGTTCAGCAGATTCGCAATGTCACGTACGAGCCATCGAGGACCGACAGAGAGCAGGACTGTGAATCAGACAACGTCGATTCCGCGTTGAAAAACGGCTGCGGCCGGCGGGTGCAGCTCAATCGGCTGTTCGTTTCGCTCGCCCGCGCGGCGGGCCTCGACGCGTACGTCGTCGAAGCGTCGACTCGCGACGACCGGTTTTTCGCGAAGCAGGTCCCCGATTACTCGCAACTCGACCGTGAGATCGCCCTGGTCGTGATCGACGGCAGGGAGCACTTCTACGATCCCGCGACGCCGATGACGCCGTTCGGAATCCTGCCCTGGGAAGTCACCGGCGTGCCGGGGATGAAGCTGGTCAAGGGCGCCGGAGTGTTTGTCGGCCTGCCGCATCTCGTCCCCACCGACGCGATCGTTCGGCGCAAGGCCGATCTGCGCATCGACGGAGACGTCGTCAAAGGGAGCGTCACGATCGCGTTCATCGGGGAGGAAGCGTTGCAGCAGCGCCTGGCGCGCCGCAACGAC